>Ga0265780_10002072_pt1 | contig 27781 bp, 18 predicted proteins | sample P1T30metagenome_FD_192432 | JGI IMG/M metagenome (GOLD analysis project Ga0265780, IMG submission 192432) | Plant litter microbial communities from East Loma Ridge, Irvine, California - P1 T30 | ecosystem: Environmental > Terrestrial > Plant litter > Unclassified | place: USA: California...
CAACACCAACGACGTGCCGATGCTGACCGGGCTGACCGCGGACGAGGGCAGCTCGATGTCGGCCAGCTACGGGCAGGCCACGCCGGCATCCTTCGCGGCCCGGCTGGACAAACGCTACGGCAGTCTGGCGCCCGAATTCGCCAAGCTTTATCCTGCCGCCACGCCGGACGCCGCCGGTGCGGCCGCGCGCCAGCTGGAGCGCGACCGCGGCCTGGCTTCGACCTGGCTCTGGGCCAAGCGCCGCCTGGGCGCCAGCAGCCAGCCCGTCTACCTGTATTACTTCACCCACGTCGAGCCGGGGCCGGAAGCGCAGCGCTACGGCGCCTTCCACTCGTCCGAGATTCCCTACGTGTTCGCCACGCTCGATCGCGCGGATCGCCCCTACACCGCGGCCGACCGCGCGCTGTCCGGCACCGTCGGCGCCTACTGGGCCAACTGGGTGACGACGGGCGACCCGAACGGCCCCGGCCTGCCGGCCTGGCCGCGCCTGCATCCCGATGCACCATCGATGCTGGAGATCGGCACGCAGAGCCGGGCCCGTCCCGTGCTGGCGCCCGCCAAACTCTCGCTGTTCGAGCGGCACGCGGGCAAGGGCGGCAAGCCGGGGCTGTTCCCGGAAGATTGAGCCTGGCCGGCCGCGGGCTTACAATGAGCGCCCGCGGCCACTTCCGGCCGACCTGCCGAAAGCACCATGAGCGATACCGACCTGCCCTTCCGCGCCACCACCGACGAAGCCTGCGCCTGGCTGGCCCGGCACACCTCCTCGCCCTGGACCCTGGCGCGCCTGCTCGAACACGGGCTCACGCCCTACGTCTGGCTCGACTACGACGCGGCCTATCCCGATCTGTTCGGCGACGCCAACGGCGGCTACGCCGCGCCGATCTTCTTCGAAGACGATATCGCGCGCCTGGCGGCCGGCAGCGAGGACGTGCTGATCACGCTCACCAAGGACGCCTACAAGATCGTCGCGCGGCTGCCGGAACCGGGCTTCGTGCGTCCATTGACCGAGCTGCGCTTCCAGAAGAAGGACCTGGAGCGCCTGGCCGGCAAGCTGGAACACGAGGCCGAGGCGGCGCTGCAGCCGCCCGCCGCGCCCGCGCCGGTGCGGGAGTCGCAGGCGGGAATCGGCAAGGCGGAAGTGATGGACGCTTTTGGCCGCTTCGTGCGGCTGGACCTGGACCGTTCGCTGGACGACGCCATCGGCATCTTTGGCGACGACGGCGCGCGCGTGAAGGCGAGCGCGCGCAAGTCGAAGCGCAACGCGGTGTGGAATCCGGTCACGCTGGCGCTGGGCCTGCACGATGTCTACCGGGTTCCGCTCGGCCCGCTGAAGCGCGCCTTCGCCACCCACGACGCCCTGCTCGACTGGCAGGGCGACTGGGAACGCTCGCTGCACCTGCTGGGAAAATAAAGCTCAGCGCGCCAGCAGCCGGCGCAGCTGGGCGGCCTGGTAGGCGCCGAAGGTGTCGCTGAACAGGCAGCGGATCAGCGGATCGTCGATGACGTCGGCGTCCAGCAGCGCGCGCTCGGTGTCGGCATCGAAGACCGTGTCGTTGATGCGCAGGTACATCGTGGTCAGCGATTCGCCCAGTTCCAGCGCGGCGTACAGCTTGGCGGCGGGGATCTCGGTGGTCCAGCCGAGCGGCGCGGCGCTGTCGTCCAGCCTCGCCGCGCCATCGGGCGCCAGCCGGTAGCGCAATTGCGTCAATGCCCCCGCATGGTCGTAAAGCGAGAGCTGCCAGACGCGGGGCCGGTCGAAGTAGTCCGAGGAAGCCTCGACATCGGCATATTTGGCCGGCAGGCCGTTGCGGCAGTAATCGATCACGCGCGCCATTTGCGGCGCCGTCAGCGGCGCGAAGCGGCGTGCGATATCGGCGGTCGGCGGCGGCGCGGCGTGGCCTTCGTAGGCGTAGTCGACATCCTGCTCGCCCACCGGCAGCACCCACTCCAGCGGCGGCGCCCGGTGCAAACCGTTCGCATCGAGCCGCACCGAGACCGAAGGGTCGAGGCGCACCACCCGCGCCTGCGGCAGCGCCGCACCCACCTCGCGCCCGAATTGCGCGTAGCTGATCGGGAAAAAGGCGCGCTTGTACCAGGACCACGGCTCCTGCTGGAACTGGCAGGAGCTGGGCACCACGTAGCGCGGCGACAGCGCCTGCAACTGCGCGACCCACTCCTCGGGCAGGCTTGGCGGCGCGGCGGCGGCGCGCGAGGGCGCCAGCACCTCGATCTCGCGCATGGTCTGGAAGGGCCACAGCACCATGTCCCAGGGCCCTTCCCCGACCAGTTGGGCCAGCGTGGTCTCGTCGATCCAGGAATCGACGACGTTCAAGACGTTCAGGCCGGCGGCGCGCACCTGGAACATCGAGTCGACGTCGGCATCCATGGCTTCGCGCGGCACCACCTGCAGCGGCCCCACCTGCACCGGCTGGTTCAGCTGCAAGCGCCGCACGTCCGTAAAGCCGAGCTGGCGCACCATCTCGAACAGTTCGGGAAAGATGCAGTAGATGTGCAGCGGCGTGGCGCGGTCCAGCAGGTCCAGGCTCTCGAGCGAGCAGTGGTCGTCGTGGAAGTGCGAGATGAACACCGCGTCGAAGCGCTGGCGACGGATCAGCTCGGTATCGAAACGCACATCGGGGAAAGCGTGGCAGTTGCGGCTGAAGGGGTTCTCGAAAATGGTGTCGAAGGCGATGCGCACGCCCTCGCACTCGAACACGTAGCCGGCATGCAGGATGCGCGAGATCGTCAGCGACGGCGCTTGCGGCGCCGGCGCGGCGGCTGATGCGTGCGTCATGCCTGCCGCTCAGTCGAAGCGCTTGAGGCGCTGGCCGATGATGCCCCATTTGCAGTCGACGCCGTCGACGCTGCCGCACAGCGCCCAGCCGGTGCCGACTTTCTCGACGCCGACGGGGGACTCGATTTCCTTGGCCAGCTTTTCCGCCCACATGCTGGCCGCGCCGCGGCCCTTGAACAGTTCCTTGCCTTCGTAGATGACGGTGGCGTCGAATACGGGCATGGCGAATACGGTCATTGCTTCCTCTGGAAATGGTAGGTTCGAAGGCGCTATCCTACCATTCCGGGCCCCGGCAAGTCATCGATCCCGCGCAGGCGCACCGCATTCAAGCAGCGATATTTTCTTGCATGACTGAAACCCGGCACGATCTCCGTTTGCACGCGCGCCCCAGGCCTTATGGCAGGTAGACCCTGCCAAGGCGTGCCAAGCGTCGCCCGACGTCCTACAATGGGGCGGATGCGCCGGCGCCATCGCACCGGCGATCCTGCAAGGAGAACGATGCTCATGGCTAAAGAAACCTTCGATGCGATCATCATCGGCGTCGGCCAGGCCGCGCCGGCGCTGGCGAACCGCCTGGCGGGGTCCGGCATGACGGTGGCGGTGATCGAGCGCCACCAGCTGGGCGGCACCTGCGTGAACGTCGGCTGCACGCCGACCAAGGCGATGGTCGCGAGCGCCCGGGCCGCCCACGTCGCCGCGCGCGCGCGCGACTTCGGCGTGGTGCTGGACGGCGAACCGCGCATGGACATGGAGATCGTGCAGGAGCGCGTGAGCGCCATCGTGCGCGCCAGCCGCGAAGGGCTGGAACGCTGGCTGGGCGGCCTGCCCGGCTGCACCCTGGTGCGCGGCCATGCCCGCTTCGAAAGCGCGCGCACGGTGAGCGTGGGCGGCCGGACGCTCGAGGCGGACCGGATCTACATCGACGTCGGCGCGCGCCCCTCGTCCCCCAACATCCCCGGACTGGACCAGGTACAGTGGCTGAGCAGCAGCGGCATGGTGGCGCTGCGCGAGGTGCCGCGCCACCTCGTCATCGTCGGCGGCAGCTACGTCGGCCTGGAGTTCGCGCAGATGTTCCGCCGCTTCGGCGCCCAGGTCACCGTGGTCGAACGCGGCCCGCGCCTGATCCCGCGCGAGGACGAGGAGGTGTCCGCGCAAGTCCAGGCCATCCTCGAGAACGAGGGCGTCGCCTTCCGGCTGGGCGTCGAATGCATCAGCGTGCGGCCGGATCCGAACGGCGTCGCCGTGGTCACCGACGCCGGCTTCGACGCCATCGTCGGCAGCCATTTGCTGGTGGCGGCGGGCCGCACGCCGAATACCGGCGACCTCGGGCTCGACAAGGCCGGCGTCAAGACCAACCCGGCCGGCTACATCGAGGTCGACGACGTCCTGGCGACCAATGTCGCGGGCATCTGGGCGCTGGGCGACTGCAACGGCCGCGGCGGATTCACGCATACCGCCTACGACGACTTCGAGATCGTCGCCGCCGACCTGCTCGACGGCGCTCGGCGCTCCCTTAAGGACCGGATTCCGGCCTACGCGCTGTACATCGACCCGCCGCTCGGACGGGTCGGCATGACAGTGCAGCAGGCGCTGGCGCAGGGCCGCAGCGTGCGCGTCGGGCAGCGCCCGATGACGCGTGTGGGGCGCGCTGTCGAGAAAGGAGAAACCCAGGGTTCGATGCGCCTGGTGGTGGATGCGCACAGCGACGAGATCCTCGGCGCCGCGATCCTCGGCCCGGGCGGCGACGAGGCGGTGCACATGGTGCTGGCCGCCATGGCCGCGCACATGCCGGCCGCGCGGCTGGCGCAGCTCATGGCGATCCACCCGACCGTCGCGGAACTGATCCCGACGATCGCGGGCGAGCTGTCCGCGCCGCGATCGCCGGACCAGGAGCATGGCTGACAGGCGATCAGTAATCCCACATCACCGGCACCCAGCGGAAGCCATCTCCCTCGGCCGCCACCCGGCCGACCGAGGGGAAGGGCAAGTGGGTCGCCACCAGCAGTCCGCCGGTGCCCGCCAGTTCGCGGAACAGGCCGATGCGCACGCGCTCCGCTTCCTCCGGGTCGTGCTCGAAACCGTTGTGCCATTCCGGGTGGTCGAAGCCGACCGGGAACACGGCGTCGCCGGCGAAGGTCAGGCGCTCGCCGTTCGACTGCAGGTCGACCACGCTGTGCCCAGGCGTATGGCCGCCGGTGCGGCGCACGACCACGCCGGGCGCCACTTCATGCGAATCCTGGAAGGTGCACAGGCGGTCGCGGTACATGTCGGCGAAGGCCGCGGCGGTTTCGCGCAGCACCGGCGGCACGGCGGCCGGCATGTCGGTCCTGGAGAAATCGGGCGCCGTCCAGAAATCGACTTCGGCCTGGCAGACGTGGATGCGCACGTCCGGCCGCAGCGCTTCCTTCAGTCCCTTCACCAGCAGCCCGCCGACGTGGTCCATGTGCATGTGGGTGATCACGATGTCGGTCACGGACGCGAGGTCGATGCCGGCGGTCTCGAGCCGCAGCGGGAACTGGCCGGCGCGCGGGAAGTCCGGGAACTGCATGCCGAGGCCGGCGTCGACCAGGATGGTCTGCTCGCCGCTGCGGGCGACGAGCACGTTCAGCGGCCAGTCGAACTTGTTGGGCGGCAGGAACATATGGTCGAGCCAGCCCGCCAGGTCGGCCGGCGCGGCGTTGGTCGCCATGGTCTGGGCGGGCAGCGGCAGCACGCCGTCGCTGACCACCAGCACCTCGATCTCGCCGATATGGACCGCGTAGCGCGAGGGCACCAGCTCCTTGGGCGCATGGCTGGCGGCGGCGGGTTTCTGTTCTACGATCGTCATGATGCATTCTCCTGATGTGGCCCGGTGATCGGGCAATGGTCACGGCAAGCGCCGAATGACTTCATCGTAGAAGGCAGGCCGACAAGCCGGTAGATCCGGAAGCCGGACCACTGTGTTGCCCGATACGCAACAAGGGGAGCCGAAAGGGAGAGCCGGCCAGTGCCGGGCGCTAGCGCGCCAGCCTGGCCAGATCGGTCTTGAGCTGCACGACGGTCGGCGTGACCACCGCCAGGAAGGCCGCTTCGCGCGCGCGCCGGGCATGGCCGCCGTCCTGGCGGCGCAGCAGCGCGCGGCCGCCCAGGGCCTGCAGCTCCAGGGCCACGGCCCTCGACGCCAGATCGACCATCTGCAGGCGCAGCCCGAGCAGCAGGCGCGGGTTCTCGCGCAGGCTTTTTTCATCCAGGCCCGAGCGCAGCGCGGTCCAGCAGGCATCCACGTCTGCTTCCAGCGCGCCGGCCTCGTCGCGCAGGATCGAGGGCCGCTCGTCCAGCGCCTCCCGGGCCGCACGCAGTCCGGCACGCGCCAGCCCGATGCCGAGACCGCACTGCAGGCCCACGAAGGCGGGCCGGATGCGCGGCAGGAATACGCTGGCCTGCGGATGCAGTTCCCACGCCGGATCGAGCGCCACGTCGTTCAGGCGCAGCGCCGAGGTATGGGTGCCGCGCAGGGCCGACAGTTCGAGGTCGGGCGCCCGCTCGACGCCGGGCGCGTCATGCGGCAGCGCGATCACGGACGGGTTGTCGCCGCGCCCGTCGCCGACGGCGATGGCCACCACGAAGCCCTGCGGGCGCAGATTGGTGGCCCAGGGCACGGCGCCCTGCAGGCGCACGCCGTTCGGGCCGCCGCTGCCGCAGGCCCGCAAGTGATCCAGGCCGCCGAGGAATTTCATGGCATTCGACAGGCCCGGCGCGCCGGCCAGTTCGCCGCTCAGCAGCGCGGGCAGGCATCGATCCACCAGCGCGCGATTGGGACTGGCGAGCAGGCATTCGATGAAGGCGCGCTGGGCCCAGAACACGAAGGCGGCGCCGAGCGAGCGTTCGGCCAGCGCGGCGACGACGGCGACGGCCTCGCTGAAGGCGGCGCCGTCGCCGCCCTCTTCTTGCGGCACGGCAACGCCGAACAGCCCGGCCTGCGCCAGCCGCGCCAGCAGTGCATCGGCCTGGGCGGCGCCGGTGTCGAGTTCTTCCGCATGCGTGTCGATCCACGCAAGAAGGGTTTCATTCAGTCTGGTCATGGTGGTATCCGATAGGAGCATTGGTCGACCCGTCCGCGCTGCGCACCGGGATATCCGATGCTATATGAAGACAAGATCCATGCATCACTAGCCGTAAGACCAGCCGAGGTGGCGCAGCCGGGCGGCGCACGGCCCCCATCGAAGCCGTCAGCGCTCGCCGCCGCCGTACACGACCGTGCGCGGCGCCATCGGATCGAGGCCCAGCACCATGTCCGCCAGCGCCGCGGCGATCTTGGCGCCGCCCTGGGCCGATGGCTCGATCGGCGAGACCGGCGAGTAATCCTCCGGGTCCGGGCAGACCAGGCGCAGGTCGAGCACGGGCAGGCCGCGCGCCACCGCCTCGCGCAGGATCACGTCGTTGAACGGCGCCAGCGCGCAGCGCAAGCCGGCGGCCAGCCCGGGCACGGCGTCGTAGATGGTCGCCACGGCAAGCGGAATGCCGAAGGCCAGCACCCGCTCGAGCATGGCCCGGTAGTCGCGCCGGAAATCGGCCTGCCAGCGCGCCAGCAGCTCGGTCGCCTCGAGCACCGAGCGCACCGGCGACTGCATCGCGCCGACCAGGCCAAGCACATCGTTGCCGCCGCAGCTGAGCACGAGCCGGGTCGGCGCCTGCGGCAGGCGCCGCATGGCCTCGAGCTGCCCCGCGATGTCGGCAAGCACGCTGCCATCTACCGCCAGCAGGCTTGCGCCATGCGCGCCATCCAGGCGTGCCTGCAATTGCGCCACCACTTCCGTCCCCGCCGGCACGTAGCCGCGGTTGTCGAAGATCGAATCACCCATCAAGACGACGTGCTCCATACCCTGCTCCTCGTTCATGCGCCGAATCGTGCCCGAAGCCGGCTTCAGGCCGGCTGCAGCGTATAGAAATTATCGTCGGCGATCTCGAAGAACAGCTCGCCGTCCGGCGACACCGCGTCCGCGGCGGGCGACCACAGGGTGACGACATCCGCCGCCTGCCGTACCAGCCGGTCCAGCAGGGGTTCGGCGGCCATCGCGGCCGCCAGCTCGTCCTTCGTGATCCCCGGCAGGAACAGCGGCGCCAGCGCCAGCTTGTCGGCGATACCGGCGCCGGCAAGCTGGCCCAGCGCGCGGTTAACCAGCTGCTGGAGACGCCGGACGTCGGGATGATGGCGCGCGTCGCTCACGATCAGCTGCATCATCGCCGGCTCGACGTGGAAGTCCAGGCGGCAGGCCACGTATTCGTCGGGCCGCAGTCCGCCAGCGATCGCGTTCTGCAGCGCCAGCTCGGGCGTCGGGCTGGCGTAGACGGCATGGCGGCGCGAGGGCTTGTGCCGGGGGCGGGTGTATTCCCACAGATTATCGACCAGGTAGGGGATATTGCCCGGCAGGCGGCGCCCCGGATTGCGGCGCATGTCCTTGCCGGCTTCGAGACTGCTGCGCGGTACGGCGCGAAAAATGGACATGGCGTTTCTCGGCGTTTCGATGCAAGGAGCGTACACCGACAGGCCGATGCCGCGCAATGACCCAGCCGGCATCGGTGCGACACAAATTGTCGCGACGCAAGGGAGAATGACGATTCGACAAAGGAGAGCCAATGAGCGCACGCCGCCGCAAACCCGCCGCCCCCGACACCCCATCGACCGATTGCGCAAGCCTCGCCGAACTGTGGATGCTGCGCATCCTGGTGCCCCTGGGCGGTCACAAGACCTTCGTGAAACGCGGCAGTTTTTCCGACGACGCCATCGCCCGCGCGCTCGGGCTGGGAGCGTGGCTGGACGACGACGAGCGCGAGTTCGATCCTGCCGCGATCCGGCTCGCGCTGCGCGAGCTGCACCGCGCCGCCGAAACCTTCAAGGACGATCTCGCCACGCCCCCCACCCTGCGCGCCAACATGGCGCGCCTGGCGTCCCTGGTCGGCCTGTCCGGGGCCGACTGCAGGATCCTCGAATTCGCCGCCATGCTGCACCAGGACCGCGTGCTCGACGATTGTGCCGACACGCTCGGCCAATTGAGTTCATTGAAGGTGGGCGACACGCTGGCGGCCCTGCTCGATCTCGACCCGGCCGAGGTGCGCATCTCGCTCGGCCCCCAGAGCGTGCTGGCGCGTTCCGGCCTGCTGTCGGTGGAGCGCGGCAGCCTGGCTTTCCTGCGCGGCAAGCTCGACCTGCTGTCCAGCAGCTTCGCCGACAATATCGTGGCCTGCGAAGCCGATCCGCTGGCCCTGCTGCGCGAAACCATCTGCCCGAGCGCGCCGGCCCGGCTGACGCTGGACGATTACGCCCACGTCGGCGAGGCGCTGGCAATCCTGCGGCCCTACCTGGAGCAGGCCACGGCGCAGGCGCAGGCCGGCGTGAATATCTTCCTGCACGGTGCGCCGGGCACCGGCAAAAGCGAGCTGGCGCGGGCGCTCGCGGCGACGCTCGGCGCCGAGCTGTTCGAAGTGGCGAGCGAAGACGGTGACGGCGACCCGGTCACCGGCGAGCGGCGCCTGCGCGCCTATCGCGCGGCCCAGAACTTCTTCTGCCAGCGCCACGCGATGATCCTGTTCGACGAAGTGGAAGACGTGTTCGCCGACGGCGACGGCGTATTCGGGCGCAAGAGCACGGCCCAGCGGCGCAAGGCCTGGCTGAACCGCACGCTCGAACAGAACACGGTGCCGACCTTCTGGCTGTCGAACTCGATCCGCGACATCGATCCGGCCTTCATGCGCCGCTTCGACCTGGTGATCGAGCTGCCGGTGCCGCCGCGCGGCCAGCGCGAACGCATCCTGCGCAGCACCTGCGCCGACCTGCTCGACGACCGCGCCATTGCGCGCATCGCCGCATCCGACGTGCTGGCGCCGGCCGTGGTCAGCCGCGTCGCCGCGGTGGTGCGCAGGATCCGGCACCAGCTCGAACCCGGCGGCTCGGCGCGCGCGGTGCAGTGGCTGATCGACCAGTCGCTCGAAGCCCAGGGACACGCGCCGCTGCGCCAGGGCGAGGCCAGCCGCCTGCCGCCCGAGTACGACGCCGCCCTGCTGAACGCCGACAGCGATATGGCGCAACTGGCCGACGGCTTGCAGGCGACGCGCTGCGGCCGGCTGTGCCTGTACGGCCCGCCGGGCACCGGCAAGACCGCCTACGCGCGCTGGCTGGCCGAACGCCTCGACATGCCCCTGCTGCTGGTCGGCGCCGCCGACCTGCTGTCGAAATGGGTGGGCGACAGCGAGAGGAACATCGCCGCCGCGTTCCGCCGCGCCGAGCGCGAACAGGCACTGCTGCTGATCGACGAGGTCGACAGCTTCCTGCAGGATCGCAGCCAGGCGCGCCAGGCCTGGGAGATCAGCATGGTCAATGAAATGCTGACGCGGATGGAAGCGTTTTCCGGCATCTTCATCGCCTCGACCAATTTGATGGAGGGCCTCGACATGGCGGCGCTGCGCCGGTTCGACCTGAAGGTCCGCTTCGATCACCTGCTGCCCGAACAGGCCGTGCTGCTGTTCGAGCGCTATTGCCGCAATCTCGGGCTGGCCACGCCGGGCGAACCCGCGCTGTGGCATGTGCGCCAGCTGCGCACGCTGACGCCCGGCGATTTCGCCGCGGTGGCGCGCCAGCACCGCTTCCGGCCTCTGGCCTCGCCGGCGGGCTTCGTGCTGGCGCTGCAGGCCGAATGCGCGCTCAAGCACAAGGATGGGCCGCGGATCGGCTTCCTCGGCTGAGAAGCCGCGAACCCGGTCAACGCGATGCGGCCGCCGCCTTCGCGCGCGCCGCATGCAGCTTGCGGTAGCTGTCGATCAGGCGATGGTGCCGGTCCAGCCCTTCCAGCTGCATGCTGGTCGGCGTCAAGCCGTAAAAGCGCACGCTGCCGTCCACCGAACCGAGCACCGCATCCATGCGCGGATTGCCGTACATGCGGCGGAAGTTGGCCACGTAATCGTCCAGTTCCAGCTCGTCGTCCAGCACCACTTCCAGCACCACGTTCATGGCCTGGTAGAACAGCTTGCGCTCGACGCTGTTGTCGTTGTACTGCAGGAAGGCGCCGACCAGATCGTGCGCTTCCTCGAACTGTTTCAGGGCCAGCTGGATCAGCAGTTTCAGTTCCAGGACCGTCAACTGGCCCCAGTCGGTGTTCTCGTCGAATTCGATGCCGATCAGGCTGGCGATATCCGAATATTCGTCGAGCTCATTGTTTTCCAGGCGGTCGAGCAGCGCGGCCAGGGCGGCATCGTCCAGGCGGTGCAGGTTCAGGATATCTTCGCGGAACAGCAGCGATTTATTGGTGTTATCCCAGACCAGGTCTTCCACCGGATAGATTTCCGAATAGCCGGGCACCAGGATGCGGCAGGCGATGGCGCCGAGCTGGTCGTACACGGCCGTGTAGACTTCCTTGCCCAGGTCTTCGAGCAGGCCGAGCAGGGTCGCGGCTTCCTGGGCGTTCGAATCGTCGCCCTGGCCGCTGAAGTCCCATTCGACGAAATCGAAATCGGCCTTGGCGCTGAAGAAGCGCCACGACACCACGCCGCTGGAATCGATGAAGTGCTCGACGAAGTTATACGGTTCGGTCACGGCTTCGCTGGCGAAGGTCGGCTGCGGCAGATCGTTCAGGCCTTCGAAGCTGCGGCCCTGCAGCAGTTCGGTCAGGCTGCGTTCCAGCGCCACCTCGAAGCTCGGGTGCGCGCCGAAGGAAGCGAACACGCCGCCGGTCTTCGGGTTCATCAGGGTCACGCACATCACCGGATAGCTGCCGCCCAGCGAGGCGTCCTTGACCAGCACCGGGAAGCCCTGCTCTTCGAGGCCCTGGATGCCGGCCACGATGCCGGGGTATTTCGCCAGCACTTCCCGGGGCACGTCGGGCAGCGCCAGTTCGCCTTCGAGGATCTCGCGTTTCACGGCGCGCTCGAAGATCTCGGACAGGCATTGCACCTGGGCTTCGGCCAGGGTATTCCCGGCGCTCATGCCATTGCTGGCATACAGGTTCTCGACCAGGTTGGACGGGAAATACACGGTCTCGCCATCCGACTGCCGCACGAAGGGCAGCGCCACGATGCCGCGCCTGGCATTGCCGGAATTGGTGTCGATCAGGTGCGAACCCTGCAGTTCGCCGTCGGGGTTGTAGATGTCGAGGCAGTAGTCGTCGAGGATCCCTTCCGGCAGCGCATCGTCCGGCCCCGGCTGGAACCAGCGCTCGTCCGGATAATGGACGAAGGGCGCGTTGGCGATATCCTCGCCCCAGAACACGCCGGCATAGAAGTGGTTGTTGTTCAGGCGCTCGATGTATTCGCCCAGGGCCGAGGCCAGTGCGCTTTCCTTGGTCGAACCCTTGCCGTTGGTGAAGCACATCGGCGAATGCGCATCGCGGATATGCAGCGACCAGACATTCGGCACGATATTGCGCCACGAGGCGATCTCGATCTTGATGCCCACCGCCGCCAGGATGCCCGACATGTTCGCGATGGTCTGTTCCAGCGGCAGGTCCTTGCCCGGAATATAAGTCTGCACGGCGGCGTCGGGCTGCAGGGTCAGCAGGGCCTGGGCGTCGGCATCGAGGTTGTCCACCTCCTCGATCACGAAGTCGGGGCCGGCCTGCACCACTTTCTTGACGGTGCAGCGGTCGATCGAGCGCAGGATGCCCTGGCGGTCCTTGTCGGAAATGTCGGCCGGCAGCTCGACCTGGATCTTGAAGATCTGCCGGTAGCGGTTTTCCGGGTCGACGATATTATTTTGCGACAGGCGGATGTTTTCGGTCGGGATCTTGCGGGTATCGCAGTACAACTTCACGAAGTACGCCGCGCACAGGGCCGACGAGGCCAGGAAGTAATCGAAAGGCCCCGGCGCCGAGCCGTCGCCCTTGTAGCGGATGGGCTGGTCGGCGATGACCGTGAAGTCGTCGAACTTGGCTTCCAGCCGCAGCTTGTCGAGGAAGTTGACTTTGATTTCCATAGAGAATTCCAGTGGTGCTTGATAGGTTAGCCCGCCATTATCCGCTGTTTCAGCGGTGCAGCCTAGCAGCGGCCCGTTCCCGTCAACTGTGTCTGGAATGCAACAGCGGCCCGTGGGCGGGACCGGCGGCGGCCGCGTTCTGGCCTAATATCGATGCGCATTCGTCCTTCAAGCCCCACCGGAGTCCCTGTTTGAACCTGCACTTCCTGGAACAACGCTATGGCTCCGCACTGGCGGCGGCCGCGCACGGCGCCGTCGTGCTGGGCGGACTGCTCTTGTATGTCCTGACGACGCGCGCCGGCCGCCAGCGCCGCCATCCCTCCGCCGCATTCGCCTGGGTGCTGACGATCCTCGTGCTGCCCTATCTCGCGCTCCCCCTGTTCCTGCTGTTCGGTACGCGCAAGCTCGCGAAGCCGGCATCGCTGCCCCTGCCCGCGCCGGCCGGCGACGATGCGGCGCCGCGCTGGGCCGGATCCCTGCTGGCCGGCCTGGGGCTGGCGCCGACGGCGTACAACGAGGCCGTGCGCTTCCACGCCGACGGCCAGGCGGCGCAGCATGCGCTGATGGAGATCATCGACGGCGCCCGCCAGCGCATCCTGCTGGCCACCTTCATCCTGGCGGACGACCTGGTCGGCAACGCCGTCGTCGCCGCGCTGGTGCGCCGTGCCGGCGCCGGCGTCGCGGTCTGCGTGCTGCTCGAACCCCTGTCCCGGCTACGCTGCAGCAAGGCGCAGCTCGACACGCTGCGGCGCGCCGGCGTCGCCGTGCGCTGGGCCAATGCGGGCCGGCGCGACCAGCTGGAAACCCGCCTGAACCTGCGTTACCACCGCAAGATGGTGATCTGCGACGAGGCCATTCTGTGGTGCGGCGGGCGCAATATTGCCGATGAATATTTCACCAGGGACGGCGCCGGCCCGCCCTGGCTGGACCTGAGCGTCGACGTGCGCGGCGCGCTGGCCCTGGACGTCGCCGCACTGTTCGAGCGCGACTGGCGCCAGGCCGGCGGTGCGCCCTTGTCGCCCAGGTCGGTGTCCCTGGCGCCGCGTACGTGTGGAGGCGCAGGCATCCCGGCGCAGCTGGTCGCCAGCGGACCCGATTTCGCCGACGAGAACTACGATGGCCTGCTGCTCGCGGGCGCCTTCCAGGCCGGCCGGCGGATCGTCGCCGTGACGCCCTATTTCGTCCCCGACGATGCCTTGCTGGTCGCCTTGCGCATGGCGTGCCGGCGCGGCGTGCACATCACGCTGGTGCTGCCGGCGCGCTCGAACCACCGCCTGGCGGATTGGGCGCGCGGCCGCGCCCTGCGCGACCTGGCCGCGGCCGGCGCAGCGATTTTCCTGTATCCGGGAATGATCCATGCCAAGGCCGTCGTCATCGACGACGCCATCGCGCTGTGCGGCTCCGCCAACCTGGACAGCCGCAGCCTGTTCCTGAACTTCGAGATGATGATCGCCTTCTACGATGCACGGGAAATCGCCTGGCTGGCGCAATGGATACAGGCGCGCGCCGCCGAAGCGGCGCCCTACGGCGCGAGCGAGCCCTCGCTGCTGGTCGACCTTGCGGAAGGCGTCGTGCGGGTGGTCGGCTTCCAGTTGTAGGAAGCGTCCCATGGGCGCGCACGATTGACAGCGGTTTTTCCCACGCCGGCGCCGGGGAAATCAAAATAGGTTTATTATATAAAGGACAAGGTACCGAAAGAATGCCCAAGGTGGCGGCTACCCTGTCATTCATCACGGCGACCAGTCGGTTCCCGACGGCGGCCTCGCTTATCGATCCGGAAGAAAATAGTGTTTATGTCGTGTTGGAACAGCATCCGGATGGTGTCCTTCGTCACACGGCGGACGAGCATGTCCGCCACGCCTGCCGTGCTCCGTACTTCCCTCCCCTGGCCGCGCCGCGCCGCCGCCAACCATTACCAAGATACGTATGACATTTGATCAGGCAAGCGTCGCCGCGCTGATGCAGGGCGACCATCACGACCCGTTTTCCGTCCTCGGCATGCACAGGCGGGAAGGCGAACTGCTCGTGCGCGCGCTGTTGCCGGGCGCCGTCGCGGTCGAGCTGATCGAAACCAAAACCGGGCGCAAGCTGGCCAGCCTCGCGCCGGTCGATGGCAGCGCGGTGTTTGCCGCCGTGGTCCCGCGTCGCAAGAATCCGTTTCCCTACCGCCTGCGGGTCGACTGGGGCACGCAGCGCCAGGACATCGAGGATCCCTACCGCTTCGCGCCCATCCTGGGCGAGACGGACGTCTGGCTGCTGGCGGAAGGCACGCATTACCGCCCTTATGAAAAGCTCGGCGCCCATCCGCTGAGCATCGACGGCGTCGCCGGCGTCGCGTTCGCGGTATGGGCGCCGAATGCGCGGCGTGTCTCGGTGGTCGGGAACTTCAACAACTGGGACGGCCGGCGCCACCCGATGCGCGCGCGCGGCGCGGCCGGCGTATGGGAAATCTTCATTCCGGACCTGGTGCCCGGCGACCTGTACAAATTCGAAATCAAGACCCAAGCCGACGAAGTGCTGCTGAAAGCCGATCCCTTCGCCTTCCGCGCCGAACTGCGGCCGCAGACCGCCTCGGTCGTCAATCCCTTGCCGGCGGTGTTTCCATCGTCGAGCGCGCGCCAGACGGCCAACGGCCTGCATGCGCCGATCAGCATCTACGAGGTGCACCTGGGTTCATGGCGGCGGGTGCCGGAAGACGGCAACCGCTGGCTGAACTATCGCGAACTGGCGGCGCAGCTGATTCCGTATGCGAAGGACCTCGGCTTCACCCACATCGAGCTGATGCCGGTCAGCGAACATCCCTTCGACGGTTCATGGGGCTACCAGCCGGTGGGGATGTATGCGCCGACCTCGCGCTTCGGCACGCCGGAAGATTTCCGCTATTTCGTCGAAACCGCGCACGCCAGCGGCATCGGCGTGCTGCTGGACTGGGTGCCCGGGCATTTTCCTTCCGATGCGCACGGCCTGGCGCGTTTCGACGGCAGCCATCTGTACGAGCATGCCGACCCGCGCGAAGGCTTCCACCAGGACTGGAATACCCTGATCTATAACTACGGGCGCAAGGAAGTGCTCAATTACCTGGTCGGGAATGCGCTGTACTGGATCGAGCGTTTCGGCATCGACGGATTGCGCGTCGACGCGGTGGCCTCGATGCTCTACCGCGACTACAGCCGCAAGGAAGGCGAATGGATTCCCAACGCGTTCGGCGGCCGTGAAAACCTGGAAGCGATCGGCTTCCTGCGGCGGGTGAACCAGATCGTCTGCGCCGAACGCGGCGAAGCCGTCATGATGGCGGAGGAATCGACCAGCTTCCCGAACGTCTCGCGTCCGCTGGAAATGGGCGGCCTGGGTTTCCACTACAAGTGGAACATGGGCTGGATGAACGACACCCTGCACTACATGCAGGAAGACCCGATCAACCGCCGCCACCATCACGACAAGATGACCTTCGGCCTGGTCTACGCCTTCACCGAGAACTTCGTGCTGCCGCTGTCGCACGACGAAGTGGTGCACGGCAAGGGTTCGCTGCTGCAGCGCATGCCCGGCGACGAATGGCAGCGCTTCGCCAACCTGCGCGCGTACTACGGCTTCATGTGGGGCCACCCGGGCAAGAAGCTCTTGTTCATGGGCGGCGAATTCGCCCAGGCGCGCGAATGGAACGTCGACCGCAGCCTCGACTGGCACCTGCTCGACCACCCCCTGCACCGGGGCGTGCAGATGCTGGTGCGCGACCTGAATGCCGCCATGCGGCGCTATCCGGCCTTGCACCAGCTCGATGTCGAGGCGCGCGGTTTCGCCTGGATCACGCACGAAGACCGCGACAATTCGGTGTTCTCCTTCATCCGCAAGGGCCTGGATGGCGATGCGGTGCTGGTGGTCTCCAACTTCACGCCGGTGCCGCGCCACGCCTACCGCATCGGCGTGGACGCGCCGGGACGTTATATCGAAATCCTGAATACCGACGATGCGCGCTATGGCGGCAGCGGCCTGCACAACGGCGATCTGCAGGCCGAGCCGAGCGGCGCGCATGGCCGCGGCCACTCCCTGAGCCTGACCCTGCCGCCGCTGGGAACCATCATGCTGACGCTGGAGCGTGAAGCATGAGGGCGCCGGACGCACTCGGTGCAGGCGCAGCCTACCCGCTGGGCGCGCACTGGGACGGCCATGGCGTGAATCTGGCGCTGGCGGCGCCGCACGCGCACGCGGTGGAACTGTGCCTGTTCGATCCCGCGGGCCGCGAGGAAAGCGCGCGCCTGCGCATGCCGGCCTGCACGGATGGCGTCTGGCATGGCTACCTCGAAGGCGCCGGACCGGGCCTGGTGTACGGCTACCGCGTGACCGGACCGTACGCGCCGCAGGATGGCCATCGCTTCAACCCGAACAAGGTGCTGCTCGACCCCTATGCGCGCGCGCTGGTGGGCGACTACCTGGCGCAAGCGGGCTTCGAAGGCCATGCCGCCGATGCCCCGGGCCAGCCCGATACCTTCGACAATGCGGCGATCGCGCTCAAGGCGCAGGTGGTGCACGAAGCCTACGACTGGGGCGACGACGCGGCGCCGCGGGTGGCGCCCTGCGACACGGTCCTGTATGAGCTCCACGTCAAGGGCTTCACCAAATCGCACCCCGGGCTGCCGCAAGCGCTGCGCGGCAGCTACGCCGGCCTGGCGCAGGCGCCGGTGCTGGATTACCTGCAGCGGCTCGGCGTCACCACCCTCAGTGTCTTGCCGGTGCATGCGCGCGCCGACGAACAGCGCCTGCAGCAACTGGGCCTGTCGAATTACTGGGGCTATTCGAGCATCGGCTTTTTCGCGCCCGAGCGCCGCTACTGGTCGGGCCAGCCGGGCAGCACGCCGGTGTCCGAGTTCCGCGACATGGTGAAGGCCCTGCACGCACGCGGCATCGAAGTCGTGCTCGACGTGGTCTATAACCACACGGCCGAAACCGACGAATTCGGCCCGACCCTGAGTTTTCGCGGCATCGACAACGCTCTGTATTACCACCTGCGCGCGGACGACCGCGCCCTGTACGAAAACTGGACCGGTTGCGGCAACTGCCTGAACCTGGCCGAGCCGCGCGTGCTGCAACTGGTGATGGATTCCCTGCGCTACTGGGTCGAGGAGATGCATGTCGACGGCTTCCGCTTCGACCTGGCGCCCGAACTGGCGCGCGACGCCCGCGGCTTTTCCAGCGCCGCCGCCTTCCTGGCCGCGCTGCGCCAGGACCCGGTACTGGCGCAGGTCAAGCTGATCGCCGAGCCCTGGGACATCGGCCCCGGCGGCTACCGCCTCGGCCAGTTCCCGCCCGGCTGGCTCGAATGGAACGACAAGTACCGCGACACCATGCGCGCCTTCTGGCTGCGGCCCGAAGAACGGCCCGGCGCCCTGGGCGAATTCGCGCGCCGCTTCGCCGGCTCCAGCGACGTGTTCGAACACGATAGGCGCCTGCCCACGGCCAGCGTCAACTTCATCAGCGCCCACGACGGTTTCACCCTGCGCGACCTGGTGAGCTACGACGGCAAGCACAACGAGGCCAACGGCGAGCAGAACCGCGACGGCCATGCGCATAACCTCAGCTGGAATTGCGGCGTCGAAGGCGCCACCGATGACGGCGCGGTGCTGCAACTGCGGGCGCGCCTGCAGCGCGCGCTGGCGGCGACGCTGTTCTTTTCGCAGGGCACGCCGATGCTGCTGGCGGGCGACGACATCGGCCATACCCAGCAGGGCAATAACAACGCGTATTGCCAGGACAATGCCCTGTCCTGGCTGGACTGGGAAGGCGCCGACCACGCGCTGGCCGGCTTCATCGGCAGCCTGGCCGCCTTGCGCAAGCGGTATCGCGCGCTGCGCCGCCCAGACTGGTACAGCGGCGCGCCGCAGGCCGACGGCCACCCCGACATCAGCTGGTTCAAGATGGATGGGACAGCGATGGACGAGGCGGCCTGGAACGACGGCCGCCGCTGCATCGGCATCCGCATGAGCGCGCAGGCCAGGGAGCGGGCCGGTGACGAGACCTGCCTGCTGCTGGTGAATGCGCAGCCGCAGGCGGTCGATTTCACGCTGCCCGCGGGCGGCTGGCGCACGCTGCTGAACAGCGCCTTCCCCGAACTGCCGCCGCACGCGGCCGGCGCCACGGTGGAAGTGCCGGCGCATGCGCTGCTGCTGCTGGTGCTGCCGTGGGAATGACCGCCGCAATCGTGAGCGCATTAACTGAACGATCAATCATAAAAACTGTGGAGGCAATATGAAAGAGGTCATCCAACGGCAGCCGGAACGACGCAAGAACCAGCTCAGCCACCGCCTGCCGGAGCGCGCCGTCGCGCTGGTGCTGGCCGGCGGCCGCGGTTCGCGCCTGCAGCAACTGACGGACAAGCGCGCCAAGCCGGCGGTCTACTTCGGCGGCAAGTTCCGCATCATCGATTTCGTTTTATCCAACTGCATCAATTCGGGTTTTCGCCGGATCGGCGTGGTCACCCAGTACAAATCGCACTCCCTGCTGCGCCACCTGCAGCGCGGCTGGAGCTTCCTGCGCGGCGACCAGAACGAATTCATCGACCTGCTGCCGGCCCAGCAGCGCGTGAATGAAGACCACTGGTATCGCGGCACCGCGGATGCGGTGTTCCAGAACATCGACATCCTGAGTTCGTATAATCCGGACTATGTGGTCGTGCTGGCCGGCGACCATATCTACAAGATGGATTATTCGCTGATGCTGCAGGATCACGTGGCCACGGGCGCCAGCTGCACCGTCGGCTGCATCGACGTTCCCAAGTCCGAGGCCTCGGCCTTCGGCGTGATGGCGGTCGATGCGCAGCGCAAGATCACCGACTTCGTCGAGAAGCCGCTGGATCCGCCCACCATTCCCGGCCGGCCGGACACCACGCTGGCCAGCATGGGCATCTACATCTTCAATGCCGACTACCTGTACCGTCTGCTCGAAGAGGATGTCGCCAACCCGGCGTCCAGCCACGACTTCGGCAAGGACATCATCCCGCGCGTGGTGGCCGAAGGCGGCGCGGTGGCGCACCCCTTCAGCATGTCCTGCATCCCGACCGGCGACGGCGTGCCGGCCTACTGGCGCGACGTCGGCACGGTCGACGCCTTCTGGTCGGCCAACCTCGACCTGGCCTCGATTTCGCCGGAACTGAATATCTACGACGCCGAGTGGCCGATCTGGACCCACCAGGAACAGCTGCCGCCCGCCAAGTTCGTCCACGACAGCGCCGGCCAGTCCGGCATGGCGGTGAACGTGCTGGTATCCGGCGGCTGCATCGTGTCCGGTTCGCACGTCGCGCTCTCGGTGCTGTTCTCGAATGTCCGGGTACACTCCTTCTGCCACATCGACCAGGCCGTGATCCTGCCGCATTCCGAGATCGGCCAGAACTGCCGCCTGACCAAGGTGGTCATCGACCGCGGCTGCAAGATCCCGCCCGGCACCGTCATCGGCGAGGACGCCGAACTCGATGCGCAACGCTTCTACCGCAGCGACAGCGGCGTGGTGCTGGTAACGAGCGACATGCTGAAAAAACTCTGAGCACGACATGATGATGCGCGTCCTACACGTTTGTACCGAAATCTATCCACTGCTGAAGACCGGCGGCCTGGCCGACGTCGCCGGCGCCCTGCCGGCCGCGCAAGCCAGGTCGGGCTGCGATGCGCGCGTGCTGGTGCCGGGCTTCCCGGCCCTGCGCGCCGGCATCCTCGAACAAACGCCGGTCACCGAACTGGCGCCCGCCTTCGGCGCCGGCGCGATCCGGCTCTACCGCGGCGTGCTGCCCGACAGCGGCGTCACGGCCTATGTGATCGACGCGCCGGACCTGTACGACCGGCCGGGCAACCCGTATGCCGATGCCGACAACCAGGCCTATCCCGACAACTACCAGCGCTTCGCCCTGCTGGGCTGGATCGCGGCGCGCCTGGCCGAGGGGCTCGACCCGGCCTGGCAGCCCCAGGTCGTGCATGCCCACGACTGGCATGCCGGGCTGGCGCCGGCCTACCTGAAGGCCTTCGAGCAGGCGCACGGGCGCAAACTGGCCGGCAGCGTGCAAACGGTCCACAACCTGGCCTACCAGGGCAACTTCCCCGGCCATGTGTTCGGCTTCCTGCGCCTGCCGGCGCATTTCTTCGATGTCAACGGCATCGAATTCCACGGCCAGTGTTCCTTCCTGAAGGCCGGCCTGTACTTCGCCGACAAGATCACCACCGTCAGCCCGAGCTATGCGCGCGAGATCCAGGACAGCGAACAGGGCTGCGGCCTGGACGGCCTGCTGCGCAGCCGTGCGCACGACCTGTCGGGCATCCTGAACGGGGTCGACGACGCGGTCTGGAATCCGCAGACCGATCCCTTGATCGCGGCGCATTACGATGTGCGCGACGTCGCCGGCAAGCTGGCCTGCAAGACGGCGCTGCAGCAGGAAGCCGGCCTGGCGATCCAGGACGAGGCGCCGCTGTTCTGCGTCGTCAGCCGCCTGACCGAGCAGAAGGGACTGCACCTGGTGCTGGCCGCCCTGCCGTCGATCGTGCAGCGCGGCGGGCAGATCATGGTGCTGGGCAGCGGCGACGCCATGCTCGAAAACGCATTCCGCGCCGCCGCGGCCGCCCATCCGGACGCGGTGGCGGTGCGCATCGGCTACGACGAGCAACTGGCACACCGGCTCATCGCCGCCGCCGACGTGATCCTGGTGCCTTCGCGCTTCGAGCCCTGCGGACTGACCCAGTTGTACGGGCTGAAATACGGCACCCTGCCGCTGGTGCGCAGGGTCGGCGGGCTGGCCGATACGGTGGCCGACAGCGCGCTCGAAAACCTGGACGACGAAACGGCGACCGGCTTCGTGTTCGAGACCTTCGACGATGCCGGCATCGACGCCGCCCTGCGCCGCGCCTTCGCGCTGTACCGCCGCGACGCCGACTGGACGCTGGTGCAGGAACGCGGCATGCGCCAGCAATTCGGCTGGGACGAAGCCGCCGCAAGCTATCTCATGCTGTACCGGCAGATCGCGCCATGATGCCTACCCGGGCGCCGCGCGCGCCCTTTTACAGAACCCGCAATGACGACACCCGGTGTCGACGCTAACCCATACCTTGAACGCCAACGCAATGAATCTTACCGACCTCAATCAAGACGATCCGTCCAGCGACGTCGCCAACCTCAAGCGTTCAATCGCCAACAAACTCGTGTACACGATGGGCAAGGACGCCGCCACGGCGCAGCCGCGCGACTGGCTGCACGCCACCGCCCTGGCGGTGCGCGACCAGCTGGTGGAGCGCCGCATGAAGACCGAGCAGGCGCAATCCCGGCAGGACGCCAAGCGCGTGTATTACATGTCGATCGAATTCCTGATCGGACGCACCTTCACGAACGCCCTGCTGGCGCTGGACATCCATGACGATGTGCGCCAGGCGCTGGCCGAACTGGGCGTCGATGCCGAGCAACTGCCCGACCTGGAGCCGGACGCCGCCCTCGGCAACGGCGGCCTGGGCCGCCTGGCCGCCTGCTTCCTCGATTCGATGGCGACGCTCGGCCTCGCCGGCGTCGGCTACGGCATCCGCTACGACTACGGCATGTTCAAGCAGCAGATCGTCGACGGCAACCAGGTGGAAACGCCGGATTACTGGCTGGCCGGCGGCAACCCCTGGGAATTCGCCCGCCCGGAGCTGCAATACCGGGTGCGCTTCGGCGGCCGCGTCGAACAGGATGGCGACAGATTCTCCTGGGTCGATACCCACGACGTGATGGCGATGGCCTACGACACCATCGTGCCGGGCTATGCCACCGACGCCACCAATACGCTGCGGCTGTGGTCGGCCAGGGCCGACCAGGAATTCAACCTGTCGGCCTTCAACCAGGGCAACTACGTCGGCGCGGTGGAAGAAAAGAACGCGTCCGAAAACGTGTCGCGGGTGTTGTACCCGGACGATTCGACGCTGGCCGGGCGCGAGCTGCGCGTGCGCCAGGAGTATTTCTTCTGCGCGGCCAGCCTGCAGGACATCGTGCAGCGCTTCCTCGAAAAGCACGACGATTTCGACCAGCTGCCAGGGCACGTCGCCATCCACCTCAACGATACCCATCCGGTGCTGGCGGTGCCCGAACTGATGCGCATCCTGATCGACGAGCACCAGCTGGCCTTCCCGCGCGCCTGGGCGATCACGCAGAAGGTGTTTTCGTATACGAACCACACCCTGATGCAGGAAGCGCTGGAAACCTGGCCGGTCGACATGCTGGGCCGCATCCTGCCGCGCCACCTGCAGCTGATCTTCGACATCAACAAGACCTTCATCGACAGCATCACCGCCGAATTCGGCGCCGATACCGAGTTGATGCGGCGCGTGTCGCTGATCGACGAGAATGGCGAGCGCCGCGTGCGCATGGGCTTCCTGGCGGTGGTGGCCAGCCACAAGGTGAACGGCGTGTCGGCGCTGCACTCGGACCTGATGAAGCAGTCGATCTTCGCCGACTTCGCCAGGCTGTACCCGGACCGCTTCAATAACAAGACCAACGGCATCACGCCGCGGCGCTGGCTGTCGCAGGCCAACCCGGCCCTGTCGGCGCTGATCGACGAGCGCATCGGACGCGACTGGCGGCGCCACCTCGAGCAATTGTCGGCGCTGCGCCAGAGCGCCGACGACCCCGTGTTCGCCCTGCACTTCCGCGCCGCCAAGCTGGTGAACAAGCAGCGCCTGGCCAAGTGGGTGGCGGAGAACCTGGGCTTGAGCATCGATCCGGCCTCGCTGTTCGACGTGCAGGTCAAGCGCATCCATGAATACAAGCGCCAGCTGCTCAATGTGCTGCACGTGATCACGCGCTACAACCGCATCGTCGCCAATCCCGACGCCGGCTGGGTGCCGCGCACCGTCATATTCGCCGGCAAGGCGGCGTCGGCCTATCACATGGCCAAGCAGATCATCAAGCTGATCAACGACGTCGCCACCACCATCAACAATGACCCGCGCGTGGGCGACAGGCTGAAAGTCGTGTTCATCCCGAACTACAGCGTCAGCCTGGCGGAAATCATCATGCCGGCGGCCGACCTGTCGGAGCAGATTTCCACGGCCGGCACCGAAGCCTCGGGCACCGGCAACATGAAATTCGCCCTGAACGGCGCGCTGACCATCGGCACCCTCGACGGCGCCAACGTGGAGATGCGCCACAGCGTGGGCGCGGAGAATTTCTTCATCTTCGGGAACACGACCGAGGAAGTCGAGGCCCTGCGCGCCGGCGGCTACCAGCCGGGCCGGATCGTCGAGGAGAATGCCGAACTGCGCCAGGCGCTGGAACAGATCCGCGACGGCGCCTTTGCGCCGGACGACAAGGGACGCTTCCAGGGTATCTACGACGCGCTGGTCACCTGGGGCGACCATTATCTGCTGCTGGCCGACTACGCCAGCTACATCGCCACCCAGGACGAGGTTGACGCGCTCTACCGCCAGCCCGACGCCTGGACCCGCAAGGCCATCCTGAACGTGGCCGGCATGGGCGGCTTCTCGTCGGACCGCGCCATCGGCGAGTATGCCGACCAGATCTGGGAGGCGCAGCCGATCGAGCTGGCCCTGCCGGACGCGCGCCGCGGCGTCGACCGCCGCGCGCGCGAAGACCAGGCGCGGCGCAATACCTCCGCCTGATCGTTCATGCCGCCTTCGCGGCGCCGAACCAGGCGCCGTAGGGCGGCAAGCGGATATGTGCGCCGGCGCGCTGGCCGGGCAGGCCGTGGCCATCCACGTCTAGCGCATCGGCAGCCTCGGGCCATTCGAACGCCACCGGCGCGTCCGACAGGTTGAAGGCGGCCAGCATGGCCGGCGCGCCATCCGCATCGCCACCTGCATCGCTACCCGCGCCGCGGCGCAGCGCCAGCACCGGCTCCGGCGCATCGAAGAAAGCGATGTCGCCGCGCCTGAGCTGCGGCTGGCCGCGCCGCCAGGCGATGAAGCGGCGCGCGAAGTTCAGCGGCGACTCCGGATCCTGTTCCTGCGCGGACGCGGCCACGGCCAGGTGCGGCGCCGCCACCGGCAGCCAGGGCCTGCCCTCCGTGAAACCCGCATTCGGCGCGTCCTGCGTCCACGGCATCGGCGTGCGGCAGCCGTCGCGGCCCTTGAACTCGGGCCAGAACGCGATCCCGAACGGATCCTGCAGCAGCTCGAACGGCACTTCCGCCTCCACCAGCGCCAGTTCGTCGCCCTGGTACAGGCAGGGCGTGCCCTTGAGCGAAAGCTGCATCGCCAGCACCAGCCTGGCCAGTGCGGGCGGCGCATCCTTGCCGCCCCAGCGCGTCATCACGCGCACGCTGTCGTGGTTCCCTACCGGCCAGGAGGCCCAGCCGCCGCGCACGCGCGCCTCGAACTCCTCGACCTGGGTGCGGATGTGCGCGGCGCTGAAGTCCGGCGTCAGCAGGTTGAAGCTGTAGGCCATGTGCAGCTTGTCGCCGCCCGAGGTGTAGTCGGCCATGACGGCCAGCGCGTCGTCCGCGCCGACCTCGCCGATCGAGACCGCGCCGTATTCGTCGAGCAGCGCGCGGATCTTGCGCAGGAAGTCGATGTTTTCCGGCTGGGTCTTGTCGTACAGGTGGGCCTGCATGCCGTAGGGATTGACGTCCGTGGCCATCATGTTGTCGGCCCTGGTCGCCGGCGGATTGCTGCGCAGCTGGCGGTCGTGGAAATGGTAGTTGCAGGCGTCCATGCGCACGCCGTCGACGCCGCGCTCGAGCCAGAACCGCAGCGCGTCGAGCTGGGCCTGCTGGACCTGGAGCGCATGGAAATTCAGGTCCGGCTGGCTGGTCAGGAAGTTGTGCAGGTAATACTGGCGCCGGCGCGTGTCCCACTGCCACGCGGAGCCGCCGAATATCGACAGCCAGTTGTTGGGCGGGTTGCCGTCGGCGAGCGGATCGGCCCACACATACCAGTCGGCCTTCGGGTTGTCGCGGCTGGCGCGGCTCTCGATGAACCAGGGGTGGGCGTCGGCGGTGTGCGACATCACCTGGTCGATCATGATCTTCAGCCCCAGCTCGTGGGCTTTCCCGACCAGCGCATCGAAATCGGCCAGGCTGCCGAACAGCGGGTCGACGTCGCAGTAGTCCGCGATGTCGTAGCCGAAGTCCTTCATCGGCGACTTGAAGAAGGGCGACAGCCAGACGATGTCCACGCCCAGGCTGGCGATGTAGTCGAGCTTTGCCGTGATGCCCGGCAGGTCGCCGACGCCGTCGCCGTCGGTGTCGAGGTAGCTGCGCGGATAGACCTGGTAGATGATGGCTTCGCGCCACCAGGGGAAGGTGTCGTTGGGTGGCACGGTGGTCATGGGTCGCCGTTCAGGATGGTGATAAAAAAATTATAAGGGATCGGGCGTGGCGGCGGGCAGGAACCAGTTCATCGCCACCGCGCAGATGCCGCCGGTCGCCACGCCCGATTCCAGCACGTGGCGCAGCGCCGCCGGCATATGGGCCAGGAATTCCGGCACCTGCGACACCCCCAGCCCGAGCGCCAGCGAGACCGCGATGATCAGCAGCGCGCGCCGGTCGAGGTGTACGCCGGCCAGGATATTGATGCCGGCCGCGGCCACCGCGCCGAACATGACCATGGCGCCGCCGCCCAGCACCGGCTCCGGCACCGCCTGGATCACGCCGGCCACGCCGGGGAACAGGCCGAGCAGCACCAGGAACAGCGCGATCCACATGCCCACGTGGCGGCTGGCGATGCCGGTGAGCTGGATCACGCCGTTGTTCTGCGCGAAGATCGAGCTGGGGAAGGTGTTCAGCACGCCCGCCAGCAGGGAGTTGGCGCCGTTGACCAGCACCCCGCCCTTGATGCGCCGCATCCATACCGGGCCTTCGACCGGCTCGCGCGAGATCTTGCTGGTGGCGGTGACGTCGCCGATGGCTTCCAGCGAGGTCACCAGGTAGATCACCAGCATGGGCACGAACAGGCCCCAGGAAAAGCTGATCCCGAAATGCAGGGGCCGGGGCATCTGGAACCACGCGGCTTCATGCATGCCGGTGAAATCGAGCCGGCCCAGCGCGCCGGCCACGGCGTAGCCGGCCAGCAGCGCGATGATGATGGCGCTGCTGCGCAGCCACACCACCGGAATCCGGTTCAGGATCACGATTATCGCCAGCACCATGCCCGACAGGAGCAGGTTCTCGGCATTCGCGAAGGTCCCGTTCGACATCGCCGCGAAGCCGCCGCCCATGCTGACCAGGCCGACCTTGATCAGCGTGAGGCCGATCATGAGCACCACGATGCCGGTGACCAGCGGCGTGATCATGCGCCTGACGAACGGCAGGATGCGCGACACGCCCATTTCCACGAAGGAGCCGGCCACCACCACGCCGAAGATCGCCGCCATCACCGCCTCGACCGGCGTGCCCTGCTTGACCATCAGGCTGCCGCCAGCGATGAGCGGGCCGACGAAGTTGAAGCTGGTGCCCTGCACGATCAGGAGGCCCGCGCCGAACGGCCCGAAGCGCCGGCACTGGACGAAGGTGGCGATGCCGGAGACGACCAGCGACATCGAGACGATCAGGTTGGTGTCGCGCGCCGGCACGCCCAGCGCCTGGCAGATCAGCAGCCCCGGCGTGACGATGGGCACGATGATCGCCAGCAGGTGCTGCAGGGCCGCGAGGATGGCGACCGCGGGGCGCGGGCGGTCCTCCAGGCCGAGTACCAGTTCCGGATCGCGCGGGGGTGGAGAAGACGGGTGCTGGGAGGTCATCGCTGGCGTCGAGAGGTAAATGCGCGATTCTACAGGGGCGCGCGGCCGGCTTGCGCCCGCCTGTTCAATACTTCCGGCCTTGCTGCGACTGCTGGCCTAGCCCGGCAACTGCGTCGCCACTTCGGGCGCCAGGCGGTTGATGACGCTGTAGTTCACGCCCGTCCACCATTCGGACCCGGGCCCCACCAGGGACTGCTCGGAGGCGGCGATCGCGACGTGGTCCGCGCTTACCAGGTAATCCTCGACATCGTTCAGCGAGGCGAAGGACAGCACCGAGACCGCATCGATCCTGCTGCCCTCCGGGTCCTTCTGGGTCGAGCCGATGTTGTGCAGCTGCGCGTAGCGGCGCACGAATT
>Ga0265780_10002073_pt1 | contig 27764 bp, 24 predicted proteins | sample P1T30metagenome_FD_192432 | JGI IMG/M metagenome (GOLD analysis project Ga0265780, IMG submission 192432) | Plant litter microbial communities from East Loma Ridge, Irvine, California - P1 T30 | ecosystem: Environmental > Terrestrial > Plant litter > Unclassified | place: USA: California...
CCGTCGGGCAAGGGCAGCTACCGCACCGCGTCGCCCGCCGACGCGACGTTAACTCTCACGGCCGGCACGTTCCTCGTCGCCGAGGCCGACGCCGAGGGCGACGCCGTCGCGGGCGACGGAGCCACGCGGGCGCTCGCCTGCGGCGGCGTGCGCCGCATCGAGCCCGCCGCGGACGGCCGCGTGCGGTACGAGGTCAAGCACGTCTTCGTGCGCCCGGAGGGCCGAGGCACAGGGCTCGGCCGCGCCCTCATGGCCGAGCTGGAGCGGATCGCCGCGGACCTCGGCGCCGACCTCGTCGTGCTGGACACCAACGACAGCCTCGTCGCCGCCGGCGCCCTCTACCGGTCGACCGGCTACGAGGAGGTCGAGCCGTACAACGACAACCCGAACGCCACGACCTGGTTCGCCAAGCCGGTGACGAGGGGCTAGATCGGCTGCTCGACCGGCAGGCCCGTGCGCAGCTCGACGGGAAGGTGCCCGAGGTCGTTGTGGGTGACGAGCTCCGGCGGCTTCGCCGAGCGGACCCGGATGATGGTGAGCCCGGCGTTGGCCTGGTTGACGCCCATCCACCGCCAGTCGGGGGCGCCGAAGACCTCGCGCACGAACCAGCCGATCACGAAGTTGTGGGTGATGAGCAGGTCGTGGCGGTCCTCACGGGAGGGCGTGAGCCACTCGGACACCGCGTCCGCCATCTGCGCCTGCCCTGCCTCGACCTCGTCGTCCGTCACGCCGCCGAAGAACGGCTTGTACGCGGCGGGCATGTCGGCCGTCGGCCCCGAGGGCACGCAGTCGAACAGCAGCGTCGAGGGCTGCGACTCGAGCGCCGGCAGCCGCTCGGTCATGATGCGCGCGGTCTCGGCGGCGCGCTCGAGCGGGGAGTGCCAGGCCGCCGAGAACGGCACGCCGCCCAGGCGCTCGGCGAGGAGCCGGGCCTGCCGCTTGCCGCGCTCGGACAGCGGCCCGTCGGGCAGCCCGTGCTCGGCGTCCTGTTGCTCGCCGTGCCTGACCAGGTACAGGTAGTGGGACACCGTCGTCTCCTGACTCATGAGGTGACCGGCGCCGACGTCGTCGTCGGTGCCGTGAAGGAGGACTCGTCGACGTCGCCCACGACGACGACGGACTGCGGCCCGGACCGGAGCGACCGCGCGAGGTCGCGCACGTCGTCGAGCTGCACCCGCTCGAGCCGCGCCAGGGAGGCGTCGAGGTCGACGAACTCGCCGACCGACAGCTCGGCCCTGCCGAGCCGGTTCATCCGCGTGTCGCTGTCCTCGAGGGCGAGGGCGGCCGCGCCGCCGAGCTGCCCCAGGGCACGCTCGCGCTCGAGCTCGGTGATGCCCTCGTCGGCCACGCGGTCGAGCTCGTCGAGCATGAGCTGGCCGACGACGCCGACGTTGCTCGGCGTGCAGCCCGCGTACAGCCCGAAGAGGCCCGCGTCGGAGTAGCTCGGGGCGAACGAGTAGACCGAGTACGCGAGACCGCGCCGCTCGCGGATCTCCTGGAAGAGGCGGGACGACATGCCGCCTCCCAGCACCGAGTTGAGGACGGCCAGGGCCGGACGGCGGTCGTCGACGACCGAGATCCCCGGCATGCCGAGCAGCACGGTCGCCTGCTCGAGCGGGCGCCGCAGCACCGTGGTCGGGCGGCTCGGCGTCGGCACGACGAGCTCGGTCGAGCGCCGGGCGACCGGAGCCGAGGGCTCGGTCGACCACGGCGAGCGGGCGAGGGCCTGCTCGAGCCGCTCGACGGCGCGGTCGTGGTCGACGGCCCCGGCGATCGTCACGACGAGGTCGCGGGGCCGGTAGTTGGCGAGGTAGTGGGCGTGGACGTCGTCCCGAGCCGCCCCGCGGATGCTGTCGGGCGAACCGCCGATCGGGCGGCCGAGGGGGTGGTCGCCGAAGACCGACTCGAAGAGCCGCTCGCCCGCGACGTCGGCAGGGTCGTCGTCGGCCATCGCCAGCTCTTCGAGGATGACCCCGCGCTCGGTCTCGAACTCGCCGGGCTCGAGCACGGACGAGGTGACCATGTCGGCCAGGACGTCGACCGCGTCGTCCAGGTCGACGTCGCGCACCCGGGCGTAGTAGCAGGTGTACTCCTTGGCGGTGGCCGCGTTGTGCTCGCCGCCGACGGACTCGAAGGCCACGGCGATGTCGAGCGCGGACCGCGTCGGGGTGCCCTTGAAGAGCAGGTGCTCGAGGAAGTGCGTCGAGCCGCGCTCGCCCTCGCGCTCGTCGCGCGACCCGACGGCGACCCAGAACCCGACGGTCGCGCTGCGGGCCCCCGGCATCTGCTCGGTGAGGACGCGGACGCCCGTCGGGGACACCGTGCGACGCACCAGGGCGTCGCCGGTCGCGCGGAAGGAGAGCTCGACCGAGTCGAGTGGGAGGGAGACCGGGCCGTTCATCGCGTCGAGCCTACGGGACCGCACCTGCGGGCGACCCGGCCACGGGTCGTGGCACCCGAACTGGGGTCGTGCCAGGAGGACAAACAGACGGTTCAGTCTGTCCTCCACGGTGATACGATCGGTGCACCGGCGTCGGGACACCCCCCTGATCCTGCGCCGGTGGCTGGTCGGAGGTCATCCGGCGGTCCGGAGCGGTCGTCCCCCCGCGTCGCTCCAAGCCGATATGCCTCGAGGAGCCACGCTGTGACGGTCGATTCCCCCCCTCCGGCCGTCCAGCGTCTCCCGGGGCGGCCCCGCGCCGACCAGACGACGCCCGGCGCCCGCGCCCGCGTCCTCACCACCGCCGACCGGCTCTTCTACGACGAGGGCATCCGCGTGGTCGGCGTCGACCGGCTCATCGCCGAGGCGTCCGTGACGAAGGCCACGTTCTACAAGCACTTCGGCGCCAAGGACACCCTCGTGCTCGAGTACCTGGGCATCCGCCACGACCGGGCGGTGACCGAGATGGAGGCGCTCGTCGCCTCCACGGGAGGCGGCCGCGCCGCCGTCCTCGCCTTCGTCGACGGCACCGTCGCCCAGCTGCAGTCCCCGCGCTTCCGCGGCTCGGCCTTCGCCAACGCCGCCGCCGAGTTCAGCGACCCGACCCACCCGGTCCGTGCCGCGGTCTCCGAGCACCAGGAATGGCTGACCGACACCCTGGTCGACCTCTTCAAGGACGCGGGCAGCACCATGCCCGGCGACGCCGCGGACGACTTCCTCCTCGCCTTCGACGGCGCCCTCGTCGGCGCCTACTGCGGCGACGCCATCGCGGCGTCGGCAGCACTGCGCCGCACCGCCGAGCGCCTGCTCGCGGCCTAGCCCGAGAGCGCCTGCTCGCGGCCTGGTCCGAGGGCGCTCGCTCGCGGCCTGGCCCGAGAGCGCCTGCTCGCGGCCTCGCCCGGGGACGCTCTCGGCCTAGGCCGAGACCCGGTCGAGCTCGAGCACCTGCGTGCGCGTGAGCTTCACCGTCGCCGCCTGCGCCAGCTCGACGACCTGGGCCGCGCTCGTGGCACTCGCCACGGGCGCGACGACGTGGGGCTTCGCGAGCAGCCACGCCAGGGCGACGGCGGCGGTCGAGACCTCGTGGGCGGCGGCGACGCGGTCGAGCTCGTGCAGCACCCGCAGGCCCTTCTTCGTCAGGTAGCCCGAGACCCCGCGGCCGCGGCTCGCGCCGGCGAAGTCCGCCCGGGACCGGTACTTGCCGGTGAGGAAGCCCCCGGCGAGGGCGAAGCGGGGCATGACGCCCAGGCGGAGCTGGGCCGCGACCCGCGACAGCCCCTTCTCGTACTCGCCACGGTGCATGAGGCTGTACTGGTTCTGCAGGGCGACCATGGGTGCCACGCCGAGCATGCCCGCGGCGATGCGCGCCTCGTAGAGGCGGTTGCCGGAGTGGTGCGAGCCGCCGAACCAGCGGACCTTGCCCGCGGTGATGAGGTTGTCGACGGCCAGCAGGGTGCGCTCGAAGGCGACCTCGGTGTCGTCGACGTGCAGGTACAGGAGGTCGATGCGGTCGGTCCCGAGGCGCTCGAGCGACGCCTCGACCGCGCGCTCGACGGACCGCGGGGACAGACCGGGCGCGTCGGCGCCCTTGCCGACCTTGGTCGCCACCACGACGTCGTCACGGGAGCGTCGCGACCGCATCCAGGACCCGATCATCACCTCGCTGCGCCCGCCGGCGTAGCTGTCGGCCGTGTCGACGAAGTTGCCGCCGTGGTCGAAGTACGCGTCGAGCACGGACATGGTCTGGGTCTGGTCGGCCGTCCAGCCGAAGACGTTCCCCCCGAGCGCGACCGGGAACACCCGGAGGTCGGAGACGCCGAGGCGGCGGCGCGGCTGGATCACGCCGAGGTCGACGGGGACGGTCGCGTCGCTGACGGTCTCGGCCGCCCTCGACGCGACGAGAGGAGCAGCGGGCGTGGCGGCAGCCGAGCTGCGCGCCGACGTGTTCGTCACTCCGTGCCCTTCGTGGTCGTGGCGTCGTGCGGGGATCGTGGTGCCGGCGCCGCCTCGCGGGTACGCCGGACGACCACCTCGATGTGCCGCCTGAGATGGCCGGGGAGCGTGGTCCGTGCTCCTGCTCCCAGCGTACGTGCTGCCGTGGTCCGGCGCTCGTCGCCGCACCCGATCGTTACGCGATCCGACGCCCCGAGTTCGGGGGCTCCCCGACGACGGAGCGCCCGCCCCGACGTGGTCGGGACGGGCGCTCCGCGTGGCGGGTCGTCGGGGACTAGACCTCGACGGACTCGTCGTTCGACTGCTCCGTGGCACCGCTCGAGTCGGTGTCCGACTCGTCGGCGACGACGGGCGCCAGCGACAGCTTGCCGCGGTCGTCGATCTTCGTGATCTCGACGAGGATCTTCTGGCCCACGCCGAGGACGTCCTCGACGTTCTCGACGCGCTTGCCGCCGGCCAGCTTGCGGACCTCGCTGATGTGCAGCAGGCCGTCCTTGCCCGGGAGGAGCGACACGAAGGCGCCGAAGGACGCGATCTTGACGACCGTGCCGAGGAACTGCTCGCCGATCTCGGGGTTGGTCGGGTTCGCGATGGCGTTGACCTGGGCACGGGCGGCCTCGGCCGACGGACCGTCGACGGCGCCGATGTAGACGGTGCCGTCCTCCTCGATGGAGATGTCGGCGCCGGTCTCGTCCTGGATCGCGTTGATCGTCTTGCCCTTCGGGCCGATCAGCTCGCCGATCTTGTCCTGCGGGATCTGGACCGAGATCACGCGGGGCGCGGTCGGGGCCATCTCGTCGGGGGCGTCGATGGCCGAGTTGAGCACGCTCAGGATGGCGGTGCGCGCCTCCTTGGCCTGCTTCAGCGCCGCGTCGAGGACGGCGGTCGGGAGACCGTCGAGCTTCGTGTCGAGCTGGATGGCCGTGACGAACTCGGACGTGCCGGCGACCTTGAAGTCCATGTCGCCGAGGGCGTCCTCCGCGCCGAGGATGTCGGTCAGGGCCGCGTAGCGCGTCTGGCCGTCGACCTCGTCGGACACCAGGCCCATGGCGATGCCGGCCACCGGGGCGCGCAGCGGCACGCCGGCGTTGAGCAGCGACAGGGTCGAGGCGCAGACGGAGCCCATCGACGTCGAGCCGTTGGAGCCGAGGGCCTCGGACACCTGACGGATGGCGTAGGGGAACTCGTCACGCGACGGCAGCACCGGCACGAGGGCGCGCTCGGCGAGGAAGCCGTGCCCGATCTCGCGACGCTTCGGCGACCCGACGCGACCGGTCTCGCCGGTCGAGTAGGGCGGGAAGTTGTAGTGGTGCAGGTAGCGCTTCTTGGTGACCGGGCTCAGCGAGTCGATCTGCTGCTCCATCTTGAGCATGTTCAGCGTGGTGACGCCCATGATCTGGGTCTCGCCGCGCTGGAAGATGGCGGAGCCGTGGACGCGCGGGATGACCTGCACCTCGGCGTCGAGCGGACGGATGTCGGCGAGGCCGCGACCGTCCATGCGGACCTGCTCGGTGAGGATGCGGTCGCGGACGACCTTCTTCGTGGCGGTCTTGTAGGCCGCGCTGACCTGGCCGAGGGCCTCGGCGGGCAGCTCGCCCGCGTCGACCTTCGCCGAGACGGCGTCCTTGACCTTGGCCTTGAGCACGTCGTCGGCGTCCTGGCGCTCGATCTTGCCGGCGATCTTGTAGACCTCGGCGAGCTCGCTGCCGGCGGCGTCGGTGACGGCCGCGAGGACCTCGTCGGTGTAGGGCAGGAACACCGGGTAGTCGGCGATCTCCTTGAATGCCTGCGCGGCCATGGCCGACTGGGCGTCGACGAGCTGCTTCAGGAACGGCTTGGCGGCCTCGAGGCCCTGGGCCACGACGGCCTCGTCGGGCTTCGTGGCACCGCCCTGGATGAGGCCCCAGGCGTGCTCGGTGGCCTCGGCCTCGACCATCATGATCGCGACGTCCTCGTTGCCCGCGGCGTCGGTGACGACACGGCCGGCGACGGTGAGGTCGAAGACGGCCTCCTCGAGCTGCGAGGCCTTGGGGAACGCGACCCACTGGTCGCCGATGAGCGCCAGGCGCACGCCGGCGATCGGGCCGGAGAAGGGCAGGCCCGAGATCTGCGTCGAGGCGCTGGCCGCGTTGATGGCCAGGGCGTCGTAGAACTCGTCGGGGGCGATGCTCAGCACCGTGATGACGACCTGCACCTCGTTGCGGAGGCCCTCGACGAACGAGGGGCGCAGCGGCCGGTCGATGAGACGGCAGACGAGGATGGCCTCGGTGGAGGGGCGGCCCTCACGACGGAAGAACGAGCCGGGGATCTTGCCCGCGGCGTACGAGCGCTCCTCGACGTCGATGGTCAGCGGGAAGAAGTCGAAGTTGTCCTTCGGCTTCTTGCTCGCGCTGGTGGCCGAGAGGAGCATGGTGTCCTCGTCGAGGTACGCAGCGACGGCTCCCTGAGCCTGCTGGGCGAGACGACCGGTCTCGAATCGGATGGTGCGCTTGCCGTACTTGCCGTTGTCGAGGACGGCTTCGCCGAACTTGATCTCTGGACCCTCCATGTGGGGGCTACTCCTCTTTGTTTTGCATCGACACCCCGTGTGGGCATCGATGTGCATCGGGAGCGGGCGGCGAGGACGGCATGGGGACATGCACGTGCGGCAACGCGACGGAGGCGGTGGCACGTCTGGTCAGCGGAAGAAACGGTCGGACGCGTTCCGGACCGGCTGCGCGAGGCCCTGCCTCGTGCACCGGTCGGGGCGTTCCGCCTGTCACCACCGGCGACCAGCAGCCGTACCGGCCTGCTCCGAGCGCGATCCTAGCACCCGGCCCCCGACGCCCCCGGGAGCCGCACCGCACGCGGCAGCTCCCGCGGCGGCCGCCCCGGCTAGGGTCGGAGCATGCGCGCCGTCCTACGTCCCCGTCCCGCCGAGGTGCGCGTCGGGCGCCCGCGGGCCGTGACCGCCGTCGTCGTCGCCCTGGCCGCCGCCGCTCTCGTACTGCCCCTCGCGACGCCGGCGGGCGCCGCTCCCCCGGCCCCGGGCGACGCCGCCTCGGTGCGGCAGCAGATCGACGCCGTGCTCGCCTCCCTCGACGAGGCCGAGGCGACGGCCGCCGACGCGAGCGAGGAGGCCGTGACGGCCGACGCCGCCAGCACGCGCGCCGCCGACGCCCTGGCCGCCGCCGCGGCCCGTTCCGACCAGCTCGACTCCCGGGCGGCCGAGGCCGCCGACGCCGAGGAGGCGGCCCACGAGCAGGCAGGCCAACTGGCGGCCCACCTGGCCCGCGCCGGCGACGGGACCTCGACCACCAGCGTGCTGCTGGGCTCCGACCGCCCCGACGACGTCCTGCGGCAGCTGGGCACGCTCACCCAGCTCGGCACCCGCTGGAAGGTGGTCCTCGCCGACGCGACGGCGAGCAGCAACGAGCTCGCGGCGCTCCGCGACCAGTCGGACGCCGCCCGGGCGGAACGGGAGCGCCTCGCGACGGAGGCGGCGCAGGAGGCGTCGGTCGCCTCCTCGGCACAGGCCGCGGCCGACCAGGCGGTCGCGTCGGCGACCACCCGCACGGACGATCTCTACGCCCAGCTGGCCGCCCTGCGCCAGAGCACCGCCGAGGCCGAGCGCACCGCGCGACGCGACGCGGCGGTGCAGGCGAGCACCGAGCTGGCCGGCGCGGCGGCGTCCGACCGGGCGGCGGACTCGGGCGGCGGCGCCGCTCCGGCGGCCCCGGCGCCTGCTGCTCCGGCACCTGCACCGGTCGCTCCGGCACCGGTCGCGCCGGCCCCGGTCGCGCCCGCCCCGGTCGCCCCGGCACCTGCCCCGGTCACGCCTGCGCCGACGCCGTCGCCGGCGCCGGTCGCGGTGAACGACCCCGCGGGAGCCAAGGCCTACGCGGCGTCGCGGATCGGTACCGGGGCCGAGTACGCCTGCCTCGTGCAGCTCTGGAACAAGGAGTCGGGCTGGCGGACGACCGCCACGAACCCGTCGAGCGGCGCGTACGGCATCCCGCAGGCCTACCCGGCGACGGCCCTCGAATCGGCGGGGCTGGACTGGCGGACGAGCTACCGCACCCAGGTCGACTGGGGCCTCAGCTACGTCTCGACGCGCTACGGGTCGCCCTGCGGGGCGTGGGGCTTCTGGGTCAGGAACGGCTGGTACTGAGCCGGCTCCCCCGCCGGGAGGCCGCCGGGACGAGGACGGCCCCCGCCCTGCAGAGCAGGACGGGGGCCGGAGTCGTGACTCGGAGGTCGACTAGCGACGCAGGCCGAGGCGACCGATCAGCGTGCGGTAGCGCTCGATGTCGACCTTGGACAGGTAGCCCAGGAGACGACGGCGCTGGCCGACGAGGAGCAGCAGGCCACGACGCGAGTGGTGGTCGTGCTTGTGCTCTTTGAGGTGCTCGGTCAGGTCGAGGATGCGCTGCGTCATCACGGCGATCTGGACCTCGGGGGATCCGGTGTCGCCGGGGTGGGTCGCGTATTCTTCGATGATCCGGGTCTTGACGTCAGGTGCGAGTGCCATTCAGGATCCCCTCTCTGCTTCGTTGCGCGGCGCCCGTCACAGGATGTGCGAGCTCTCTTGTTCCGCGGCCGTTCAGACGGCAACCTGGCGAGCTTACCAGACGGGTCGCCTCAGGAGGCGACGCGGGCACGACCCGCCTGCGGCGACCTGCGCCCGCGACCACGCCTGCGCCGGGGCAGCAGGAGGGCCGTGAACGCCGCCCCCACGGTCGCGCCGAGCGTGTTCGACACCAGGTCGCGCACGTCGCTGACCCGCCCGTCGAGGTAGGAGCTCTGGTACGACTCGATGCCCCACGAGGCGGCGAAGCCCACGACGACGCCGAGCCACCAGAACCTGCGGGGCAGCAGCAGGACCACGAGGGCGCCCATCGGCAGGAACATGATCACGTTCGACGTGAACTCGACCCGGTCGAAGGTGATCCAGGCCGTCTCGTCGTGGCGCGAGAAGAAGCCGAGGGCCCGCCAGAGCAGGTTGCTCGTCCGCTCGCCGTAGACCTCGGGCCGCAGCGTCATCCAGCCGACGAGGGCGAGGTAGGCGAGGGTGAGGAGGAGCAGGACGGCACGGCGCATGCACCCATGGTGGGGCACGCGGCCTCGGAGGACCCCCTCCCGCCCCGAGGACCATCCTCGAGGCGGACCAGGTCGACCCCGGGGAGGGAGGGCAGGAGGCGCCTCCTAGGCTGGCGGGATGGACGAGACCACCGCCTCCCTGGCCGCGCTCTGGGCCCGGGTCGTGCAGCGCGCGGACCCGCTGCCCCCGTCGTGGACCGCGCTCGCCGTCGCGGCCGGCGCCGCGCTCGTGCTGCTGCCCGGCACCTGGCACACGGTGCGGCACGCGGTGACCGTCGTGCACGAGGGCGGCCACGGGCTCGCCGCGGTCGTGACGGGCCGACGGCTGTCGGGCATCCGCCTGCACTCCGACACGTCGGGGCTGACGGTCTCTCGTGGCCCGCGCACCGGGCCCGGCATGGTGCTCACGTTGCTGGCGGGCTACACCGCCCCGGCGCTGGCGTCGCTCGGGGCCGCCTGGCTGCTCGGCGCGGGCTTCGCCGCCGGGCTGCTCTGGGCCCTGCTGCTGCTGCTCGCCCTGATGCTCGTGCAGATCCGCAACTGGTTCGGCCTCTGGGTCGTGCTCGTCGGCGGCGCCCTCGTCGCGGGCGTCACCTGGCTCGCGCCCGTCGAGTGGCAGCAGGTGTTCGGGCTGGTGCTGGTCAGCGTGCTCGGGCTGGGCGCCCTCCGCGCCTCCCTCGAGCTGCAGTCGAGCCGACGCCGGGCCGCGAGGCACGGGGCCCGCACCGAGTCGGACGCCGACCAGCTCGCGAGCCAGACGCACGTGCCCGGCGTCGTCTGGGTGGGCGTCTTCGTGGCGGTCGCGGCCGCCTGCCTCGTCGGCTCGTCGCTGCTCGTGTTCCCGGGGTGGCTCGCGCCCTAGGCCGGGGCCGGCGCGCCCTAGGCGGGCGCGGTGCCGAGGGCGTGCACGGGGAGGCGCGACGCGAGCCGCTCCCGGCCGGGCAGGCCCTCGAGCTCGAGCAGGACCGCGATGCCGACGACCTCGTAGCCGGCGCGCTCGAGCAGCGTCACGGTGGCCTCGGCCGTGCCGCCGGTCGCGAGGACGTCGTCGACGACGAGCACGCGGGTGCCGGCCGGCAGCTGGCTCGGGCGCAGCTCCAGGGTGGCCTCGCCGTACTCGAGGGCGTAGCTCTCGCTGAGGACCTCGCCCGGGAGCTTGCCGGCCTTGCGGACCGTGAGCACGCCCACGCCCTGCTCGATCGCGATGCCGCCCGCGAGGGCGAAGCCGCGGGCCTCGATGCCGGCCACCGCCGCGAACGAGCCGTCGAAGGGCTCGGAGAGGGCCGCGGTCACGGTGGCGAACGCGTCGGCGTCGGAGAAGAGCGGCGTCACGTCGCGGAACAGGATGCCCGGCACGGGGAAGTCGGGGACGACGGCGATCAGGCGGTCGACGAGGGCGGAGGCGTCGGAGGCGGTCATCCGGTCGACGCTACCGGCTCCGGCGGGCGGGAGCGGACGCGGGAGCCGCGGCCGCCGCCCGTGACGATCGTGTGAACGATCGGCCCCGATGTCGGGGGCCGGTGCGAGAGTTCGTCCATGACACGGTTCATCGTCCCCCCGTACCTGCTCGCCCACCTGGCCGCGGCCGACACCGACCGGTTCACGCGCGCTCCCGAGGCAGCACGGCAGGGCCTGGTCCAGATCGACGAGGTCCGTGCCGCGCGCAGCGAAGCGCCGCCCGTCCGCCAGGGCGCCGTCGCCCGCGGTCGCGAGGTCGAGCGCACCGTCTGGGACGCCCAGGGCACCGAGCAGCTGCCCGGCGTGCGGGTGCGCGGAGAGGGCGAGCCGGCCGGCGACGACGTGGCCGTCACCGAGGCGTACGACGCCCTCGGCGCCACGCACGCGCTCTTCGCCGAGGCCTACGGCCGGTCGAGCATCGACGGCGCGGGCCTGCCGCTCGACGCCACGGTGCACTACGGCCGCGACTACGACAACGCGTTCTGGAACGGCGAGCGCATGGTGTTCGGCGACGGGGACGGCGAGGTGTTCCGCCGGTTCACGGCCTCGGTCAGCGTCATCGGGCACGAGCTCGCCCACGGGGTCACGCAGTACACGGCGAACCTCGAGTACCAGGGGCAGTCCGGCGCCCTCAACGAGTCGGTCAGCGACGTGTTCGGGGCGCTGGTCGAGCAGCACCTGTTCGACCAGACGACCGAGCAGGCGACCTGGCTGATCGGCGAGGGGCTCTTCACCGAGGCCGTGCAGGGCAGGGCCCTGCGGTCGATGTCGGCCCCGGGCACCGCCTACGACGACGACGTCCTCGGCACGGACCCGCAGCCCGCCCACATGGACGACTACGTCGAGACGACGGACGACTCCGGCGGGGTGCATCTCAACTCCGGCATCCCGAACCGCGCGTTCTTCCTCGTCGCCGACGCCCTCGGCGGGCGCGCGTGGCAGCGGGCCGGGCAGGTCTGGTACGACACGCTCGTCGGCGGCCGGCTCGCGACGACGGCCTCCTTCGCGGACTTCGCCACGGCCACCGTGGCGGCGGCGACGGAGCGCTACGGCGCCGACTCCGACGAGGCTCGGGCGACGGTCGCGGGCTGGCGGGGCGTGGGCGTCGAGCCGGTCGCCTGACCGTCCCGGGTCGCGGAGTAGCATCGCGGCCATGATCGTGACCGTCCAGAGGTCCGGCGGCTTCGCCGGGCTCACCCGCACCTGGCAGGTCGACGTCGACGCCGAGCCCGACACCGAGTCGTGGCTCGTCCTGCTCGATCTCGTGCCCTGGTCGGAGGCGCCCGCCCCGACCCAGCCCGTGCAGCCCGACCGCTTCGTCTGGCTCATCTCGGCCGGGACGACCCCCGCGAAGAAGGCGAAGCTGCCCGAGCAGCAGGTCACCGGGCCCTGGAAGGAGCTCGTCGAGCGCGTGCGCGAGGCCAGCGACGCCGAACGGGCCCAGCCGCACGACGACTCCCCCGGCGCCGGGCACGGCCGCGGACCGGACGCCGCCGACCGGCGGAGCTGACCGGGTGCCGTCCCGCGACGTCGTCTTCGCCTTCCTCGCCGCGCTCGTGGTCGCCGGCGGCGCCGTCGGCGTCGGGGTGGTCGGCTCGGGGCTGCCCACCCGGGTCGTCGGGGCCGAGGTCGCTCCCCCGTGGCCCGTGCCCGACGTGGGCGACCGGCCGGGCCGGGCCGAGCTCGCGGGCATGCAGAACGTCTGGGGCCAGGACCTCGCGATGCACGTGCACACCCACCTCTCGATCACCGTCGACGGCGAGGACGTCACGATCCCCGGCGACATCGGCCACGACGCCGACACGAAGCTCGCCGCTCCCCTGCACACCCACGACACCTCGGGCATCGTGCACGTCGAGTCGCCCCGGCGGGAGTCGTTCGTGCTCGGGCAGCTGTTCACCGAGTGGGACGTCCACCTCGACGCCGTGAGCATCGGCTCGCTCGGCCCCGACGACGGCCTCGAGCTGACCGCCTTCGTGGACGGGAGCCGCTGGTCGGGCGACCCGGCCGGCATCCGCCTGAGCGACTTCGAGGACGTCGCGCTCGTGCTCGCCCCGCGGGGCGAGACCGTCGCCGCGCCTCCCGCGTTCGCCTGGCCGCTCGACTACCGCTGAGCGACCGGCTCTGCCGAGGGCGGGCGTTCCGGGCCGACGGCGGGTCGGCGACGACCCGCCGTCGAGCCGGAACACCCGCCCTCGACGCTGGCGACCGTCCGAGCGCGCAGGCGGCGCTAGCCGACGACGGTGAGGCGCTGCGTCGGCCGGGTCATGGCGACGTAGAGGCTCGCCGCACCCCGGGCCGCGCCCGTGCGGACGCCCTCGGGGTCGACGAGCACGACGGCGTCGAACTCGAGGCCCTTCGACGTCGCCGGGCTGAGCACCGAGATCGGCTTCGTCAGGGACGCCGTGCCCGGCGCCACCTGCCCCGGGAACAGCGGCTCGAGACCGGCGACGAGGTCGGCCACGAGGTGCTGCGGCGCGATGACGGCGAGGGTGCCGTCGGCGTCGACCCCGCGGTCGGCGGCGGCCGCCTCGACGGCCGCGGCGACGAGCGCGTCGTGCGCCGCGCCTCCTCGGCTGTCGCCCGTCGCCGTGAGCGCGGGCACCGCGATCTCGCGGACCGGCCACTCGCTCGACCGCACCGACCGGCTGGGCGTGACGGTCAGCCCGTTCGCGACGGCGAGCCGCTCGGCGTGCTCGACGATCTGGCTCGGCGTGCGGTAGTTGACCGTCAGCTCTTCGAGGCGCCAGGGCGCGGTGGTGCCGGCGACGCTCGACCCGCGACGACGGCCGAGCAGCGCCTCGAGCGCCCGCTGCCACGAGGAGGCGGCGGCCGGGCTCGACGCCTGGGCGATGTCGCCGACGACGGTGAACGAGCGCAGCGGGCACCGGCGCGACAGCAGGCGCCACTGCATGGGCGAGAGCTCTTGCGCCTCGTCGACCACGACGTGCCCGAAGGCCCAGGTGCGGTCGCCCGCGGCCCGCTCGGCCGTGGTCATCGACGCGGCGCGCTCGGCGAAGCCGCCGGCGATCTGCTCGGCCGACACCATGCCCTCGACGCCCATGTTCTCGATGGCGCGCTCGGCGTTCTCGATGTCGCGCTTGCGCTGCTGCTTGCGGGCGAGCTTGTCGGGGTCGACCCCGGCCTGGAACTCGCCCAGCAGCTCGGCCGCCTCGTCGAGCAGCGGCACGTCGGAGATCGTGAACTGCGAGCCGCGGGCGCGCAGCAGCAGGGCACGCTGCTCCGGGGTCCAGCGGGGGGTGAGCGTCGCCAGCCAGTTCGGCCGCGCGAAGAGGTCCTCGACGAGCTTCTCGGCCGAGAGCGGCATCCACGCCGTGTTCAGCAGCACCCGGACGTCGTGCGACTGCCGGATGTCCTCGCGCAGGACGGCCTCGTCGGACTCGTCGACGGTCGTGCCGTGCTCGCGCATCTGCGAGACGAGCAGACGGGTGAGGGCCGAGAGGGCCGCCTTGTTGAAGGTGACGCGGCCGAGGTTGTGCTGCTTGCCCCGCTCCTGCGCACGGCGCAGGGCGTCGCCGACGAGCTCGGCCGGCACGACGAGCCGCTCGCCGTTGACGTCGACGGTCGTGGCCTGGCTGGGCCTGACCTGCCGCGAGCGCACCGCGCGCTTGATCAACTCGGCCATCTCGGCCGAGCCCTTGAGGGCCGCGACGTCGGGGGCGTCGTCGACCTGCGTCTCGAGGTCGGGGTAGAGGCCGCCGAGGCTGGAGAGCACGACGCCGCTCTCGCCGAGCGACGGGAGCACCTGCTCGATGTAGCGCAGGAACGACCGTGACGGGCCGACGACGAGCACGCCCGAGCCGCGCAGGCGGTCGCGATGCGAGTAGAGCAGGTACGCGGCGCGGTGCAGCGCGACGGCGGTCTTGCCCGTGCCCGGGCCGCCCTGAACGACGAGCACGCCGTCGAGGGCGGAGCGGATGATCGCGTCCTGCTCGGCCTGGATGGTGGCGACGATGTCGGTCATGCGACCCGTGCGCTGGGCCGTGAGCGCCGCCATCAGGGCGCCCTCGCCCTGCAGCTGCACGTCGTCGCGGTCGAGGAGGTCGAGGTCGAAGACCTCGTCCTCGAGGCGGGTGACCGTGCGGCCGTCGAGGGTCAGGTGGCGGCGGGCGCGCACGCCCATCGGCGTCGCCGCGGTGGCCTGGTAGAAGGCGCTCGCGCCGGGCACCCGCCAGTCGAGCAGGATCGGGTGGTGCTGTCGGTCGCGCAGGCCGACGCGGCCGATGTAGCGGTGGGCGCTGCCCGTCTCGTCGGGCCGCTCGAGCTCGAGGCGGCCGAACGCGAGGCGCTCGTCGACGGCGCCGAGCTGCGTGATCGTGTCCTCGTAGAGCCGGGCGAAGGCGTCGCGCTCGCTGCGGCTCTGGTGGTTGCCGCCGACGGCCTCCCGCCGGGTGCGCTCGAGCCGCACGCGGGCGTCGGCCTTCAACTCGTCCAGACGCGCGTACAGCGTGGCCACGTAGGCGCGTTCGCGCTCGAGCTCAGATGACACCAGGTTGCTCCACCCCTCGGGAAAAGACGGCACGCCAGTCTACCTGTGCGCCGCCGCGCCCCGGCTCCACGAACGACGACGCCCGCCCCCTCGACGGAGGGGACGGGCGTGTCGGTCGCGGACGCGCGGGGCGTCAGAACTCTTCGTGCGTCTCGGGGTCGCCGTCCCAGAGTCGGCCGCGCTCGAGGCCGCTGATGCGGGCGACCTCGTCGTCGGACAGCTCGAAGTCGAAGACGTCGAGGTTCTCGCGCTGGCGGCCGGGGTCGGCCGACTTCGGCACGGGCACGGCGCCGAGCTGGACGTGCCAGCGCAGCACGACCTGGGTGGGCGTCCTGCCGTGCGCCGCCGCGATCTCGGTGACCACCGCCTCCTGCAGCAGCTCGCTCTGCTTGGCGAGCGGGCTCCAGCTCTCGGTGACGATGCCCATGCGCTCGTGGACCGCCCGCAGCCCCGCCTGGGGGAAGTACGGGTGCAGCTCGATCTGGTTCACCACGGGCACGACGCCGGTCTCGTCGGCGACGCGCTGCAGGTGCTGCTCGGTGAAGTTCGAGACGCCGACGCTGCCGACGAGGCCGTCCTCCTGCAGCTTCACGAACGCGCGGAACGAGTCGACGTACTTGTCGACCCGCGGCAGCGGCCAGTGGATCAGGTACAGGTCGACGAAGTCCAGTCCCAGGTTCTCGCGGGTCTCCTCGAAGCTGGCGAGGGTCTCGTCGTAGCCGTGGTGCCGACCGGGCAGCTTCGAGGTCACGACGAGCTCGTCGCGCGGCACGTCGACGCGGCGGACGGCCTCGCCGACGGCCGCCTCGTTGCCGTAGTTGAGGGCGGTGTCGAGGAGGCGGTAGCCGGACTCGATCGCCGTGGCGACCTGGCTCGCGCCCTCGTCGCCGTCCATCCCGTACGTGCCGAGGCCGAGAGCCGGGATGGTCCGGCCGTCGGCGAGGCCGATCGAGGGGGCCGTCATCAGCTGACGCCGAGGAGGTCGATCACGAAGATCAGGGTCTTGCCCGACAGCGGGTGACCGCCGCCGGCGGGGCCGTAGGCCAGGTGCGGCGGGACGACGAGCTGGCGACGGCCGCCGACCTTCATGCCGGGGATGCCCTCCTGCCAGCCGCGGACGAGCGCCGCGAGGGGGAAGTTGATGGGCTCGCCGCGGCTCCACGACGCGTCGAACTCCTCTCCGGAGTCGAACTCGACGCCGACGTAGTGGACGTTGACGGTCGAGCCGGTGGTGGCCTCGTCGCCGTCGCCGACCGTGATGTCGGTGATCTCGAGCTCGGCGGGAGCGGGAGCGGTGGGGGCGTCGATCTCGGGCTTGGTGCTGGGGTCGTGGGTCATGACCCCATCCAACCACCGCCTCCTCGCCGCGTCGTCGGCCTCGTCGACCGGGCCGGGTCCGACGGCGCGCGGGACGTGCACATCGCGCATGATGGAGGCTTGTCCACTCCACCGCCCGCCCCCGAGCCGCCCTCGAGCGGCCCCGCGGCGACTCCCCGCCGCCCCGTGTTCGTCGACCTCACGCCCCTGCGTCAGAGCCCCGCCTTCGCCCGCCTGTTCGTCGGCAACACCGTCAGCGGCATCGGGACCCAGCTGACGCTCGTCGCCGTGGGCCTCGAGGTCTACGACATCACCCGCTCGACCTTCGCGGTGGCGCTCGTCGGCGTCGTGTCGCTCGTGCCGATGATCGTCGCCGGGCTCTGGGGCGGCATGCTGGCCGACGCCTTCGACCGGCGCACCGTCGCCCTGGTGGCCGCGGTCTTCGCGTGGATGTCGACGGCCGCCATCGCGCTGCACGCGTGGCTCGGCCTGCACGAGGTGGGCCTGCTCTACGTGCTGACCTGCGTCAACGCGGTCGCGGGCACGATGATCGCGACGTCACGGGCGTCGATCGTGCCGCGCCTCCTGCCGGCCTCGCTGCTGCCCGCCGCGGCGGCGCTCGGCGGCATCGGGACGGGCCTGATGCTCACCGTGGGGCCCGCCCTGGCGGGCGTGCTCGTCGCGGGCATCGGCTTCGCGCCGACCTACACGGTCGACGTCGTGCTCTTCTCGTTCGCCTTCCTCGGCATCGTGACGCTGCCGCCGATCCGGCCGGAGGGCACGGCCCTGCGGCCGGGGCTCGCCTCGCTGATCGAGGGCGTGCAGTTCCTGCGACGGGCCCCCACCGTGCGCACCACCTTCGTCGTCGACGTCATCGCGATGACGTTCGGCCAGCCGCGGGTGCTCTACCCCGTGGTCGGGGCCGTGGTGATCGGAGGAGGCGCGGTGACGGTCGGCGTGCTCACCGCCTCCTACGCCGTGGGCGCGCTGCTCAGCAGCGTCTTCTCGGGCCGGCTCGGCCACGTGCGGCTGCAGGGCCGCGCGGTCGACCGCGCCATCACGGTCTACGGCGTCTGCATCGCGGCCTTCGGCGTCGTGCTCGCCCTGACCGTGCCGCGCGGGGACGGCGGACTGACCGAGGGGCTCGGGCAGGCCGACCTCGTCGCGCTGACCGGCGCGGCGGTCGCCCTGGCGGGGGCCGGGGCCGCCGACAACGTGAGCTCGATCTTCCGCTCGACCATCCTGCAGACGGCCGCCCCCGACCAGATGAGGGGACGCCTGCAGGGCATCTTCATCGTCGTGGTCACGGGCGGGCCGCGCGTCGGCGACCTGTTCGTCGGGCTCGTCGCGGCCGCGGGGGTCGTCTGGCCGCCCCTCCTCGGCGGGGCGCTCATCGTCGTGCTCATCGCGGTTGTGGCCCGGCTCACGCCGGCGTTCCGCACCTACGACGCGCAGCACCCGACGCCCTAGCGGCCGGGAGGCGGGAGCGGCCGGCCTCAGGGGTCGTGCGTCGGCGGGGCCGCCTGCCAGCCGGGCTGCTGCACCTGCCCCTGCTGCTCGGGCCAGCCGGGCTGCTGCACCTGCCCCTGCTGCGGCCACGTCTGCTCGGGCCACGTCTGTTGCGGCACCTGCTGCTGCGGCCACCCGACGAAGGCGGCGGGCGGCGCCTGCAGCGCGGCCCGGCTCGCGGCGAGCGCGGCGAGCAGGTCGGCCTCGTCGCGGCGCGCCCCCTCGTCGTGCCCGCGGCGGCTCTTGACGAGCCGCTGCCGGGTGAAGGCCAGGCGGGTCGCGTCCGACACGAACCGCTTCATGGCGGGCCCGGTGCCGTTGGCGGCCGCCCAGCGTCGTGCCCGCCGACGCCCTGCCCCGGTCGAGAGCATGCCCACCTCGTCGGCGCTGAACCAGCCGACCGCGGCGTACTCCGCGAGGCGCGCGTGCGTGACGCGTCGCTCGTTGCGGCGGAGGAACACCACCAGCAGCACCATGGCGACGAAGATGGGCACCTGCACGAGCAGGTAGTAGACGAAGAAGGCGTCGCCGACGACGACGAGGGCGCCGTTCCACAGCGCGTGCAGGGCGATGGCGGGCACCACGCCGAGCGCGAACCAGCCGACGGCCCCGAGGCGGCCCGTGCGCCGCGCGGCCCAGCCGAGGGCGATGCCCGTGCAGGCCGTGTACATCACGTGGGCGAACGGCGACATGAGCGCCCGGACGACGAACACGAACACGAGCCCGTCGCTGCCGAGCGTCTGGTCGTCGACGACCTGCAGCGCGAAGTACTGGATGTTCTCGACGAAGGCGAAGCCCGCGGCCACGGTGGCGGCGTAGACGACGCCGTCGACCGGCCCGTCGAAGTGCCGGCGGAAGATCCACAGGACGAGCAGCACCCCGGCGCCCTTGGCGACCTCCTCGACGACCGGCGCCTGGACGACCGCGCCGAAGACCTCGGCGCCGCCCTCCGCGCCGATGCCCACGAGCCCCTGGACCGACCCGACGACGTAGTCGACGATCAGGGCGGTGCTGATCGACACGGCCGCGCCCCAGAGGAACGCGAAGAGCAGGGCGACGCGCGGCTCGGGCTCCCACCGGTCGACGAGCCAGATGCCGACGACCACGATCCCCAGCGGCACGAAGGCGAGGAGGCTCGCGGCGAGGATGACGGCCGGCGACAGGAAGATCAAGAAGTAGACGACCACCGCGAGGACGAACACCCCGATGACGGTGAAGCCGACCGCCAGGGCCACGCCGCTGGCGACGGGCCGACGCGGCGGCGCCGGCTGCGCGAAGACCGGCTGCACGGGCCACCAGACGGGCTCGGGAGCCCGGGCGGGCTGCCCGAGCGGCGCGATCTGTCGTCCTGGGTCGTCCCACGTCATGCCCACGACGATAGGGCCCCGAGGAGGCGGCGGCCCGCCCCCGAGGAGGACGCGCTCCGCCTGCTCCCCCGTTGTACCCTCGGGGGATGCCTGCGACGCGGTCCCTCCCCGAGAACCCGTCGCTGACCCGGTACGTCGTGATGCGGGTCTGGCACGACTTCCTGAGGCACCGCACGATCGACGCCGCCGCCTCCCTGACCTTCTTCTCGACCCTGGCCATCCTGCCGACGGCGCTGGCGCTGGTCTCGGGCGTGGCCCTGTTCCAGGACGGCGAGGAGGCGGTGACGGACATCCTCGAGGTCGCCCGCTTCGTGCTCAGCCCCGACGCGATCGACACGCTCCGGCGGCCGCTCGAGCAGATGCTCAGCCTGTCGAACCCCGGCGTCGCGTTCGGCATCGGCCTGTGGCTGACGCTCTGGTCGCTGTCGTCGTACACGACCGCCTTCGGCCGGGCGATGAACACCGCCTACGAGGTCGAGGAGGGGCGGCGCATCTGGAAGTTCCGCGGCCACATGATGATCGTCACCTTCGTGCTCATGGTGTCGTTCGCCGTCATCGCCGCTCTGCTGCTCGTCACCCCGACGCTCTTCGTCGGCATCGGCGAGGCGGCCGGCTTCGGCGAGCCCTGGTTCACGCTCTACAACGTGCTCAAGTGGCCGGTCATCGCCGCGCTCGCGGTGTTCGCCGTCGCCATGCTCTACTACTTCACCCCGAACGTGCGGCCTCCTCGGCTGCGCTGGGTGTCGTACGGCGCGATGTTCGCCCTCGTCATCTGGGCCGTCTGCACGCTCGGCTTCGCCCTCTACGTGTCGACCGTCTCGAACTACGACCGTTTCTACGGCTGGCTCGGCGGCGTCGTCGTCGTGCTGCTGTACTCGTACATCAGCAACTTCGTGCTCGTGATCGGCGGGGAGCTCGACAGCGAGGTGCTGCGGATGCGTCAGCTGCGGCGCGGCGTGCAGGCCGAGGAGGTCATCCCCCTGCCGATGCGCGACACGGCGCGGGCCCACATCCTCGCCCGGAACAGCGCGTGGGACGTCCGGGTCGGGCGTGCGATGCGCGAGCGCGCCCTGCGCGAGAACGGCGGCGTGCTCGAGGCCGACGAGCTGCGCCACCTGCACCTACGGGGCGACCACCTGCACCTGCGCGTGCGCGAGGAACGCCCCGGCGTCGACGACCGCGAGCGCGACCGCGGCGAGCCGGTCTCGGCCGACTGACGTCGCCCGCCGCGCGACGCTGTCGGCTCAGCCGGCCGTCTCGTCGCCCGGGTTGCGGGCACCGGTCGTGTTGGCGGCCCGCGCGACGGCGGCGGCGGGGTCGTCGACCTCGATGACGGGGATGGCGCTGGTCACGGCCTCGAGGCCCGACAGGCGGGCGGGCGACAGGACCTTCTGCACCTGCTTCTCGCTCATCAGGCCCGCCGCGACGACGAGCGTCGCGATCGGGGCGTTGGTCGTGAGCGCCGTGTGGGCGATGGCGGCCGCGGCCGCGTAGCCGATGTAGGGCGTGAGGGCGGTGACGCTGCCGACGTTCGTCTCGACCTGCTGCGTGAGGCGGGCGCGGTTCGCCTGGATGCCGTCGACGCAGTTGACCCGCAGCGTGCGGCAGGCGTAGGTCATCCACTGCAGGCTCTGCATCACCGAGTGGGTGATGACGGGCTCGAACGCGTTCAGCTGCAGCTGACCGGCCTCGGCCGCCATGGTGACGGTCACGTCGGCCCCCGCCACCGAGAAGGCGACCTGGTTGACGACCTCGGGGATGACGGGGTTGACCTTGCCGGGCATGATCGACGACCCGGCCTGGCGCGGCGGCAGCGTGATCTCGCCGATGCCGGCCTGCGGCCCCGACGAGAGCAGGCGCAGGTCGTTGCAGATCTTCGAGAGCTTGATGGCGCTGCGCTTGAGCGCGCCGCTCAGCGTCATGAACACGCCCGTGTCGCTGGTCGCCTCGATCAGGTCGGGCGCGGTGACGAGGTCCATGCCCGACAGCTCGCCGAGGTGGCGGCGCACGGCCTCGGCGTACTGGGGGTCGGCCGTGATGCCGGTGCCGATGGCCGTGGCGCCGAGGTTGATCTCGCCGAGCAGGGGCACGACGTCGCGGAGGCGCTGGACGTCCTCGCCGAGGGTGTGGGCGAAGCCGACGAACTCCTGCCCCAGGGTCATCGGCACGGCGTCCTGCAGCTGGGTGCGGCCGACCTTGAGCACGTCGTGGAACTCGGCGCCCTTGGTCGCGAACGCGGTGGCGAGCAGGTCGAGCTCGTCGAGGAGGCGGCGGAGCGTGAGCACCATCCCGATCTTCACCGAGGTCGGGTACGTGTCGTTGGTGCTCTGGCTGCGGTTGACGTCGTCGATCGGGTGCAGGTGCTCGTACTCGCCCTTGGCGTGGCCCAGCAGCTCGAGGGCGCGGTTGGCGATCACCTCGTTGCTGTTCATGTTCGTGCTCGTGCCCGCGCCTCCCTGGATGACGCCGACCGCGAACTGGTCGTGCAGGGCGCCCTCGCGGATCTCGACGCAGGCCCGCTCGATGGCCTCGGCCTTGTGCCGCTCGAGCACGCCGATCTCGACGTTCGCGCGGGCCGCGGCCTGCTTGACGAGCGCGAGGGCGATCACGAGGTCGGGGTAGACGGAGATGGGGCGCTGGCTGATCGGGAAGTTCTCGAGCGCGCGCGCCGTGTGGATGCCCCAGTAGGCGTCGGCGGGCACCTCGCGGCTGCCGAGCGAGTCGGTCTCGGTGCGGGTGCTCGGGCCGGCGGAGCGGCGGCCGCGCGACGCCGCCCGGTCGTCGGGCCGCCCGTCGAGGTCGTCGGTGCCGGCGTCCGGCTGGTCGTCGGTGCGGGAGCTGTCGGTCGTCACGGTGTCGTGCCTCCGTCGTCGTCGTTCGCCGCCGCGGCCTCGTGGGCCACGACGGTGGGCCGTCCCGAGCCTAGCGAGCCGAGGAGGCGCGGTCCGGGTCCCGCAGAGAACCGCGACACATGTCGACCACCCTCGAGAACCGTGGGAAGCTTCTCGACGCCGCCCGAGTTGCACACCCTGCACCGACGCGTCGCCGCGCCGTGCCGCCAGGCCACCAGCAGAGAAGACGAATGACCCAGACGACACACGACGACGCCCGCCCCGACGCCCCCGAGGCCGGCCCGTCGCCGCGAGGCTCCTCCTCGCTCACCCCCGCCGAGCGTCGCCGACTGACGCGCACGCCCGACCCGCGCGTGGTGACGGCGGTGCTCGCCTTCTCCGGCCTCGTCGCCGCGCTCATGCAGATGCTCGTCATCCCGATCGTGCCGTCGTTCCCCGAGCTGCTCGACGCCGACCCCGCCGACACGCCCTGGATCATCACGGCGACCCTGCTCGCGGGCGCCGTCGTCACCCCCATCGCGGGCCGCCTCGGCGACCTGATGGGCAAGCGCCGCATCGTGCTCGCGCTCGTCGTCGTGATGATCGTCGGGTCGGTGATCGCCGCCTCCACCTCCGAGCTCGTGCCGCTCATCGTCGGCCGCGCCCTGCAGGGGACGGCGCTCGGCATCATCCCGCTGGCCATCAGCATCCTCCGCGACACGCTGCCGCCCGAGCGCCTCGGCGGCGCGGTCGCGCTCGTCAGCGCGACCCTCGGCTTCGGCGGCGCCGTCGGCCTGCCGCTCAGCGCCTGGATCTCGGTGACCTTCGACTGGCACGTGCTGTTCTGGACGGCCGCGCTGCTCGGCGCCGTCGTCTTCGCCCTCGTGGCCTGGCTCGTGCCGGCGAGCACCCTGCGCACCGAGGGCCGGTTCGACCTGCCGGGCGCGATCGGCCTGGCCGTCGGGCTCACCGGCGTGCTGCTCGCGGTCTCGAAGGGCAACGACTGGGGCTGGCTCAGCGGCGCGACCCTCGCCTCCGGCCTGGTCGGCCTCGCCGTCCTCGTCCTGTGGGGCGTCTACCAGCTGCGCGTCGCCAGCCCGCTCGTCGACCTGCGCGTCGCCGTGCGCCCGGCCGTGCTGCTGACCAACCTCGCGTCCGTCGCGCTCGGCTTCGCGCTCTTCGGCAGCAACGTGTCGCTGCCGCAGCTGCTCGAGCTGCCGGCCGAGACGGGCGTCGGGCTCGGCCAGACGATCATGGTCGCGTCGCTCTGCCTCGCGCCGTCGGGCGTCGTCATGATGCTCATGGCCCCCGTCGCGGCCCGCGCCACCGCCCGCTTCGGCGCCCGGCTCTGCCTCGTCGTCGGCGGGTCGATCATCGTGCTGAGCTACGCCGTCGCGGCGGTCGCCTTCGACCAGGTCTGGCAGATCGTCCTCGTCTCGGTGCTGATCGGCTTCGGCATCGGGCTCGCCTACGCGGCCATGCCGACGCTCATCATGCACGCCGTGCCGGCGACCGAGACCGCGGCCGCCAACGGCCTCAACACCCTGATGCGCTCGCTCGGCACGACGAGCGCCTCGGCCGTGATCGGCCTGCTGCTCACCGCGAACTCGATGCCGTTCGGCGACGTCTCGGTGCCCACCGAGGCCGGCTTCCGCCTCACGTTCGTGATCGGCGGCGCCGTCGCCCTGCTCAGCGTGCTGCTGGCCCTGGCGATCCCCCGGCGCGAGCCGGAGTACGCGGACGCGGCGCTGCCGACCGGGCCGATCCGGACCCGCTGACCCGCGCCTCCTCGGCTCTCGCCCTCCCTCGTTCAGGAGGACGCGTCCTGATCCGCGCGACTCAGGACCCGGGCGTCCTGAGTCGTGCACGGGTCAGGACCCGGCTGGACCGCGTTCCTGAACGACGAGAGGGGACGCCCGACCCGCACCCCGCCCTCCCTCGTCCAGGAACGTGCGGCCTGATCCGCGCGACTCAGGACGCAGGAGTCCTGGATCGTGCACGGATCAGGACCCGGCGGAGCCGAGTTCCTGAACGATGAGAGGGGACGGCGGACGGTGCGGTGCGGCGCGACCGACCGCTCAGCGGTGCAGCGCCGGGACGATCAGGTAGATCCCGTAGAGCACGCCCAGGCCGCAGACCACGAAGCAGGCCCAGCCCGCGACCGTGCGCACCGTGCTGCGGTCGTCGACCGTGAGGAGGCGGAGGCCCAGCGAGTAGACGGTCACGAGCGCCGCCGCGGAGAACAGCGACACGAGGGCGACGGTGACGAAGGCGGACCAGTCGATGCTCATCGGGTGGGCTCCTCGTCGGTGCGGTCGGTGCGGTCGGTGCGTGCGGACCGGTCGGCGGCGGCCGTCGTCGTCGCGACCGGGGGGTCGTCGATCCGCACGAACGGCGCCTCGATGCCGCCGGCGGGCGTGTCGACGCGCCCGCGCTTCTCGGCGCGGCGCGCGCGGCGGCGGGACAGCACGCTCGTGGCCGCCACGTCGACCTCCATGGCCGACGACTGGTCGTGCGGACGGCGCCGCGAGAGCAGGAAGATGCCGGCGATCACGGCGACGCCCACGATCGCGTCGACGACCAGGCCGGCGGTGCCGAGCGAGGCGACGAAGGCGGCGACGGCCCCGACGGCGGCGCTCGCGGGGAGCGTGATGAACCAGGCGGCGACGATCTTGCCGGCGGTGCTCCACTGGATCTTCGACCCGCGGCGGCCGAGCCCGGCTCCGATGATCGAGCCGCTGGCCACCTGCGTGGTCGAGAGCGCGAAGCCGAGGTGGCTCGAGGCGAGCACGGTGGCCGTGGTCGACGCCTCGGCGGAGAAGCCCTGGGTCGGCTTGACCTCGGTGAGGCCGCCGCCCATGGTCTGGATGATGCGCCAGCCGCCGGTGTAGGTGCCGAGCGCGATGGCGAAGGCGCAGACCACGACGACCCAGAGCGGCGGCCCGGAGCCCGCGCCGAGGGCGCCCGAGGCGATGAGGGTCAGCGTGATGACGCCCATCGTCTTCTGCGCGTCGTTCGTGCCGTGCGCCAGCGCGACGAGCGACGAGGTGAAGATCTGCCCGTAGCGGAACCCCCCGCGCTCGCTCTTGTCGTCGCGACGTCGGGTGATCCGGTAGGCGAGCCGGGTGGCCGTGTACCCGACGAGGCCCGCGATGAGCGGCGCCAGCAGGGCGGGCAGCACGACCTTGGACAGCACGACCGAGAAGTCGACCGAGCTGATGCCCGCGCCGACGACCGCGGCGCCGATGAGGCCGCCGAAGAGCGCGTGCGACGAGCTCGAGGGCAGGCCGCGCAGCCAGGTGAACATGTTCCAGACCACGGCGCCGATCAGGCCCGCGAAGATCATCTCGGGCGAGATCTGCACCCCGCCGTCGCCCTCGCGGATGATGCCCCCCGACACCGTCTTGGCGACCTCGGTGCTGAGGAACGCCCCCACGAGGTTGAGCACCGCGGCGACGGTGACGGCGACCTTGGGCTTCATCGCCCCCGTCGCGATCGGGGTCGCCATGGCGTTGGCCGTGTCGTGGAACCCGTTGGTGAAGTCGAAGAAGAGGGCCAGTGCGATGACCAGGACGACGATGAGCGTGAGATCCACCGGGCAACACTCGCACCCCGGTGAACGCCGGTCAACTCGACGGTGCTCGGCACGCATCGAGGAGGTGGACGACAGGTGTCCGGGTCCGCTCCGGCACCGCTCGCCTCAGACGTGCGGCACGAACTCCTGCCAGGCCCGGCGCCGGTCGCCGCGCGGGTCGTCCTCGACGCGGTCGACGGCGTCGATGACGAGCGTGCGCCGCCGCTCGGGCTCGTACGGGGGCCAGTCCGCCACCGTGCCCGTCGTGACGAACTCGACCCACCGGGCGCGCATGCGGTCGGCGGTGCGGAGGAACGCACGACGCCCGCCGAGCAGGCTCATCGCCCAGCCGAACGGCGTGCCCATCCGGTCGTACAGCGCCCACAGCTCGAGCCCGTGGAACGCGTCGACCCCGGCCACCCGCAGGATGCGCGTGGCGGCGTCGAACCGGTAGAAGCGGACCTCCTGGTGCCGCGAGTGCCGCTCGGCGACCTTGACGGTCGGGAACCAGAAGGCGTAGTCGCCGCCGAAGTCGAGCGCCGCCGGCCGGTCGGGCAGACCCGGGTACAGCCGCTTGATCGCCTTGCGCGACGGCTTGGCCGTCGCGGCGAAGATCGCCCGGATGCGCGGCTTCGTCGTCGCGAGGATGTCGCGCCGCCCGGTGAAGACCGAGCCCTCGCGGTCGTTCGTGCCGATGACGAGAGGTACGGGGTGCGCCCGGCCGGCCTTGAAGGCGTCGAGCGGCCGCTCGGGGAGCACGTCGCCGTCGATGACGGGACAGAAGCAGATCGTGCCGGGCGCCTCGTCCGGGGTGCGCAGCTGCAGCTCGGCCGCCGCCCGCACGATCGAGGCGACCGGCGCCTCCTCGAGCATCCGGGCCGCGTCGTCGAGCGACGTCGACTCGAGGTCGTCGTCGCGGACCTGGTGGCTGAGCAGCTCGAGGTACTCGGCGCCCCACCGCCGGGTCACGGCCGGCAGGTAGACCGCGTTGGTCGGCGAGCTCTGGGCGATCGCCCGGGCGAACAGGCCGCGGGCCGACGGCACGGTCATCAGCGTGGTCACCGCGGCGCCGCCCGAGCTCTCGCCCGAGAGCGTGACCGCGTCGGGGTCGCCGCCGAAGCGGGCGACGTTGTCGCGCACCCACTCCAGGGCCGCCACCTGGTCGCGGAGGCCGAGGTTCGACTCGATCGGCCGCTCGGCCGTCGACCAGTGCGACAGGTCGAGCCAGCCGAGCGCGCCGAGGCGGTAGTTGAGGCTGACGTAGACGATGCCCGACTCGCGGACGAGCGTCTCGCCCTGCCTCGGGTACTCGCGCGACGAGCCGACGCTGTAGGCGCCTCCGTGCACGTAGACGAGCACCGGGAGGCGGTCGCCCGGCCGGGAGCCGCGGGGCGCGACGACGTTGACGGTGAGGCAGTCCTCGTCGAGGGGCGTGCGACGGTCGACGCCCACGAACTGGCCGCGGTCCTGCGGCGCGGCCGGGCCGAAGCGCGCGGCGTCGCGCACGCCCGACCACGGGTCGGGCCGGACGGGGGCGCGGAACCGGCGAGCGCCGGTCGGGGCCGCCGCGTACGGGATGCCCCGCCAGGCGAGCACGCCCCGCCGGTCCGCCCCGCGGACGAGGCCGCCCGTGGTCTCGCGCAGCAGCGGGTCGTCGTCGGGGGCAGCGGTCACGACCCGACTCTACGAGCCGACGGGCCGCGGCACCCCCGCCGGTCACGCGCCC
>Ga0265780_10002074_pt1 | contig 27752 bp, 23 predicted proteins | sample P1T30metagenome_FD_192432 | JGI IMG/M metagenome (GOLD analysis project Ga0265780, IMG submission 192432) | Plant litter microbial communities from East Loma Ridge, Irvine, California - P1 T30 | ecosystem: Environmental > Terrestrial > Plant litter > Unclassified | place: USA: California...
GCCGCAAGAAGGAAACCCTTGACCTCATTTTGTCGATGGAACGCCATGATCGATGCCACCTAGATCTGTGACCGATACAGATAAGCGATGCTCAGGTGGCCCTCACCTAGGAAGCGATGTTGATGTCGTGCAAGCAGGCTCGGCCCGGCTGGATTGTCCTGCCAATGAATGAATGAATGAGCCTTCGAGTACCTTACATAAAATTCGATGGTGTTGACGTCATGGATCTTCCCGATCGACGGCGAGATGTCCCAAGCCAATGGCAGGCTCCAGATCTTGTGTGCCTGACATACCCGCGGTGTCACAAATCTCGCTGCGCACTCTAATGATTTGGCTTGCTGTCATTATTTGCACGACGCACAGAACTTTTCACCACCAATCTGTCGGCAGTAGCCGAACGCGATCGAGATCTCTGACTTTGTATTGGCGTGGATGATCCCACAGGCCATGTCGAAACGTACCAATTCGTGCCACGACACAGAGTTTGGATGTCTCTTGAAAAAAGGAGTTTCAAGCCATGCAAATTGTTGCAAGCAAGTCATAGGGGCCCACGCCTATGCGGTCTATCGAGTCATCCCAGCCCAGCGAAGATCGGAGCCTTCTGACAATAAACCAACGGAGCCACAGCCGCAAAGAGCCGCAAAATTGACCGGCATGTAGGTAACCGTCGGGGACAGCCTGATGTCTCCGAGCCGTGGGTGTCAGATTTTTGTTGAGGTGTATGGGCGCTGGGAAAAAAACAAGCGTGGATGCGCTGCGCTGGCGTTTCGTGCCTGCGTTATTTACCGCGACAGTGTCTCCGATCCAAGCCATTGCCAGATCGTGCCGCTTTCTTCGGGCCTTGTGTGAACCCTTCGATCACTTTCCGCATAGACATTATTTATCGCGAACCGTGACGGTTATCGCAAATCTTCTGTATCAGGCAGATCTCGGAAAATACCGCCGAGCCAGTCCTTGCAAGCGAGTGCTTTGTCACAGAGTCACAGGAGCTCCATCCTTCGATCACGCCAACGTGGTCAGAGAGCACACATGTCGCTCGAGTGATCAGTCGACAGGCTTTCGCCTTGAGCCATGACATAACGTTTCGGGAACGCAGGAAGAACTAACCACGGAGCTGTGAACGCGTTATCGGAATCCGACGTCGGACACTGTGCAGCCATTCCCGCTGCTAGCAGAGTGGAGACGAGCGCTGAGCTGGCAGTGCGGCAGAGTGTAAGGAAAACGAACAATTTTTAGACGAGGCTGCGGTCCTTCAACATTGCGCCACCAAGCGAAGAAACGAGAAATCATTGGCATCGCTCGTGTTGCGCCATAACGAGCATCGCTTCCATGACGAGAGCCGAGCGTGGGATGATTCCTTTTTCCTGCTTGCGTGCGCCTGCAGAGAGAAAGAAAGGCCCCTGCACGAGCTTGGTTTCCCCGCAGTCTAATGACGGCACGGTCCAGCGACCTGACATGGGTTGTGCTTAGCTGCGTCGAGCGGGCCATCCAATACTTTTCGAGCATGCAGGCGAGAGTGGCCCCATGGCAGCGGCGAGCGATACAGTTTGTGCCATTCTGCTGGGGACGGGCTGTCTCGCGGCTGGGATCCTCAGCATGTGCTGTCTATCAAGCAATTCGCCTCCGCGCAACACTCGTTGAGAAGCACGGCTGACATACAGATCGTCGCGAAAAATTCTCCCTGGTCTGTGTTCCACAAAGCAAAGGTGTGGGCGTCGCATGTCTCACTGTTCTGGAATTACGCCCGTCGACGGTGGCCGTGATAAACGTCTCAAAGTCTAAAGGCGCCACAAGCTCAAGATAGACAAGGGTTGGGCCTGGGCTTGTCTCAAGACGAGTAGGTATTTCCGAACATGCCTCAGGATCATCTGCATGGGTGGCTGCGTTATCGTGGGGTGCCCAGGTGAACGCACGGGAAATCGATGATACGCTTGAGGTGTCACGTGTATTCGATAGCAACTGAGGGGTTTGGTGCGATCCGCAATGACAGCGAGACATGTTGGAGTAGGACAAGCGGCTGTGAGGCTGTCATGCGAACGTCAAAGCCTACGAAAGGGAGAGAAGATCGATGGTGGTTCATGAGACTGAGCTCATAGTCTTTACTGCCATTATTTGTGGTGTCAAAGCAGCGACTACCTATGGTGTCTGATAGTGAGGCCTTGCTATCGCGTCATCGACAACGTTTGAGATTGAGAGGGAGATCCGTCCAGAAGGCTTCTGTAGCCCCGTGAAACACGCGCGCAAAAAGCCCTTAGGCTACATGTAACCAACACCAACACCGAACGCAAATGCGCGTCATGAAACAATGCCAGTATCCCCAGTGCAGCTTCTGTGCATGCACGATATTGAACAGTAATGAGATACAGAAGACTTTTAGTCGTACACCGCCACACATTGATGAGGTGGGCGCAGGTTATACAAATGTGAAATGTAGCGCTGGCAGTCCCTGATATATGCAACAGAAAACTCCTTGAGCCACGCCGGGCGTCGTTCGTCGTAAGTGCCACGCGAGATGCAGAAACAAATGATTCTGAAAGCCTTCAGCCGGTAATTGTGGTGAAACGATCATTGATAGGTCATCGGGGACGATAGGAAAGTGGCTGGTTTGCAACCTAGTACTGGGTGTACCTCCTCTTCATGTCCCGCGTTTGGTCGAAAGATCGCATGTAATTGTTCAGCTGTGTGGCAGCCTGTCGTGACACGCCTGACTGGGATTGAGAGGACGCAGATGCAAGTGATGACCGCGATGACGAAGGGGTGAGACTTCGCTGTGGTGATGGCCTTGTCGTTGTGGGTGGTGCAAAATACGAGCCATTCTGGGTGGGGTAGTAGTGGTAAGGACTGGATGGGTTCATGTCGAATCCCTTTGAACTTGATGGTGCCTTGTATGCTGAAAAGTTGACGGCAGGTGGGAGATAGAACCCATTGTTTGAGGACGAGCTTGATGAAGCCGAAGACGAAAGTTGTGAAGAGTTTGTGCGGCCAGCCTTCTCTAGATCTGCCAGGCGGCACGCTTGACTGCAGTACGCAGCCGGCTCAGCCATCTGGCGATCGCACGAAAGGCAGTAGTCGTTGCTCCAGGAAGCCATTGCGAGGTGATTGGAGAGTGGTTGGTAGTGAGGTACGGACTCTTGTATTTGTAGTTGGATGCTGAGGAGGCAGTGCTCAGCTGAGTACTGGGATGTGGAAAGTGAAGATGACGATGGGTATGGTGACGGATGATCGCTTGGAGGCAGACCGGATGGGGTGGTTGTGAACAAAATATGAAGTTTCAGGCAAGAGTCATGAGATGTTTTCGATTCTTGAGCGGGAGGACCATGTGGAGCGGGAGCGATGGCATCCCTAAGTATGGTGTGCCTGAGGGTGTTCCGTGCTCAGAGCCGGCATGGACCCCCCATGCTCATCAGACCATCCAGGGTGCGCGAAGACAGGGCCCACGCTTTCCTGCAGCCAAGGATATTTTCCTAAGCGCTGGAAGCGTCGTCCTCCTGCAAACCCCTCAGATCGAAAGAGGTTAGTTTACTGCCTGCGCCATAAGCGTCGTCTCGTGCCGGTGGTTTGGCCACTGCAGTGCAGCTCAAGCAGAGAGGGATTTGCATTTTCCCTGTGGCCATAACTGTGTCTGCAACGCTGCTACGGAAACTTTGGCCGCGGTGAATGTTGCTAGTGATGGACACACATTGAGCGTGTGTGGCACCATGAGCAGCTGTCTGAATGACGAATCTCGCTAGCAGTCATCTGCCTTACCCGACGCAGGGCAGGCCATATGACTGATAGTCTAGCAAATGTAGGTGGTAGGTACGAGTCTGACTATTCCAGAACAGAACGGGAGCAAAGATACCAGTTTCATCGGTCAGCTGTTGGCTTTGAAGCTCCCCACGTCCGTTGGACGCCTCTGTCTATCACTGCAGTCGCGCATTGCGCAATACGCCAGCTCCTACATAAGTGCCGTCATCCATGGTGTGCAGCAGCACCTAACAACTCGCTGGGACACGCGATATGCGATGACGATGTGGAGGGAGGGCATTTCGTTTCTAGATAAGGGTACACACCTGAGCTCTCGTAAGCACCAGTTTGTGCGCACATGGAATGCTGAATGAACAAATTCAGCCTCGACGAGCTACGAGCTTGGAATGTTGGCCTCGTATGCTCATGCGACTCTCTTAGCCGACCCGTGCGAACTCGAAAATAGCACATTGTAGACGAGGGCCGGAACATGGACACCGTTATCTTGCGCTGTCCACGGATATTCTTTTCCTCCGACAATTTCCGCACAATCGACAAACTGTGAAGAATCTTCACTTTCCGGACTTTGAACGAGAACTGCCGCCAGCTGGGCGTGAAGTGCAATTCCTCAACACAATTTGCCTCTGCTTAAACGCGACCACGAGTCCACTGCCGTTCCAGCCGCGCGAAAAAAATGCAGAAGGGGCGCACGGAGGACCTCTGTTGTTCGCTTGAAGCTCAGCGCCTCAAGCCACCCTCTTGATCGGTCAGGCGCAGACCGACCTGGACCGTGATTGAGGGCTCTCGTCTGTTTAGAGATTCCGGCCAGGGCGAAGAAGTTCTCCTTCGGTAGTAGGAACTCCCGTTCTGTCGGCCTGTTCGCATGCTGAGTGGATCTTTCCGAGCATGGCTTGATAGGTTGCTGAAGGCCCATGAACTACCAAATTCGCTTCGTCCAACACGATGTTGCTAGCAAGCACAAGCGAGATAACAATCATGCTGGATCAATGAGCTGGAGGCATGCAGCGCATAGCGAGGGTTTGCAGCATGCTCGTGTCGGAGACGCCATTGGAGGTGACTTGCAGGTACAGCACGGGACGTTCATTTCGTCCGTCTGGGTCATTGGACGTGGGGGTTCCTCCAAGGTTAGGCAAGCTTTCGAGGTGAGAATACCTAGGTAGTGATGTGGGCGCGCAGGAGCTGGAAAGCAATCTGCCCGTCTGCTTCCGTCTCTGTGTGATGCGCTTAAGAGCTCATTCCCGGTACGCAGTACGCATTCAAGTCTCTGTCAATCAAAGCGTGGAAGTGGCTCCTGGTTGCACATCTCAACATGCGAACCGAGCCGCACTCTGACGGCCGTGCGTTTCCCCACAATGGCCAGATCCGTTACGACAGCGATTGCGACATGTCCAACAAAGCAACGACATTCGTCTATACTTCGGGAATGGAATGGTGTTGCTTACCGTGCGCACATTTCCAGGTACTGCACGCTGGGACATACGAGCGAAACTCGAGATGTGTCCGAGGAGTCCGTTCACGAATGACAGCGTGTTGATCTACTTGATGAACTACAGTTGTAGCCATCATTCGCTTGTTTCATTTGACAGATACCCCGGCTTTTTCGCTCGTATGCTCCGCCTGCAGTAGTTTCCTGCGGTAATACCACATAACGCGCTCTGTCTACCACGCCTTCAGAGCGCATACAATCTGAACGATAGGCAAGTACCCGGCAATGTCATCATTCCAGCAGTCTGGACCAACTTCTCAATTACTGCAGTGTACAGCTTCGTCCACTTCTGCGTTCTCCTGAACATCGCATTCGAATGTGGCTCCATATTGCCCAACACTCTGGGGCTGCGGATAGCTGCACCCACAGAGCGCAGAGAGGACCTCGCGGATCTCAATCGCCAGCTGGATTACAAGAACGCTGGCTCGGCGACGTCGTGTAACCAAGCAGCAATCTATCGTGAACGATGCACGGTTCATGTCTGGTCTCGGAAATCAATAGCTTCAAGTCCTGAGGCCTTGATCCATGAAGTCCATCTCCCGAGTCGGCCCGTTCGGCGGCTACAGCGCGGCGCAGTAAAGCGAGGGCACATCTCATTGCTTGGGGAAAGTCTCGCGATGCGCTATCGGCGTGCCTTGGTCAAGCTGCCAGAAAGGCGCGAGACCCCAAGATGATGATACCACAATTTGGGTGGCTCCTCCCACGTCTGAAAGTCACGCTCACCATATCACATCAGGGTGAGAGGCAGCAACGCAAACTTAATTCCCAGCCAGGTCCAACCTCTTTGCACTAAACGAAGGATCGAATCATTCTCTTGAGCGCGTACGGGTAACCGTTTTGCTGAGAAGCACGCAATACCTACCCGTGTCTGCGGGATTGTGACTGTCGCATCATCTAGCCATACTACGGATGCCTCTCATTGTACACGGGTCCGAGACATCTTCAAATGCCCCGCAGCAGCGTTCTGTAGATTAGTATTTACATCGCAAAGTGGTCACTCACCTTCAATAAGAGCATGCAGCGACGATGATCGTCAAACTAACCTCACCTGTGGATCCACTCGCTTACTCCGCAAACTCTCACCTCTCAATCTAAATCTAACGACTACCAACACAATGTCCGTCAATAACGACGAAGAGACCCCCACACCACTAACGATGCCTACACCATCAGCAGTCCCGTACGCCTCAGAGCTAGACTCCGCCCTGCAAGCCGTCCACGCCGCTTCTCTCTTGACCAAGTCGGTCCTGCGCTCGCTCAAGAACAATGTCGGAGCAGAGACCAAGGCAGACGACTCGCCCGTGACGATTGCGGACTTCGCCGCACAAGCTGTCCTCATCTCTGCGCTGCATGCTGTGTACCCTCAGGACCACTTCATCGGCGAAGAAAGCGCAGATGCGCTGCGCCAGAACGAGCAGCTAGCGGACCGTGTCTGGCAGCTTGTGCTACGCGCCAGAGACTCCGCTCATGCACGACGGGACGAGAAGAGTGTCGTGCATAAAATTCTGCAGGACAGTCTTCCCGCGAGTAAAGAAGAAATGTTTGAGCGCATTGATTTGGGCGGCAAGGGCCAGGTCACGGGACAGGGCCGCGTGTGGGTCATGGATCCTGTGGATGGCACCGCGACGTTCATGCAGGGGCAGCAGTATGCTGTTGCGCTATGTTTGCTTGTCGACGGCGAGCAGCAGGTTGGTGTCGTGGGGTGTCCCAACCTGGCATTCGATGTCCACGGTCCGCTGAGAGAGACACAAGTACACGAGGACAAAGTCGATCAGACCGGCTACGGTGTCGTTCTCTCAGCTGTCAAGGGCCAGGGCACACAAGTGCGGGCCATGCAAGAACATGCTCTCGGAGAAGCACGCCGCATTGACTTGACGAGTCTCCCTACCAAGTCCTATACGGACCTCAACTTCGTGGAGACGACCATCGGCAAAACGTCACTCTCCCAGCCCGAGCACAAACTCGTAGCCGAGACACTCGGCGCCACCTGGCCAGGCACCGTCGTCTGGTCGCAACAGATGAAGTACGTCGCACTCGCACTAGGAGCTACAGACGTCATGGTGCGCATCCCGCAGACAAAGGACCGCTACACGTACATCTGGGATCACGCCGGCGGACATATCTTGTACCAAGAGGCAGGCGGCATGATCAAGGACTTTGATGGTAAGGCGATTGACTTCGGAAAGGGCAGGCAGATCAAAGGCGAGGCAAATTACGGCATGATTGGTGCCATGCCAAGTGTGTACGAGCAAGTGGAGAAGGCTGTAGAGGACGTCCTCGGGCGTCGCAGCCGGTGAGAAAAGCAAAGCACTTCGGAGGGCGCGTCTCAGTGTCCCGAGTGCCTCACGAAGGTCCGCATTGATCGTACCACGTTTTGCCTGCAGTGCTACGAGAGCCTCACCGGCCGTGGGACAAGAATGTGGGGTAAGAGCTGATGGCATGAGCCTCGTTTGGGCTCAGCTCTGGGTCTGCCTGAGGCAATGCTGTGTACATCGCTCGACAGTTGCATTGGAGAAAGATGCTGCATGTGGCCGTGAGCGGTTTCACGTGCATATGAAGTTACACAACAGGCAGAACGGACAGGTTTGACGGAGTTTCGAGCCGTCCAGTAATATCGCTTGATGACAAGTGCATCGTGCACAGAGTGTCACTCAATGCTGCTCTGTAATGCGTGATGTCGTGAAGTGTTTCCATTTCATGCTCGCTGAGCCGTCTGAAGCCGGCACAGTCTACGATACACCACCGCCGTTTTTCCGAAACGACACCTTCTCCACCGCGACGTTCTCGTTGCCCTCTGCATCTTTCCGCAGCTGGTACACGTACAGTACTAGCACGTCGCCTTGAACCTAAGCCATCGTTAGCCGATTGCTTGGAGCCAAACATCCAGGCCAGACTCACGTCCATCAGCACGAAGCTGGGCGTCGGGTCCTCTTCTTCACTCCACCAACTCGTAGTCATAGCACCTGTCGCACTCCCTGGGTTGACAAAAAACTTCCCCTCCATCTCGTATGCCTCGAACTTGTGCGTGCCGCCCCATAGCAGGACGTCGACGTCCATCTGCCGCGCGGCTATGAGCAGGCTGTCGCCGTCGCCCGGTGGTATGATAGTGTGTCCATGCGTAAAGCCTATGCGTAGCGATCCATGCGTGACTACTTTTGACAGCGCGAGGTTGGGTGCTTCGACGTCGAAGTCGCCCTTGACGATCTGCAGGTCCGGTGCAATGGCGCGGAGGAATTCATATGTTTCGCGGTCGGTGATGTTGCCGAGACAGAGGATTTGGCCGATCTTGCCGGGTGCGAGGAGCTTCTTGAACTGCGGTGTTGGTGAGTGGGGTGTGCTTGTAGACCTTGGAATGCAGCGGTAGGGGCGGGGCGGGTTATTCTGTCGTGAGGGTGGAGAAAGGCGAAGCGTACCTTTGTAGGGATGTCCTAGGAAGCCTGTAAGTCTGTGAGGTCGAGCCATGTGTAAGTATGACCTGCGTCACTTACTGCTGCTCTGTCTGGTATGAAGAGGTCGCCTAGGACCAGCACCAGTCGCGATGCCATTGTGGCTGCCTGTGTGAGAGATTTCGCGACCTTTCCGTCTCGAGTGGCCGCGCAAGCTAACAGAAGTTCTTATACCAAGATATTCTACACAAGTCGCCAGCCTGAAAGCGAAGTTGCTGGGTTCGCGACGTTAGTGGAGGTGGAAGCTTGGTGGAGCTGTCCGGAGGCGGTGGCAGAACCCTGTCAAGCTTGGCAGGAACCATGAGCACTCAGGGAGGGCTACATCCAACGTCTAATACTTGCGGTCTCGAAATCGCATCATTCTGGCTCCTTGAAACTATAAACAGCATGTCCGTCCTGGGAAGGTTGTGCGCATTTTCATGAAGACTATCGAACGAACGAATCTCGCATATGCATTGCCTCTCGTTTGCTGGCTAAAATGCTGCATCCTGTTCCAACACCCTGCAAAAAGACCTAAAGGCCATAGACAGACCCCACACAATACCCAAGTAATAACGATTCAGCGCTCGCTCAGGCACTGTCGACCTTGGCCGCACTATCAGCGACTTCATCCGCAGTCTTCGCGGCCTCCGCATCTTCCTTTTGCATGACCTCACCCTTGGCAGGCACGCTCTCGGCACTTCCCCCCACGAGTTTCCTGACGACCTCGACAGTCGCAGGAGGGCCGCCAGGCTCAGCAGCAAGCACCTTGCCGGACTTGTCGACAACGAAGACGCCGCGGGTTGTGCCCGAGGGTGCCTTCTTCATGCCAATGGCTGAGATGAGCGTCTGCTTAGGGTCGCACAGCAGTGTGTAGGGCAGCTTCTGCTTGGTCTTGAAGGTCGCGTTTGCCTTGGGGCTATCGTTGGAGAGGCCGTAGATGCTGTAGCCCGTGGCGGTGAGGGGTTCGTATGAGTCGCGAAAGAGGCAGGCTTGCTTGGTACCTGTTGCGCAGTGTTAGTATTAGTAGATGGGAGGAAAGTGCTTCAGAGCGAACTCACATCCTGGGGTCGAGGCTTTGGGGTAAGTGAAAAGTACAACACCGCCCTTGCTCTCCTCTACGAGTCTTGCGAGCGTCGTTTTGGTGCCATCGTGGGTCTCCACTTCTCCGCCAAAGGTCTCGAGGTCGATTGTCTCGCCGGTCTTTGCGGCGCCAGTGGCCTTGCCGGCAGCAGGCTGGGAGGCTTCACCGTTGGTCTTACCGACGACGGCCTCCTTGACAGCCTCGACCGTCTCGCTGACGGTGTCCTGGACCTTCTCGACGACAGTCTTCTCACTGTCAGTCTTCTTGGCCTTGGCTGGGGCCTTCTTTTTCGCTGGGCGCACGGGCGCAGGAGGCGCTTCTTTGCGCTTGCGAAGTTCGACTGGCATGCTGGATATGTATCGTCGCGGAGCTGAAGTATAGTCGCGTTAGTGTCGCGAAGATGTACAGAGGTGAAGATACAGAGAATTGGGATGTTGATGCAAAAATGGAGTTGCGCGACGCTCGTAGGAAGCTGGACGTCGGACGGCGCTTACCTGACCGTGTCTCACTAAACCTGCCGTACAACCTGCGCAATGTCGATCAGAGGGCGAATGAGCAGTCGCGATGCGCTGTGTGTCAATAAAGCTAGAGCGATGAGTGCGACGGCGCGATATCAAAGGTTCATCCAGGTGAACGCGAACAGCTCTCGAGTTCGTTCACCAACCTCCTCCTTGGCAAAAGTGTCCATATCGACGTTAGGCAGATTACTCTTGTTTCGTGATTCAGTTTACCCCGAGTCGCTGCCGCGCTTTGATTGGCGTAGAGAGGGTGGTTGTAATCCGCCGCTGTGGCTACGCGCACGCGCTTTCCGCTCGCTTGGGCCGTCCCTGAACAGTCGCAAGTTAGCGTTCCCGCGTCTCCACTTGGAGCAGCAGCTCACGGCGACAACATCTCACTGCTCGCTGAAGAGATATGAACTCATCATGGTCCGTACTGCAGTCAATAGTCTCCGACTGGCCACTGGGTGTCTGTGTACAACGTGAAACCATCCAGCCCTTCCAATCACCCAAAGCAAATGTACTCATCCAGCCTGTCTTACCAGCACAGCACATACACGAGAATTCCTACACCTCCTGCTAAGTGGCCGCTCAGAGACTGTTGACTGTAGTATACTGTCTGTTGTCACTAGCTGTGGCGAGCGCAGCCCGTATTGAGAGAGGATAACTTGCTGCGCAAAAGCACCTTGAAGCTGCAAGCGTTTATCGCCCGCACAGCTTTCCTCTCTCCTTTGTGTAAGATTGGATTTGTCGTTGATTGTACTTCAGGTTGGAGTATACGGCTGAACGTCGTTGGGACTTCCAAAAACTCTTAGACTAGCCAGCAGCTACCGAGGTTTTTTTTTCAAGCTTACTTGTCGTGCATACCGGATTGTCGTCTCCTGAGGCTATCTCAGTTCCCGACGTATACTCCAACCTACAGTACCGCAATCTACCCGGTTGTTGATGTACACCCAGTTCTTGATGTTCCCCATAATTCATCACAAAATTGCTCAAATCCTTGTTGTCTGATTGGCAACATCAACAACTAGGTATACACCAACAACTGGGTAGATTGCGGTAGTCTGAGAAGATCAGATGGTTGAAGGCAATTTGCCCACTTATCTGGACTACCAGTTTTCTCAAGTCGCCGCGTAGCCGTTGTGTGGAAGTTGCCATAGCGCTGTGGTTCCTATACTAGTCAACCACAGTTGAATGAGAAATCGAGTCCGCTGATTTGCCCACCACGACAACCTTAAAGTTTACTATGGTCCTTTATGCAGCAACCACGTCATAAATCGGCTCCGATCCCACAATCAAACCGCTCATTGTCAACTTCCAAATACAACAAGGTACTACTTATCGTTAGCCACTTCCCTAGGTATGCTTCATCAAGTCGACAGTGCCCACTCTTGATCGCTTTCTTGTTCAAGTCCGTCTCATCTTGCAGTCATGTACACCGGATTCGAGCTGTAACACCTTGTAGAGTCAACTTTGTCACCATGAGCACACGAGCAGACAGAGAGGACAGCAATTCGCGTGCGCCGTCTTCAACGCAAAGCGAACAAGCACTCCAGCCAACACCCATCATCAAGACCGCGGAAGCCAAAGAGGCCGGGCTCGAAACGCGGCCTACAAATCTCTCGGACCCTGAAGGCCAAGTCACCACAGCTCCCGAGAACGATGTCTTTGGCAACGAAGACAATGCGGATATCCACTACAAGACATGCAAATGGTACGTGCACCTCACACTTGGGTGAATAGAGAACCAATATGTACTGACCGCATCAAAAGGTGGCATACGTCGGTCCTCATGCTCGCCGAAAACGTTTCCCTCGGTGTCCTCGCACTGCCCCAAGCACTCGCAATCCTCGGCCTTGTGCCCGGTCTGCTCCTCATCTTCTTCCTCGGTGTGATCGCCACGTACACTGGCTGGATCATTGGCGAGTTCAAGCTGGCATACCCAGCTGTGCAGACTTTTGCTGATGTGGGAATGATGATTGCCGGTCCCATTGGAAGAGAGATTTTGGCCACGGCACAGATTATGATCCTGATATTCATCATGGGCGCACATGTGTTGAGTTTCAGCATTGCGATGAATGCGATTACCGGGCATGCAACGTGCACAATCATTTGGAGCACAATCGGGCTGGGTTTGTGTTTTGTGCTCGGCTTACCGCGTACATTCAAGAAGGTCAGCTACCTATCGATATTTTGTGAGTAAGACAATCGCCGCTGAAGGAGGTTCGGGCTGACTTTGTAAGCTTGCCTCTCGATCGTTGTGGCCGTGCTGGTGGCTATGATCGCAATTGGCATCCAGAAGCCGGATATGGGCAACATCCTCGCAGTTCGTCCGAACGTCCCTCTCGTCAAGGGACTGGGCCCTGTTTTGAACATCATCCTGGCATACAGTATTTAGCCCCTCCTGTCTGGACTCAAAGTATCGACTGACACATCTCAGCCGGTCACGTCGCATTCTTCTCCTTCCAATCCGAACTTCAGAATCCACAGGATTTCAAAAAGGCGCTCTTCCTCGAACAAGGCATCGCAGTAACCTTTTACATGGTCATCTCGGTTGTCATTTACTACTACGCCGGGCCCCTCGTAGCCAGTCCTGCCCTCGGCTCCGCGAGCCCGCTCATCACGAAGATCGCCTTTGGTATTGCGCTCCCTACAATCATTGTAGCCGGCGTGGTCAACGGATCCGTGGCGTGCAAGTATATTTACATCCGGATGTGGACCGGCACAGACGTCGTGCATCAGTCCAACTGGAAGAGCATGAGCAGCTGGTATGGCATTTGCGCGCTATTGTGGACCATCAGCTGGATCCTGGCGGAGGCGATACCAAACTTCAACATCTTCCTGGGCCTCATCGGCGCGCTGTTTGGTAGCTGGTTCAGTTGTAAGTAGCACTTGCATCTCGTTGTGGTGTGACTCGGCTAACGAGTTCAAGATGCTCTGCCTCCATGCTTCTGGATGTATCAGCACCAGGGCAAGCTGTTCACGACCAAGCACAAGACCATGATGACGGCACTGAACTGTTTTATCTTTGTCTTGGGTGTCGTTATTGTAAGTACCACCTTATGAGTATGGATCTTAGTAGGTCTCTGACATGACACAGTTCGGATTGGGCATGTGGTCGTCCGGCACAGAGTTGGCGCGTGGCAGTGCTGGAAAGAGTTTTTCATGTGAAAATAATTGGGCCCCGAAGAGCTGGGTAGCTAGCGAATGAAGAGTGGCAAGTAGGATGATGCTCTGGATTTGGACGCGTGGCAAGGAGCGGCCGATCGCGTGCATGCAAAGAAGCACGATGTGAATAATGATTAACGGATATATGACAAGCTTTGGTGTCCCAACAAATGGAAACGCGTTCGTGATTGAAGTGAATGGTGATGGTGGTGTGGATGATGTCATCACGTGCTACCGTGAAGCAGGCGCGATTGGAGGGGCGTTCAAATGTTGATTGCCACTGTCCCTCCGCTCACCAACCGTCCACTGACCGCGACCCTTTCTTGGGCTTGCTCACCCGTCCAATCTCGCATCAATTGCAGCAAGATCGCACGTCACTCAATGAGCACAATGGAGCCGTCCACGCGCCCGTCACGCAAACGCAAGACGATCAGCTACGCCGAAGATGCCGGAGACGACGACTATGCGCCATTCGACTATCATTCGCCGCCCAAGAAAGCGAAGAAGGTCACCCAGGCTGCCGTAGTAGACGAGACCGCAGAGTCGCCCAAAAAGACTACAAAGAAGAAGGGCAAGCGCGCCGATGATGCACCTGCCGAAGAGAAGCGCCTGAAGCGATATCGGGCGGCACCGCCACAGTCGTATACCTCGATCAAGGAGCGTGCAATGACACAGCGCCTCACCGTCCTGTCTCGCGAACGATGTGGCACCGACGACATACCAGAAGAGAAGGTCGTCATGGCAGGCTCGACTGGCAATGTCTACACGCAGCAGATCGGCCTAATCCCAAGCTGCGACTGCCCCCATGCCCTGAAGGGCAACCAGTGCAAACACATTATATACGTCATGGTGCGAGTGCTCAAGGCGCGAGAGAATGTCGCCTACCAGCTAGCCCTTTTGAGCACCGAGCTGCGCGAAGTCCTCAAGAACGCACCGCCCATTCCTGGCGTCGAGACAGATCCGACGGATGCACAAGGCGAGCAAGACGGTACCCGCAAGCCTATTGAGGGCGAGTGCCCCATTTGCTACGACGACCTCGAGCCCGCCAAGGACGCTATCGTGTACTGCACGGCCAGCTGCGGCAACAACGTGCACAAAGACTGCATGCAGAAGTGGATCTCCATGACCAGGGGCAAAGCGACCTGCCCGTACTGCCGTGCTACCTGGGCAGCCGAGGACGGGTTTGAGAGCAAGTTGGGCGAGGTCGACACCAAGGGCTTGGAGAGGAACGCTGATGGCTATCTCAATGTCGCAGGCCAGCTGGGCTTGAGCGGCGAGAGAGATTACTCAAGCTACCATCAGTTCTGGGTGAGGAGACATCTAGGCACAGGAGGTCGACGCCGAAGGGACTTCGAGGACTTTGACGACGACTACTAGTCCACGGTGATGGACAGCCTGGGGGTGATTCATGGACACGGGCACGGAGTTACTGGAACAGGGATACGGCGTAACAAAGATACCCCAATTTGCTTTTGGTGCCGCACAGGTCGTTCATCATAGGTAAGTAGTATTTACACGATTCCTTTTCCTATCTCTTGCCGTTTTTGACCCACTATCAATCTCGAGCTGCTACAAGAAAACTCTTCTAGGAGCCTGGCTACGTATGCACGGATTCAACAAATCTACCGACAATATATTAATGCCGCGTACAGCTTCAGGACTATACATCAGGTTGCTCCACTCTTTGGGTTTCTTCCAGCTCCGGCTACAATGAAGAGACCGCTCTCGACACAGGCGCCGACGCCCTCCTTGATAGCGGCGAAGTCATCAAAGAGCAGATCGATAAGCAAGGCACGGCTTTTCACAGCGAAGACTCTGGAGGGTTTCACTGGGGACAAGAACTAACGAAGGAGGAGCATTTCTATGTATGACATTTGTCTGATCTACCATCTTCCGTTGTGACTGGCCTGGCGGCCCTCACGTACATCCCCTCTCACTTCTGAGCACGTCTCCAGTCAGCCATGACAGCTATCCAGGCCTCCAGCTCTTGGTCCTGGTCCTGGTTCTGGTCCCTGTCCCTGGCGCGATATCTCACGTACATCTCCTCTCACTTCTCAACACCGCTCAAGTCGGTCAGGACTGTTTTCCAGGCCTCTAGCTGTTGGTCCTGGTCCTTGGCGCGCGCCTTGACGTTCTCTCGGATGACCTTGCTGCCCTCAACGTGCTCATCCAAGGCAGCGACGTATTGCTTTCGGAGCTTCCTCACCGCGTTGTCGAATGCCTCCTGGAGCTCGTTAGGCAATAAATTGGATCATGTGACGGGTTGTACAGTACCAGTGACTCCTCTTTGTGCTTGCGAGACTGCAACACAGCGGCCCATGCCCCTCCCAGTGGCGACTTCTTGTTGGTTACTAGATTTCCGTTCTTGTAATCGGCGACTTCCTTCTTGCGCTTCTCGATTTTCGCCTTCTTCGCCGCGAGCGCTTCGCCGATGTCCTTTATTTGCTTGTCTAGCTCCTCTGCAGTAAGGGTTTCAATGCCTGCGAGCAACGTATCGATGTGTGCGTTGTCCATGATGCGCGCTGTTTGATCTTTGTGGGTATGTGGGTGGCGGGTGTAGTTAAGGGCGAGCACGAAAAGATTTTGTTCTTCACCGAGCGCATAGCGAGCGCCTTTTCCATGGTGACGCACGTAAAAAAATAACAATTCGCATTTTGAGTACCAAACGACCGATTGCCGAGTTATCAACCCAGAGGGAAACCCCTTCACTTTCCCCCTACTCTCTCAACCAATCATTCGCGGATCTCGTTTGCATCTGGGCTACTTGAGCGAGCAGTGCGACATCTAGGAGGTTAAAACTATCATGCTTTACAGATTGCGCTGAATGAGATTGCTGAGGAAGGTGCTGCGTGAGGGCGTTTGCACAAGTGCACTGCGTGGCAGGGTAGTTGCGCTCTCTCACCGCAGGGCAGGTGAGAGAGCGTAAACAAACACTCACTCACTCAAACACAGCTTCTCTCACTCTACTACCTTTCGAAACCACTCACTCACCCACTCCCCCACGATCACTCTCCCTTTGAGCTATCAACACCTGCGTACCCAATTCGACTTCAGCATGTCGCACGACACGGCCAACCACGACGCGCCCGAAGGTGCATCTATAGGTTTGCCTGCTGCGTCCGCGCCCGTGATGACCGCCCAATGGTATGATCAGCTGTGGACGACTGACGAGCTCGGTGCTGCTCTTCGCGATACCTGCCCTGCTAACCTCAACGGCAAAGCGTGCAAGTACCCGAACTGCCAGTACCGCTACCACGTCTGCCGTGACTTCAACAAGGTGAGTGATACGCATGATCGATGTTCAAGATGCTAACAAGTACCAGGGATTTCCTTGCCCACACCAAACCCGCACTCACGACAACAATGGGGTCCTCGTCGCTCACATCGTCAGCACCTGCAAGGCCGTTCTCGCCTCTAAGGCATGTTCATCTATCGCTGACTTCGGCGCGTGCGAGAAGGCCCACGATTACCCTGTAAGGCTTGATTACTTCCGTGATCAGTCACGCTTTTGCTTACATGTTTGGAAAATAGACCCTCCGCCGCATGATCGACCAGACTCGCCGTAACCTCAACACACAACTAGTGTACTTGGATACACGGCCAGGTCCGCCGGCTCCTCGTGGTCCACCTGCTCCTCGTGGTCCGCCTGCCGGTCACGGAGGATCCGCTTCCAGGCTGAGCGGTCTCGGCTCTCACGCTGCCTAGGTGAACCGGTCTGCTTGGGTGGGCTCACGTGCTGCCTGTATACAGGTGGTGCAAATTGTAGCCCAACCACGAAGATCGCTGGACGCTGAACTACGAACGAACAGAATACGCATGGGGCAGGGCAGTACATGAACTTAATGAAATATCGAGAGAGGGAACAATACAAGACATGCATGACTTCACACTGTTGCTTCTGTTCTGTGCCTTGTCCCATACCCTGCCTGGATGAGTGAGACGTCTTGGAATGCGATGCTTATCGCGAGTTGCTCTCTACCTTCACCACTTTCGGTTCTTCAATGCCTTTACCATGTTCACCACGATTTAATGACAGGCATGAAGCATGAAAGAAATTATGTAAAAATAATAGATGGACACGACGAGACTTGATCGAATGTTGCCGTGCTCCTCAGGACAGGTAAGAAGTCGATACGTTTGAGAATTGAAAGTGAAAGAACAAGGGATTTGGCACTTACTTTATCTCCTAGCTTGCGGTCAACGTGAAGGCAGGCAACCACCGTTGTCATCTATTTCTTTCGCCGGTTTCTACAGATCGCAATGAGAGACGCACATCGTGAGAGACATCCAAGGTGAGAGGCATCCAAGGTGAGAGACTGGGCGGTTGTAGTCGTCGATCGATTGCCGTGCCGAGCCGCTTCTCTGTCTCCAAGGCGCACATTGCTTCAGACCTCTGCGAATTAGCTCTGCTAGCCTTTGAAATCTCATCTCCTACAATCAAGTCATATTTGAGTGCGTGCAATGGATAGCTGCCACGAGGCTCTTTCTGATCTTTATCGATGCGACAGTTTCGTATCATGCAAACTCGCAGCGGACGGTATCGTACGCGGTAAGGATAACGGTACCTGCGTATAGCAATAGCCTGTGTGCAGCTATAAGTTTAGAAATAGAGGTTTTGCAGAATTGTGAATACAGACAGGCTACATCATTGGCACATTGATCAATGCTAAGATACTCGATGCTGCTGTGCTCTCAATATCCTCGATTAGTCATGTGCATACCATGGGAGAAGCAGCATGTCATGGCAAACAGTAGTGAGAGAGAGCTCCATTATAAAGGTGTGTCGGGTGGCAAGCAGAGGGGGGGGCGCTGCATCAAACATGCATCGCGAGTTCGAGCGCGTGTACGTTCTGTGGTATTTCTCGATGGTGCCTGCATGCGCGCCTTCACAACACGGAAAGTATCCAACAGCGGACACGAAGATTACACTGCAACGAACGTTAGCCTCGGATGTAGCCAGACTGTTGAGCACCGTGTTCAACCCATGTAGCTTCCCATCCCCTGCATCCACGATGATATCAGCGTAGCACGACGTGTGTCGTTCTCGACTACCCTGCCGATGCAACAACAATATGCAATGCAGCGCAGCTCGATGTGACATTTACCCAGCCACGCGGTTAGGCAGGGACCGGAAAGCTTGGGTGTCGGCACGTTTGCCCTGCATGTAAGGTTATATTCTCCGTCCATACAATTGTGCGCTCCATCAATGTCGCTTTATCGTGTTGCGACAGAATGTCCTGAATACTTGCGCGTGATTTTTGCAAACACTTTCACTCTCCTCAAACCCCGTGAATACGTCCAGCCTCCATGATCGTCCACCCTCACTTCCTCCACACTCCCAACCAACAAATCAATCTATCGAACGCTCCTCCCGAACTCCACTAACACCCGGATCCTACACCGTCCCGGAATAGGGGGCGGCTGAGCTCGTGCCCCGGCAACCACGGCACGTATTTAGCAGATTTAGGGTGTTGTTGGAACATGAAACCAATTTCGACAGGGTTCTTGTGAAAAGCTTATTCGGGGGTGCGCATCGGGAATAGATCGTCAGGTACAAGCTGCAGATCTCGCTTGACGGGTTCAACAGTGACATTTCGTGGTGAGATTTGGCGATTGTCCTTGTGGGTTGATTGAAGGTCGTAGCGTCGCAAGATAGCAGGTTGCAGCGAGTCGTTTGAACTTTTTTGTATTGCTCCGAAGAACAGCTATGAAAAGAAAACAATGCGAGGTTGCTTTTGCGACAACCCTTGCGAAGACTCAATGAAATATCTAACCAAAGGAACTCATTAGACATGGTTGGACACCGAGTGCGGTCTTCACTATTCATGCCCTCCGCCAAGACGAAGGCGATGTTTGATAGAAAGACAGCTTTCATTTGGCGAGCGTACGTTCGACTGTCTGATCCCTACTTCTTTTTCTCCAAGCGACATAGCAAAGATACCGTACATCCGCCCCTGCCTGAGGTGACACGAACAACAAAAGACTTGATAATGACGTGCAGAGAAAGGGGTCAAATGACCCATTGGCTTGCGCCTATTGTGCAGATCGCATCAGCTCATCTGCGGGTGCAAGACGGCCGACGCCTAGTAGGTGCCGTATCCGCTCCCGTAGCTCCCCTCACCAGCCGGGCTGGGAGTAGGAGTAGGCTTAACGTACACGGGAGTAGAGGACTCCTTGGGGGTCTCAGCGGGCTTCACTGGGGATGAAGCAGCCGGGGTCTCGGCGGGGTAGGCAGGGTAGTCGCCTCCAGCAGGTGTCTTGGAAGCGGCCGGGGTCTCGACAGATGAAGGCATGTACGGGACCTCAGACTCGACGGAAGGGGTCTTGCTTGCGGCGGGAGTCGCGAAGCTGAAGTAAGGCAGGCTGCTCTCCTCTGGCTGGGGGACGACCGGAGTTGGCTTGGGAATGGCGGAAGTCTTGAAACCGGTAGGAAGAGCGGGGTGTGTGCCGTTGCCAATTGGGTAGGGGGCAGACGGCTTGCCAGCCCCTCCGGCAGGGACTTCGGGCTTGCTGGGCATGCCGTTGCCGCCAGCAGGGACTTCAGGCTTGGATGGGTAACCAGAGCCGGGGGTGACAGAGGGCTTGGAAGGAGTACCAGCAGTGACAGTAACCTGGCATTGTTAGATGTGAGCGTCAAGATTTGAGCTGATCAAAAAACGTACGGTTTCCTTGGCGGTAACGGTGACGGTGACGGGAACAGCACAGTCCTGGCCATTGCCGGAAGGCTTGCCAGCACCACCGACGGGGCCCTCAGGCTTTCCGGCCTCGCCGACTGGGTAAGAGCCGCTGGGGGTGGGCTTGACAGTGACGTACTAGACAGTGTCAGATTAGTGTATTCTTTGAAGGTCATGAAATAAGTCCTACTCGTGTTGACGTGGTTGTGCTAGAGATTGTGGTAGTCCCCTAAATGAACGAAGTCAGTGCATGTCTCACGTGTGATTCGTACATTTAGCTACTGACCTCCTCCTCACCGTTGTTGCCTCCGGGGTACACAGACTTCTTGCCTGGGACGACGACAGTCTTGTACATGGTCTCAGTCAAAGTGGAAGTGACCTTTGTGGTGGTCTCGTGAGCAGTAGAGCCAACACCGACGGTGTAGACCAGAGTCTAACAGCCAGATTGTCAGCATTCGTTCAAAACACAGTTAATGCTCACATACCTCAGTCATGGTCTTGACAACTTCAGTAACGGGTACCTTGGAAGTCACGCCCTCCTTGACCGGGCTTGGGGTGGGGGAAGCCTGGCCCTTGGGGTAGCAGGTGGTACCAACACTAACAGTCTTGGTGACTAGACCAGAACCAGTGGAGTAGATCTGGGTGGAGTAGATTGTGCTGGTGACAATGTCGGTCATTGGGGTGCTGGAGGCAGGGCTGACGCCAGTTCCTGAGGGGTAACCAGCGCCGCCGCTTGGGTAGACGCCGCTGGACGCAGCCTCAACAGGAAGCGAAGAGGAGACACCGCCTGATGGCACAACAACGGAAGAAGATCCGTAGTAGACGCCCGAAGGAGTAGGAGTAGCGCTGGAGGCACCCATAACTGGGGCAGAAGAGGAAACTCCGCCGGACGGGACGACAACGGAAGATCCGTAGTAGACGCTTGAGGCAGCGGCAGAGGAAGAGGCACCCTCAACTGGAACGGAAGCGGTGGGGAACCCGGCCGAGCTGTACCCATTGCCATAATCCGAAGCTGGGGGAGGAGCAACGACAGAGGAAGAGGGAGTCTCGGGGATCATGATCGACGAAGGGCTGGGCACTTCAGCTGAAGAGCTGGGAACGACGTAGATCGAAGAGCTCTCACCGCCTGCCGGAACCTCAGGAGTTGGGTAAGGCGTCTCAACGGGAGGGTAAGACGAAGCCGCGTTGGGGGGCGACGAAGTCTCGAAAGCCGGAGCAGTGGCCGAGTTGTAGGGGACCTCGACGACGGAAGAGGGAGAAGGAGTCTCCACTGGCTTGGCGGATGAGACATCGCCGTAGCCGCCACCGACTGGGTAGCCGGAGCCGTACTGGCGACGAGCCTGGCGGTGGCTGCGAGCCTCAGCGGCGTCGGCAGCCGCAAGAGCAGCAAGGAAAGCAAGTGTGAGCTTCATGGTGATATTCGAAATTGGTTTTGAGTTCGACTGGTAAAAATGTTGCTGTAGGTTGAAACCGGGTGAGATCAGCAGAAGTCGATTCCGCAAAACGCAATTGAATCCAGGAAAGAGTGACTGGAGATTGTTCAAATGAAGGTGGTGTCCGAGGACAGACTGAGCGAGTGTCTTGAAAGAAAGGCGAGGCTTGCGGTAAGGAGCAGGAGAGAGGAGCGAGAGGCGGCGGTATATGAATAAATTGGCTCCTAATCGCAGCCAGAGGAGCCAAGGCCGCGATTGGACGCACAGGTGCTCGTCGCTGGTGTGCCCCTGGCCATGGTTAATCTTGATTTAGGGAGTATTCGGCGACAGGGACCACTCAGCGGCAAAGTTAGCCAGGAACAACGGCCGGGGTGTGCATGAGGCTAGCCACTTAGATGCCGGGATGCGCAGGCGACGAGGCTTGGAGCCGCCGCGTACCTGAAAGTCGCCCGTTGGAGGCGCTGAGAGGGAAAGGCCATCGTGGCAAGGCCGCGCTGGAGGCTCTGGCCGAGGGTCATGAATCACGATGGCTGGGACGGCGCGCTGTCTGTCTCACTTGGGCGTTGCTGTCGGCGGTGTGGCAGCCCATTGCTGCTTTCTGAGCGCCCATCTTTTGCTGGCGGAGGACTGTTAAATTACGTTTCATGGCGCTTGGCCAAAATAGACCATCACCCTGCGATGATCCTCCCTGCTTCTAGCAGATGCGGCGGGTACCTGGCAGATGCGATGGTGATGTGCGCACAACCAGCGCCGAGCATGCGACGCTGGCCGGCTGCTGTGCGCCTCGAGAATCTCTTTTTCCTTTTCGCTGTGCAACGGCAGGAGAGACATGGCCATGCTGCTCGTGGGCGCTCTCGTGTCGTGGACGGTGGTGGAGTCGATTGGCGTCGATACGTGAGTGTTTCAGGCGAGCCACGGCCACTTGCCCAATTCGACCAGGTGCGACACCGCCTTTCTGTTCCCGCGCTTTCACAATTGGCGTTATTGTTATGACACGACTACGCCAATTGACAAAATCAACATGATCGACTCTCCGCTGAAGCACGTGAATCAGGAGCTGGAGCGTTGAGGTCGAGAACTCCAGATCGTCAAAATTTCCCGAACCCTATCTTCCTCCTCGGACCTCATGAGATCTAGCAAATCTGATGTCGCGCACAACGTCCGCCACAAAGCCACACCTTCTTCCAGCTGCTCGTGCAAGGCCACAGCCGCTGGCCGCGTCCATGCGCTCACCGTCTGTGACGTCGCTGCAACGCATGAACCACAGCCACGTTTCTCCACCTCTGGGAGCTGTCGCAAGTTCGACATGTCTTCGGGACAACAGATCTTGATGATTCATCTTGCCCCATGTCGGAATTTCAGACCCAAATCACGACTACCGGGAATCATCTCTGGGGGGTCGATGAAGACCGACCGCCGCTAGGCCCCTGTCTCCACACCAAAAACAGCGTCAGCATCGAACTCAACGAAACTCATCGAAATTTGCAATTTAGCTCTGGTGTTCAGCGTCGTTCATTTGCGCTGCGGTACTTCCCAGGCGTGAACCTTTACAGCTCACCCTAGGTATTTGGTGCGCCTTTAACTTTTCAGCCTCACGAGACAAACTGCTACCTAGTCGTAAAATCGAGATATCTCAAGAAATCCAGATACGGTTGCAGTATGCGTGTGAGCATTCATGCGCTGAGAGAGAGCTATTATTGTCTAATCCCATGCCCGAGGCCAAACGTGCTCTCGAGCCAAGTAACATATTCTGAAACCGCATGCCATTCTACATCAAGGCGCCATGACACCACACATCGCGCAACTCGACACCGACGACGACTTCTCGCATCAAACACCTACACAAGCCTATCGTACACTTTACACCTGTCGACGCGGCTGTCCCGCGCTGTCAATGTAATACACTCGGCTCGTCCCGCGTACTCGAAACATGCGCTCTGCTTGAAACGAAACAGAGAAGCAACACCAGCAGCTGTGCCTTGGCGATGGAGACGCACATGCGCTCACCAGTGCCTGAGGATAATAGCGCCAAGCGGCGTCATACGTCCTGGAAACAATTCGCTCCACAAAATGTAATAATGAATAGTGGATATCGTACTTTCTGCGAAACGTGGTAAGGCTTTTCATTGCGCCTTGCCTCGCATCACTTTCAGTCGTTCAAAAAGATCACGATGTCAAGCTCCGCGCGATTTCAGCATGTTGCGTTTACGTTGTGGTTTGGAGATAAGTAACATGGTCGGGTGTTTGACCCCCACTCTTCCTCCTTCATGTGGAGAACGCCTTCTCTCTGATCTCTTCAAATATCGGCCTTGAATAGTCGAATCAAGATAAACCGCAGTTAGTCTCTGAGGGAGAATGGCACCGCTTACGTCGAACCTTTCTGATCGCTCCTCACCTCCGTATGCAGATTCAGATTGTTATTCTCTACTTGCGTCTGAACACTTCCTGCATCTAGAATAGCCATTGAGCATGAGTCGGGAACAGCCTGCCTCTCGCCTTCCGTCGGTCATCAGAGGTCTACCCGCGATTGCATATTCATTGTTCGCCGGTTTTGTGTTCCTTCCTCTTCTGACTGCACATTACGCGCAACTAGCAAAGAATAGCGGGAGCAGCTCTGCTACCAAGTGAAGATGCATGGCTCTACCGTCAATTTACTTTTGTGACAGTCAACGTGGATTTGGCGACGAAGCACTGGGTGATAGAAGCTGTTTGCTCAGCCACATGCGCTGTCGAGACACGGTATTGAGCACCGATACATTGGGGCCAAAACAACACAAAGTCATTGGACGACGACCATCGTCAGTGAATTCAGCCCCACGGCGTAGTCGACAATGAGGTCGTTTGTCGCACAACGGGAATAATTTGCCCAACCACGTCTCGCCCGCGCCTCACCTTTCAGTTTCAAGTATGCTGTACCCCAAGCGCCCACCAAAGTGAACTGATGATAAGTAGGGTCACTCTCGTGTCACTCGCGTTCTGCAATTCTGCTCTTACACCAACTTCCCATTTCTCGAGCCCGCAAACGATGTACAGTACGGATTTTGCGCAAGATGGCACCCACACGCTCCACGACGCTCGCACACAATATACTTTTTCCTCGCGTTAACAATGGCGATGAGTACGGTGACAGGTCGCAAGACGATACGAAGCAGCAGGGCGATGCGGGCAACACAAGCATGAGCCACAACATTTCAAAAGGAGAAGTCATCGCCATTGTACGTCTATTATGGGCTCTCCGAATCAGGACAAGATGCTGACTGTCAGCGAGGTTCTAGCCGTGCTGACATTCCTGATCTGTGTGGCACTTGTGACGCTGTGGATGCGGAGGAAGGCAGGGCCTGTTGCTGCACTGAGAAAAACAACTAGAAAGAACGGGGACGAAAATATGACAGGGAAAGACGCGGAGCGATCGGATGAGGTGCAGAGACGTGACGAGGAAGGAGGGTCAATAGATGGGCCGCCGTCGTACCAAGAAGATGCGCTGCGTGGGTGACGTGGTGGGGTCCAGAACGCAGTGTTGGCTACTAGGTCGCTTTGACCGCGGGCGAAAACGACGATAAGGCTAACGACAGGTGCGAAAATGTTTGGATCGGAAGCGTAATGTTCGAAGTACATCCTGTACCGGCAAATTGTCCTCGATAAAAGGTTGCAGTGTCAAATCAGGCCAGTCACAAAAGATTGCATCATGAAAAAAGGTTGTGAAGGAATGAAACCGAACTGATAATTATGTACAAAGCTGAATTTCCATCCTCCTCATCCTACGCTCCGATGCTGATAGGCGTCATCTTGTCCTGCAATCGCGACGCAACTAGTGTCCAGAAAGGGGGATTGGGCAGCCTGAGTTCTTGAAGGCCGGGGAAAGCTTGGTCAGGGCAAAGTCCAAAGAAGCTTGCGTGATGTCTGTGACCGTTCCGACCATGCTGGGGACGTTACCGGTAGCAAGCTGGTAGAGCAGGCAGAGACCCTCGGCAGCAGTGGCTGTATCTGGAATCTTGCCATCTTGAATGGAGCCGAAAGGAGTCAACATTCCATTGAAGTTACCCTTTCCAACATTTCCACCAAACGCCCTGGGGTACGCAAGGTACATCCTGAAGATCTCACGGCCAACATCCATGCCAGTGTACGGCTCCACACGGCTGAACCAGTTCTCTGGAATCCTCTCGGGAATATGGCGCCAGCCTCCAGGGGCACTCGAATCCTCAACGGCACCGAAGAAGCTCTTCATCGTGGCGAGATCGGGTGTGCCCTTGTCGCCGAAAGATGGGAAGAGCTCGTACAAGAAGGAGGCGGCTCCGTAGAGAAGGAGAGAGAGGGGGCCAAAGTAGAAGTTGGGATTCTCACGGAGAGACTCGTCGTAGCGCTGGGCGCGGTATGCGGCAATGGAGTTGAAGTCATAAAGCCCACTGGAAACCCTGTCGGCAGCTTCCTTCATCTCAGCAAAGAGAGTTCCGTTGAAGGAGAAATTATCGCCGAAGAAGTAGTCGGCACGAGTGAGCGAGCTGTCGCCCTCGAACTTGATGTGCGTGCTGAGACCACCTTGTCTGCCCAGCAGGGGCAGAGTAGCAGTGCGAGATGTGGCGTCACAACCAATGCTCAGCTTGGTGCTGACGAGATCACCGTCGGCCTGGATACCGAGGACAGCCAGGAGAGCCGCAAGATCCCAACCCACGTTGTAGAGGTTCTGCTGGGCATCAACCAACTCGTTGAAGTTGGTGATACCATCATGAGACAGAAAGTTGTGGTTGGCGGCGGTGTTCAGTCCGGGGCAAGGTCCTCGGATGTCGTCCGGACCAGGTGCGGTGTAGTAGTGAGCAGTATCACCATCAGCTGGAACCTATGCAACTGTTAGACAAAATAAAAAGGAGATAGTCACGTGAGACATGCCTTGATGCCGCCCTTTTGCGAGCCTGGCTGGCCATTCTTTGCGCCAGTATATGGGTACTTCGCGTTGAATGGTGCAGCACCCTTGTGGTCCTTGTTGAATGGACAGGTCATCTCACGCTTCTGGTTGGCGTAGCGACCCGCTTCAAGCATTGACGAGTCAACGCCTGGTTGGCGAGCAACCCATCCATAGCCAAAGGCAGTGGAGGCCGAGGAGAGAACTAGAAGAGAAGATAGCGTATGCATTTTGAGATCCAAACACTACCAAATTGAGCTGTACTGGAGATAAATAGTCCCTCAAATTCGGAAGACGCACTCTTATAGGCACCCTCTCCTGTTCACGTTCTATTTCCATGGAAGCATGGCTAAACAGGCCGAGGCACGCTCGAACAGACCCTTTCGTCATGTTCAACATCTTCAAATCCGCGCTCGTTCATTGGATCGCTCAGAAGACTCGTTACCAGCGCGGTGGTTGTAGTGGGTGATCGACATGCTTTTGGAATCTCGAACGATACACATGGACATTGACGGGTTCTCCTAAAGGATTTAGAGGCAGAAGTGCGTGTCTAGAACTGACCTCAACCAATAGCCCGCGCTTCACTGGCCTGTATGCCGCTTTTGATTCGCCAGACGCTAACAAGGATGCGGACACTTGTAAAGGTGAAGTGACCGTACGGAGTAAGGGTCTGCAAGAGATCGTGATCTACGTAGGTGGTTCTTGGTAGCGCGTGGCGCTTGTGGAAAGTTTAGGCCCGCGTGCGCTAGTACACCATTCTTTCCAGATAAGGACCAGTTCCTGAACACAGTTGAAGATCTCTTTCCCCATACAGCCAAGAGAAGTTGTTGAAAGTGCCATCGCTATGGGGTGCGGGGTAAAGGCACTGTCCAGTCCCAGTGGCTGAGGTAGCTAATTCACGCTTTCCAAGAGTCGTCGCAGTCCAAATGCCAAGTTGGACTCTTGGGCAAGGAACAACTACACCAAATCAAGTATGCCATGGTTGTTTCTGCGGACATCGTATCATACAGTCTCAAAGAGCGTACTTCTTTAGGCCAATTCTTTGGGCATAGAACAGTGCAAGTCTCAATCTGGCCCAAATTTCTTGCGAGTGAATCAGCGAGTAGCTGAAATCGCTAATACTAATCATCACAGCGGTTTGATGGCAGAGTGAAAGGACATATCTCGATTCTCCACAGATGTTGGTCCAACGCCTGCGGCCTAAAGAGTAGACTTGAAAAGTGAGGTGTACGAATCGGGCAAGTGTGTATCAAAATACCGACGCTACCACGAGGCCGCGGCATGTATTTCTCGATTGCCATGTTCACTGGTCGAGTGCATGCATTAGCACCCCTGACAGGT
>Ga0265780_10002075_pt1 | contig 27750 bp, 21 predicted proteins | sample P1T30metagenome_FD_192432 | JGI IMG/M metagenome (GOLD analysis project Ga0265780, IMG submission 192432) | Plant litter microbial communities from East Loma Ridge, Irvine, California - P1 T30 | ecosystem: Environmental > Terrestrial > Plant litter > Unclassified | place: USA: California...
TTCTGGCTGGAGAACACCTCGACAACTTCTTGGATCATGTGGACTTTGTCCGGGACGAAGCAGACGTCGCGAGCAACGGTCTGGAAGTCTTCAGCTTGTCGATCTGTTCTCCGACGCAGGATGAGTTGAAGTTGTGGTGTGCCATGCATATCAATGAAAAAAATCCGCATCTTGTCATCTGCGAATTCGAGCCGGAAGATGACCAAGGCGATAGACAGATACCTGAGGTCAATGCTCAGTCAGTGGAGGACACGCAGGGTAGTCAACCGAGTGAAGAAGATTGGCTAGCAAGCACACGAAGTGCAAGCAAGCCTTTGCGATTCTCGCGAAGCGCAAGAAGGCAACCAAACATGCCCCTCGCAGGGATCGAGGTGTCTAGCGTCATATCGCAAGCGCAGGAGCAGTTGGGTGCCCAGTCAACACTTCAAGCTCTACTCGACGTTTTGGTCGGCCTGGTACAAGACCTCACTGGATTCCACCGCACGATGGTGTATCAATTCGACCATTCTTGGAACGGCCGAGTAGTGGCTGAGCTTCTCAACCCTCAAACAAGCAAGGATCTATATCGGGGCTTGAACTTCCCTGCGACCGATATCCCTAGGCAGGCTCGGGAGCTATACAAGATCAACAAAGTTCGTTTGCTCTATGACCGGGACCAGGAAACCGCTCGCTTTTTCTGTCGGTCTGCAGAGGACTTGGAGACCCCACTGGACCTCACTTACTCATATTTGAGGGCAATGTCGCCGATTCATTCCCAATACCTGAGGAATATGGGCGTACGGTCGTCATTATCCATCTCTATCACCGCATTTGGTGAACTTTGGGGTCTCATCGCATGCCATGCTTATGGACCGAACGGACACCGGGTTCCATTCTCGACCAGAAACATTTGTCGCATCATAGGAGATACAGTATCGAGAAATGTCGAGCGGATATCGTACAGCTCAAGGCTCCAGATGCGGACACTCATCAACACCGTTCCTGCGAAGAAAAACCCTTCTGGATACATTACTGCTTCATCTGAGGAGCTTCTTTCCCTTTTAAATGCTAGTTTCGGGTGTCTAGTCATTCGAGACGAAACAAAAATGTTGGGGAGAGTCGACGACGTGGAAGATTCGCAGGAAGTGACCGCCATCCTCGGATATCTACGCAAGAAAAGCATGATAAAGGTCACGACCTCGACCAGGATAGAGAAAGACTTCACCGATCTACAGTACCCACCAGGCTTCCAAATCATAGCTGGACTCTTGTTGGTCCCACTTTCCTCCAGAGGCCAAGACTTCATCGTGTTTTTCCGCAGATTTCAAACTGCTGAAGTGAAATGGGCTGGTAATCCCCACTTGAAGGAGACCGAAGGGCACTTGACGCCAAGAAAGAGTTTCAAGACCTGGAACGAGAGTACGAGTGGATCAAAGGAATGGACTGAAGAGGAACTCGAAACGGCTGCTGTGCTGTACCTTGTGTACGGTAAATACATTGAAATTTGGCGACAGAAAGAGGCGGCACTTCAGAACAGTCAGATTACACGAGTTCTACTCGCCAATTCAGCCCACGAGGTTCGAACACCACTCAACGCTATCATCAACTACCTTGAAATCGCTCTCGAGGGTGACTTGGACGCCGAAACCAGAGAGAACCTCACAAAGTCTTACTCTGCATCTAAAGCATTGATCTATGTCATCAACGACTTGCTCGATCTAACGGCAGCGTCCGAAGGGGGCGAGCTCACTGAGAGCGAGCCATTCGACATTCGCGCTGTTCTGCAGCAAGTCACTGGTTGGTTCGACAAAGATGCTCGGCGGAAGCAGCTCTCTTACCAGGTCATCATGCGACCCGACCCTTGGCTACATCACGAGGTAATCGGGGACGCTCGCCGTCTCAGGCAAGCGGTTAGCAACATCATTGCAAATGCCATTGAGAATACTGCAGCAGGCGGGGTCAGAGTGAACGTCGACTTGATCTTTCTGCACGCAGGGAAAGTGGAGGTCGAGATCTGCGTTTCGGACACAGGTACAGGCATGAATCCCCAGAGAGTCAATGCACTTTCCCATGAGCTTGCGCAGGTAGGGGCAGAGGACAACGGGACGCTTGACGATGCAACGGAAATCGCACGCAAAGCTTTGACGGACAATACCGATGCGGGAGAAGATCGCACATTTGGCCTCGGGCTGGCAGTGGCAGCACGCATTGTTTACAACATGCGTGGTCAACTTCGGATGAAGTCCGAAGAGCATCAAGGCTCACGCTTCGTTCTCATCTTCCCCTTCGACTTGTCCGAGCGTAAAACGGTCCCACAAGAAGCCAAAACCGACTCTTCTATCCCAGCTGCAAACTCTGGAAAAGAACCGAATGACGGACTTCGATTCGAGAAGTCATCGCCCTCCAACATGGAAGAAGAGACCACTTTGATCGCGCATGGTACTCAAAGAGGTTCCCGCGAACCCGCAGCCACCCCTTCACAATCTTTGAATACAGTCGGTACCGACAATGGCCATGCCTCTGGGGCCGGCTGCAAGAACACTATCGATCGTTTGATAGATGCTATCCAGCAGCCAAATCAGACCGAGCCTTTCGCTGATGGCAACAACGTCCCAAGTAGAAAAGCGGTACTCGACCAAGGACACACAGCTGATCCCACCCCGTCGGAGTCGGAGGGCTCGTCTGGCAATCCGCTAGAGGAACCGGACACAGATTCACCGCGACCAGGTACCATCAGAATTACAGGACAAGGCCAACCATTGAGAGCCTCGCGTATTCCCGACGGACTGCAGTCTTCAGCCGTCAGTACCTCCCCCCACGCACCGGACGTTCCCGGTGAAAGAAAAGAGGATCCCAAACATACCGACCACCAGTCTTTGACCTCATCCGCAGCACCGGGTGCTCCACAGAACAGAACAGAATACTCAAACTCCGGAAGATCGCCTCAGGCTCATGGAATGCGTATACTAGTGGCGGAAGACGACCCTGTGAACAGTCGGATCATCGACAAGCGCCTGAGCAAGCTTGGACATGAGGTCCATCTCACCAGCAACGGAGAGGAGTGTGAACACGCATATCGCGAAGCAGAGGGCCGTTTCGACGTCGTCTTGATGGATATTCAGGTTCGCCCCCCCAACCCCCCCAAAGCCTCACATTTGACGTCACTTGCGCGCGAAGGTTAATGCTGATCAATCCTGCCAGATGCCCATAATGGACGGCTACGACTCTAGCAAATCAATCCGGGCTTTTGAAGAATCCTCCGGTACAGATGGCGCGTCGCAAAGCGATCCGCCTCCTCCAAGGAGTCGGGTCCCCATCATCGCTGTGTCGGCCTCGCTGGTCGAGAGAGAGCGCGACTTTTACATTGATGTCGGTTTCGATGGCTGGATCTTGAAGCCAATCCCCTTCGACAGACTTCGACACATCATGAGTGGAGTGACCGACCCTGTTGCCCGAAAGGAAGATCTTCACAAGCCAGGTTGCTGGGAAAGGGGAGGATGGTTCAAGGAGATGCCGGACGACATCTCCTCAGAACAAGGTCATAAGGAGAAGGAAGAGACGTGAAGTAGTGAATACTTGTGCGGATCAGATTTCGTTTTTCAAGGGTGTACACGTAGAGACGAATCATGACTTTCCATGTTCCACAACACTCATCTGTTTCACTGGACTTTCTCCGCGGTACGATGTTGTCGACCAGACTCGGGCTCCTAAGGTAGTATGTACAGTGTCCTGGAACATCATTGAGATGCCATTTCTAATAGGTCACTTTCAGCACTTCTGTATGTCTCCCTCACTCTGAATATCAAAGTAGTATGACCTCGGTGTGGTGAGAAATGTATTGGGCTCTTGCAGTAGGATCGACGTGCAGGGGACAGCTTTCGCAACACACACCGAACGTCGTCATAACCTTGGACATGCAACTTTCAATGTTCCCAGTCCAAACCCAAGCAACAACTGAAACCTTCATGAACTAATGACAACGAACACTCACGAGATCGACTTCTGCATAGCAAAGACACACGAACTATCCAACTCAGCATAAGAAAATACAGCCATGGCCGACAGGACAGCGGACTTCAACGCCTGCCTGCAAAAGCGCAATGCGCAACCCGTCACCCACCATGCCTACAACATCGAGCGCATAAACTCCTTCCTCCAAGAAGCATACAGCATCAACGCCCGCATAGCAGATCTCACACACACCCTGCGATCCACCCGTCCCGCCTACCTGTCCACCGCCCCACCCACCAGACGCCGACAAAATGCTTCAGCACAACAGCACCAACAACACGACCACTCAAGACCGCTCACGCACGAGGAGCGCGAAGCCTTCGACGCGCAGTCCAAGAAACTGCTGAAGCAGCTGAACGCCGCGATCAAGAATCTCCAACAAGCGGAGGAAGTACGTAACCAAACGCTGGACTCTGTTGCGCTGTCTAAGCGGGCACAAGGTGGATTGGGAGCGTTGGGAAGGTGGGCTGCTGGTGGAGCGGCGACTGCGAAGAGTCCAGAGGAGGAAGCGGAGGAAGCTAGAAGGAAGACGATCGCTGCTTTCAGAGCATCGGTCCTCATGTTCTTGGAGCAACGGTTGGGCGCGGCGGGCAAAGTGCAGGCGGAGATGATGGAGGTGCGGATTGGCAGGGAAGTGGAGAGGAGCAAGAGCGCTTTGTACAAGAGCCGCGGCGGCGCGAGCATACCCTATGCTCAGGACGAGGACGGCAACAAATCGATGTCTATGGACGGTGGTTCCGCGGCGGCAGCTGCCAGACGACAGAGTAGCCACTCGGCAGCTGAAACGAACCCGGACACTGCGGAGCTGACGCAGGAGCAATTGCAGCTGTTCGAGTCTGAAAATGCCGATTTGCTGCAGTACTACGAGGGCCAGATGGAGCAGATCTCGCAGGCCGAGCGCAGCATCCTGGAAATCAGCGAGTTGCATGGCACACTTCATGCCAATCTTGCGCAGCAGAGCGAACACATCGAGCAACTGGTGCAGGAATCGTATGACACGACGGACAACTTGGGCAAGGGAAACTTGGAATTGAAGAGGGCGAGCGAAAGGCGAAGCACGGCGCAGGCGGTCTTTTGGAGTACGGTCGGCTTCTGTTCGTTCCTGGTGGTTTGGGATCTGATATTCTAGGCTTGAGATGCTACACTGGTTGGCTCTGTAATGCTCAGTAAAGGCCGTTCGATCATCTCATCGATCATCAAAAATTGTTGATAGCGGTATCGGCGTATACTCAAGCAAATGGCTGGAGCATGTAGAGATGAATTTCCGCGGGCTCTTGACGGTTTGATGTGCCCAGGAATCAACCCGATATGCCAACAGACCTTACCCTTATCTCGGTCTATCAAAGCATCTTACGCATCCCATTGTGCAGCTTTGCGATCATGTAGTGATGATTACTCCTGGCAGACGAATGCTACAAGATCTAGGCCTCCATGAATGGAGCCATATTTACAACACGTCGGAAGAACATGGACTTCGATCATTGTATCACTTCTTCTTACTTTAGGTCAACGAACGAACCGCTTGTGCAAGTTTTGTCTACCGAGAATATTGTGACACTTTTAGAATGCATTTCTCGTTCCATGTTACTTTTGACTCCAATTCCGTATGGTCGCATAGTGCCACCGAGTGTAATGTGTTCTGTGTACACATCTCTTGTAACCTCACAAATCCGATGTGTTTCGCATCAGTCGTTTGAGTCGATTGTACTCTATTCCGCCGCCTATTCAACTTAGTTGTGTTCCAAGGGTTACGACCAAAAGTTGACTTCACGCCAACCTTCGGCTCCTCTTAACCGACGTCCATGCATGAACCAACAACCTGCCGGAATATTGCTACATGTTGGGTAATCTGTTGATATTCATCAACGCATCCACATAACCATTTCAATCAATACACTTCCAAACTCAACCCATCGTAGCTGAGACCCAAACCCACCCGATAGTACGACCAGTGTCAACCTCGGCCAGTCTCAAGACTCTTCCCATCCCAACGGAAAAACATGGCCAACTCAATCGACTACATCGCCATCCAAAATGTTCTCGCCCACTACTGCTTCGCCCTCGACACCAAAGACCTCAACATGCTCCACCAAGTCCTAACCCCCGACATCGACGCCCAGTATCCGTTCCCCGGAGGCGACATGCAAGGCATCGAAGCCGTGATTGCGACCATTTCGAAACGGTAAGTCACGGAATCCAACATGGAGATGAAACGATAAGAATCAAGGAAAGCAAGGAAATCGTGAAATGATGGAAATTGACAATATTCCCTCTGATTTCTTCTACCAAAGCCTCCATGCTATCACGTCCCAACACGCCCTGACGACCCAAGAAATCACGATCCTGCCCTCCGGCGATCGAGCTCGCGCCACCACTTACTTCTCCGGGGCACACTTCGGGCAAGACGAATGGGCTGGGCATGTCTGTACCGCTTATGGCAAGTATGTGGACGAGTTGGTATTGTTGAAGAGCGAAAGTGAAAGTAAGGTAGAGGGAAAGGAGGAAATTCTGACCGGGGCGAGTGGACGGTGGAGGGTTTGCAAACGGCGGGTCGAGTTCATGGCGCGGGTTGGCGAGGAGGGGATTTTCAGGCGGTGATGGGGGTATTGGATTGGGTGGTTGAATTTCGATGGATTGATTATTGTGGGATGGGTTGTTGTTGAATAGATTGGAAAGACATCTGTCCTCCATACACGATGAAGTTCGTTGAAAAAGCAATCTCACCGGTACTGGTATGACGATGATACACCAGAGCAGCTGATACTACCACCTTTGAAGTCTTGATCCATTGAGATTACTAAGGTAAAGCTTATAGACTTTATCCGTGTCTCGCCGGCATGGAGACCACGTCGACATACGAGTGTCTACAATCCCACTGTGGTATCAATAGACTCTAGTGTGAAATGAGGACAGATGGGTAGAGCTTGCATCCACTATTACATACGTCCATCAAGTATGAGGAAGGTATAATTCCGAAACAAAAGGGTGTGAGATTAAAAGAGAACAGGAGAGGAGAGAGAAAGAGAGAAAGACGCACAATCTCCTGGACAAATGATTCATTACCCCATCGTGTACGTGTGTCGCGTGGTTGCTTGCCCATTGACCATCGCGTGAAACGCAGAAAACGAGACGGAGAAAAGATACCAAAGGCTTTTCCTGATAACGTTGCATGCTTGCGCCTCTTCGCTTTGGAAGCTCTGTGTACTATGACTCGGAGAAAGGAAAGAATTCATATGTCGTATCGTTAGTGTTCCTGTCTCGTTGAACGATCTGCAGCCGGCACGTGTTCGTCTGCCAGGTCAGTTTCATCCGATCAGAACATACTTCATGTGATCGCTCAGCAGCAGATGCCCTCTGCCCGCCTTATGATCGTGCTTGGAAATTCATCTCGCTACACTCGCCGCTGAAATCTTGCGGGAGGTCATCGGCGAATCTGTTCCGCACTGCCGCAATTCCGTTTGCGCCCTGCTGCAGTTCGATGATCGCGGCGGAAGTGGGCGAGGAAAGTAAAATCTCCGGTAGGTGATGCTCATGACACTTGTAACCATCACCTCCTTGTCTCGCTGATCAAATGCGACGAAGTCCAGGGTCCCCAAACATCTGTGACGCCGTTCGTCGTTCCTGATCAGGTGACGGCTCGGTGCTACCGGGTGTGGCTTGATTCGCATTGTTTGCCCAGACCTCGAAGCCTGCAGGCGGGGCAGCTTCTCCGGAAGGCTTTCCTCTCGCATGGTCGGCAAGAGAGCCGTTGATGCCGGTGAGGCCCCACGCGAAGACGGCCTGTTCGCGAATGCTGGACAGGAAGTCGTGAGTTTCCGGACCGCGGGAACGAGGTGGCGATGCAGAGTCGTGTCTTGCGGCCTGAGGGCCCAACGAAGGCGCGAACGGTGTCGTGAAACCGTTTCCTGCTCTTGCTTCGATAGGCGGTACCATCGGTTGGGTTGCCCATGGTGCTGCGAACAGACCATTCGGATGTGTTGGTTGGGATGGGCGGTGAGTCGGATGCGGTACCATTGGGCGAGCTTTACGAAGACAGACCACGAGACCGTCAGAGGTGCAAGAGATAACGGCCTCCAATTCGATGGGTTCGTTCGTAGCGCGGGCTGGCACCGTACGTGGAGTGGGCGGACTTGAAGGTGCGGACGAAGCGGACGAGTGTGTATCCCTAGACTCACCAAAGATGGCCTCGTGCGTGTCGTTTTCGTTGCCACTCTCCCCGGAAGATGTTCGTGACTTTGGGTCTGCAACCGCGCCACCAAAATCGTCAATGTCCATGGTGCCCGAGGTCGTCGAACCCGGGTGGGCGCCGGACGAGGCATTGCTTCGTGAGGACGATGTCCCGTTACTTCGGAGCTGAACGCCGCCTTCACTTGTGTCTTCGCTCATCTCGGTAGTCATTTCATCGTCACTGTCCTCGTCAGGGGCGGGTGCAGGGTCGTCTGCTCTGGGATCCCGGAACCAAAAGCGAAGGTACGCTATCGAGTCGTTTCCCTTTGCGTTCTCCAGACAGTTGATGGAATCTTGCAGGCAGTTCTGTGCAATGCAGTAGTAGAAACTGCGACCACGCATGGCATCGGCCGGGATGCCAATGACTTCCTCTAGAGCACTTGTGGCGTACATGATCGTTAGTGTACGCGTAAAACGGTTGAGGAAAAGTGCCGCTCGAGGCTCGTGCTGTTGGAGTTTTGTCGGTTGCGTGAATTTGGCGGAGATGTGCGTCAACATGTGGTATCGAGGATCCTTGGGTGATGCGGAAAAGATGCGCCGAACGATTGGTGCTGCGAGTGCGCGGCCTGGTGGCAAACGGTCAGCGTTGGCGTTGTTGCACGTGGCTGCACGTGGCTCTCTTGCGACTTACTCTCAGATTTGCCTCCTCTCTTGTAAATACTGGTGCAGACGATCATGACATCGTAGACAATGGTGAAACAGCACTCGCAGCCAACCCACTGTCCACTCTTGCTGAGTACATCACAGTAGGCCAATACGGCTGCCTTGTCCATGACCACCTTCCTCTGATGGAACTCTTGGGCATATGGCAACTCATTTTTGTCGAAGAAGTCCCAGGCGGACCGATTGACGATCTCATCTGGTGTGTAGCCGAGAATGTCGATGACCGAGTCGGACGAGTAGAGAATGTGCGCCTCGGGTGAGAGATCTAAGCAGATGATTAGCAATCGAGCGCGCGCGAAGCATGGGGCGCTGCCTACCGTGAATGGAGATGAAGGTAGTCTCCATGTTGGAGTATTGTGCGTCGAGTACGGTTAAGAAGTGATGCGATTGATCGTAGGCATCGAACAGCAAGCGCGGATCAGTGTCAGTCGCGGGCGCCGCTCAGGTTCGCCGTACTAGAAGCTGAAGTCCCCTGCGATGCCAGACGCGAACGGTCTAATGTCCAGAACCCCTCCTCTCGTCTCTTATGAAGGGCGGGGGGCCTTGTCCTGCCTGTCCTGTCCTGTCTGCAATGCGAGGCGAGGCGAGGTCTAGCTCACTCACGCACGTGCTATTCCAGAGGGATTCTTGAAGAAGCGAGGCTGGTGGTAGCAAGGTTCGCTCGACGGGCCGTGTGAGCGGGTTGGCGAGGCGAGCAGGAAGAGGTGTCAAAGAGGTCGGTGAGATGTGTCGAAGGTATAGTGTCGGATCGCGAGGGTCTCGGGATGTGTGAGCCGGATCGCGTGGGTGGGTAGGATTGCGAGTTGCGAGTAAGTAGTTAGCGAGGGATGGGGGACAGGTCGGGAGCGTGGTGAAAGGCTGAGGCTGCTCCTCTTGGTCTCGGCGAGCCAATGAGGTATGCGCGGTCGGACAGGAAGAGGTGTGGAGGTGGTGGTGTCACGGCAGTCCGTCCGCGCCACCGTGCAGCAAGACATTCGACCAGAACGTGAAGTCAGCTCGACAGGGTCCGAATACGTCATGAGTGCAGAAATAACACAAGGCCTTTTCTGTCTATCACGCTTGTACAAATGCCTAAGTTACTTGAACATGCATAACTGCCTTGTGTCATGAGATCGATGATTGCCAGCATGGTGGAGGCATTTTCTTTCTGGCCCTGGTCGAGGCAGTAGTCTGGTAGTTTCGTAAGCCATCCATGCAGTTGACCCCACTGAGCTCATATTATTATTGGCATGGGGAATGCAGTCCTCGGAAATGGACGATTCAGGCAATAATATTGTTAGAGTCATGTTTCCTGATGCTTTGAGCCAGGCGTGATAGTGCTGGTTGCGTCGGAGGGTGGTTCGTCGAATATCGGGATCAGTGATCGCCGATGTTTCTCGCTTTGTGACACTCGGCATCCTCTCGAGACTACAAGTCTTGCCTCGACATGCCTGCCTTCGATTATGTTGATCGGCAGTGTGAGATTGTGCCGACCCGAAGCCCTCGGGTGTTATCTTGAAGACAATGAATAATAATAATGAGCGCCTTGGGTAGTCAAGCAGAGAGCCAACGAGGGTCGGGCTGAGGATCCATCCCACGCTTTTATCGAACTGTCCAAGGTATTCACCTTTATGCAATGTAGGTACCATTATTAATAATGTGTCTCAACCCTGGCATGTAACGCACACCATTCGCATGCGAGGCATGGTAGTCACTCGCATGAATTGCATCACCCTGGTGGTGGTACCTTGCCTAGCGATAAAAGAAGACGTCACGTCACGCCGCACCACCACTCATCAACCTCCCTGCACCTGCATGTCTTTAAATGCATGGATGCCGGCATCGACCGACCGTCTTCATGCCGTGTCCGGAGACAGCTCACAAGAACCGACATGATGGGCGGCGTATCAAACGGCACAGCCTTGCGCGACATGCACCTCACTGCTCGAGAGCATGTGTCGTTGCATCAATTTGTTGCTGCTCAGCACTTCTCCCTCACGTGCTTGTCTTCATTGGGTTGCATGTGTTGTCAGCACGATCTACGAGGAGGCTACAACCCTGCCATTTATCCCATGCAGCATACCGTACGTACTAGGTGGTTGGGTCTCTCATCAATCTCGCTTGCTGGCATCATAGTCTGTCTATAGCATCTCAGGTGTGATATGCGAAGCCGAGGGTGATATAGCGTAATGAAACGGCTTCCCGGCACTGCCCGTAAATACCCATACCCTGTAAATCTTTCGTCAGCCCAACTCTGCTCTGCTAGCCCACTGCATACTACTACTACACCCGAACACAAACCTACCTACTCCGAAGACTTGACCCAACGTAGCACGACCGTATGCGTCGACTCCACTTTAGCTGATTGACGCAGCTTTTCCATCGTCGATGATTTTGCATGCTGAGCAGCCACGCCGACCTTCCGTCCGACAGCGACGTCTAGCTGGCCAATCGGATCGATTTCCACCACCCGCCCCTCTGTTTTAGCCGATAACTCTCTGCCGACTGCAGGTTGGTGTTTGGCGAGTTTGCAACTCTGGTATACGTCGGCATCACTGTTTTGCACCACCATCTTCATACTTCTGCTGATCACAGGCAAAAAGTGTGCTGCGCCGAGCACCTCGCTGGGTCCAGCGTGCAGACGACCGTTGAGCCAGCTCGGGCCGCTTCTGGCCTAGACTCGCCTGTATACTTCTTCCCTGCCGTCAATCCATGCGCCAAAGGTAGGGTCCGAGTCGTCACGTGTTGAAGGTATACACCTCACTTCACAAACATCACAAACACTATGCCCGGACCCTCCGACGTTTTCCCGGCCGTGGTCTGGTGTGCGAGACCTGGTGTGAGTAGAGCGTGATCTCGGACTGTTCTTATGCCTTCCAATCTTACATCATCCTCCAGGTGCCGCAAGATGTTGCTCGTAGGGTCACCGACCCGCGGTTATGCTGGGCATATCAGTTGACAACTAGATAGAATCCACATTGTACGACGTCAAGTTCTGGCCGTGGCCAGAGGACGGCGCGAAAGAATCCATCTTTGCCCTCACAGGAGGACGACTCGTACGTATGGAACAACGCCCACCCTGATGAGCGCTAACAACATCTAGCTGGCCATTTGTAGCACGAAGAATGACGCCGCTCAGCCATTTGAGTATCTCAAAGTGTGGCTTCTCGATGAAGACACCAGCCTAAACAGCATATGCTGGACGAGAAGTGAAGATGGCCGACCTCTGCTATGCGCGGCAGGAAGCAGCCCGAGGGCAATCCTCATCTTTGACCTCGAATCCGATCAACCCATTCGCACACTCGCAGGTCACGGCCGAGCAATCAACGATCTACAGATCTCGCCTCTATCACCTGATATCCTGGCCTCTGCTTCGGAAGACTACACAATACGATTGTGGAATCTGAACGCCGCCCACGTGGGGCAACCTTGCAGAGCGATCCTAGGGGGTCAAGGCCACAAGCAGCCACTACTAGCTTTGGACTTTCATCCAAACGGTCGATGGCTACTATCGGGAGCTATGGACACCGCAATCGCCCTCTGGGCGGTACCTCCACTGTCTGAACTCGACCAGACAATCACAAAAGACGTGGAGCCTCGCGTCTTACCATACCCGTGCTTCATCTCACAAGAGATACACTCCAACTTCGTCGACTGTGTGAAGTGGTACGGCGATAGTATTCTGTCACGCGCAGCTCGTAGCGAAGCCGACTTGAAGTACCGTAAGATGGAGGAAAACGAAATTCTGCTTTGGAGAATCGACGGATTCGATTCTGCCCTGCCGCACCCGCTTCAGCCTCCGATTCAATACCCTGGCATGTTCACGCGCTCAGCCTTCCCACACTCGGCTCGTTCTCGCGGCTTCGAACGCCTCCTCACCTTTGACACGAAGTTTACAGCGCGATTCTACCTGCGTTTCGGCCTGCTGCATAGACAAGACATGCGGCCGATCTTGGTGATGGGTAACGAGAAGTCACGATTCTATTTCTGGGACTTGCAAAAGTGCGAAGAAGGCGAAGAGCTCATCACCAAGAAAGGCAACAGAGGTGGGAGGAAGAAAACACCCAAAGCCGCCGGTCTGAATGTCGAGAGTCTAGATCGACTCGGCGGTCTCAAGAATAGGGACGTCAGCGTCGGCAGTGATGGAGCCAGTGGTATGTTACTAATATGCGCCCTTGCACGTAGACTTGCTCCCCCCTGCTAACTTGACCCTCGCACTCACAGCTTTCAATGCGACCAACAATTCAAGCACTTCCGCTTCCGCTTCCGCCGCTCACGATCCTTCGCCTTCGGTTGGCCTCGGTGCACCGAATATGCGCTCCGTCACTGATGATCCGATGAGAGCTCTGCTCCCGCAACACCAGGTGGTACCTCCGACCACTCTGCCGAACAAGGACACACATTACGCTTCGTCGCAAGTGAGTTGGAGCCCAGATGGGAAGTGGCTGATCGCGGTTGGCGATCAGGGTATGATGGTTGTTTTTCGGAGGGGTTGATGAATTTTATTGATGGTGACATTGCTTCTTCATGGTGAGAAGAGATCACGCGAACCGACAAGCTTTTTTTGTGGCGAGCAGACTTATTCTCGCCATGATTACAACGGACAAATGCTGGCATAGCATGAAGTGAAGATCGATCACGGCGTCATGGATGATTGGCGGGCTCTCTACTGTCGCCCGGCGTCCACGCCCAAAGCGAGATCTAGACTCTGCTGGAAAGCAGTTGCCGTAGCCTCAGCACTAACATTCCGCCCAATAAACACAATCCTCCCACCCTGCTCCTTTCCCTCCGCCGCATCCTCACCACCATCATCAACAACCCCATCAATCAGCTCGAAAATCTCCCTTACACCCTGCAACATCTTCACCCCACCCCCAACCACCCTCACCCGTCCCTTCGCCCGGTGAATCTCCCACCCAGTGACCTCTTCCCGTCCAGGAACCTTCGACTCCCAAAGCACACTCCTCAACCACCCATCCAAACCCCTGAGTGCCTCCTCCCCGATCTCTCCCTCGATCCTGACCGTCAGCGTCCCGATCGCGCTATCCAGATGGCTGTGCCCTTTGCTGGCGAACGCGGCGTCCAAATCCTGCTCTTGCACGCGATCGTAAGCGTGCAAATCCAGCACAGAGCCTTCGAGAGCGGGCACGCGGCTCTGGGTGGTTTGGGTGATGGTGGCGAGGCTGTTGATGCTGCGGATGCGGGCTTCTACCGAGACGAGCTCGGACGGGGAGACGAGGTCGGTTTTGTTTAGAATGATGACGTCGGCGTGCGAGATTTGGAGGTGGGCGATGGAGAGTTGCGGGCTGGTGTGTTTGTGTTTGTGGTCATGGTCGTGGCTGGCTTGGTCGTCGTCTTTGATGGCTTCATCCCCTACAGGCTCTTCCAGCGATCTGACCAGGTTCGCGGCATCGACCAGCGTCACGATTCCGTCTAGGTAGATTGTGCTTCCTAGGCCTTCGTCTACCCAGAAGACGGGGGCGATGTTTCCGGGGTCTGCGAGGCCGGTTGTTTCCAGTAGGATGTAGTCGAAGGCTCCGTTGCGTTCCATTAGGGACTCGAGGGCGTTGACGCCGCTGTCTTTGACGGAGCAGCAGATGCAGCCGTTGGCGAGGTTGAGCCATTCGGTTGCGGTGCTGGAGCCGGAGGAGACTGTCAGTGGCTTTTCGAGATCGGTTGTGTTGCCGAACTCTGGAGGGGGTGTTAGACGATGGAGTTGAAATGTGTGTGAGAGTGGAGTTGGTTTGGACATTACCATTCAGGATGACGGCGATTTTCTTGCCGTGGCGTGCTGTGAGGATGTAGTTGAGAAGGGTCGATTTGCCGGCTCCGAGATAGCCTGAGGAAAAGTGTCAGATGATGCTAGTGTTGCTAATAAGTAATTGAAATGGCGCTTCTTCATAGTCTGTGTGCGATATGTCGTTCTCAAAAGCACGATGGTAAAGCCCAGAGCCTTTGTCCAATGTGGACTTGCCATGGTCGAATGAATAGCTTTTTATGCAAAGGGCATGCTAGTCCACAAGATCGGGTGTTCAAAATACGAAGTAAACAACTGACCAGTGATGATAGAAATGGGTACTTTGGTTGGCTTGACATCTTCTGTCTCGGTATTCGAATTGGCATCTTGATTGTCGACGCCGTTGCTGTCAACCAACATCGGAGGGCCATCGTCGTCGTCCATCTTCGATGCAGATCAGGACTTGTAAGAGGTGTATATAAGGTTGGATATACGGTAATTCTTTTTCGTGAGTCGGACAACTGGTAGACAGGTTGCTCGTGACTGCCTCGACTTTGCTAGTGTGTGAATGTGTTCTGAGCAAGGGTTAGGGTTGGGGTACTTGAAGTCACAGGCTTCATGGCAGATTCGAGTTACGAACATTGAATAGTTACTATGAAAATGAATCGTGAGCAATTTGTTTGTTACCCAAATGGTAAACACTTTTATTCAATTGAACTCGTAAAATCCAGCGCCTAAATCTCGTAAGAGCTAACGCCGCAAGATTCGCTATGCGTGTTAGGTAACTTTAACTCTCTATCATGCTTCCATGCCAATGCTTGCTTCTAGCCATGTTTCGTATCCTAGAGGTACATCCAGCGTACAAATCTATCATCGCATCTAGTTCGAAGTTTCCCTGACAATCGCGTCGACTGCCTTGGCAAAGTACTCGACGTTGTTGGTGTTCAGACCAGCCATGCTGATACGGCCGTTCTTGGTCATGTAGACGTGGTACTTCTCGCGAAGAGCCAGGACCTGGGCCTCGGTCAAGCCGGTGAAAGAGAACATGCCGATCTGGTCGGTGATGTGGTTCCATGTACCGGGAGTCTTGAGTTTCTCGAGGTTGTCGCGCAGTGCCGTGCGCATCTCGATGATGCGGCCGGACATGGTGCGCAAGTCACCTTCCCACTCGGCGAACAGCTTTTCGTCGTTGAGGACTGTGGAAGCGACTCGTGCACCGTACGCGGGCGGGTTGGAGATCTCGGAGCGCTGGAGGATGGCGAGCTGGGAGGCGACGCGCTTGGTGGTGTCCTCGGCGTGCGAGCCGGGGGAGGTGACGAAGTGGAAGCAGCCGGCACGCTCGCCGTACAGACCAAAGTTCTTTGCGTATGACTGTGCGACCAGGAGCTCGAAGCCCTGCTCGACGAAGTGGCGGATGGCCCAGTTGTCGGTGCTCAGAGAGCCAGAAGCGAAACCCTGATATGCGCAGTCGAAGAAGGGGAACTGCTGCCTCTGCTTCATGACGGAGGCAATCTCTTTCCACTGGTCTTGGGTAGGGTCGACACCGGTGGGATTGTGCGCGCAAGCGTGGAGGAGGATGATGCTGCCTTCGGGTGCGGACTTGAGGGTGCTGAGCATGCCGTCAAAGTCGAGGCCCTTGGTCTCCTTGCTGAAGTATGGGTAGTTCTTGATTGGGAGGTGCACGTTGGCGAAGATCTGGTTGTGGTTTGCCCATGTTGGCGAGCTGAGGTAGATGGCCTTGGCCTCGGATGTTGAAGGGTTGTAGAACTTTTGGAGGAAGAGGCCACCAAGGTGGTTGGCGCCAGTACCGGAGATGGTCTGAAGGGATGTGACACGCTTCTCTGAGATGGCGGGTGAATCGGCGCCGAGGATGAGCTTTTGCGAGGCGGAGGTGAAGTCTGCAAGACCGGCGATGGGGAGGTACTCGTGGTTGAGGTCGGGGTCGGAGTGGAGGATGTCGTCGGCCTGTCACGATGGTGTTAGTATGGGGAAGGTATGGCAGCAAAGTATGTCGCGGATCGATTCAATCGCACCTTCTTGACTACGGGAAGAATCCAGGGCACAGCGTTGTTGTCGCGGTATGCGCCAATGCCCAGGTCGACCTTCTTGGGGTCCTTGTCGGCGCGGTAGGCGGCCATGAGACCGAACAGCGGGTCCTCAGGTGCCTGCTGCACAGCGCCAAAGGCGCTCTGGACTGCGTTGGAAGACATGTCGAGTTGTTGATTTAGTTGACGAAGTCGCTGAGCAGAATTCTCGGGCCTGGAAGTTTTGTTGTCCGATGATGCTGACATTTGGATTGCAGGTGAGTCGTTTGTAGCGCGGGGGTGGGCGTCTATTATTACAATGAATCGTTCGTTCGTGGGGGGCCCGCCCGGGGAAATGTTCAAGGGTGAAGTTGGCCGAATCTCAGAAGAGACGATAATGCGTCGATAGACTTTTCCGGTATCGGGAGGTCGTAACGAGGGTCAGATTGTTCGTAAGTGTGCTGATTGGATTATGGCGGCGAGTGACTTGACTTGGATCTCTTCAGTGATGATGAACTGCCCAGATGTCGTTCGTATCTTCTACAAGCACACGAGAAAGCTGGTATCTTCTTTTGAGACGATCCAAACGGTCGGCAACGGACGGGGCTGTAGCGTTACAGAGGCGACGAGGCGATGTCCGGGTAATTTGACACAGTATGCGGACGGCGGCGAAGAATGAAAGCAAGGAATTGAAACGAGTAGGTAAAAGTCGCGAAGATTTAGCTAACAAGCTTGCCAATCTTCCGTTCAAGTCAGATGAGCGTCGTGTCCGTCACATGTATTTGTACACGCATCCGGTTCTCTTTCGTTGTGCCGAGACGCCGAGGTATCTTTACTTTGATCATGTACACTGCTGTTTTAAGGTTGCATGTGCGGAGTGGTATTTAAGTTTGGAATCTCGTTGTTTGGACACAGCGACCTGTACTCTTCGAGAATTCGATTGAGCCGTATACACTGCTGTTCGCGCCTGCGAGTGTCCTGCAGAATCCTGCTAGAGAGGCTTCCGGGGTTTGAAACGATCAGGGCTAGGTATGATCCACCGGCTGAGCAAAGGCGTGACTTCGGAACATTAGGCTATTACGAAAGATGTGCATGTGGAGGGAGTAAGGAAAGGCGCGTCTATCCGACCACCGAAATGGAAGGTTGGTGTTTCTGCCGCGCTATCACACCATCGATCATCACGTCTGTTTATCCCGCGGACAACAGATGGCACGACCGCACAACACACGCATGCTTTGGATGGCTCGCCGACACTGCCATGTGTGGAGGCCTGATCTAGTGAGACATAAAGATTGAGCTGTCAGTAGTATTCGCGACTAAATATTCACATCACTTTCAGCACTATCTTGCATAGGTATTGACGCAGGTAACACCTCGCCCCACTCTGGCCGTCGTGGTTTCTGCTCGACCATCTTCTTGTTACACTGCCCGCAATACCTCAGGACCCGCAACTCGTTGTTGCTCATCTTCTCGGCGAACGAGGCGAGGAACGCAATCATTGCCTCCGTGTAATCCATCATTGTCGAGTACTGACGCCTGTCGATGATCGAATCAATCATGCATAGGCAATTGTCAGTCTCCGAGGACTCCAGAGCTGTCAACGGTCGTTGATGTGACGGTGATGCGTCTGAGGTGAAGCGGAATCTGTATCCGTCGCCAGTCCTCTCCCTTTGCCCCCGAAGCAGGAAGACGTTCGAGCTGGGGAGTTGATACTCGATGCCAAATTCTGTGACCCGCATAAGATGATGCCAGTACTTCTTGAAAAGGGCATAGGCTTGGTGATAGTCAAAGAGGATGGGCTCGTGTCGAAGAACAAAGATGTTGTTGCCGTAAAAGACCGGCAATCCTTCGACACGACAAGTTTGGCAGACTTGTAGCAGCGGTGGAGTGTACCATCGCCAACGCGGTGGAGTGTGATTGTTGGCCGGGTCTCTCTTGTCGAATGAGTGAGTCTCCAGAAAGGGTATTGGGTTGTTTTCGGCCAGTGTGAATTCCCAGATGGTCAACAAGAGCTCCTTCGGGAGCTGGAGGAGCCGACTGCGTTGGACGATGTTGCTTCCGGCTGAAGGCACAACTTCGAACGTGCTACCAGAAGATGTCATTGTGATGTGACTCTTGAGTCCAGCGAGAAGAACAATAGTATATCATGTCTTGACCTGCTTAACACTTGTACATGTCTCTCTGTCTGTTATGGTAAAGGTGGCGGTCTCCGTGGCGCAGCGTGGCGGTGAAATTGAAGCAGACGGGAAGTGGGGCTCGCTTGTTCTTGCTCAATGTTTACACTTGGAAAAGCCCGCCCAAAACACAAGACGCGAACGTGCACGCGGCTACTGTAGGTACGCGCATGGACTCTTCACAGTGACAATATTGCATATCCCAGCAAACATCACGCGACAAGTTACGCTGTTTTACCATACTGCATATATTTCGGCCCGCGACTGAGGACTTATGGCACCGCGCACTGCGAGCCACCGCGCGGCAGAGTCGGAAAGCGAAGACGACCTCGCGGCTGCCGCTGCCATTTCTTCTGTCGAGAACAGGCGCGCTGCGCAAAACACCCTCACCGCAACAAAGTTCGGCAAGGCAATGCGCCGTAATAGCACTACGAAAGCCCCGACCAAACGCAAAGCACCCGCCGCCAAACAATCGCGACAGGTTCTCAAGGATCACACAAACAACCTCGAAGGCAGCGACAACGAGGATCAGGACGGCGCCGAGATGGAACACGAAGACCCAAAACCAAAGGCCAAGCGCGCGAGGACTACCGCCGCGGCCAAAAAGAAGGCACCCGCGCGCGCTGCGGCCGGAGCTGAGGACGTCGAGGAAGCTGTGGAACCCGCGCCTGTCGCGAAGAAGACGCGAGGAGCGAAAAAGCGTGCGCCTTCTCCTGAACCACCGCGCGTTGTCCCGGAGACACAGCAAGACCCAGAGCAGATGGAGGATGTGTCGCATACGATCGAAGAGCCTGAAGAGCCCGAAGAATTGAAAGCCGAGCCAGCACCCACAACCCGCCAGCCCAATGGTTACTCGTCGCGCCAGCGCTCAACATCAGTTCAGCCAATGCAACCTCGTGCCAGCGCACGCTCAGTATCTGCTCAGCCAGGACGCCCAGGACCGAGAGAGCGCAGTGGCAGTGTCAGTGGGACGGAGCGAGAGAGGAGAGGCGGCGACCCTGAGCTTCGCAGGAAGCTGAATGACATGACACGCAAGCACGAGAACCTGAGTCTCAAGTATGAGAACCTGCAAGAAGTTGGCGAGAAGAGTGCAAAGGCAAACTTTGATAAGCTCAAGCGCGCCACGGACGAGAAGGCAAAATCTGCCGCCGATCTGATTGCGTCTCTCAAAAAAGAACTGGCGGACGCACGCAAAGTCACAAAAGTCGACACTTCAGAAAGCGTTGCCCTGCAGAAACAGGTTAATACCCTTACGGCCAGCAATGAAAAGCTGGCATCGGAGAACAAGGAACTCAAGGCCAAGTGTCAGACTGCACAGAGCGATGTCAAGGCCGCTCAAAACGAGGTCAAATCTATGGAGGCTAAGCTGGCTGCTGCGCGCGCCGAGGTCACTGCACAGGAAGCTAAGGCTAAAGGAGCGGCTGCTGCTCGCAATGTACCTCTCAACACATCCGAAGCACAGAAGGAGGCCAAGATGAAGGAGAACCTGTATTCTGATCTGACTGGGTTGATAATCCGGAACGTGAAGCGTAAAGACGGCGAAGACGAGTTCGACTGCCTCCAAACAGGCCGCAACGGCAGTAAGTGTATTCCAAACATTACCGATGACCAACATGTACTGACTTGTGCATCAGCCTTGCACTTCCACCTCACAGTCGCCAACGACACAACTTCATCGGCCCCGAAGACTCCGTCTGGCTCGGCTTACGAGGAAGCAGAGTTCACATACGAGCCTCTACTCGATGAGGGTCGAGACAATGAGCTCATCGAGATCTTGCCCGATTACCTTACTGAGGACATCGAGTTCCCTAGACACCAAGCGCTCAAGTTCTACCACAAGATGCTGGAGAGCATGATGAAGAGAGTCATGGTTGAGGAAGAGTAATGTTGCCTGGTTTACTTGCTGGACGGAGGTTTCGTATGCGGATCATTTCAATTGGTTTGGGACGATGGAATGCCAGTTGTTGCCATTGGACAACGGCCAGCCTGGCGTCTCGGTTGCTTTGCTTTGACTGATGTTAGATACCAATTGTTTTTCGCGCGAGTTTATTTCTGTAATGTACTGTGCTATGAGTAAATTGTTCAACGTGCTCGATACCTATGATTGCCATCATACATGTAGAATTTTATGCGTGTGGCTGTACTATTACCATGGTAATAATCACGTCTCTGTGCAGATCTAGGGTGATCGTACTACCCTTGGTTCCGAGTTGATTCGAACCTATGACACCACCGAGATTGGTTTATTGCCATGTTGTGACATGTGTTCCCACCAAGTCTTTTAGTTTCCTGTCTGTATGTATTCACATGTATCGTCGGCGATAGCCAAGTGCTCCTGATAAGCCGAGAAATGACGCCAGGAGGGAGGGTTGAGCGAGGCGAGAGACAGCTGTAACTACCGCCAGTCCCTATTACATAACTGGTAGGTATACCAGTCTGCGCTATACCTCACATACTACTATACTGCTCCTGCTTGCGATATACCTGTCAGCCTCGCTACCTGTAGACTATGCCTGACGCTACCACATGAAAACATCCGCCCTCGGCTTCCAGTTACATCCAACCAAGCAACCGATCAATGCAGCCGCTTCACCATAGCCCGCCCGCTCACTCGCTCGCGCTCTGCATAGTATAAGGTCGCCGGCAATGCACACTAGCGATGTTCGAACCAGCTCCACGCCGGCCTCGTCGTCAACCCTACGCCCGCGTAACCGCCGTCTGATATCGGGCCTGAGCGATCTGGATGGACACAACGATGACGCCCTGCTGAACGCCAATACCGCACCAACCACCAGGTCTGCGAGCCCGCTGCCGAGCCCATTCGATAGCAGAGGAGGGAGTCCGGTACCACGCGAACGGCTGAGCAGACCTATCAGCTCTCGAGGGAATGCGACTGCCACGGGTGACCGCAGGAGGAACGAGAGCCCTATCGCGGGCCTATGGGGCAATTCATGGAGTACCTTGCAAGGGTTCGCGAACGAATTGCTGGGAAGCGATGGAGGTGCAGCTGAGCAACGGACACGGAAGCCGCTGGGTCGGCTGAACGTCTCTCGAGGCATCACTTCTGCCCCGTCGGGAGATTGGGGACCACAGGCGCCTACTTCGGTTCCAGGCGCGGGGAGAATCGGTATGGGTTCGAGGGAGGAGGTCGACAACGCGATTAGGGCGCAGAAGAGGAAGGATTTGCTCACGCGGGGCGAGAGCTATGCGGACTCGATGGGGCGGATGAAGAGGAGGACATCGGACGAGGATCGAGGGGGAGTTGCGTCTTCTGCTCCTCCGGGCGATCACGAGCGGAGGGATGCTTTGGTATATCTGCACACGGTACGGAGGGAAGACACGCTTGCAGGGATCACGATCCGGTATAACTGTTCTGCGAATGCGCTCAGGAAAGCGAACAGGATGTGGCCGAACGATACCGTCCAAAGTCGCACGGTGTTGATGCTGCCTGTGGATGCTTGTGGAGTGAAGGGAAAGCCTCTTTCGGAACTAGAGGCGATGGATCTACTGGACGATGAAAAGGACGCCTTGTCATCGGGCAAGGCTGAAGAAGTACAGACTCCAAAAGCTACGGCTGCAACAACAAATGGCAACGACCTCATGCGAAACCGAACAAACTCCGCCTCGACAAACACGAGCACCCAGAGAGCTTCTTTGGCAGCCATCTCGAGCAACGAAACAGGCCCACCTTGGCACCACGACTCCTGGATCTTATTCCCAGGCGCCTCAAAACCAACAGAAATCGCACGTCTTTCACGAAACACCATGGGCTACTTTCCACCAGCCAGGCGAAAAAGTAACTCTTACTCCGATCTCGACACCCCTTCAACATCCCTAGACCTAGCACGCACCTCCACGGCAGATAACCCAGTCCTATCCCCTCTCCGCCAAGACCCGCCTCAACGCCCTCGCCGTTCCCGACGCACCTCAAACGCAACATCCGGCTACTTCCCATCCTATCTCGCGGGTCCGGGTGGTGTAGGAACCATGAACAAAAACGTCTCATCTCCAGGGCCAGGTCAAGATGGTTTAAACAAATTCTTCGCCCGCCACCTGCCCGACGTCGCTCCGCCGAAAAACCAACAATCCCTATACCAGCCCGAAATGCCTTTATATTCTGACGACACTTCTGGCGCCACTACTCCGGGGTCTATGGCGCTGAATAATGGAAACATCAACATTGAGAACGTCGGCGGTGCTATTGAGAGCTGGATGCGTCGCGTCGCTTCCAAGGCTAAAGACGCTCTTGAGCCCGCTGAGAAAGCCAAAGTAGGTCGTGCTAGTGTGGGAACTCCTTCGAGGGGTGTGAGGGGTGTTGGAGACTTGATTGAGATGACGGATGAGTTTGAGATTGGGACGGATGAGGATGTTGAGGGCGAAGGTGAGGCTGAGAGAGGGAGACGAGGGTCTGTTGTTCATTCGAAACTTGTCGATTCTGGCAATGGTGGGAGTACTTCGTCTTCGGCGTACTTCAACTCGGGGGCGACTAACACTATGGCTACGGGTGCTGGGAGGAGAGAGAGGAGTAAAGTTGATTATTTCGCCAAGGGTGGAAAAGATGATTAGGATTGGTAGATTGATTGATTGGATGGCTCGTTAGTTGTTTCTTTCTTTCACGTCATGCATAGAGGGTTACATAAGAGGAAGCTTGGGTCTGTCTGTCTGTCACTCTTCGTTGAGGTTTATCTTGAGGCTCTACCCAACCATTTCAAAGGAACATCACTCTCAACGATACTACATGACTAAGTTAGTTCGATATCTCAATGATGTAGCACCGCTCAAAAAATGTGACATGTTTCTGCAATCATTATGTGTTCAGTAAAAGGAAAGCCTCAGGCTTCAAGCGTGGGGAAGCCGTGACGTGACCGTTTGCGCTTCGCCGATTCACATGCATCCAACCAGATCGAAGCAGGAAGACGACACTCGCCTCTTGACCGCATAAGGTAACAATAACATCCGCCATCAACTGCATTTGCGACACCTTGCCCGAGAAGATCTACAGCCGACACATCGCCCACCTTCGCACACCACAACCGCCATGGCGACCGATTTCAAGCTCTCAGCAACGCTGCGTGGCCACGAGGAAGATGTAAGTACCTTTACCTACCCTCGTCATGTGACTTGTCCATTCATCGTTTTGGGTTCACTGCTATGTGAAGCCTTCTGCGGTCACATTGAGACCCTATCCTAACAACACCTTGCAGGTCCGAGCTGTTGCGTTCCCTTCCAGGCAAACCATCCTTTCAGCATCCCGAGACAGCACAGTACGACAGTGGACGTTGACCTCACCACAACCGCCTTTGTACGACGATACCATTTCAGTGCAGGCATCTGACTGGTTCAACGCGCTGGCTATTGCCAAACCATCCGAGAAACATCCTGATGGTCTGATTGCTGCCGGTGGCAAAGAGACCATCGTCTACGTCAAGCAACCCGGCACCACCTCGGACTCGGATCCGTATCGCATTCTTCCACGACACGCACATACCATCAGCTGCCTGGCTTTCAGTGAAGATGGTAGCAGGCTCATCTCTGGAGGTTGGGACAGCCAGGTCTTCGTGTGGGATGTAGAGGCTGGCGAGGTCGTTGCTGAGCTCCTCGGCCATACCATGACCGTCTGGGGCATTTTGATCTACGACCACAAATTCGTGTTCACCGCCTGTGCTGACAAGAACATCCGAATGTTCGACATCAACGGCAAACTCCTACGTACTATCGAAGGCCACACGGACGTCCCTCGATGCTTCTGCAAAATACCCGAAGGTCACTGGTCTGGCGCTGCGTTTGCTTCGGCTGGAAACGATGAGATCATCCGTCTTTGGTCGCTGGACGGCGCGCCCATGGGCGAACTTCACGGACATGAAGCATACATCTACAGTATTGCCATCTCACCCAACGGCGACATCGTCAGTGCGGGCGAAGACAGGACTGTACGAGTGTTCCGCGATGGCAAGTGCATCCAGACGATCACACACCCGGCTATCAGTATCTGGAGTGTTGCAGTATGCGAGGAGACTGGTGACATTGTCAGTGGTGCTTCTGACAAGACTATCAGAATCTTCAGCCGAGACCCGGAGAGGCATGCTGATGCAGAGGTATGTCAATATCGACGTCACGATGCACACGTCTTCGATAAATCTGTGCTGTAAAGCGATACTTGTGCTGACGCACGATGTTGTAGGTTATCAAGTCTTTCGAGGAGAGCATCAGGATGTATGCCATTCCAGCCGAAACTGCAAGCCAGAACATGCCCTTTGAAAAGGAGAATCTTCCTGGACCTGGTGAGTCGTCTTATCATTTCCGTTGCCACAATAAATCGAACAGGCGAACTTCGGAAGTTGACGCGGTAACATACTAATAATGCTGTGATCACAGAGGCTTTACAGACACAGAATGGCGAGAGGGACGGTCAGCAGTTGTTCATTCGCGAAAACGACGGCAGCGTAACCGCACATCTGTGGTCAAGCTCGAGAGGACAGTGGGATCTGGTACGTATAGGACCATCTCCCTAACATTCCTCCCAATGCATGCCTACTAACGCAAGGTGATCAGATTGGCACAGTCGTCTCAGGCGAAGGCTCCGGCTCAGCCAAGAAGGAGCTCGATGGCAAGGAATACGATTATGTGTTCGACATCGACATCGAAGAGGGCAAGCCGCCTCTCAAGCTGCCTTACAACCTGACCGAATCGCCCTGGGATGCCGCGCGGAAGTTCCTCGAGAAGAACAAACTGCCCATGACTTATTACGAGCAGGTGTCCAAATGGATAGAGGACAACACCAAAGGCGCCAGTCTTGGACAAAGCTCCGGTGCTAGCCAGCAGGAACAAGGAGCGGACCCTTGGGGCACTGGACGCAGGTATCGCCCCGGTGATGCGGCTCCTGGAGCAGCGGGAACTCGCAAGCTACCCCAGCGTAGCTTTGTTACCATCATCGAAGGTAACCCGGCAAACGCCATCAAGATCATCGTGGAGAAAGCACAGTCCTCCAATGACCTCACGCCCGAAGAGATCACTTCAGTGCAGAAGCTCCCCGATCAACTTCAGAATAAGAACGACCCACACCCGACATCTGAGCAGACCTCTGCATTGCTGAAAGTCGCCACGACATGGCAACAAAAGGCTCGCGTGCCGGCTGTCGGAGTGCTTGCGGTGCTTGCTGTCGCACCTTCATTCGTCTCTGCCACGAGCTCTAACAACAAGGACATTACCAACGTGCTTTCCGAAGCAGGCATCCTTGCGCCTAAACAGGAGACGGCGAACAACGTCGTCCACGGCATCCGTCTTCTGGTCAACCTCTTCAAGACCGAGTCCGGCCGCTTGATTGTCGACGGCACGTTCGACCAAGTATTGCAGCTTGTCCGCCCATTCGCATCCGAGCCCGAGTCTGCGCCACAGGCAAAAGCCCTCGCAACACTGTACCTCAACTATGCGGTCCAGCTCGTTTCCCAGGCACCCTCGGGTGGCTCAAGGACACGTGAAGCCCGCGCAGAAGTTCTCATGCGGGACATCGCTTTCATGCTTGAGTCCGATAGCCCGCACGCTGCCGATGGCGACGTCCTCCACCGCGCTCTGGCGGCTTTGGGCACGCTGATCACGCTAGGCGGTGACTTCAGGCAGAAGATGAAGTCGGGCATCTCTGGTACGCTACACCTGGCTGGTGCGAAGCCGGCAGCTCAGAGGCAGGACACTATGGAGCTTGTTGCTGAGATTCGGGATGAGCTTCGCTGAACGGTCTGAGAACTGCATTGGCTGGCTTGTTGGGAGTTTCATCTTTTGCATGGGAGCGTAGAACTGTGGTCCGCACAAATAGATGATAACATGAAACTTGGCTAATTCTGGGCATAGCATATGATGCATCTTCCCCTGCTGTTCCGAATTGCAGGTGGAATACCGACTGCGATTCAATACATCACGTTCTCATGGCCATTCGTCGTGTCACAACTCTAATCACTTTCATTTCACTGTACGCCTTGCAAGTTGCGACTTCTCGTCACATCTATTAGCTCCATTGTCTGTTACGAATCAGCCAGCTGTCACATGCATGCTTCATTTGATGCTAACCGCAAATATGCTACTGCATCCCGCGTGAAAAATGCTCGCCGTTCTCAAAGTGCTGACGTCCGACGGTCTTGCCGTTACGAAGTCCTGCAGCGCCTGCCAAACGACAACCGTACCTTCCTCTGACAGCAAGCTCTTGCCACAACCAATCCCTCAACCGTTGCCACCAAACGACCATGTTGCCGCCTGCCTCTCCGGAGCCCTCTCTTTATCTACCTCCCTCCTCTCTCTTCTCCTCCTCGTCTTTCTTCTTCCTCTATTCACACTCCATCCATCAATTGGAACTGCATCTCATCACTGCATCTCAGCATTGCATCTCACCATACCACTACACCGTACCTTGCCTCCCATCCACTCCACCCACGCACCCGAGCATCGATTGTCCACAAATCTCACCTCTACCCCCCTTCACCTCTCCGCAACCATGCACGCCTACACCATCGCCGCCAGCCTGGCCATGGCCGGCTCCGCCATGGCTGCCGTCATCCAAAGCTCGCCTCCGGCCAGCACAACCACAACTACCACCGAGGAGATCAGGCCCTACGGTCCTACTTGTGCTGGTTTCGGTCCCAACGTCCATGGTCCCACTTGTGCTGGCGTCGGTCCGGATGCTCCCACTCCGCCCACTCGCCAGGAGGCCCAGGAGCTCAAGAACTCTTTGACCGAGGAGGAACGTCGGGTCCTCGATGTGGCTATGGACATGAACAATGACGGACGCTTTGACGAAAAGGACATGGCTGCTTTGGAGGAGATGTACGGCGGACCCGGATTGCCCAATCTGCCCGAAGATGACGACGATTTCGAAGATGACGAGCCTCCAACCGTCGACGATACCCCTCCGATGCGTCCAGCCTCTCCAATCGTCCATACTGCCACTCCGATCCGCCTCGCCTCTCCG
>Ga0265780_10002078_pt1 | contig 27727 bp, 21 predicted proteins | sample P1T30metagenome_FD_192432 | JGI IMG/M metagenome (GOLD analysis project Ga0265780, IMG submission 192432) | Plant litter microbial communities from East Loma Ridge, Irvine, California - P1 T30 | ecosystem: Environmental > Terrestrial > Plant litter > Unclassified | place: USA: California...
AGCATCCATGGAAATAACTTCCCTCCCACCATCCGACTTCAAAGATCTAATTCTTCTCCTATCACACCACAAAGCCAGCTGCGACAACCTTGTCACTCCCGAGCATGAACACGAAGCCGTATTGCATGCCCTGAAGCGAAAGAGCAACGAAATTGACGCGCACTATGGATGGGCGCTGGCATCGGACAGCGCGCTAATTGCGAGGATGTTTGAAGGGGAGGAAGGATCTGAAGCAAAGACATGGATGAAGAGATTGTTTGAGGAGTACGTGGAGAGGAAGGCAATGACAGCATATTTGTAGATCGATGCTCTGTGTGAAGCTTGAAATTCAAGGTCTTGATTGCTGCTGCTAGACATTGTTTTGCTGTTGATCATTCTCAACTACGTGTATACATGTAGCGTCTCTCCTACAACTTTCAGTACAGATTGAAAATACTCATCCTGGTCTTTCACATACGACCATAGGACGATGAGAACAACGCATCCCAATAACTGATCAGAACATAAGGTGATCAAATATGCCGTGATGAAATTTACAGTCTGATTGCATCTGCAAGTGCCGCTCTTTGCGTGCACTCCGTACTCAAGATTTTCAATATAGTGATACAAAATTGCACCTCATTCACATACGACCATAGGATACTGGCAGCTAGGCTTCCCGTCCGCTCAGCCATATATAAGCAGTATACCGGCGGATTAGTAGTTAAGTGGGTGACCATTAGCGAATCCCCGCTGTTGTATGTTTTTGCTGTTTCTTTTGCCGCAATTGGGCGAGTAAACAAGACGCATATTTTTATGCATGCAATTTCCTTATTTTGTAGGACGCAGTTAAATTATGTAGGGATACAGGTCCATCGAAGCACGAGCAAATGCTGTAGTGGGTGAAGGAGATTTCGGATGCTGAGATCAAAGGGGAACGATAGAGTAGAACATCGTAACAATTCCTATCATCATTCGTTGCCACCTCTGGTCCTCCATGGACCCTTATCTGACCGTCCTTGTCTAATGACAATCGGAAATCGAAACCATCGCATCGTCTCACTCCACTTTCTCTCTCGTACATCCTCCCCTAAACCCCAGACCGCACTTCTGCAACATCCATTTCCCTCCCTTCCGCCCCTGGAACTTGGGGCTGTATAGGCCAGTTGTTGCAACGGGCATGCTCGCGTATAAACGAGCAGATCCTATAAGTTCCTCCACATTACCGTCGCTGCTGGATCCGGAAAGTTTGCATCTGCAAATTTTAGGTTCTTTGGCCTTTGCTCTACTTTGAGCTCATAATTCTGCAAAATATGCACCAAGATCAATTTGCTTTCAAGCCCTGCAAAAAATCGCCCTGGGCATGCATACTTGCCATGTCCGAAGATTAAACTGCCTCCACCCGTGGACGTGAAGTACTGCGCACCCGTCACGCTGCGCATTCGATCAAACCGAAAGCCGTCAAATTTTGTGGGAGCGGTATAGTATTCGGGCGACTGAGCAATTGGTCCTGACGCCACAGCAATGCAGGTATGCGCCGGTAAGACGTGACCCGAGGGGAGGGTGTAGGAAGTTAGGAACTGACGGTTGAAAGATACTAATTGTTGGTAAACGTTGTGAACCCTACATTAACCCATGTCAAGACTTACGAGCACTAGGTGGATTTAGGCGCTGTGATTCTTTCATAAAACTATCGAGCTTCGACAACTTTGTCACCGCTTGCTTGGTCAATTCACCATCTTCCTCCTCCAGAACACGTTTGATCTCGTCGACGAGCGCAGGCGCATATTCTTCCCACCTTGCCGCGAGATCAAAGATCACATTCGTGAGATGGTTCGTGGTCGTGTGTATGGCCGCGAAACTGAATCCAAGCTGGCGCTTTACAATATTTTCGGGATCTGCGTCCTCCCCGTTCGACGATTCAATGAGCCAGTCCATTAGGTTCATTTCCCCAATTTTGTTACTATTTTGCTTCCTCGCAATGATCTCAGGTAGCAGCAGCTTTCTGGCATTCCAACGGTGCAGTTTTATGCGCCACCAATGCGGCACGCATAGCGCAGCTACTGGTCTTACAAAACGAGGCAGACTCTTGAGGATACCTGAGACGATGAACACGTATGTCGCATATCCGATCGATGTCTGGAGCCAAAGTTTGTTGCGTGCCAGCTTGGGGCCTACAAAGACGCGACTTGTCACTCGACCTACGATCTGAAGGATCGCGGGTTGCACTGGAATTGGTGTCCATTCTTTTCGTGGCGATTGTAAGTCTTCTGTGACTTGTGTCGTTGTTAAGGCTTACCTTTGCATGCCGGAAAATCATCCTCGAACGAGGATACCGTCTCATCCTTCAACGCGCCGATCAGGGTACCTAGGCGTTGCGTCAAGTGGCCTCTGACGACTCTCCAAACTACATCACCAAATACGGACAGGTCAAGTGTTGTGTATGATCCGAGGAAGTACTGTGATATCTCCTTAGCTGAACCTACTCAAGCAATCATTGGTACCTTCTTACATCTGCGACTGCATGCGAAGAGCTCAGCAGAGATTCAGGCTCGCTTTTCAATAAGTCTACATATTCAGGCGGTATAATGACGAGGCTTGATCCAATGAGTGGTGCTTGTAGTAATATTGATTTGCTCTGCGGATCTCGGTAAGTGTGGTTTGCGAAAACGATGGCAGTCTTCGCGCACCTTCTCATATGCATCATAGATCATTTCATAGCCCTTCGAAACATATCGAAGCCTTGTACGCAACCCAGTGAACGCCTCAGTGGCTGAGACTCCCAAGATAGGAATGGCAAGATCAGATGACTTGTATTTTAAACCCAGGAAGTAAAAAATCACTAAGCCCGGAAAGAGACAAAGAACCAGCGGCATAAGATTCGCCCAGGAATAGAGAACATTCATACCAGTGAGATTGGAATGCGAGATAAGCAATGAGCGTTTGCGCGACCCTTTGGTACTGGTGGTATACGTACACGCGGCTGAACATTCCAGACCTGAGTATTGGATATGGATTAGCACCGTCTATCTTGAGCCACAGCCTATCTAATTGTTACTGCGCGGCAAGTCTTCACCGGTCGTCATTATCCTGCAGCTGATCACACCATGCTGAGGTCAGCTCGGTTCGCAAGCGATCTACCCAGCTCGATCCGCCCCGCTGCATGTCAGACCCCAACATTTTACGCCTCCGGGTCCTATAGTTACAGTGCGGCAAACGCGCTGCATCGGATTCCAAAGTAAGTCTCACCCGAAGAGACGCGGGCAATCGGGCCAAGGTGATCAACTATGCAATTGCGTGGATAATCCGAAAGCCGATATTCCACGGTCCGGAGAGTAATTTGCGGGGCGTTCAGTTCGATATGGTGGCGCGGTGCTCGTTTTAGACACTTGCTGTGCTAGGGTCGCATGTTGAGAACATGTCGGCGAGATAGTTGGCCCGATAATTTCGTAACCTCTATGGGTCTACTAGATTGTCACGTGCGAGTGTTGGACAAGCTATTGGATGGCGATCATTGCAACATGCGAGTATGTGACAATTGATTGATATGTTCGCGAATAGGTGAGAAGGAGGGAAGTCACCAGCGTGGCTTGAAGACTACGCTGGTCTGGCTTAATAGGGCTAGCTGTGGAATGAAACATGTAAAGATGGTCAGAAAATAAGAGTTCTAGGGTGATATAATGCATTTTGTGCAGAATAATTACTGGAAATAATTCTGTACACAAAGAACCATGAATTAATACCAATTATATCCTATACAATCTTGAACCCGCCCGGGACCTGCGTCTGAAACATGCTATACGGATCATACTTCTTACTAACTTGTCCCATCTTCGAGAAATTCTCTGGTCCATAGCTTCGGATCGCCTTTTGCGCCGCCGCGGCGTCATTCAAGAAGATAAAAGGATCATAGAGGCCGCGACTCTTGGTAATGGACTCTATCTTAGCCATCGTAGCTGCTGCAATGGCAATTGCCTTCGCGTCGTCGGCTGCGTAGTTCCATCCGATATTGACAGTGAACCAGAGCTGCGGGCGCGACTTGAGACCCATGGCGTTACCACCCGTGCTCTTCGATGCGTCAATCATGCTGGTGGAGATGGGCTGCGGCATAAGTGCATATGTGCCGCCATTGATGGTGCTCATTTGATCAGCGAATTCTTTGCACGCGTTGGCGGCGTCTACATAAGTTGTGTTGTCCAGGTAGATATTAGTCATAGCATAGGTCCAGCGCTTTACGACAAAATCGACAGGGTTGGCATCGGTCAATGCCATGAATGTTTCGTACGTGGAGGTTCCATCGAAGACTGCGGGAATGTCGAAGAAAGGTTGCAAGGCTGCAGGGCAAGAGGTAGCACCATAGGCGACGTATGTTGCGAATATAGTCTGGTTGTTGATGCCGACGTAGGTGAGCATCGCGGTGTCTTTGTTGGAGATCTGGCCTTCCTTCTGGTACGTGGCGAAAGCTGCCATGAGCTGGTCTTGGTACTGTGTGCTGTAGATTACGAGACCGCCCCATATCTTGCCGGAGGGGTAGGTCTTGAGGGTCATGTGAGTGATGATTCCTAGAAAACTTAATACGTTATATAATGATCATTAATGTTTGGCATACCGAAGTTGTTGCTGCCACCCTTCAAAGCCCAGAAGAGATCGGACTTGGAGGATGCGCTAGCAGTAGTGATGCTTCCATCAGCAAGCACAATCTGGGAAAGATTAGCATGGCATACTTCAATTTGGAATGGGTACCGACATCGAAAGAAGCAACATTGTCGACAGAGAAACCATAACGATTACTCATGTGTGACAATCCACCCCCAGGAGTGAGCATAGGTCCAACCGTTCCTACTCTGCCACCCACAGGAAGACGACCCAAAGTCTCAGTGTAGTGGTACACATCGCCCCAAAGGTTTCCAAAACCAAAGCGGACTGTTTGATCAGCCGTATTGTAACTCAGATCCTTCATCTCAGACATCAAGATAAGAACACCATTATCGATACTGGCCCAGCCTTCGAGGGGTGAGTGACCTCCGCTACGAATCGCATATTTGGAACCTGTAAAGGCAAGAATCTTTACAGCAAGCGATACATCATTAGCGCTTGTTGGAGAGAATATGCATGTTGGGTTTTTCCATGCGGTAGGCGACCTATCACCATTAGCCACCTCCATTCAATGATCGAGCGATGTGAATCTACCAATGATTCGTCCGGTCCTTCTCAAAGCCATCATCGGACTTGACTTCTAGCTGCTGAGGCCTGAGGAGATCCAATGCTCCACAAGCCAATTGCGTTCCGCGAAACTGCTTGATCTTGTTGATGGCGGCTTCATCTAGCTTAACGGTTGAGGTGAAGAATGTCTTGACGGATGCATCTGTGACTGGAGCTGCAGCTTGGGGAGCGGGGACCGCAACAGCAGGCAAAGAGCATGCAAAGAGAGATAGGGAGGTTGTGAGTGCTGCAAACGACTTCATTGTGTGAGTTTGAAGACGCGTAAGGATATCCAAGACGCACTCTCGCGGTATACTTATGATCCATGCAGCAACCATGTGCGGACGCATCATAGATTCGCCTACCCTGATGAATCTGAGCCGCTTCTGCAGGGCTGGGACACTAGGCGCCACGTGGGAAGCACGTGGACACCCTGGGATATTTGTGGCTGCATCCAGGTGTAGTATTGTGGACCACACTCGATACGAAATAAGAAATATGTCCAAAACTGGTACTTCTGGCGGACTTCGGACTTCATACGGTTACCGTAGGATCGAAGCTCTAAGGCCTAGAAGGATGGATTATGTTAGATGGGTACGTGCAACATGAAGGCTGACAGGTGTGGCGTCTGGGCTCAGGAGAAAGCTGACATGCATGCACAAAGAGCTTCCAGCCGACGAAATTCGGACTTCCGCAATAAAGCAGCCAAAGACAGAAGGCCTTATGCTACAGACACCATACCTTAAGGTCGATCCAGAGATACGGATTGTGCAAATACCTAGCACATCTACCATCCATACATCGCATCGTACTGCAGCGATCGGCACCGAACATGCGTTACTTCAGTGCACTGTCAGCACTGTGCGCATTTTACGTGATCTTCTGGTGTTTGCGTGCCATATACAACTTGACTCTTCACCCACTTGCAAAATGGCCGGGCTCCAAACTGGCAGCGGTCTCGACAGCATGGTACGAGTGGTACTGGAACTTATACCGAGAGGGAGAGCTTCTGCACGAAATTGAGCGTCTTCACGTTGTTCATGGCCCTGTAATTCGGATTGGCACCAACGAACTTCATGTCAACGACCCGGAGTTTTACGTTTCCAGCACCAATGTTGGCTCCGGTTTTCAGAAAGAACCCGAGTTCTACCGCCAAATTTCACTTCCCGGAACATCCATTGGCGAGACCGACCCTGAAGCGCATCGCATACGCCGCAGTGTGATTGCACCTTCGTTTTCAGCAGCTCATGTCGCAAAAGTACATGCCCCACTCATCCAGCAAAAGTTGCTGCAACTCTGCAGCTTGATCGACAAAAACGCAGGAAATGGTGCTCCGGTAAATATAAAACGAGCGTTCAAAAGCCTGACTCTAGATGTAATCAGTAAAATCGTGTTTGGCGAAGAGTTCGGCGTCTTGAAATCCTTGGACGCATCGCACTCGTATCTGGACATGCTTCAGGAAACACTGAAAGGCGGTTGGACATCTCGAGCCTTTCCTAACGTCTCTGCAGTCATGATGGCCCTACCTGAGATGGTCGCTGAGCGGTTGTTCTCGATCCCAATCCTCGTGTTTGTGAGGAAGTGCGGCGCCAATATCAAATTCTACCTCAATCAGCGAGAATCCAAGTCGAGTACAAAAAGCGCATCGGACGTCCTTGAAAGACTGCTAGATCCCACGAGCGCAAAGGGCCACAAGGTCCCCACGCCCAAGGCGCTCACCGACGAGGCCCTCATGCTCCTCACCGCTGGCAACGATACCGTCTCCAACGCCATGATTCTGGGCTTATACGAAGTCCTCCATGCACCGGAGGTGCAAGAGGAGTTAGTCCGGGAGATACTTACTGCTAGCCCTGACTTGCACCATGATCTTATCTACGAGCAAATCCGGGAGTTGCCGTTTCTCAAAGCCGTGGTCAAAGAGATCATCAGGTTTACAAATCCAATTCCAGGCAGACTGCCCCGCGTCGTACCACCTCAGGGGTTTCAGCTAGGAAAGAGATTCTTACCGCCTGGTACCGTCGTCCATACTTCCGCATATCTTTTGAACCGTAATGTTTCTGTATGGGGCGAGGACAGTCGTGATTTTAATCCTAGTCGTTGGCTGAAGAAGGACACTGCAAATCTCGACAAGAATATGGCATCGTTCCAGCGGGGATCACGCCAGTGTCTTGGTATACAGTAAGACAAATCTGCAACTCCTGTGTAGCCGTTCACTAACTGGGCATTAGCATGGCGTGGTGTGAGCTGACTCTGGTGCTGGCTACATTACTTCGGCGTTATGATCTGCGGGTTCACAATACAAGCAGGAAGGACATGGAGTGGAAGGACCACCTTCTCATGTTGTGAGTCGCCATGCATCTCGAACACGTGTCAGTGCATGTGCTTACTCTTGTTAGATTTCAAGGGAAAGACTTTCATATCGTCGCCAAGCGCAGAGTGTAAAATGCGGAGACATTTCAGGGATTTGGAAGCCGTCAGAAAGATCATGCAGGTAAGACTCAGTGGCTACCATACAGGACTGGCACCGGTAGCCGCACTACCCGGCTGATTCCGTACGAAAATGGAACCGAGGTGGGGCCAGCGGTAGCATGACCCTGCCGACTACGCCGCCAACTACGCCTTTTTCTTTTCGGCGTATACTGCAGAACGCAGATAAAGATGGAAAGTCCGACAGAAGGTTTTTTGGGATGCATTCATTTCCTCCAATTCCAATGTCTGGCGAAAGCAAGAAAAGAAGAAGACCAGTAGCCGCATGTGCGCCTTGCTACCAGAAAAAGCAGAAAGTATAGCAATATTCCATCATCAGAGTGTTAAATTTCGATACTTACAGCGACAAGTGCGACCATAATGTACGGCTCGAGTGCAAGGATCTGCTGAGGAAACAATACCGTTGACACCAACAGTATCCCTGCAACAACTGCGCTCGAAGGCGTCTCCCCGAGCTTTGCAGCTATTCTCATGCCATCCATGATTCAGAGAGGCCTAAAGCCTCTCCGCGAGGTGGTGTAACACTTCGGCGGCAGCTGCCCGAAGAGAGCCTTGCCAACAGCCTGGGCTATTTTGAAGGTAGCCATTCTAACCTTCTGAGTCTAATGGGGGAACACCGTCTGCTGGGTGAGGACGATGCTGGTCACGACGCCGCAGAGACGATTCCAGCTAAGCTTTTGCCTGAGATGAATGAATGCTTTCGCCTGTTCCCCAAACGGCCTATTTTGAATGCTCTGGTGCAGCTTTTTTTCCAGAATGTCAACTGGATATACGAGATGATGCATCCCGGACTTTTTCTTGGGCGGTACGAGAAGTGGTGGCGAAGCGTTCCCGGATCGACAACCAAAAGTCTGCACTTCAGCATACTGATCCTGCGCATCTGTTCCTATAGTGCTCAATTCTTCCCTGTATCAGCAGGTGAAGCGGGTGCAGATGAAGGAACTGAGCTCTTGGGGGTGCCTGTGGACAAGATTAGGGGCCACTGCCATGAGCTTGCGTCGCGGCTGCAAAGGCTATGCGAGCAGTTGAGCGGTCCGAAGTCATTGGTTTGGGTGCAGCAGCTTTTCTACGCAGCCTGCTATGAGAAGAATGAGGGTAGCATGAGATATGCATGGTATATCTTGGGGATCGCTATTCGTGTTGCGCAAGATTTGGGACTCCACGTTGAGAATGCACGCAGGAGAAAGAGGAGTATGAACGATGAGGAGTACGACATGGGCCGGAGAGTGTTTTGGAACCTGTACATCTGGGATCGGTTCTTAGCGTTGATCCTCGATAGAGCGCCATGTATTGTGGACTCGCATTGCAGTACGGATCTTCCAAAAACGCGATTTTTGAACCCAGCCTTGGATGCTGCTGCACCTGACATATTCGTCGAGCGTATGCTTCAAGCCAAACTCAGCAAATTGTGGCCATCGCTCGATCCTGGCCCCCACTACGATCCCGTCGTTTCTGAGGAGAAGTACGAGAAACTCTCCCGGAGCTTCATTTCTCAGCTGCCTCGTGCTTTTCACATATACGCGCCGGACACACAGTGGGACATCAAACTGCCAAACCTCAGTCGTCAGCGCCAGACGCTTCGCATCGCGATATTCGTTGGCTTATGTCAGATTTTCCGGCCCTTGCTGAGACTCAGCGTAGACCAGGTAAATGAGCTGTTGCCGTACAAACGCGACCTCCTCATCCAGCACCGCAGAAAGCTCGTGTTCAGCGCTATCCAAGTGCTGTCCAGTGTGACGCAGTTGCAGCAGTTGATGGGGGGAGGCGCGCAACGCTTCTTCATGCTGAGCTTCTGCACGTTCGAGCCCGCCATGTTAATCTGTCTGCACCTGCTCACTCTAAATGGTAGTGAACAAGCACAAGGCAGTTCAGAGAGCGAGGAACGACTACTTGTCCGCAAGTCCGTCGATCTTTCCGTGGATGCAGACGGGATATCGCCGCAGACATGTCGTCAGCACATCGAGAAAGCTCTGCACGTGCTGCAGTCATTACAACATGTGAACACCATGGCGAAAGTAGGTGCACGGAAGCTGGAGCAAGTGCTGGCCAGGCTTGACGCCACCTCCGCCACCTCCTGCAGCCCTCCCGCGGAGGTGGTACCGATAGTGTCAGATGGGGGGACTGCAGATGACTGGCTTGGGTTCGAGATGCAGCAGCTCTCGGACACCGACGAGAGACACGGCGACAGGGATAGTGTACATGTGCTTGTGCCTGGGGGCCAGCATGTAGAGGATGAGCCATGGGGGCCCAGAGCCTTTTCGCAATGGATCGCGGAGGAAGATTCTGCGAATGCGCTATGGGACAAATAGATAGTAATAGGCGGGCATGATGTGATGGAGCTTCATTTGTAGCCGCTCCCGATGTCAGCTTACATCGTGCACGTGATTGATGGCCCTTGCTGCGCACGTGACGGGACCATGTCTCCGGGATTTGTGGGACTTCATAGCAGCTAGGTCAATCAGTCAACCACCGAGCTCGCGAGGAAGATTAGCCGTTCTTCCGGCCGCGTCAAGTGAAAGCGAAAAAAAGCGGGATAGCGCATTCAAGATTATCATTGAATTGGGCCAGTATGCACGTCTTTGTACCTAGCTATCACTTCCTAGAGTCGCAGCTGCGCCGCAGCAGTGGCAGCTCCGCCGCTTTACCAAGGCACAGATTGGCCATCGTGCCCGGTGAAAGTGCCCGAATTGTCGCGGGTGGCGCCATCCATCACTGACACCAGTCCCGGCACGCTCTGCTCGACCGTCAGAGGCGCTGCCTCCATACCGATCGCCTTCGCAGCCCGCGCCCCCATCTCCGTCTCCACCCAGCCCGGGCTAAGAGCAATGCTCACGAGCCAGTCGTTCTCGAAGTGAATTTTGCGCGTCAGATAGTTAAGCGCCGTCTTGGTAATGCCGTACGTGAACCACGGACCGGGTGCGTATTCCATGATACCGAGACTGCCCAGGTTCGAGGACAGCGTGAAGAACTTGGGCGCCGAAGACTTGCGCAGCAGCGGCTCAGTAGCCTGGAACAGCTCGAGCACGCCGATGACGTTCACCTCGAACGTGTCGCGCACAGCTGCTGCCGTCGCGGTAAGGGCTTGACCAATCTCGGTGCTGGTACCTGCGTTGGCGATGACCGTGTCCACGTGCGTGATGCCGCTGGATGGCAGTGACGAGATAGCAGCTTTGGCCTCGCCTTCGACGCCAGCATCAATCTTGATTGTGACGAGTTTGCTGCCAGAGCCAGTGGGGAGGGACAAGAGCTCCTTAGAGAGTGGCGCGCTAGGATCGCGCACCGCGGCAATGACTGTATGATTCTCGCGCGCTAAGTAGGTTGCGAGAAGTCCATGCCCAATGCCTTAAAAGTCAGTCCTTTTTTCCTCAATGATATGGCGTTCCTGGATAGCATACCTCGGTTGGGGCCAGTGATCAAGATGACGGTAGACTCAGACATGTCGGTGTTGAATAGTGGGTTGAATATCAGGGAGGGGTTGTATGGTGCTCGTCAGATCTGGGGTACGAATTTAAATATCTTCGAGGCACAGCACAGGGTGAGGAAGGGTCCAGGGCGGGCAGGCTTTAGGTCGTCACACAAACGCTGACGCACGCGGCACGGTTACTGGTTACATGATCCGGAGCGATCACCCTTGCATAACGGTCTCGGGGCGAGCAACGGGGATGACTGCAGAGCGACACTGCAGGTTTCGATATTACCTTTACCCTAGAATCAAATGCCGAGCAATGGGGGCCATCCGACATGGTCAGATATCTTGGACCATGGGTATGGGCTCGAGCAATTTGCAAGAAATCTTCTTTCTTTCCAATGGTTGTCTCGCGCATTATGGCCCTCGCAAGCTCTTTGATTTGGCCTTTTGTGCTTCCCTTTTGTCTCAGCGTCGTGGCTGCTATACCTACTGCCAATCAGATTCGCTCTGAACTGGGACCTAAACTCTCTGCCAAGACCTTCATCTACGACCCTGCATCGCCTGAGTTCGAAGAGTCAGTGTCCAGATGGCAGCCCTTCTCGTCGCCCAATGTTTCCATCGTGGTCGACGCTCACACTGAGAGTGACGTTATAGCAACGATCATTTACGCCAACAACAACTCTATCCCCTTTCTCGCCACAACTGGGGGTCACGGGACCTTTGGTACTCTTGGAGGACTGAAAAATGGGTTACAAATACGACTTCGACCGATGAACAGGATCTCCATCTCTGCTGATGGGCAGTATGCAACTATGCAGGGTGGGGTGACGAATCTGGAAGTCATCAAGACGCTCGATGCTGCGTCCAAGGAGACAGTCACCGGCGCCTGTGAATGTACAGGAGTCCTCGGCGCAGCATTAGGTGGTGGCCATGGGTTTCATCAAGGCCACTATGGACTAATGACCGATAACATCATTGACGCACGAGTAGTACTTGCCAACGGAGAGGTAGTCAACGTATCTGCAACTACCAACACAGATCTGTTCTGGGGACTCAAAGGAGCGGGACATAATTTCGGAGTCGTGACTGAGTTCAATTACAAGATATACGACAAGGCACCGCACGATCTTTGGTATACAGAGACTTTCTTCTTCTCCACAGACAAACTCGGGGTTGTGTTCACGCAAGTCAACAAGATGATGGCGGACACACCGCCTGTGGAGCTTTCCTCATACTCAACTTTCATGCACCTTGAAAACATCGATCCTGTTAACGTGAGTTACTTCCGCTAGACTAGATCACTCACACTCACTCTCAGCAGCCTGTAATACTTCTTGGTATTCTCTATCACGGACCAGAATCGGAAGCCAGCAAGTATACCACACCTTTTCGAAATTTGGCACCGCTGTCTTCCATAAACACTACGAGCCCCGGCACAGATTTGCCGGAAATTACGGGCAACAGTATGACTTCGGAGATTTGCCAGCACGGACTCAATCGACTCAAATTCCCAATCCGCCTGCAGCGTTACGACGTGCCTACACTCCAAAAGGTTCTCGACTTGTACAGCAACTTAACCGCTTCAACTCCTGCCTTGAAGGGAACGATTTTATTATTCGAGGCATACTCTCTCAGCGCGGTGCTCGCGGTAGATGAAACTACGACTGCTTTTCCACATCGTGAAGACAAGATTCTCGCGTAAGTGTTGCGAGGCTATCGCCATATCATTCGATTACTAAGCTTGCCAGTACACCTGTAATCTCATACGAACCAAACCCATCCCTTGATGCTCAAGCCATTCAGTTTGGCACTGAGGTCCGAGCTCTGTTGCACGCAGGAAATAAACAAAGAGAACAGCACGCCTACATCAATTACGCGCATGGCGACGAAGAATTGACACATCTTTACGGATATGATGTATGGAGAAGAACAAAGCTCCGGGCTTTGAAAAAGAAGTATGATGCATCAGATGCATTTTCTTGGTATGCGCCAATAATCACGTCTGGCCGATGGCGTTAGCGCGATACTAGCGTGGCATTCGATTGGGGTGTACTGTAACCTAGCTTACGTATATGGTTCCTCTTCGACCCTCTTCATTCACGACTCGTCATTTCGTCTTTTATTTGCATCCAGAACATTTGTCAGACATATCCTATTTGTGCATCCCTTTAACACAATGCTTGATCTTTCTCTCGGCTTTCTGTACCGACAAGCTTTCGTGCCTATCCCTCCTGTGGCGAGCAATGTCCAGCTCACGGGCAAGACTGCAATCATTACGGGTGCTAGCAAGTCATCCCAAACTACCTGTAGTAAACTCGACATCTACTAATACCAAAGCGTGTCGTTCAGCCTCTGGAATCGGTCTTGAGGCTGTTAAAATCCTCGTTCGACAAAACATACAGCGCGTGATTTTGGGAGTGCGCAGCATTTCTGCAGCGGAAAAGATCAAACATGACATAGACAACTTGAACGATAATTGTCACATCGAGCTTTGGGAGCTGAACTACGAGTCCTTCGAGAGCGTTCTCGCCTTTGCAAACAAGTCCGAAGGTCTCGAACAACTTGACATTGTTCTGCTCAATGCCGGCGTCAAGCCACTCGAATTCAGGCAGTCAGAAAGTGGACACGAAACCACGTTACAGGTCAACTATCTCAGCACTGCCCTACTGTCTGCCTTGCTTCTCCCGGCACTGAAGCGCACCTCGCATGCCACCGGTCTGCCTTCGCGGCTGACTATCGTGTCATCTGAGACCCATCACTGGGTCCCCTTCCCAGAGCGAACCGCGCCCAACATTCTCGCCCGATTGGACGAACCAGAGACATTCAACGTTCCCTGGCGCTACAACCTCTCCAAACTTCTTGAAGTACTCTGGGTCCGCGAGTTGGCTAGTCGCACAAAATCCTGCGAGGTACTCATCAATACAGTCAATCCTGGCCTGTGTTGGAGCCAGCTGCATCGTGAGGACAGCACTACTGCGCTCTGGCTCTTCCGGACACTGTTTGCTCGTCCTGCAGTGCAGGGTGCTAATGCGTTGGTGCATGCCGTGGTGGTCCAGGATGAAGACACTCATGGAGGCTTTTTGAGTGAGCAGAGTCTATGGCGGTAAGTCATGCATCCCTATTTGCTGATCTAGCAGTGCACTAACACCAATTAGCCCAGCGCCCTTCGTTCGGTCGAAAGAGGCCCTCGGCATCCAGCGCAAACTTTGGGCCGAGACGCTGCAGATCTTCCATAAGGAATGTGCATTGCTAGTGGATCTAGACTGAAGGCCGGCCTAGGGCCCCGGGCTTGGTGAAGCGTGCATATGCATGGTCAAGATAATGGATTTTGAAGCCCAATCAGTTATTCTGCTTCGGAACTCGATACATAAACTGCATTAGTGAGCCTATTTCCGAGACATGATGTCCTGGTGTCGACGCATTCTGGACTCCAAATCACGCCGCTGAACGCAAGGGAGACCCTAGGCGGCAAACTAGCCACCTTCAAGGCTGACTGAAAAGCTGCATAGGGGATAGTGCTGACTAGTTACTAAAATAAGCTGCGGCGGTTGTGGCACCGCATTCTGTATGTAGTTGCAGGGTTCATATATCCAGAATTCAAGCAGAGACCACTTCCTTCGAAGATGCGGAGAGGCAGCAAAGTATTAGCCAAGCGATCAGATTCAGTATCACTTTCTGGATGGAAGCCTAATCACTATCGTTGTGCAGGGCGTGCATGCAAAGTTCGATCCAAGGTACTGGGTCGTCTGGCTGAACATCCTTGCTGTGGCCGCAGATGGATAACAACCGATAATCTTCGACCGATAATATTCGGCTGGGTCGGGCCAATCAAATTCCTTCCGACGTTATACGACATTACTTGATCGCTCACTCCGGACATTGTAGTCCCCGTATCTCTACAACCTGGTCATCTACGGATCCCACAATCCCGTTGCTAGGGAAAAATAGGCACGACGAGAGATAGGTCAGCCAGTTGGTCTGACATACCGTAGCGAAGCAAAATATCTGGTGCAGGGTATCCAATATAATTTCGGATTGCAGAGTGAGGTATCAGAATCGAGGTTCGATGCACCACAGTCTAATGACCACCTCCCCCACGTATCCCAAGTACATTCTTTGTGCATCGCAAAAAAACTTGAGATGAATTCAATCAGCGTACAGTATAATCCACGAGGGCGGAGGCTTATCATAATACTCACTGTTTTTCTTTTTCTCACGCTCGTTGCTGTGGGCTTTAGGTTATGGGGCCGACGCGTTCAAAACAAGGCTTTAGTGTTCAACGATTACTCGATTCTGGTTGGATTGGTACTACCTTCACGACAGCCTATATTCAAACAGTCCTCTAACATTCGCGCAGGTATTTACCTGCGCACTTTATGGCATTGAATTGGAAGCAGTTGTCCAATGCGGCTTTGGACTACACGTAGACCAGGTGTACATGGCAGCAGGATTGCCAACCATTACCAAAGGCGGCGAGGTAAAATTCAGTCTTCCTTCAATTTACGTGTGTCGCTGACTCTTTCTACAAAACGCAGTTGGCTTTTGCCGCAGATATTATGTGGAATGCCTCGATCACAACCATCAAGCTGTCCATTCTCCATCTGTATCTCACTCTCTTCGCGGTTGGCAATTTCAAACGTATCTGTTGGGCTGTCGGAGCCGTTTGTCTGGTCTGCGGAATAGCGTTTATCATCTCTGCATTTGCGCTATGCAGACCACTGGCCTTTTACTGGGATAAAAGCATCGTAGGTGGCAAGTGCGGCAACGAAAGAGTCGCGTACATGATTCCTGGAGTCATAAATATGGCACTCGATGTTGTTGTATTCTTGTAAGTATCCGCCATTCACTACTTCGTCCTCTCGAGATCTGGACAAGCGCTAATAGCCCGACTATCAGACTTCCTATGCCTTTGCTTTGGGGCTTGCAACTACCGACTGGGAAAAAGCTCGCGACAAGCTTTGTCTTTGGAATCGGCCTCGGAATCTGTCTCATGGCCGGAATACGATTGAAATACGTACTTGCGATTGATTACACCGATTTCACCTACTCCATCATCGACTTTGCCATCCTTGGCCCTCTCGAACCCATGCTCGGTATAATCAGCGCCTGTTTACCCATGCTGCCGCCTGTGATCGCAAGGTTCTCAAAGAATAAGCGGCTTCTCGCGTGGAGTACAAAAGGCGACAACAGCGGTTCAGGCAAACAATCTGGGTCCAAGGAGTTTCGCAATCGAGCAATACGCACATTTGGTAGCTCAGGACCTAAAAAAAATTATGATCACTCGGTTCTGGACACGACTGGATTCGATCAGATGGACGATGGCGATTATTCGTTGGTGGAGTACGCGGCTTCAGGGGCCGGTGAAACCGGCATAATGCGCACGACGGAGGTCAACGTCAATTCTAGGGTTGCGTCAGATTTCTCGCAGGTGTAGGAAGTCATTTTTAGTGATTCATCTCTAACACTCCAATGTAAAAGTGTATCCAGAAACCAATCTGCCGTCGCTGGTCGTGATGCATGGAAACTGCATGAGGGCTCACATATAAGTGAAGATTGATCCTAAACTTCCAATTTTCGAGCGAGGGGAAGCCATTATGGTACCGTACTTCAACGATGGCGATGTGGAAATTCCAGAAACTGTCTCAAGCGGAAGGAAGAAAAGCCTGTTAGAGTTTTCGGGAAGAGTGTTCAATAAAATAGATTACTGCTATTATCGTACAGTGGTGTGATACGATAAGCCTCTACTTTGTAACTTCCAGATGGACCTCCAATAGTCCCATAGACCCCTTGCTGTGAATCTTCACCAACTTGAATCTTCGATCAGCTTGCTTCAATAGTGTTCTGAACTCTTTCTCGCTTCTTTGCTTCGCACCTAGGACTACGAACATGGCAATATCAAGCTGCCGCAAGCCATACTCCTCATATGCCATCTTTTCGCCCAAGTCTGGCAAAACAGTGTCATTAATCAGAAGCGGAGTGCCAGGCACACTCTTCTCCAACGCAGGAATCAAATTCTGCAGCAACTTGATGCACTCTTCGTCATTCCAATTGTGGGTGATTTGTCGCACCAAAAACGCTCCTGCGTGTGCGACAGGTTGCGGCGTGAAGAAGTCGTGCTGCATAAACGTTATGCGGCCTTTGACTTCAGGGGTCAGGAGAGCTTCTCCTTGGGCTAACATGATGGGTGAAACGTCTTGCACAATGAAATTCAAGTGCGGAAATTTGAGCGCGAGGGAGACAGAAATGTGGCCAGAGCCACCCCCGACATCGACGATAGGGCCACCCTTATGTGAGCCCCAGGGGTACTCATCATGGAGCTCTGATGTTTGTCTGTCGAGTGCTGTTACGCCGGCCATGGCTCGTGCGAATCGCCCTCCCTTCAACGGATACTTGGAGTAGTACTCGTAAGCCGTCAAGCCATGCTTAGCGTGAAAGGGCGAGTGTATGCTGTCACCCTTAAAAGGATGATCGCGCACAATGGTAGATGTCTCGGACGCCGCACGGAACATTTCGTCCAACTGCATGAGACTTGCATCTCTCAAATTGGAGTCCCTGGCCAGAACCGCGCTAGCCAAAGTGTGTTCCCACGCCTCGCTATCATCTCCCACGGTGATTTGGTGGAAAACGCGCTGAGTAGCCATGAAATTCATGGTCCGCGAGACCTTGTCCTCGTCGATTCTGGCTTTCTGAGCGAGATCAACCGTGGAAATAGAGCCATCGAGTGGCACGTGGGTAAAGAAGTCAAATTCCAAGGCGACTTGGTACGCAGCAAGATCGTAGTGGGTACAAAATTGGGTGCGGAACGAGATAGCAGGACCATTTACCAGACGAAGTAGGTCAAGCGCCGAATTGTTGATGGCAACGCGAAGAGCTTCATATTCGCTAGTGTCAGGTGGCAGACATGATGAAGGATCAAATGAAGGTGATGGACGATCAATCGAAGATAGATGGTCAACCAGAGCAGTCGTTGAGGAGAGAATGTCCTTGGAGAGCTGCAGCGGATTCACACTCATGGACCGTGGGGAACTTTTCATTTTGGAACACTCAGCGCGTATGATGAAAATGAGGATTTGAGGGATGAAATGAGGCGGCTCCTTTGCGACATACTGCATCATGGCGTAAAATAGAAGTTCGGGGTTAACATGCTTTCGAAAACACTTACCAAATTAGGTCAGCTTGCAGGGCACAGGTGCCACGACAGTCGCCCGACACTTCTCGGCCCGGCCACCAATGACCTTCACTATTCTATATCAACCAATAAGATTGTATAGTGTCTAATCTCTGATTTTGGATGCTCCTTTATCGTTCGGTGCCCGACAGTCGCCCAGCTTGTCATGGCATGGAAATATTGTGCTTGGCACGCCTAGAGTCGGTGAACCAAGATCGCACTTACCTCGCAAGGAGCGCTTGTACCTAATTGTCTGACATAAGCTCAAATATTAATCGGCGATGTTATTGACCATGGGTGTGGGTGAGAATACCATCCTGCTTCCAACGTATCGTACGCCCGTTACGTCGAGCACGAACGACGCTCGGAGTTGCTTCTAGAATAGGCCGAACAGGTTACAAATTATTGAATGTAAGCTACCTGGATCTGTTAGTTAACTATCAATTGCTTCAATAAGAGGGGAATCTGTTATAGTTGCTGCTGCTGCTGCTGCTGAGACGCAGTCACTGCATCAACGACAATATCGGTCATGGAACCCCCACTCTCAGAATGTCCGGAGCCTATAGCAATCGTGGGCATGGGTAAGCTAGTCGTTCCCCAGACCCAACTTGTTGTAGCTGACAAGAAAAGGGTGTCGATGGCCTGGGGAGGTCACCACTCCTGCCCAGCTGTGGGAACTTCTGATCAACAAGCGCTCTGGTTACTCTGATTTTCCCTCAGACCGCCTAAATCTCGAAGGATTTTACCACCCTTCACGCCACCACCCAGGTACATTCTACACTAAAGGCGGACATTTTCTTTCTGGCGACGTAAATCAATTCGATCACGCACTATTCGGTATAAGTCCCTTGGAAACGCGAACTCTCGATCCTGGGCAAAGGAAGCTTCTGGAAGTAACATTCGAAGCGTTTGAAAATGCGGGAGAGCCCTGGCACAAATTCAGCGGGTCTAACACGGGAGTCTTCGTGGGTAACTTCAATGCTGATCACCAGATCATGACAGTGCACGACGCGGATCATCCATTGCCATACTCTACGACTGGTAGCGATCCTGCAATCTTGAGTAACAGGGTGAATTATGTGTTCAACCTCTTAGGTCCGAGTGAAACGGTGAATACTGCTTGTTCATCTTCAATGTACGCACTGCATCATGCTGTGCATGCGCTTCGCGCTGGCGACTGCGAAAAGGCCATAGTAGCTGGTACCAACATCATCCTTGACCCCACCACGCAGATCTTTACGACCAAACTTGGTGCGATTTCTCCGACGTCTAGGTGCAACACCTTCGACGCCGCGGCGTCCGGGTACAGTCGTTCGGATGGTTTCGGCGCCCTCTACATCATGAAGCTGAACGATGCAATTGAGGGTCGCTACCCTATCCGAGCGGTAATTCGAGGAACGGCTATCAACTCGTAGGTGGCGCCTTTACGTATGGCAAATGCAAGCTGATACCCTCTAGTAACGGTCGAGGTGCTGGTATCACGCAGCCAAGCGCAGAAGGACAGGCCGCCGTGATCAAACAAGCATACAGAAATGCCGGAGGCTTGGACCCGGCACTTACGGGATATTTCGAATGTCACGGAACTGGAACGCCCGTCGGCGATCCCATAGAAGTATCAGCCGTGGGGAGTGTCTTCTCGAGTTACAGAGAAAATGCAGGCGATTTGCTGTTGATTGGATCGATCAAACCCAACATAGGGCATTCTGAGTCCGCAAGTGGAATCGCAGGCATCATGAAAGCGGTCTTGTCTTTGGAGAAAGGCGTCATACCGCCCACGATTGGAGTGGTCGATCCGAACCCAAACATCGATTTCGAGGGCGCAAGAGTAGATGTGGTCACCGAAGCTAAGCAGTGGCCAGATAAGGTCAGCGGATATCGGAGAGTCAGTGTGAATTCGTTCGGATATGGGTATGTTCTTTGGGAATCTTTAGTGACATACTTACTGACTACATCAGAGGTGCTAATGCGCATGTAAGCGATTGTGACACGATACCATCATATTTGAAGTTCTAACCCTGACACTAGGTCATATTGGACAGCATCAAATCGGTGTTGCCAGGGTATGAATGTACCAGTGGTCGTCTTGCGATGGTGCCGTCTCAGACGATATCCTCCCAGCCTTTCGCTCTGCTTGCATTTTCAGCGCACGAAGAAGAGTCTCTGAGGGCTAACATCACAAGGACTTTTGCAGAAGCTCCACAATACCGCGCAAAAGATCTTGCATACACGTTGGCGGCTCGCAAGTCACGCTTCCTGCAGCGAGCGTTCGCCGTACTACCAATCCCTTCAGGTGCTGAGACACTTCCGGCTATCTTTGACATGGATGCTGTCACGTTTGCAAAAAGTCCAAGTACGCCTGCGAGCAATATTGGTTACATTTTCACTGGTCAGGGCGCGCAATGGGCAGGCATGGCCGCCGGGCTGATGGCGGATTGTCCAACATTTCGCAACCGCATCCGCTCCTTCGATCTACTTTTAAGGACTCTTGCGACAAGACCATCGTGGCGCATTGAAGATGTGCTCTCGAACATTCCCGGATGCGCTGATGTAAATAAGCCTGAGGTCTCCCAGACAGTGTGCACCGCGGTTCAGGTCGGGATTGTTGAACTCCTTTCTAGCTGGGGCATAAAGCCGGTCGCAGTGGCTGGTCACTCTTCTGGTGAGCTTGCGGCTGCGTTTGCGGCAGGCCGGCTCACAGCCGAAGAAGCCATCGTCCTCGCGTACTTGCGCGGTTACGCAGTCAGCAAGAACCCCTGCCAGGGTCTTATGCTGGCTGTCGGTCTCGATGTTGCAGGTATAACTCCATATCTTGTCGGTCACGAAGACGAGGTAGAGATTGCGGCAGTCAATGCCTCGAATAGCACGACGCTGTCCGGGGAAGCTTGGGCCATTGAATCGGTAGCAGCCAAATTGCAACTGGAAGGCATTTTTGCTCGAACACTGAAGACTGGCAACAATGCATACCACTCACGTCACATGAAAGAAATAGGGGAATTTTACGAAGAGCTAGCCACCGAGGCACTTCTGAAAATTTCACGTGCAGAAGCCCATCCCTCTGGATCACCAGTATGGATATCCTCTGTGTTCCCTCCAAAGGACGCCAGAACAATTCAAGTGGGTCCACGATACTGGAGGCGTAATCTGGAGTCTCCAGTTCAGTTTTCCGCCGCTGTAGAGCGAATGGCGCAAATTCCAGGATTGAAATTGGACTTACTCATCGAGATTGGGCCCCATCCTGCTCTCGAAGGTCCTATGAAAACAATACGGCGCGATCTCGAAGGACATGATGAACATCTCCCCGCTTCGCTGGCTACCCTTCGGCGTGGCACGAACTGTGTTGCAAGTCTTCTACAGCTGGCAGGAAACCTTTTCTTACGCAACTATCCAGTCGACCTACAAAAGGTGAACAAAATGCATCTCCTCGCGTCAGATGATGTTGGAAACGAGTCGTTCGCTTGTGTGGACCTGCCATCATATGCCTACAATTACGGCCCGAGTATACATTATGAGAGCCGCCCGAGCAAGGAGTGGAGACAGCGGAAGCACTTATACCACGACTTGCTTGGTGCCCGGCAACGAGGGGGCTCATCTTTAGCCCCAAGCTGGAGGAACGTCCTGCGTTTGACAGATGTGCCATGGCTCGCAGACCATAGGCTGGTTCCCAAAGTGATATTTCCAGCGGCCGGATATCTTGCCATGGCTATCGAGGCAATTTCCCAAGTCTGGCAAGAACAGTCGATGGCGGAGCCAATTATCGGCTATTCTTTCCGCAATGTAGCAATCAAGTCCACTATGGAAGTCCCGCATGATGACATCGGGGTTGACGTGGTGCTCTCGATGCAGGCAGTCGCTCTGACGAACGCGATCGTATCCTTGCGATGGCATGAGTTCAGGATCACATCGGTGACGGGAGATCAGGGCGCCTGGATTGAGCATTGTTCCGGCCAGGTTTGCGTGGAATTTGCGGAAATCGACGAGCCGCCGGCAGCTGTATTACCGCAGCTGCAAGATGCCATCGAAGCGAACGTCGCTGGATGGTATACTCACCTAGAGGAGAAGGGCCTCGGATACGGACCAGCATTTCAAGGCTTGAGTCCATCGACACTCGCTTGTAGTTCTTCGCAAGGACAAGCCATCGCAGCTATTCACCCAAGGCTAACTCAGAACACAGAACCGCCCGACTACCAGTCTGAATATCCATTGCATCCGACCACCATAGACGCCTGTCTTCAGCTTGCCCTTATAGCGGCGCATGGTGGCCAACTTGAAGACTTCCAGACTGCGTATGTCCCAGTGCTATTTGAAGAGATGACAATCTGGCATAACAAAGAGCGCGATACCTCTGCAGTACTTAGTGCATGGGGGCAAGCCGAGCGACGCGGATTGCGCGGACTGTACGGCCAGGTGAGGCTCAACAACTCATCGGGAGCGAACGTCATGACGATCAAGTCGGTGCGATGCGTCACCTACAACAGCGGGCTCGACGCTGAGGACAACGGCGTTGCGAAAGAATACCAAAATCCGTTTTACAGACTTGTGTGGAGGCCCGATATTGACTCGCTCGACTACCAGACAGCGCAAACCATCTTTCCCCCTACAAGCTCGCGCGAAGATGTGGCTTCGCTATTCGGAGACCTAGACCGCTTGTCCGCATATGTTCTGGTCTGCATCTCCAAAGTATACCGCAGCGCGCCGAAACAGCCAGAAACGGAAGCCCTACAGGCTTTCCTTGCTTGGGTTCACAGATGCTTTGATGGCTGTGTAAGCGGTCAAATACGATATGGTGTCGAGGCTATCGAAGCATCCCCAGCTGCCAGAGAGCAGACCATAAAAGATCTGTTCGCGAATTTCGAACACATTATCGAAGCCAGGCTCATACAGCGCATTTACCTCAATATGGAAGCCATCATGTCAGGTGTTGAGAGCGGACTTAAGCTCGCCCTAGAAGACGGCCTACTTCCCGAGCTCTACAAGACTGGCGTGGGCATCTCGTTTGCGTATCCACAACTGCAAAACATGATTGATATAATTGCACACAAGGACTCTCGCATGAAAATCATCGAGGTTGGCGCCGGTACCGGTGGCGCGACGCGGCTGCTGATGGAGACTCTGATGGCCGGTTCGAGTTTCAGGCGTTACCGCGAGTACACGTTCACAGATGTGACGACATCATTCCTGGCCGAAGCAGAATTGGAATTTGGGAAATATCCCGGCATCTTGTACAGTGTATTGGATATCGAAAGAAGCCCAATTGATCAAGGCTATGCTCCAACCTACGATCTGGTAGTCGCATCACAGGTCCTCCACGCCACCAGTGTAATCTCCGAGGCGGTGAAGAATTGCCGGAGCTTGTTGCGCGTGGGGGGCAAAATGGTGCTACTAGAGTTGACTCGCGCGCACATTGCCACTGGTCTGGTTTTGGGAACATTCCCAGACTATTGGAAGAGCCAAGATGGGAGACTCGATACGCCGTTGATTGGAAGGGCTGAATGGGATACTGCGTTGCGCCAGAATGGTTTCTCGGGTATCGATGTAGTGTTGGATGATCATCCTCAAGGGCTCGGTGAGTGTATATGATTGGGCTACTTCTGAGGCAGATACTGACTTTGTACGTTCACCTTGTGCAGAAACAGCCTCGGTAATTCTCACGACTGCTGTCGAACCGAACGCCGTTATTCCTGGCGAGCCGAAAGGAAAGGGAATTATCTGGCTGGTTTACAGTGCTGCCATAGGGACACCGCACCACGAAATTGCCAGTCGATTCGCGAGCGAATACTACGATCCGGTCTTTATTCCCTTAGCCGAAGCTAACAGCATACCCAAGGGCGCTCTTGCTGTGTCGCTGGTGGAATTCGAACTTGTCTCGGCTATTTCCACAGAGGAACCGTCGTTTGAGGGGCTGAAACGACTCGTCGCTCAAGCATCCTGCATCCTTTGGGTATCCCAAGGAAATTTGATCAAAGGCGTAGACCCTACGGCAGGCCTGATGACTGGATTCCTCCACACCTTGGCAAACGAAACCCCCACTGTTCAACTAATCCATTTCATGGCAGATCTGAGCCATGATAAGACCGGGACCACGCGAGTTGCGAAGGCAATAGTAGACTGCTTTGTCCAGCGACAAAGCCGACCACATTCCGCTCAAGACGGCTACTACACTTTCCACAACGGCGTTACGCATGTGAGCAGGCTCTTACCGGACACGAAACTGAAGAAGAAGTTCGAGATCCAGAACAAGCTGCGAGAGCACACCGAAGAAAAGCAGCTTGAGATGCTGGCCCCAATCAAGCTTTCCTTCACGAAACCCGGCCTTCTAGGATCCATGATCTTCGAGGAAGATGCCAGTATGTCGCAGCCTTTGCCTGCGGACTGGATCGAATTGCGCACAGAGGCGATGGGTTTGAACATGAAAGACCTAGCAGTAGCCACTGGCCGATTCGACGCAGACAACCTCAGCTGTGAGGCTTGCGGAACCATCACTCGTGTCGGCGCGTCCGTACAGCATCTTGTGCCGGGTGACCGTGTGTATGGTGCGATACCGGGCCAATTCGGAAATTTCGTCCGAGGGAGGGCGAGCTTCGTTCAGAAGATGTCCCAAACAGACAAGTCTGAAGAGATGGCCTCTATTCCAGTGTGTTACATGACCGCCGTGTACGCCTTCATGCACCTAGCGCGGCTGGCACTTGGGGAAAAGGTGCTGATTCAGGCTGCCACTGGCGGCGTCGGTATGGCGGCACTGAGGATTGCAAAATACTTGGGGGCAGATGTTTATGCTACCGTAGGGACGAAAGCGAAAGAGGATGTACTCGTGGAAAAGTTCGGAATTCCACGCAGTCGCATCTTCTCGTCTCGTGATGCGAGCACGCCTGCCAAGATATGGGACGCAACAGGTGGGACTGGAATCGATGTTATCCTCTCGTCATCATCGGGAGAGTATATGCAGGAGACGTGGAGATGCATTGCCCCATTGGGACGCTTCATTGAAATCGGGAGACTCGATGTCCTAGAGCGCGGAAGCTTGCCTCTTGGCGTTTTCGAAAGAAATGCCATGTTCACATCGTTTGATTTGGGGCTGATTAGCCGGCAAAAGCCCGTACTCTTTGCTAGGTGAGTACTATATGTACCATTCAAAGAGACCATACTAACAGTACACTGCAGCCTCTTGGCGGAGGTCGCGAAGCTAAGATCCGAAGGGGTCGTTCAACCCATTGAGTTCATTTCGAGATACGACATCTCGCAGCTAGAGGAAGCTATGAAATACATATCCAAGGGTGTCCATTTGGGCAAGATAGTCGTCACCTTTGCAGATCCCGACGCTGTACTGAGGGTGAAACCATCAGTTCCGCGAGTTGTTTTCGATCCCCAGGCAACCTACATACTTGCGGGCTGCCTTGGTGGAGTCGGACGCTCCATCGCCACGTGGATGGTAGATCGTGGGGCACGCAGCCTCTCTTTCTTGTCTCGAGCGGGCTGGAAGCACAGTGGCGCCTCAGCCATCGTCAAAGTACTGCGAGGTCGCGGCGTAGCAGTCACTGTCATCCGTTGCGATGTGGCCAATTCACATGACGTCCACTGCGCCGTCAATCAGATCTCGAAAATTGGGAAGCCGGTGAAGGGTGTTATGCAAGCGGCCATGGTACTCGAGGACGTCGCATTCGAAAGAATGACGTTCCAACAGATGCAATCTGTACTGATGCCGAAGGTACAGGGAACCATCAACCTGCACGAAGCGACCCTGCATCACAAGCTCGATTTCTTCACCATGACGAGCTCTGTTGTGCCGTATGTTGGCACAGCCACTCAGGCGAGCTATGGAGCCGCAAATGCCTTCCAAGACGCCTTTGCACGCTACCGGCTGGCGCTCGACCTTCCAGCACAGTCTATATCACTCGGCCTAATTGTAGATGTTGGTGTAGCAGGCATCCGCGAGGACCTGCAGCGCTCCATCAACCGCAACGGAATATACGGCAACACCATCTCTCAGATTATGCAGCTATTGGACGTGGTTTTCGTATCCGATCAGGCAGGGAAGAGCGCGGACCCGGACCCCTTGAGCTCTGGACACGTCCTAACAGGCTTTGAGCCCATCAAACTCTCTGAGCTAGACAACAATGGCGCTGCCGCTGATTTTACATGGTCTGCTGACCCGAGAATGCAACGGGTGGCGCAGGCTGTGCAGGACTACTATGGTATCGTTAGTGGCAGCAACGCCACGGCCCAGCGCAACTCTTCCGCGGCGAGCATAACCGCGGCAGAGCTGCGTGATATGGCGCGAATAGTGCACGAAAGCACGGATACTGCAGCGGAGCAGCGACTGGGAAAAGTCGTCCAAGAAGCAGTGATGCAGCGACTGGGGAAGCTGCTATTCGTGTCCGCCGACGACTTGGATGCAGCCAAGGATGTGGCGAGCTATGGTATCGACAGCATGATTGCAGCTGAGTTGCGCAACTGGCTGATGAAGATGTTTAAATTAGATCTTAGCTTTCTGGAATTGATGGGGAAGGGCATGCGGGTTGAGGACCTCGTTGACTTAGCATGTAGGTCGTTGGTAGCTCAGAAGTGAATTTGTCAGACTTGGGGGTCTGAGACATATGATCAATTCGTACACGCAAGCAAATCTCGGAGTGGGCAGAGTACGAGTATCAAGACCCGAGTGCCGAGACAAGATGAAGAAGGAGACAATTTCGAATGTCCATGATTATTCATTACCCTTCCCCAACCCATATCCAGCCATCTAATATCCATTGAAGTCTCATCGATCCCTCCCCTCTCAAACCCCAAACCTCACCTCCCCAACATCCATCTCCCACCCCCTCTTCCACTCCTCCGTCGCATTCGAAAACGGCCCCAAACTGGGCGGTCCATCCTGCGCCCGCGTGCCCCACGCGCTCTCTGTATCGCCCAGCGTCAATTCCAACACGCCGCCCTCAAGGAAGAACTTGTGCTGGATCCAATTGCGAGTATACGGCACGCCATCGAGCGTGGCGCTCTGGATGAAGTAGTTTTTCTGGTCGGGGGAGAAGTTGACGTTCTTGATGGTGGCTGTCTTGCCCGTCTGGCCGTTTGTGATACTGATGGATTCGAAGAAGGGGGGGATGATCAAGTACACGTCTTGTCCGGCGTTGGGGAATATGCCCATCATCACGAGCGCGACGAAGGAGCCCATGGCGCCGCTATCGTCATTGCCTGGTATCCCGGATACGGTGTTGTTGAAGAGGCTTGGGATGTATTGGTGCGCGCGCTGCGCGGAGAGCGCGGGGCGCCCGGCGTAGTGGTACAGGAAGAGCGTGAGGAAGGCTTGCTCGTCGCCGACGTATAAGATGCCGGACTCGTGCAGCCAGTTCAGGCGCGCGATGAACGTGTCTCGGCCGCCAAGCGTGGTGATCAGACTGGCCATGTCGCCGGGCGCGAAGAAGGAGTACAGCCACACCGGGCCTTCGTAGGTCTCGCCACCGGCGGGGTTGAGATAGCAGCCTGTGACT
>Ga0265780_10002079_pt1 | contig 27706 bp, 27 predicted proteins | sample P1T30metagenome_FD_192432 | JGI IMG/M metagenome (GOLD analysis project Ga0265780, IMG submission 192432) | Plant litter microbial communities from East Loma Ridge, Irvine, California - P1 T30 | ecosystem: Environmental > Terrestrial > Plant litter > Unclassified | place: USA: California...
TCGAAGCCTCCAGCTTCATCGCCACCTTGCAGCGGCGCCAGGGCTTGCAAGTGGCGTGCCCGGAAGAGATCGCTTTCCATCAAGGCTGGATCGACGCTGCTGCCCTGCAAAAGCTGGCGGCGCCGCTGGCCAAGAACGGTTACGGCCAGTATTTGTTGAACTTGTTGAAGTGAGTTGTTGCATGCCTTACACCGCTATCCCTACCGCTTTGCCCGAAGTGCTGATCCTCGAACCGAAAGTGTTCGGCGACGCGCGCGGTTTTTTTTACGAAAGCTTTAACGCCCGCGAATTCGCGGAAGTGACCGGCCTCACGGCGACCTTCGTGCAGGATAACCACAGCAAGTCGGCGCGGGGCGTGCTGCGCGGCCTGCACTACCAGATCCAGCATCCGCAGGGCAAACTGGTGCGGGTCATCGACGGCGATGTGTTCGACGTCGCGGTGGACCTGCGCAAATCGTCGCCGACTTTCGGCAAATCGGTGGGCGTGCGCCTGACCGCCGACAACAATCGCCAGCTGTGGGTACCGCCCGGGTTCGCCCACGGTTTCGTCGTGCTCAGCGAGACTGCACAGTTCCTGTACAAAACCACCGATTACTGGTACCCGGCCCACGAGCGCAGCCTGCTGTGGAACGATCCGGCGCTCGGCATCGACTGGCCGATCGACTTCGCCCCCCAGCTGGCCGCCAAGGATGCGGCGGCCAGGCTGCTGGCCGATGCCGACCTGTTCGACTGAACGGTCGCATCGTCACAGCGAATGACAAGCGGGCGACAAGCGGGTGATAAGCGCCCGCTTTTCCTGTCTGCTCAATAGATAGCCTCAGAGCAATATCTCGGATAATGTCTGCTGATCCTGCCGCACGTCCCCGTGCGGCGATCGACCAGGAGCGCAGATGGCAGAAGACAGCGACGCAGAAAAGACCGAACCCGCTTCACAGAAGCGCATCGACGATGCGCGCAAGGAGGGTGACGTTCCGCGTTCGCGTGAACTGGCAACTTTTACCGTCCTGATGACATCCGGCATCGGCCTCTGGGTGACCGGCGGAGCGCTGGTGCGCCAGCTGTCCGCCACGCTGGTGTCGGGCCTCTCGCTCGACCGTGAACAAATCTACAACAGCGATGTCCTGATCGGCCGCGTGGCGACCGACGTCGGCAGCGTCCTCATTGCCTGCCTCCCGCTGGCCTTTGCCATCATGTTTGTCGCGTTGGCGTCGCCGCTGCTGATCGGCGGCTGGCTGTTCACGGCGAAATCGTTCATGCCGAATTTCGGCAAGCTCAACCCGATGCGCGGCCTGGGCAATATGGTGTCCAAGAATGCCCTGGTCGAGCTCTTCAAGGCGCTCGCCAAGACCCTGCTGGTGGGCGTCGTGGCCTGGTTTGTCGTGATGAGCAAGAAGGACGCCGTGCTCGGCCTGGCGGTGGAACCGCTGCTGGCCGGCAGCACCCACCTGGCCAACCTGGTGGCCACGTCCTTCCTGTTCATGGTGGGCGGCCTGGGCGTGATCGCCGCCATCGACGGTCCGTACCAGATGTGGCATTACGCCGACAAGCTCAAGATGACGCGCCAGGAAGTGATCCAGGAATCGAAAGAGTCGGACGGCAATCCCCAGATGAAAGGCAAGATCCGCCAGATGCAGCGCGAGATGTCCAAGCGCCGCATGATGGCCGACGTGCCCACCGCCGACGTGGTGGTCACCAACCCGACCCACTATGCGGTCGCGCTGAAATACACCGACGGCCAGGGGGGCGCGCCGCGCGTGGTTGCCAAAGGCAGCGACGAAGTGGCGGCCAAGATCCGCGAACTGGCGCGCGAGAACAAGGTGGCCTTGCTGGAAGCGCCGGCGCTGGCCCGTGCGCTGCACAAGCACACGGAAATCGGCGACGAAATCCCGGAAGCGCTGTACTCGGCCGTGGCCGAAGTGCTGGCGTATGTGTTCCAGCTGCGCAGCTGCAGCAAGGTGGGCGGCAACTACCCCGACCGTCCGACCAAGCTGGCCGTGCCACCCGAGCTCGATCCGCACAACCCGGCGTCGCAGAAACCATCCGACGCCAAGCCTGACAACAGTACTGGAGCAGCATAATGAACAGCATCCGATTGCCGGCATGGCTCAGCGGTTTGGCAGGCAAGGGCGGCAACGCCATGGCCGCGCCGATCATCATCATCCTGCTGCTGTCGATGATGATCCTGCCGCTGCCGGCCTTTGTGCTGGACGTCTTCTTCAGCTTCAATATTGCGCTGTCGGTCATCGTGCTGCTCACCAGCCTGTACACCGTCAAGCCGCTCGACTTCATGGCATTCCCGGCCATCCTGCTGGTCTCCACGATGCTGCGCCTGTCGCTGAACGTGGCGTCCACCCGCGTGGTGCTGACCGAAGGCCACACCGGCACGGCCGCTGCCGGCAAGGTCATCGAGGCGTTCGGCCACTTCCTGATCGGCGGCAACTACACGGTCGGTATCGTCGTGTTTATCATTTTGACGATCATTAACTTTACGGTGGTCACGAAGGGTGCGGGCCGTATTGCCGAAGTGGGCGCCCGTTTTGCGCTGGATGCGATGCCGGGCAAGCAGATGGCGATCGATGCCGACCTGAACGCCGGACTGATCGGTGAAGCGGAGGCCAAAAAGCGCCGTGCCGAGACCGCCCAGGAAGCGGAATTCTACGGCGCCATGGACGGTGCCTCGAAGTACGTGCGCGGCGATGCCGTGGCCGGCATCATGGTCACCGTCATCAACATCATCGGCGGCCTGATCGTGGGCGTGGTCCAGCATGACATGGGCTTTGCCGACGCGCTCAAAAACTACACCCTGCTGGCCATCGGTGACGGCCTGGTGGCGCAGATTCCTTCGCTGATCATCTCGACCGCCGCCGGTATGGTGGTCTCGCGCGTGGCCAGCGACCAGGACATCGGCGCCCAGCTGGTGGGGCAGCTGTTCGCCAAGCCGGAAGTGCTGTACATCACCGCCGGCATCATCGGCGGCATGGGCTTGATTCCAGGCATGCCGAACATGGTCTTCATCCTGCTGGCGAGCCTGCTGGGTGGTTCGGCCTACCTGGTCAAGAAGCGGGCGCGTATCGTTGCCGAGACGGCGGCGCTGGGCGGCGGCACGGCGCCGGGCGGTGCGGTCGATCCGGCCAGCACCACGCCACCGGAGCAGGAAGAAGCCAGCTGGCAGGACATCATGCCGGTCGATACGCTGGGCCTGGAAGTGGGCTACCGCCTGATTCCGCTGGTGGACAAAGGGCAGGGCGGCGAGCTGCTCAAGCGCATCAAGGGCATCCGCAAGAAGTTCGCGCAGGAAGTCGGCTTCCTGGCGCCGCCGGTGCACATCCGCGACAACCTGGAGCTGAAACCGTCGGCCTACCGCATTACGCTCAAGGGCGTGGAAGTGGGCAGCGGGGAGGCGCTGACCGGCCAGTTCCTGGCGATCAACCCGGGCATGGCCAGCGGCACCTTGCCCGGCCTGGTGACGACCGACCCGGCGTTCGGCCTGCCGGCCACGTGGATCGACGCCAGCCTGCGCGACCAGGCCCAGAGCATGGGCTTTACGGTGGTCGACGCCGGTACCGTGGTGGCGACGCACCTGAACCACCTGATCACGAGCCACGCGTCCGAATTGCTGGGCCGCCTGGAAGTGCAGGCGCTGCTCGACCACCTGACCAAGGAAACGCCGAAGCTGGTGGAAGACCTGGTGCCGAAAGTGGTCAGCCTCTCGACCCTGCAGAAAGTGCTGCAGAACCTGCTGGTCGAAGGCGTGCACATCCGCGACATGCGCACCATCATCGAGTCGCTGTCGGAGCATGCCGTGCAAAATGCCGATCCGGCCGACCTGACCGCGGTGGTCCGTGTGGCGCTGGGCCGGGCGATCGTGCAGCAGCTGTTCCCGGGGACGAACGAGCTGTCGGTGATGACGCTGGACAACCGCCTCGAGCGCTTGCTGCTCCAGGCGCTGGGCAATGGCGGCGACGGGGCCGGCATCGAGCCGGGCCTGGCGGACACGATCGCGCAGTCGGCCAGCAATGCGGCGCAGCAGCAGGAGGCGATGGGATTGACGCCGGTGCTGCTGGTGCCGGCCCAGCTGCGGACGTTGCTGTCGCGCTTCCTGCGCCGCGCGCTGCCCCAGTTGAAGGTGCTGTCGCATGCGGAGATTCCGGAGAGCAAAACGATTCGTGTCACCAGCCTGGTGGGGGCACCGGGGTAATCCGCACTCCAGCCACACAACCGCAGGGAAGCGCCGGACTGCTGTCTGGTCAGGCCTTCCGCAGGATCGGCGGAACGACGTGCTAGAGTTCCCGCATCTTCCGTAACTTCCGCATCGTGCGACACAGCAATGATCGATCCCTTGAGTGAAGTGGTCCGGCTTCTGCAGCCACGCGGCGTCTTTGCAAACCCGATCAGCGGCAAGGGAAACTGGGCCATCCGGTATGGCGAATACGGCGAGCCCAGCTTTTGCATCATGCTGGAGGGAAGCTGCATGCTGGCGGTGGACGGTCATGAACCGATCACGATCAGCGCGGGCGACTTCGTGCTGTTGCCCGCGACCCCGCCGTTCACGATCTCCAGCTTCGGCCCGTCGCTTGTGACGCATCTCGATCCCAAAGCGATGGCAGAAGGCGTGGAAGAACGGCGTTATGGCGACCAGGAAGGGACACCGGAGATGCGCTCGCTCGGTGGTGCATTCTTGTTCGATAACGCTGATCCGCAGCTCCTGGTTTCCCTGCTTCCCGGCGTTGTGCACGTACGGGACTCGACGCGCCTGGCCCAGCTCGTTCATATGATGGGCGAGGAGTACCGGAGCCAGCAACCTGGAAGCGCGTTCATGCTCGCCAACCTGATCGGGATGATGCTCGTGGAGGCGATGCGCTCGACGACGACCGGCAGCGCTCCGCCCGGTTTGCTGCGGGGCCTGGGAGACGAGCGGCTGGCACCCGCTCTCAAGAAGATGCACGCGCAGGTCGACCACCCGTGGACGGTGGGCGATCTGGCCACGGCCGCGGCCCTCTCCCGGTCGGTGTTCTTCGAACGCTTTACCCGCACCGTGGGCATGGCGCCGATGGCGTACCTGCTGTACTGGCGTACCGAGATCGCCAAGGATCTGCTGCGTCGGGAAAAACTGTCCGTCGCGGCGGTTGCCGAACGTGTCGGGTACGGATCCACGAGCACGTTCAGTGTTGCCTTCAGCCGGCAAGTCGGCACCTCGCCGAGCAGCTACGCCGCGTACGGATCCCGGCCGGCCTAGGGACGAATAAAGCGTTGGACGCCAGCCGCGCTATGTTGCGTGCGCGTTCACCAGCGCCACTGCGTCGGGGCCTGCTGCGAAATGAAGTCGCCCGGTCGTGTCGTTTGCAGCTTCCCACACCACCTCGGCAACATCCTGCGGCGTCGTCACCTGCGCGGGATGGGCAAATGCCGCGAAAATCGGCGCTGCAAACGGCATGTAGGCAGCAGGTATCAGCCCCTGCATGCGCCCGCTGCCGTTCTCGGCGAAACGCGTATCGGGACCGTAGCCGGGCTCAACCAGCTTGATCCGTATGTTGAACGCGGCCAGCTCGTGAGCGACCGAGCCCGTGAGTCCGTCGATTGCCGTCTTGCTTGCCGTATAAGCGGCGGCCAGGGGAAACGAGGCCAGCGTGGTGCTCGAGGTAACGTTGACGATGACCCCGGCGGTGCGTTCGCGGAATTGTGGGATCACAGCTTGCATCATCGCCATCACGCCGAATGTGTTGGTCTCGAACAATTCGCGAATCGTCGACAACGGCGTCGCTTCGAGAGCGCCGACAACGCCGATGCCGGCGTTGTTGATCAGCACATCGATGGGCCCGGCCGCCTCGAGCGCGGCGGCAATGCTCTCAGGCCTGGTGACATCGAGTGCAATGAGACGCATGCGGTCGGAGGCGGGCAGGATGCCTGCGCGCGGGCTGCGCATGGTCGCGATGACATGCCATCCCTGATTGTGGAAGTGGAGGGCGCTCTGGAGGCCGTAGCCAGACGAGCAGCCGGTGATGAGGACGGTTTTCATGGTTTTTCCAGTCAAGTCGTTGTGAGGGATTCACGATACCCAACGCAGACTGGACCTTCTACCGGCATGCGTCTTGAATATTTTAGCCAACGTCCTGGACTCCCATGCGGTGGGCTGCGCTGGACATCGACTTCCCAGCGCCGGCGCCAGGAGTCGCGCCATGAACCGTGGGGCGTCGACACCGGACCGCCGGCATCCCGGCGGAGGCGGGGACCCATATCACGCCAGCGGTCCCACCGTTGCCAACAGCTGACATCAGCTGCTTCCCGAAATACACCCTTTTCCCCCTCTTTCTCCCACGATGGTTTCCAGGCGGCATCGTTAATAATGTGTCCTATACCTCAACGGCGGTAACGGGACCAAACAAATGAACGTCAAAAAATTTACAGCGGCAACTTCACGTGATGCACTTCGTAAAGTGCGTGAGGCGCTCGGTCCGGATGCGGTGATCCTGTCGAACCGTCCGGTCGACGGCATCGTGGAAATCCTGGCGCTGGCCAATGATGACGTTGCGTCGATGGCGTCGCCGTCGGTGGAGTCGGGCATGGATGCACCGCGCCCATCGCTGCAGCATCTTGAACCGGTCCATGCCGCACCCGCACTCGCACCCGTTGCCGCCGCACCCGCGCCCCAGTCCTACGCCAACCGCCGCGCGCCGCAGCCCGAACCTGCGTTCGACATGGCCGCGATGACCGCCATGATGTCGGCTGCCATCGCCCAGGCCAAGGATTCGGCCGCGTCCGAAATGTCCGGCATGATGAATGAAATCCGCGCCATGCGCGGCCAGATGGAAACGCAGCTGGCCGAGCTGTCGTGGGGCGCCACCCAGCAGCGCGAACCGCAAAAAGCCGGCGTGCTGCGCGACTTGCTGGCCGCCGGTTTCTCGGCCACGCTGGCCCGCTACCTGGTCGAAAAAATGCCTGCCGGTAAAGATGAAGCCGACGCGATGCGCTGGATCAAGACGGTCCTGCAGCGTAACCTGACGACCATGGCCGACGAAGACGAGATGCTCTCCAAGGGCGGCGTGTTCGCCCTGGTGGGCCCGACCGGCGTCGGCAAGACCACCACCACCGCCAAGCTGGCCGCGCGCTGCGTGATGCGCCACGGCCCGGAAAAGCTGGCGCTGATCACCACCGATGCGTATCGTATCGGCGGCCATGAGCAGCTGCGCATCTACGGCAAGATCCTCGGCGTGATGGTGCATTCCGTCAAGGATGAAGCCGACCTGCGCATCGCCCTGAAAGAGCTGCGCAACAAGCACACCGTGCTGATCGACACGGTTGGCGTCTCGCAGCGCGACCAGATGGTCACGCAGCAAGTGGCCATGCTGAGCGAAACCGGCGCCGATGTAAAACGCCTGCTGTGCCTGAACTCGACGTCGACCAACGAAACGCTGAACGAAGTCGTGCGCGCCTATCAAGGCAGCGGCCTCGCTGGCTGCATCATGACCAAGCTCGACGAAGCCGCGTCGATCGGCAATGTGCTCGACGTCGTGATCCGCCAGAAACTGAATTTGTATTACATCTCGACCGGCCAGCGCGTGCCGGAAGACCTGCACCTGCCGGACCGCGCCATGCTGGTCGACCGCGCCTTCCGCAGCAGCCGCGCCGCCGCCGCCGAGATCAGCGATGCCGACCTGCCGCTGCTGATGTCCGGCGCGAGCCGCAACATGAACAAACTGAACGAGGTGTCGTTTGGCTAATTTCGATTTCGACCAGGCCGAGGGCCTGCGCCGGATGCTGGCCGGCCCCAAGCCACGCATCGTCACCTTTCTTTCCGCTACCCCCGCCGACGACAAGGGCGCGATGCTGGTCAACCTGGGCGCCTCGCTGGCCCGCGCGGGCAACGACGTCATGATCGTCGACGCCTGCGAACACGAATATGGCGTGGCGCAGCGCCTCGGCGTCGACCGCGGCGCTTCGCTGCTGCAGGTGGCGCGCCAGGAATGCGCGCTGAACCAGGTGATCCACCAGGCGCCGCAAGGTTTTCAGGTGGCCAGCATGGCGCGCAAAGCCGGTGGACGCATCGGCCAGGACGATACGCGCCGGCTTGCCAAGACGTTCGACGTCCTGGTCAAGCAGGCCGGCATCGTGATCGTCGACGGTGAATTCGGCGACGACGACAGCTTCCCGCTGCCGATCATGGACAACTCCGAGATCGTCGTGCAGGTGTCCGCCAGTGCCGCTTCGATCACCGCCGCCTATTCGCTGGTCAAGCGTTTGTCGCAGCAACTGGGCCGCCGTCCCTTCGGCATCCTGGTCACCGGTGCAAGTGAAGCCGAAGCCAAGGTGGTATACGATAATATGGCTACTGCGGCAACACGCTACCTGGCGGTGCCGCTCAGTTCGATGGGGTCGGTCCCGGCCGACGAATATCTGCACCGCGCGGCGCGCCTGGGCCGGGCCGTGGTCGATGCCTTCCCGCTGGCGGGCGCATCGGTCGCGTTTCGCCGGCTGGCTGGCCGCTTTGCCATGACGGGCGTCCAGGGCAACCTGGCAGGAGGCAGTGCACATTTTGGTTTATAAGAAGAAAAATTAACGCATGTACACGGTCAAAGGGAAGACGGCCAAGGAAAACTTGCTGACGCAGCATATGCCGTTGGTCAAGCGCCTGGCCCACCACATGAAGGCGAAGCTTCCCCCCAGCGTGGAGGTCGACGACCTGATTCAAGCCGGCATGATCGGCCTGTTCGACGCCATCTCGCGCTACGAAGAAACGCACGGCGCCCAGTTCGAAACCTATGCCGTGCTGCGCATCCGCGGCGCCATGCTCGACGAGCTGCGCAACAGCGACTGGCTGCCGCGCAGCACGCGCCAGAACATGCGCAAGATCGAAACGGCGATGAGCACGCTGCAGCAAAAACTCGGCCGCCCTCCGACCGAGACCGAAGTCGCCAAGTCGATGAAAATTCCGCTGGCCGAGTACCAGGACCTGCTGGGCGACAGCGGCGGCCACCAGCTCGTGTACTACGAAGATTTCAAGGGTGAAGACGACGACGGCAGCTTTCTCGACCGTTATTCGGTCGACGACGAAGACCCGCTGCGCGCGCTGCTCGAGACCGATTTCCGCCAGGCCGTCATCAACGCGATCGACAACTTGCCGCCGCGTGAAAAAATCCTGATGGGCCTGTATTACGAGGAAGAGCTGAACCTGAAAGAGATCGGCGCCGTCATGGGCGTGTCCGAATCGCGGGTCTCGCAACTGCACACCCAGGCGGTGGCCCGGCTGCGCGCCGCACTCAAGGAGCAGCTGTGGACTGGGCGAGCTTAATCGGCCTCGGGCTGGCGCTGGCCGGCCTGGTCGTCGGCCACAGCCTCGATGGCGGCAAACTGGCGTCGCTGATCCAGCCGGCCGCGTTTGCCATTGTCGTGGTCGGCACCGCCGGCGCCGTGCTGCTGCAGACCGAGGGTACCGCGTTCGTGCGCGGCATCCGCATGCTGCGCTGGGTCTTCATCCGCCCGGCCAGCCAACGCGACCATTATTCGCGCCAGATCGCGCTGTGGAGCCTGACCGCCCGGCGCGACGGCTTGCTGCAGCTCGAGCAATACCTGAAACTCAATTCCGACCTGTTCGTCCAGAAGGGCCTGCGCCTGGTGATCGACGGCATTGCGCCCGAGCGCCTGCGCAGCCTGCTGGAGACGGAGATCAATTCGTATGAATTCAGCCAGCGCCAGGCCGCGCGCATCTGGGAGTCGGCGGCCGGCTACGCGCCCACCATCGGCATCCTGGGCGCCGTGCTGGGCCTGATCCACGTGATGGAGAACCTCAGCGACCCGTCACGCCTGGGCGCCGGGATTGCGGTGGCGTTCGTCTCGACCATCTACGGCGTCGGCCTGGCCAACCTGTTTTTCTTTCCGGTCGGGAACAAGCTGAAAACCATCGTGGCCGAGCAGGTGGCCCAGTACGACATCCTGGCCGACGTCTTTCACGACCTGGCCACCGGCGACCATACGCGTGTCGTCGACGAGCGGGTGGCCAGCCTGCTGGCCCGGGCGTAGCGGACGAGATGACATTCGCATGGCGCGCAAACGCTACCAGGAAGACACGGAAAACCACGAACGCTGGCTGATTTCCTACGCCGACTTCATCACTTTGCTGTTCGCCTTTTTTGTCGTCATGTACGCCATCTCCGTGGTCAACGTGGGCAAATACCGGGTGCTGTCCGATGCGCTGGGCGATGCATTTGGCGGACGCGGCGCCGCTGTGGCGCCAACCACCGCCGTCGAGCAGGCTTTTACGTTGCCGAACATCGCCGCGCGCAAGCGCATGGAAGCCATGCGCCGCGAAAAGGACCGGCTGACCCAGCTGGCGCGCGACCTGACCGCCACCCTTGGCCCGCTGGTCAAGGAGGGCAAGGTGCGCGTGACCCAGAACAGCCGCGGCGTCAGCGTCGAAATCAACGCCAGCGTGCTGTTCGCGCCGGGCGACGCCACGCTGACCGAGGCGTCGCGCGAAGCGTTATCTGCCGTTGCCATCCTGCTCAAGAACGATCCGCACGCCGTCCAGGTCGAGGGCCACACCGACGACGTGCCGATCAAGAATCCCTTGTTTCCGTCGAACTGGGAATTGTCGGCCGTGCGCGCCAGCAGCGTGGTGCGCCTGTTCATCGACAACGGCATGGCCGACGCGCGCCTGACCGCGGTCGGCCACGGCGCCAACTTGCCGGTGGCGCCGAACGATACTCCCGAGGGCCGCGCGCGCAACCGCCGCGTGGCGGTGACGATCATCTCGGCGCTGCCGGACGCGACGACGGAAATTCCGGCACGCTGACCAGCCAGGCGTCATCAAACAAGGTTCATCAATGAAAAAGGCCGCGTATGCGGCCTTTTCCTTGCAGGAGAAAGGGAAGCGGTTCAGCCCACCACGAAGCGGCGCGACGGGCCGAAGCCGGCAGTCTGGCCACCCGGACCGTACAAACCACCCGCGGCTTCGTTGCCGCCGGCCGGCGTGCGCATGGCGTTCAGCACGGTCTGGTTATGGGCCAGCTGACGCGCCACCAGCATGCCGTTGACACGGTTGAGTTCCTTGGCGCTGCGTGTGCAGTCGAGCAATGCGTCCCACGTGGCGCGAGCCGTGGCGTCGCCGCTTGCGGCAAGCCAGGGTTCCATGCCGGTTTCGCCTTCATCGAAGCCGGCGTCGGCCAGTGCGGCATGGCGCTGGCGTGCCAGCGCGGCCAGCTGGGCCACGACGTCGGATTTGCTTTGCGTGACTTCGGCGACGCCATCGGCATGCGCATCCACCAGGCTGGCCTGCTCTTTTTTCAGCAGGGTCAGCATGAACGACATCAGTTGCTGTTCGTCTTGCAGGGTGGTGGATGGCGTCATGGGGATATTTACCGGTTGCGGGAGTGGAGGAGGTCGCGCACGGTCTCGAGGAGGCCGTCGGCGACTTTTTCCGAGTTCACCTTGAACTGGCCATCGGCGATGGCCAGCTTGATGCGCTCGACTTTCTTGCTATCGAATACGGCGGTATTGGCAGACGTGGCCGATGTGGCCAGGGTGCCGGCCAGTGCCTGGCCCTGCGAGGACAGGCGCACGCTGTCGGTTGCCACCGGAACGGGTTGGGCAACAGCCTTGTCAGCCGCCTTGGCGTTGTTTGCAGCCGGCGTATTCGTTGCTGGAATGCCAGCATTGTTCGAGACTGTATCGTTGATTTTCACGGCTTCATCCTTCAGTGGTCGGAGCAGAAGACTCCGGGACATGCGTCAATAACGGCGCCGTCACCACAAACTTTAGCGGTCAATGCAAATTCCGGGAAGCGATTAATTTGCCACCTCCACGATGCCGCCCGCGCGGGCCATGCCACTGACGATCGCACCGGACGGTGTGCGCACCTGCAATACCTGGCCGTCAGCTGCATTTCCCAGGGCCTTGCCTTCGGCGGAAACGCTGAAACCGGCACCTGTGCTGATGACCCGCACCGTCTGGTTCTGCATCACCACCGGCTTGCTTTTCAAATTATCCATGCGCAGCGGCGTGCCGGCCGGCAGCGAAATGGTGGGCGTGCGCCCGATAGCCTGCGCCATGTCGGTCACGATGCCGTTCGGCATGCCGGCCAGGTCGCCCTTGACCATCGTCAGCTGGCTGGCGTCGATCGGCTGGCCCTGTGCCAGCGGGGCACTGGCCGCCACGTATTCGGCGATGACGTTCACCTGTGCCTGAATATACACCGTCCATGCCGGGGCGGCGCAGCGCACGCCCACGGTGGTTTTGCCCCAGGCGCGCGCCCCCGGCTGCTGGAACGCCTGCGGGTCGGGACAGGCGGCCAGGCTCATGCGCGGGTCGACCGCGCCGACCGTCACCGTGACCTTGCCCGGCAAGCCGGCGGTCTGGGTTTGCAGGAACTGTTCGACCAGCTTGCGCACTGCCGCGCCGTCCTGACGTGCCTGCGCCTGCACTTGCGCAGGTGCGGCCGCCATGCATGCCAGCAGCAGGGCGAACAATGTAGGGAAAAGCGGACGTTTCATGGATGAAGCCTTGTTGAATGACGCTATCTTAGTGTGGATGATTCCTTGGTGAAACTTTGAATAGCCGCGGTTTGCCTGCCTTACTCCTTCGATGGACTGTTGTTGCCCAATCGTATGATTCATCTCGTTAACAAATGAACCTACCCGGAGGCTGGCATGATCGGCAAACTCGACGAGTACATGCGCTTCAATGAAGCGGCACTGAATATCCGCAGCAACCGCCAGCAGGTGCTGGCCTCGAATATCGCCAACGCCGATACGCCGAATTTCAAGGCGCGCGACATCGATTTTTCGAGCGCGCTGGCCAATGCGGTCAGCGGCGCCAGCGGCGGCCTCGCCACGACAGCGCCGAATCATATGGCGCATGCGAAAGATGGCGCCACGATGCCGGATGGAACGCCGCTGCTGTACCGCCAGCCGGCCCAGGGTAGCGTTGACGGCAACACGGTCGACATGGACGTGGAACGCAACCAGTTTGCCGACAACGCCCTGCGCTACGAAGCGGGCATCACGATGATCAACCACCAGATCCGCGGCATGCTGGCCGCGATCCAGGGAGGCACCTGATGTCGCTCTTTAATATCTTCAATGTATCCGGTTCGGCCATGAGCGCGCAAGCGCAGCGCCTGAACACGGTGGCCAGCAACCTGGCCAATGCCGACAGCGCCACCAGCGCCACGGGCCAGGCCTACCGGGCCAAGCAGGTGGTGTTCGAAGCGGTGCCGATGGCCGATGGCGGCAGCGCGGTCAAGGTACAGCAGGTGGTGGAAGACGCTTCGCCGCTGAAGCTGGTGTACGACCCGAAGCACCCGATGGCGGACGACAAGGGCTATGTGTCGATGCCCAACGTGAATGTGGTGGACGAGATGGTGAACATGCTGTCGGCGTCGCGCTCGTACCAGAACAACGTCGAAACCATGAATGCAGCCAAGACGCTGCTGATGAAAACCCTGACCATCGGTCAATAATCACGCTAACAGGCACCCATGACCACCGTAACCAACACCACCACAACGCCGATGACCGACCTGATGTCGACCATGAACGCGAAGGCCCCGACCACGCCGACCGACAGCGTCGACGCGGACACCAACAAATTCATGACGCTGCTGGTCACCCAGCTGAAGAACCAGGATCCGATGAACCCGCTCGACAACGCCCAGCTCACCAGCCAGCTGGCCCAGCTGTCGACGGTGACCGGCGTGAACAAGCTGAACACGACGCTGGAATCGCTGAAAACCAGCTACCAGTCGTCGGAAGCGATGTCGGCCACCAATATGATCGGCCACGGCGTGTTCGTCGACGACAAGTTCGTCAACCTGTCCAAGGGCCAGAGCATCCTGGGCGTGAACCTGGGCACGGCGGCCGACAACGTGACCGTGACGGTGACCGATCCGGCCACCGGCAAGGACCTCAAGACCATCGAGCTGGGCGCGCAGTCCGCCGGCATCCTGCCGATCACCTGGGACGGCATTCCAGACGGCGGCACGACCGCGCTCGCGGACGGCAAGTACACCTTCCGCGTCAACGCCACGCTGGCGGGCAGCCCGTTGACCGACGCCACCACGCTGGCGTTCGACAGCGTGTCGAGCGTGTCGACCAGCGCCACCGATGGCGTCAAACTGAATTTGCCGACCAAGGGCCAGGTGACGCTGGCCGATATCAAGCAGGTCATGTAACAAGCCGCCTCTACCCTTACAAATTACATCAAAGGAATACCATGTCTTTCCAACAAGGTCTTAGCGGCTTGAACGGCGCTGCAAAATCGCTCGACGTCATCGGCAACAACATCGCCAACGCCAGCACGGTCGGTTTCAAGGGCGCGCAGGCGCAGTTCGCCGACGTCTACGCCGGCTCGCTGGTTGGCGCCACCGGCAACAACGCCGGTATCGGCGTGAGCGTCGCGGCCATCGCCCAGCAGTTCACGCAGGGTAACGTCGAGTCGACCAACAACCCGCTCGACATCGCCATCAATGGCGGCGGCTTTTTCCGCATCGAACAGAACGGCGTGGCCCAGTACTCGCGCAACGGCCAGTTCACGCTCGACAAGAATGGTTTCATGGAAAACGCGCAGGGCGCCAAGCTGACCGGCTACGGCGTCAGCTCGACCGGCAACATCCTGGCCGGCTCACCGGCGCCCATCCAGATTTCGACGGCCGACATCGCGCCGGTGCCGACCACCAAGGTCGACACGCTGATGAACCTCAATTCCGGCGACAAGGTTCCCGCCACGACGCCGTTCAACGCCGACGACCCGACCAGCTACAACAAGCAGGTCCCGATCGACGTCTACGACAGCCTGGGCAATTCGCACGTGATGTCGACCTATTACGTCAAGACCGACGCCGGCAAGTGGAATGTGTACGTGGCCAGCGACGGCACCGAGATCACCAACCAGGCGGTGGCCGCCGCGGCTCAGGGCAGCACCGCCGCGTTTGCCGACGTCAACGCCAAGCGTGAAGCATGGGTGGCATCGAGCTCGGCGGTACCGCCAAACGTGACGCAGGTTGCCGCCGACCTGGCCGCCTACGCCGAATCGGCGCGCGTGATGGTTTCGGCTGCGGCCACGACCGCCGGCGCCACCGCGACCAACCTGGCTGCCATCAATGCCGCCGCCAAAAGCGCCGGCGACACGGTCGGCTACTCGCCGGCCGACGTCGACAAGGCGATTGCATCGGCTGTCAGCGTGTTGCCGGTGCCGGTCGGGCACCTCAATTTCGACACCAACGGCGCGCTCAGCACCACGCTGATGTCGCCGCAAACGCTGCCATTGACGATCGGCCTGCCGGTATTCCCGTCGACCGGGTCGGTGGGCACCATGCAGATCAAGTTCAACTTCAGCGGCACCACGCAGTACGGCGCCGCCACCAGTGAGAAATCGACCACCCAGGACGGCTACACGTCGGGCCACCTGCAGCGTTTCTCGGCAGGTTCGGACGGCGTCATCCTGGGCCAGTACAGCAACGGCCAGTCGAAGGCGCTGGGACAGATCGTGCTGGCGAACTTCGTCAATCCGAACGGCCTGTCGTCGCTGGGCAACAACGCCTGGGCGGAGACGTCGGATTCGGGCAATCCGATTGTCGGCACCCCGAACTCGGGCAGCCTGGGTACGCTTAATTCCTCGTCGGTGGAAAACTCGAACGTGGATCTGACGGCCGAACTGGTCAACATGATCACGGCGCAGCGCGTGTACCAGGCGAATGCGCAGACGATCAAGACGCAGGATTCGGTGTTGCAGACGCTGGTGAATCTGCGTTAATCGCTGGTTTTCTGAGCGATGATCCCTTCGTTCAGCCGCTGCACATCGGCGTCGCCGTATGGGGTGTCGATGCTGATTATACGAAGTAGCATTTTCAATACAGGTCCCGGCGTTCGCCGGGATGACGTTAGCTAACGCAAGGGCCAACGATGGACAAACTGATCTACACCGCCGCCAGCGGCGCCAAGCACCTGATGGAGCAGCAGGCGACGACGGCGAACAATCTCGCCAATGTCAGCACCACCGGCTTCCGCTCGCAGATCGACGCGTTCCGCGCCGTGCCGGTCGTCAGCGAAGGCACGTTGCCGACGCGAACCTTCGTCGTCGATGCCACCGTCGGTACCGATTTCGCCACCGGGCCGCTGCAGGCGACCGGGCGCGACCTCGATATCGCCGTCAAGGGCAAGGGCTGGCTGACGGTGCAAATGCCCGACGGCACCGAAGCCTACACCCGCAACGGCGCCATCCAGATGAACGCCAACGGCCTGCTGCAAACCCAGCAGGGCCTGACGCTGGCGGGCGAGGGCGGCCCGATCACGCTGCCGCCGGATGTCACGGTGGCAGTCGGCGGTGACGGCACCATCTCGACCATCGAAAACGGCATCAAGCCGGGCACGGCGACCATCCTGGGCAAGCTGAAACTGGTGAATCCGCCCGAGCAGGACCTGGTGCGCGGCGACGACGGTTTGTTCCGTATGAAAAATGGCACGGCCGCACAAGCCGACCCCACTGTCACGGCCGTCGGCGGCATGCTGGAAGGCAGTAATGTAAATCCGGTGGACTCGATGGTGACGATGATTTCCCTGGCCCGCTCCTTCGAAACCCAAATGAGCCTGTTGAAGAACGCCGAGAATAACGCGGCGAAAGCCACCCAGATCCTTGCTTTGAATTAATAGTTTCTCCCGCATAATTCAATTTGTGCGTGGCGGTGTCTGTCTGCCGCCTTACTGGAGAAGAAAATGATTCGTTCCCTGTTCATCGCGAAGACCGGCCTCGAGGCGCAGCAAACCAACCTTGACGTCATCAGCAACAACCTCGCCAACGTCAGCACCAACGGCTTCAAGAAGTCGCGCGCCGTGTTCGAGGATTTGTTGTACCAGAACGTGCGCCAGACTGGCGCCCAGTCGTCCCAGCAAACCAACTTGCCGTCCGGCCTGCAGATCGGCACCGGCGTGGCGACGGTCGCCACCGAGCGCCTGCACACGCAGGGCAATCCCCAGCAGACCAGCAATTCGAAAGACCTGATGGTCAACGGTAACGGCTTCTTCCAGGTCGCGCTGCCGGACGGCACTGCCGCCTACACCCGCGACGGCTCGTTCCAGACCGACGCGAACGGCCAGATGGTCACGTCGAGCGGCTTTCTGATCCAGCCGCCGATCACCATCCCGCCCAACGCCACATCGATCTCGGTGGGCCGCGACGGTACCGTGTCCGTGACGTCGGGCGGCACCACCGCCAGCACCCAGGTCGGGTCGATCCAGCTGACCAGCTTCATCAACCCGGCCGGCCTCGAGTCGAAAGGCGAGAACCTGTACGTGGAAACGACCGCCTCCGGCACGCCCAACACGAACACCCCGGGTACCAATGGCACCGGCGTGATCATGCAGGGTTATGTGGAAACGTCGAACGTGAACGTGGTCGAGGAAATGGTCAACATGATCCAGACCCAGCGCGCGTACGAGATCAACAGCAAGGCCATCACCACGTCCGACCAGATGCTGCAGAAGCTCGCCCAATTATGATGAAACTGATTCCCCTTTCGATGTTGCTGGCGGCCCTCGCTGGTTGCTCGACCGTGCCGACCTCGATCGTCCAGCGACCCACCAGCGCCCGCCCGCTGATGGTCGAAAGCGCGCCCGCGCTCGACGGCGCCATCTACCAGGCCTCGACGTACCGCCCGCTGTTCGAAGACCGGCGTGCGCGCCATATCGGCGACATGCTGACCATAAATATCGTCGAGAAAACCGCGGCCGTGAAAGCGGGCGCCAGCTCGGGTAACAAGTCGGGCTCGGTCAACGTGGGCATTCCCGGCCCGCTGCAAGGGAAATTCGGCGCGAACCTGGCCACCAGTACCGGCAACAAGTTTGCCGACGGCGACAACCAGAGCGCCAGCAACACCTTCACCGGCACGCTCGGCGTGACCGTCAGCGAAGTGCTGCCGAACGGGAACCTGATCGTCACCGGTGAAAAACAGGTGGCCATGAACAAGGGTGTCGAGTTCATCCGCTTCTCCGGGATGATCAATCCCGACACGATCCAGACTGGCAACGTGGTCTCGTCGACCCAGGTGGCTGACGCGCGGGTCGAATACCGCACCAACAGCCAGATCGACAAGGCCGAGATGGCCTCCATGGCATCGCGCTTCTTCCAGTCGCTGCTGCCGTTCTAAGGGGTTTTGCATGCGTTTTTCCAAACTTGCCGCTTTGATGTTGTCGCTGTCGATGCTGGCGCCGGTCGCCCATGCCGAGCGCCTGAAGGACCTCGCCAGCATCGCCGGCGTGCGTGAAAATCAATTGTCCGGTTACGGCCTCGTGGTCGGCCTGGACGGCACGGGCGACCAGACCACCCAGACACCGTTTACGGTGCAGTCGATCGTCGCCATGCTGGCCTCGAAAGGCGTGATCCTGCCGCCGGGCACGTCGCTGCAGCTGAAAAACGTCGCCGCCGTCATGGTCACGACGTCGCTGCCGGCATTTGCCCAGCCGGGCCAGACGCTCGACATCACGGTCTCGTCGATCGGTAACGCAAAAAGCCTGCGCGGCGGCACGCTCCTGATGACGCCGCTGCAAGGCGCCGACGGCCAGGTGTACGGCATGGCGCAGGGCAACGTGCTGGTCGGCGGCGTGGGCGTGCAAGCGGCCGGCGGCGGTGCGCAGGTGCAGGTGAACCACCTGGCGGTCGGTAAGATTTCGGCTGGCGCCACGGTGGAACGCGCCGTCGCCTCCAGCCTGGGCCAGGACAACCAGGTCCGCCTCGAACTGAACCAGACCGACTTCACCACCGCCAGCCGCGTGGTCGAAGCGATCAATGACAAATTCGGCCCCGGCATCGCGACCGCCCTGGACGGGCGCGTGATCCGCGTGCGCTCGCCGTCGTCGTCGGACCAGCGCGTGGCGTTCCTGGGCCTGTTGCAGAGCATCGACGTGAGCCCCGGCACGGCTGCGGCCAAGGTCATCATGAACGCCCGCACCGGCTCGGTCGTGATGAACCAGACCGTGACGCTGGAAAGCTGCGCCATTTCGCACGGCAACCTGTCGGTGACGATCAGCCCGACCGCGGAAGTCAGCCAGCCCAACGGTAAATCGCGGGGCAGGACCGTGGTCACGCAGTCGGCCGATATCGAGATCAAGAAAGATCCGGGCAAGGTCCTGATGGTGAAGGGTGGCGCGTCGCTGCAGGAAGTGGTCAAGGCCATGAATTCGATCGGCGCTTCGCCGCAAGACCTGCTGGCCATCCTGCAGGCGCTGAAGGCCGCCGGTTCGCTGCGCGCCGACCTCGAAATCATCTGAGGACGCCAAAATGATCAGCACCCTCGGCGCCGCCGACCAGTCCAGCAAACTCGCGCTCGATACCAACAGCCTGGGCAACCTGAAGCAATCGGCCAAGGCCGGTTCCCCCGAAGCCCTGCGTGGCGCCGCGACCCAGTTCGAAGCCATGTTCATCAACATGATGATGAAAAGCATGCGCGACGCCACGCCGCAGAACGGCATGACCGACAACGAGCAGACGAAAACGTTCACGACCATGCTCGACGGCCAGATGAGCCAGAACCTGGCCAAGCGCGGCATGGGCCTCGCCGACATGCTGGTTCGCCAGATGAGTTCGCAGACGGCCAATGCCCAGGCGCTGGCTATCGGCGGCGAGACGGCGGGCGCGGGCGCGACCGGCGGCAAGCTGCCCGGCATGGATGCCGGCGCGGATGCACTCGGCAGCGCGTTTGCCGCCAAGGCCGCCATCGTCAACCCGACCAGCACCGGCAACGCTTCGCAGGCGCCGCACGTGCGTTCATTCCAGGAAAAGCTCGCCGCCCACGCCGACGAAGCGGCGGCCGCCACCGGCATCCCGGCCAAGTTCATGCTGGGCCAGGCGGCGCTCGAGTCGGGCTGGGGCAAGCGCGAAATCAGGAACGCCGACGGCACCACCAGCCACAACCTGTTCGGCATCAAGGCCGGCCCCAGCTGGAAAGGCAAGACCACGACGGCGGTCACCACCGAATACGTCAATGGCACGCCTGTTACCCGGCGCGAAAAATTCCGCGCCTACGACAGCTATGCCGACAGTTTCAAGGATTACGCGAAAGTGATCGCGAACAATCCGCGTTACGAAAAAGTCATGGCGTCGGGCGGCGATGCCGCCAGCTTTGCCCAGGGTCTGCAGAAGGCGGGCTACGCCACCGACCCGCATTACGCCACCAAGCTGACGCGCATCATCCGCAACTCGCTGGCCTGATCCCGGTCCGGTCGGCCTGAAGAAAAGTTCACAAAAAACATTGTGAACTAATTAATTCATGTTTTTGCCATTGCTGCCGTTAATGGTGAAGCACATAGAAGGATTACCCCATGTCTGGAAATCTCCTCAATATCGGCAAGACCGGATTGTTCGCCGCGCAGGCGGCGCTGGCCACGACCGGCCACAACATCAGCAATGCCAGCGTCGCCGGCTACAGCCGCCAGGGAGTGGTGCAGGCCAGCCTGGGGGGACAGAACACCGGTAGCGGATTCATCGGCAACGGCACGACGGTGGCCGACATCAAGCGCTACAGCGATTCCTTCCTGAACGGGCAGGTGACCAGCGCACAGACATCGAAAAGCTCGCTCGACACGTACTACACCCAGATCAGCCAGATCGACAACCTGCTGGCCGACACCACGTCGGGCCTGTCGCCCGCCTTGCAGGATTTTTTTTCCACCGTCCAGAATTTGAGCGGCACCACCGGTTCCGATGCTGCGCGCCAGGCGCTGCTGTCGTCCGCGTCCTCCCTGTCGACGCGCTTCAACACCATCGACGGCCGCCTCGAGGAATTGCAGGCCGGCGTGAACAGCCAGGTCACGTCGACGATCGACACCATCAACACCTACGCCAGCCAGATCGCCAGCCTGAACGACCAGATCTCAACGTATTCCGCCAGCAGCGGCCGCCAGCCCAACGATTTGCTGGACGCGCGCGACCAGCTGATCCTGCAGCTCAATACCCAGGTCCAGACCACGGTGAGCAAGGGCGACAACAACAGCTTGACGGTGTCGATCGGCAACGGCCAGCCGCTGGTCGTCGGCAAGCAGGCGTTCCAGCTGGCCGCCACCACGTCCGACACCGACCAGACGCGCGTCGAAGTGGGCATTGTCATCGGACCGAAGGTGGTAACGCTGGCGGAAAATTCGCTCACCGGCGGCGCCCTGGGCGGCCTGATGGCGTTTCGCAGCGAGACGCTGGACAAGGCGCAGAACGCCGTCGGCCGCATCGCGATCACGCTGGCGGCCACGTTCAACGCCCAGCAAAACCTCGGCATCGATTCCACCGGCGCGATGGGCGGCGATTTTTTCACGGCGCCCGAAGCGTATGTCGGCGGCAGCATCAAGAACGCACCGGCCAGCACCACCGCGGTGAAAGCCGTGGTTGCCGATGCCGGCGCGCTCACGCAGAGCGACTACAAGCTGGAATACGACGGCAGCACCTTTACCGTGACGCGCCTGACCGACAACGTCAAGACGGCGATCAATCCGTATCCGCAAACAACCGCCCAGCGCATCGACGGCATCGACTTCACGGTCACCGGCAGCGCGGCCAAGGGCGATAATTTTTCGATCAAGCCGACCGTCAACGGCGCCGCGAATTTCGCGGTCAAGCTGACCGACGTGAGCCAGATCGCCACGGCCGCGCCGATCTCGACCAGCCAGCCGCTGACGAACACCGGCACCGGCAAGATCAGCGCCGGCAGCGTCGACAGCGCCTACCTCGTGCCCGGCAATGCCATCACGACGCCGGTGACCTTGAAATATGACAAAACCAGCGGCAACCTGTCGGGCTTTCCCGCCGACAAAGCCGTCACGGTGACCAGTGCGACCGGCGCAAAGGTGACGTACGCCGCGGACGCGACGAATATCCCGTTCACGGCTGGCTCGAGCTACAACTTCAGCGGCATGAACGTGACCATGACCGGGGTGCCGGCGGACGGCGACACGTTCAAGATCAGCAAGAACACCGATGCGTCCGGCGACACGCGCAATGCCGCGCTGCTGGCCGGACTGCAGACCAAGAACATCGTCAACGGCGGCACGGCGACGTTCCAGTCGGCGTACGCCCAGCTGGTCAGTTTTGTCGGCAACAAGACGCGCGAAGTCAAGGTCAACGCCGACGCCGGCGCCACCTTGCTGGCCCAGGTGACGGCGTCCCAGCAGGATGTGTCGGGCGTGAACCTCGACGAAGAGGCGGCCAACCTGCTCAAGTACCAGCAGGCCTACCAGGCCGCCGGCAAGGTCATGCAGATTGCCGGCACCCTGTTCGACACTTTGCTCACGCTCGGCAATTAAGCTGCACATACATTCAGGAACCTGATCATGCGTATCGCGACCAGTACCATTTTCGAAGCCGGCGTCCGCCAGCTGGGCACGCTGCAAAGCGACATGGCCAAATTACAGCTGCAGATGTCGTCCAACAAGCGCGTCGTGACGCCGTCGGACGACCCCGTGGCCGCCGCGCGCGCGCTGGAAGTGACGCAGTCGCAGTCGCTCAACACCCAGCTGGCCACTAACCGCTCGAATGCGCGCAGTTCGCTGTCGCAGGAGGAAGTTGCGCTCAACAGCGTCACCAGCCTGCTCCAGGACGTGCAGGACCTGGTGGTCAGTTCCGGCAATGCCAGCTTTACCGACGCCGACCGCGCCTCCAAGGCCACCGAGCTGGAAGGGCGCCTGGCCGATTTGCTGGGCCTGGCCAATTCGGCCGACGGCAATGGCGGCTTCATGTTTTCAGGCTACAAATCCGCCACGCAGCCGTTCAACCTGAACGAAACCGGTGCCGACTATGCCGGCGACCAGGGCCAGCGCATGGTGCAGGTGGGCTCGACCCGTTCGGTGCCCATCAGCGATTCAGGCTCGGCCGTGTTCGAGAACAACCCGACCGGCAACGGCCGCTTCCAGACGGGCGCCGTCAGCACCAACAAGGGCGCCGGCATCATTTCATCGGGCACCGTGACGGACGTGAGCCAGTTCAACAGCCACAAATACGCGCTCGATTTCAAGATTGCGGGCGACCCGGCCGTCACCACCTACAGCGTCACCGACAATTCGGTCGACCCGCCGCTGGCCGTACAGACCGACCAGCCGTACAAGGAAGGCCAGAGCATCACTTTTGGCGGCATGTCGATGGACATCAAGGGTGTGCCTGCCGATGGCGACAGTTTTACGGTCGCGCCGAGCCAGAAGCAGTCGGTGTTTACCACCATCACCAGCCTGATCAAGACGCTGCGCACCGGCGCCATCGGCTCGGCCGGCAAGGCGGCGCTGACGAACGGACTGAACCAGGCCAACGACAACATCAAGTCGGCGCTCGACACGGTGCTGACGGCCCGTTCCACCATCGGCTCGCGCCTTACCGAACTCGACAGCCTGGACAGCACCGGCACCGATCTGAACATCCAGTACGCCTCGACCTTGTCCGACCTGACCGACCTCGACCTGGTGGCCGCCTATTCGTCGTTCTCGCAGCAGCAGATCACGCTGACGGCGGCGCAGAAGTCCTTCACGACGATGTCGGGACTGTCGCTGTTCAATTACATCAGCGGTTAAACCGGCGCCGTTGCGCTTTCACGCCCGGTAGCGCAGCGCGTCGATCACCAGTCCCAGCGCCCTGGACGGATGGCGCCGGCTCGGATAGTAGGCGTGCAGGCCGGGAAACGCGGGGCACCAGCCGGGCATCACGCTGACCAGCCGGCCCGCGCGCAAATGCTCCTCGGCCAGATCCTGCGTCACGAACGCCAGCCCGTTCCCGCTCAGCGCCGCGTTGACCATCTGGCCGGCGCTGGAAAACACTGCCTGGCCGCGCACCCGCGCTTCGACCGGCCGGCCCTCGTGCTGCAGTTCCCACGCGTAAATCCCGCCGCTGCTGGCCAGGCGCAGCGTGATGCAGTTGTGCTTCATCAGCTCCGCCAGGGACGCCGGCACGGGGCGGTGCGCAAAGTAGGCGGGCGCGCCGACGATCATCGTCGGCATGTCGGCAGTCAGGCGCACCGCGATCATGTCCTCGTCGACCTGGTCGCCGTAGCGCACGCCGATGTCGTAGCGCTCGGCGGCAATGTCCACCAGCTTGTAGTCGGCATGCACTTCCAGGTGCAGGTCGGGATACTGCGGCAGCAGCGGCGCGAGCCGGGGCCACAGGATGGTATCGATGACGTGGTCGATGGCGGTGATGCGCACCGTGCCGATGGGCTTGTCGCCCAGGTCGCTGACCGCGGCGATTTCCGCTTCCACTTCGGCCAGGCGCGGCGCCACGTTCTGCAGCAGCCGTTCGCCCGCTTCCGTGGGCGAGACGCTGCGCGTGGTGCGGTTCAGCAGGCGCACGCCCAGGCGCGCTTCGAGCGCGCGCATGATGTGGCTCAGGGAGGATTGCGTCATGCCGAGTTTGGCGGCGGCGCGCGTAAAACTGCGTTCGCGCGCCACTTCGAAAAAAATCATGACGTCGGTGAGGTTGTCGCGGGCCATGGAGCGTATTCCTGAACGTGGGAAACCGATCATACTGGCTTATGCCAATATCAACCGAATCATGCGCACTATTCATGTCCTTGAATCATAGGTTCATGCCAGTTCCGCTGCGTTTCATGACGCCCGAGCCGGGTACCATGGCTGCCATGACGACTTTCCACTCCACTGTTTCGACCCCGCGTCCTTCCAGCGCCATCGGCGCCATGGCCATGTGCGTCGCCTTGCTGATCGCCGCCGAATTCATGCCGGTCAGCCTCCTGACCCCGATTGCCGCCGACCTCGGGGCGACCCAGGGCATGGCCGGCCAGGCGATTTCCATTTCCGGGCTGTTTGCCGTGGTGACCAGCCTGCTCATTCCCGGCATTGCCAGCCGCTTCGACCGCCGCCATGTGCTCATCGCGCTCACTGCCATCCTGCTGGCCTCGCTGGTGCTGATCGCCGCCGCGCCGAACTTTGCCGTGTTCATGGCGGCGCGCGGCTTGCTGGGCATAACGGTCGGCGGCTTCTGGGCGCTGTCGACGTCAACCATCATGCGCATGGTGCCGCAGGAGGGTGTCGCCCGCGCCCTCGGCACGCTTTACATGGGCAACGCCGTGGCGGCCGCGCTGGCGGCGCCGGCGGGCAGCTATCTCGGCGCACTGATCGGCTGGCGCGGCGTGTTCTGGGGCATGGCGCCGATTGTCGCGCTCAATCTCGCCTGGCAGTGGCTCAGCCTGCCATCGATCCGCGTGCCAGGCGCCCGGCCCGTGGGGGCGTCGATCGGCCTGCTCAAGCGCCGCCAGGTGGCCGTTCCCATGGCGGCTGTCATGCTGACTTTTGCCGGGGCGTTCGCGGTCTTCACTTACCTGCGCCCGTTTCTCGAAACGTACACCAGGGTGACGACGCAGCAGCTGTCACTGTTGCTGCTCTGCCTGGGCGGCGCCGGTTTCATCGGCACTTACGGCGCCAGTGCGCTGGCCGGGCGCCACCTGCACCGCCTGATGCGCGGCTTGCCGCTGGCGCTGGCCGCCGTCACGCTGGCCATGCTGGCATGCGGCCACCTGTTCTGGGCCACGGCGCTGCTGCTGATGGCGTGGGGCGCGGTCAATTCGGCCATTCCGGTGTGCTGGTCGACCTGGCTCGCGACCGGTATTGCAGACGACCCCGACAGTGGTGGCGGCCTGATGGTGGCGGCGATCCAGCTGGCCATCATGCTGGGCGGCGCACTGGGCGGCCTGCTGCTCGACCGCCTGTCGATGGCGGCGACGATGAGCGGCGGGGCGTTGTTGCTGGTGGTGGCGTTCCTGGCGATGGGGGCGCTCAAGCGCAGCGCGCCAGCAAGCTGATCAGGAAGCGCGCAAGAAATTTCTTGTTGTTGCACGATATTGTTTGTTTACTTTCTTGTTTGTGCACGTTAATATGCGTGCATGCACAACGATCTCCCACTGGCGCGCCGCGACGTCATTGCCCTCAGGCTTGAACAAGGGCAGGGCGCCATCGCCAGCAGCCTGGCGCAGGAATTCGGCGTCTCCGAAGACGCCATCCGGCGTGACTTGCGCGCACTGGCAGCGGAAGGGCGCTGCCGGCGCGTTTATGGCGGCGCGTTGCCGCTGTCGCCGGCATCCACACCGATGGCGGCGCGGGTCGATGACCAGCCCGAGCGCAAGGCGGCACTGGCCCGCACTGCCGCCGCCCTGGTACTGCGCGACGAACTGGTGTTCCTCGACAATGGCAGCAGCAACCTCGCCATCGTCCGTTTCCTGCCGCGCGACCTGGGCCTGACGGTGGCAACCAATTCCGTGCAGATCGCCGCCGAGGTGCTCAGGCGCAGCGACCTGCAACTCATCATGGTGGGCGGCAGGGTGGATCCGATCGTGGGCGGCTGCATCGACGCACACGCGCTGGGCCAGGTCGCCTTGCTGAACATCGATCGGTGCTTCCTCGGCGCGTGCGCGGTGGCGGCCGGCAGCGGCATCGCCGCCTTCGATCCGGCCGACGCCAGCTTCAAACGCGCCTTGCTGGCGGCCAGCGTCCACGTCACGGTGCTGGCCACCAGCGACAAGCTCGAGACGCGCGCGCCGCACCGGATCGCCGCCCTCGAGGCCATCGACCAGCTCGTCGTCGAGCACGATGCACCCGCTGCCATCGTGGCCGCGCTGGCGCAGGCCGGCGCCACGGTGCTCGCCGCGGCGCCATGATTTTTCACTCATTCCAGGAGTCTTCCATTGCACGCTGCTGACAGCCCCGCGACCCGCCTCGCCACCCGCATCATGTTCCTCGTCGCCGGATTCGGCTACGCCTGCTGGGCGCCGCTGGTGCCGCTCACCAAGCTCAAGTTCGGTATCGACGAGCACATCCTGGGCCTGCTGATCCTGTGCATCGGCATCGGCTCGATCACGGCCATGGTCGTCACCGGCATGCTGGCCACGCGCATTGGCGGCAAGCCGATCCTGCTGGTCAGCGGCTTCGGCTTTGCCCTGATGCTGGCGCTGCTGCCCCTGGCCGGCTCGACCACGATCCTGGCCTGTATCCTGTTTGGCTTCGGCGCCACGCTCGGCTCGCTCGACGTGGCGATGAACGTGCACGCGGTGCAGGTGGAAAAAGCGGCGGCGCGGCCGATGATGTCCGGCTTCCACGCGCTGTTCAGCATTGGCGGGTTCGCCGGCGCCGCGTTCATGACCTTCCTGTTGTCGATGCAGGTCGCCACCGTCACGGGCACGGCCATCTGCGCCGTCCTGATGGCGCTGGCCGTGGGCATCGCGGCGCCGCGCCTGTTGAATATCGCCCCCACACCGGGCGGCCCGCTGTTTGCCGTCCCGCGCGGCCTGGTGCTGGTGCTGGCGGTCCTGGCCGCCGTCACGTTCCTGGTCGAAGGCGCCTTGCTCGACTGGAGCGCCTTGCTGATCACCGAGGCGCAACTCGTGCCGGTGGCGCAGGGCGGCATCGGCTACATGATTTTTTCGGTGGCGATGACGGCCGGGCGCCTCAGCGGCGACGCGCTGTCGGCGCGCCTGGGCGACTTCCGCACGCTGCTGTGGGGCGGGCTGGTCGCGTTGCTCGGCTTCGTCATCCTGCTGGCGGCGCCCGGCACGGTGCCGGTCTTGTCCGGCTTCGCCTTCATCGGCCTTGGCTGCGCGAACATCGTGCCAGTCCTGTTCCGCCGCGCTGCAGGGCAGACGATCATGCCGTCGGCGCTGGCGATTGCCGCGGTCACGACGACCGGTTACGCGGGCATCCTGGCAGGGCCCGCGGTGATTGGTTTCGTGGCGAAGGCGACCGGGCTGCACTCGGCG
>Ga0265780_10002081_pt1 | contig 27644 bp, 15 predicted proteins | sample P1T30metagenome_FD_192432 | JGI IMG/M metagenome (GOLD analysis project Ga0265780, IMG submission 192432) | Plant litter microbial communities from East Loma Ridge, Irvine, California - P1 T30 | ecosystem: Environmental > Terrestrial > Plant litter > Unclassified | place: USA: California...
CGCAGATTTTGAGGCCGTGAATGCCAGCACCCCAATTCACGGCCTCAAAATCTGCGCTACTTGCTGCCCACGGCCAGATAACCGCTAAGATGCTACAGGAAACCTTGGCCTCTTCGGCTGAAATTGCGAGGTCTAAAAGTAGCCGTCTTCACGACTGGCCGACCTGCTGACGCGGCCAGCGCGATGAAGCGCGCAACTCCTCTTGTTTTTATGTTTTTCACTACCGCACTCCGCCAACACGGCCTGTTTCTGGGCACCTTTTTGGGCTTTATCGCTGCCACTTCTGCCCAAGCCCAGTTGGTGGCTTTTCCGGGGGCCGAGGGCTACGGGCGCATGGCTACGGGCGGGCGCGGGGGCCAGGTGGTCGAGGTTACGAACCTCAACGACGCGGGGCCGGGCAGCTTGCGCGATGCGTTTACGCAGTATCCGGAGCAGCCCCTTACCGTGGTGTTTCGGGTGGGCGGGCTTATCAATCTGAGTTCGCCGCTGCGGCTCTCGCGCTCCAATGTCACCATTGCAGGCCAGACCGCGCCGGGCGATGGTATCTGCCTGAGAAATTACACCTTCAAGATTTTTGGCACCAACATCATCGTGCGCTACGTGCGCTCGCGGCCCGGCAATATGTCGGGGGCCAATAAGTCGGGCGTGTACGGCCTGAATATGGAAAATTGCCGCAACTTTATCGTGGACCACTGCTCGTTTAGCTGGTCGATTGAGGAAACAGCGACGTTCTATGACAATAAGTACTCCACCGTGCAGTGGTGCCTGGTGAGCGAGAGCCTCAACTCGTCCTTCAACGGCAAGGGCGACCACGGCTATGCGGGCGTGTGGGGCGGGCAGTACGCCTCCTACCACCACAACCTGGTGGCGCACCACCACAGCCGCGCCATCCGCTTTAATGGAGCGCGGGCGCACGACACTACCGCCGTGGTAGACTACCGCAACAACGTGATTTACAACTGGGGCGATATGTACGCCGCCTATGGCAACGAGATTGTGATACCCGGCGGCAGTGGCCAACTCAACCTGGTGAACAACTATTACAAGGGCGGCCCGGCCACCCCAGCGGCGAAGGCGGCGTACATCTTCGACATCACGCAAGCCTATGACGCGGCTAGCCCCAACCGGCCGGTAGCCACGGTGTACGCGGCCGGCAACTACGACAAAGGCTACCCGGCCGTGACGGCCGACAACTGGCGCGGCATCCGGCTGCACTACTACCCTTCCACGCCGGCCAATTTTGCCCTGTTCAAGCAAGCGACCGAAACGCCCAACCTCCCGGCCGTCACTACCCAAACCGCCCAGGCGGCCTACGAGCTGGTGCTGGCCGGCGCCGGGGCCACCGTACCCCACCGCGATGCCGTTGATACGCGCATCGTGCGGGAAACGCGCACGGGTACGGCCACCGGCAGTAGCCCCGGCGGCAGCGCCACCTACGGCCTGCACCAAGGCATTATCGACACCCAGGACGATGTGGGCGGCTGGCCCACCTACGCCACCGGCCCCGCCCCCACCGACACCGACCAAGACGGCCTACCCGATGCCTGGGAAACCGCCCACAAGCTCAACCCCCGCGACGCGGCCGACCGCAACATGCTCGCTGCCAGCGGCTACACGCAGCTAGAAGAATACTTGAACAGCCTAGCTAGTAAGTAGTAGCGCGGACTTTTAGTCCGCAAATAGCTGTAACGTCAACGCCCGGTAGCGGGCGCATTTTCAATTCTGTAGACTATCCAAAAACGGCTGTTCTTGCGAATTACTCGCGGACTGAAAGTGCGCGCTACTTTGGGCCGAAATCGATACCGGCATCGTTGCCGACAACGATTGCGCAATTAAACCCGGCGCAAGCCGCTCAATAGGGGGCATTTAGGGCAGACCTTGCGCGCCTGCTGCACGCTGGGCGACGCTACTCGCTGGGCTTGGGGCAAGTTCTTTTTCCCACCCAACTTCTTCTTTATGCCCCTTTCTACTCAGCAGTGCCCCGGTCGGGGGCGCTGGTTTTGGCGCTATGCGCTGGTTTTTATTGGCTTGCTGCTAGGCGGCCAAATGGCTTTGGCCCAGGGCACGCCGGCCGTGACGGTAGCTAAGGACGGCACTGGCAATTTTACGACGGTGCAGGCGGCCATAAATGCCGCCCCTACGGCCGCTACGGCGGCCTACGTTATCTACATCAAAAACGGGAAGTACAAGGAGAAAATCAGCGTACCGGCTAATAAGCCGTTTTTACAGTTGGTGGGCGAAAGCGTGGGCGGCGTTATCCTGACCTACGACGACTACTCGGGCAAGCCCAACCCGGCGGGCGGCACCTTTGGCACCGCCAACTCGGCCTCCGTCACCGTGGCGGCGGCCGATTTCAGCGCCTTTAACATCACCTTTGAGAATACCACGGGCGTGAATCCGGGGCCGCAGGCGCTGGCCATCAACATCACCGGCGACCGGGGCGCGTTTCGCAACTGCCGCTTTTTGGGCGGTCAGGACACGGTGTATGCTGGTGGCAACGCCACCCGGCAGTACTTCCGCAATTGCTACATTGATGGCAATACGGACTTCATTTTTGGCAATACCATCGCCGTGTTCGACCGTTGCGTCATCTACCCCAAAACCCGCAACGACAACGGCAGCGGCGGCTATATCACGGCCGCCAACACCCCGGCGGGCCAAACCTACGGCTACGTTTTTCGGAACTGCATAATCCCTGGTAACCAAGGCACTACCACTTATACCCTGGGCCGCCCCTGGCAAAACGATGCCGCCACGGCGGCCGCCGCTAAGTCCAACAGCAAGGTCGTTTTCCTGAATAGCCGCATTGGCAGCGGCGTCATTCGTCCCGAAGGCTGGAGCACCTGGGATACTGGTACCGATGTCAACCTGATTACCTATGCCGAGTACCAGCCCCGTAACTTCCGGGGCAACCTCGTGAACGTGAGCCCGCGCGTAAGCTGGTCGAAGCAGCTAACTGCCGCCGACACGGCGCAGTACCAAACTGCCACCGTGCTGGGCACCTGGAACCCCTGCACCGTGGCCACCAGCATGTGCGCGGCCTTCGCCCCGAGCATCGCAGCCACCAATTTTCTGGCCGTAAAAGGCGCCTCCGCGTCGGCTTTTACCTGGAATGCCAGCTGGGCCATTGCCCAAGTGCAGTACGAGCTGATGCGCAGCAGCACCCGCAAAGGCACTTACACCAGCGTAAAACAGCTCACCGCCGCCAACGACACCACTTACAATTTCCAATCGACCGACGCGCTACCGGCGGCGGGCAGCAGCTACTTCTACTACCTGCGCTCGACTAAAACCGGCCTGACCACGCACATCACCGATACGCTGGAAATTTCGCGCACGCCCACCATCACCGTCACAGGCACGCTCGGTACACTCACGCAGTACGCCGGTGGCCCGTCGGCAGCTCGTATCTACACTGTAGCCGGGGCCAACCTCACCACTGACCTTACTATTACACCGCCCACCGGCGTAGAGCTTTCCGCCAACGGCGGCACCACCTGGAGCAGCGCGCCGCTAGTACTACCTCAGGCCAACAATACGCTGGCCACCACCACTATCAGCGTGCGCCTGAATACGGCTACGCTGGGTGCTTATTCAGGCACCATCACGCACACGAGCGCGCCGGCCGCTTCGGTTTCGCTGGCGGTGGTGGGCACGCGGGTAGCCACGGCACAGCCCGTTTCGGTGCCGTTGCAGTGGTGGCCGATGGCGCGCAATGCCCAGGACAGCGCCGCGGTGCGCTCGTCGCAGTTGGTGGCCAGCACGGCCACACTGCGCAAGTTCGTAGTGTCGAGCGGTTCGGCGGCGGCTACCCTGCCGCCCTATTCGGCGCGCTACGGGCAGGCCTTCGCGCCGCAGGCCGATGGCGGCTGGACGGCCGCCGTGGGCGGCAATGGCGGCAACCTCAACCGCACGTACTACGAGCAGTTTGTCATTACGGCGGCTACCGGGGCCTCTTTGCGGCTCGATTCGCTGGCGCTCACGACCTACGTCAATGCCTCGACCAGCAACACCAAGCTGGCGGTGGTGTGGTCGCGCTCGGGCTTCCGCACCGACTCGGCCGACGTGAGCGGCGGCGTGGGGCCGGCCGGCGTTTTTGCCTCCACGGCCAATGGCGGCTTTGCCTCGCCCGTGCTCCTGACAACCAGCAACACCTACCGATTTAACTTCCTGAGCACGGGCGGCGTGAATTTGGCCGCCGGCCAAACCCTGACGGTGCGCCTGTACTACAGCTGCGGCAGCAGCACGCTCACCACCCGGTTCGCGCTCCTCAAAAACGTGATTGCCAAAGGCGAAGCCGGCGTGACTACTCCCACCCCACCCACGCCTACCCCCACGCCCGTGGCAATGCCCGGCTTTCCGGGGGCCGAGGGTGCGGGCAAGTACACCACCGGCGGGCGCGGTAGCACCACCGCCCCCACCACCGTCATGGAAGTTACCAACCTCAACGACTCGGGCGTGGGCAGCCTGCGCGAGGCGCTGGCAGGCACCGTGGCCAGCCGCACGGTGGTATTTCGGGTGTGCGGCACCATTCATTTGCTCACCGCGCTGCGCATTCCGGCCAATACGACCATTGCCGGCCAGACCGCGCCTGGTGACGGTATTTGCATTGCCGACAAGCAAACCAACGTGAATGGCAGCAACGTGATTGTGCGCTTCATACGCTTTCGCCTCGGCGACCGCTACCAAAACCTGGGCATGGTGAATGGCAGCGGCGACGAGGACTGCTTCGACTCGCTGGGCAACTACACGGGCCTGATAGTGGACCACTGCACCTTTAGCTGGGGCGAAGACGAGTCGCTGACCTGCTACCGGGGCGACAACCTGACCTTGCAGTGGAACATGATAAGCGAGGGCCTCAACTACTCGTACCACTTCGAAACCGGCGACACCGACTTCGAGCGGCACGGCTACGGCGGCATTTGGGGTGGGCGGCACGCCTCGTTTCACCACAACCTACTGGCCCACATGCAAGGCCGCAACCCGCGCTTCGACGGCTCGCGCAACCTGTCGCCCAACACGCCGGGCCAGGAAAATGCCGAATTTGCCAATAACGTGCTCTACGACTGGGGCGGCTACACCACCAACGGCGGCGAAGGCGGCAACTACAACATCGTGAACAACTTCTACAAGTGGGGCCCCAGCACCAGCACCGGCAGCAGCGCGGGCGTGGCCATCAAGTCGCAGATTCTCAATCCTTACAAGCAAACCAGCAGCCCGGTATTGCCCTACGGCCAGTTTTACGTAGCAGGCAACTACGTCGATAACTCGGCCTTTATCACCAGCCACAACTGGCGCGGCGTCAGCATGAATGGCGGCACTTTGGCCGACACCACGCAGTCGAAAGTAGCCACGGCCTTTGCCATCGGCACCGATGTGCTGCCCGTGCAATCGGCCCAGGCGGCCTATACCGCCGTGCTGGCGGGCGTGGGCTGCGTGCTGCCCGTGCGCGATGCCGTAGACCAGCGCATTATTCTGGAGGTGCAAAATCGCACGGGCACCATCATCGATGTGCAGGGCGGCTACCCGCACGGCACGCCCTACAGCACCTCGCAGGTGGCCTGGCCCGCACTCACCTGCGGCACCGCCCCCACCGATACCGACCACGACGGCATGCCTGACACCTGGGAAACCAGCATGGGCCTCAACCCCAACGACCCTACCGACCGCGCCACCATCGCCGCCAACGGCTACCCCAACCTCGAAAACTACCTCAACGGCCTAGTGGCAGCTACTGTGCTGGCGACCGCGCCAGCCGCCGGCCCCGCCGACTTGCTGCAAGTATACCCCAACCCGGTGGCTAGCAGCACGCTCACCCTCACGCGCCCTCGCAGCAGCAGCCCCGGCCAAGTAGCCGTGTACGACCTGCGCGGCCGCCAAGTGCTGACGGTCAGTACGCCAGCCGGCATCGCCGACATCAACCTCCCGGTAGGCAGCCTGAGTTCGGGCCTTTACCTGGTGCGCTACACCAGCGCCGCGCAGACGCTGACAACCAAGTTCACCAAAGAGTAGGCACGCAAAAAAAGGCTGGGGCCGGTAGCTACGCAGCTACCGGCCCCAGCCTTTTTTACGGCTTTTTGGCACCTCAAGCAACTACTGCTACCTGCGTCGATTCGCGCAGTATCATGGTGGTGGGCACAGTGGTCGTAGTAGCGGGCAAGGCCGCACGGTGCTTGCGCTCGATGATGTCGAGCAGGCGCTCGGCGGCTTCCTGGCCGATTTCCTTGGCCGGCTGCACTACGGTGCTCATCGAGGGCGACAGCATATCGGCCACGTTGAGGTTGGTGAAGCCAATGAGCGATACCTCATCGGGGATGCTGATGCGGCGCTGGCGCAACGCGGCCAGGCAGCCCAGCGCCAGCCGGTCGCTAGCCGTGAAAAACGCGTCGGGCCGGGGCGTGAGGGCTAGCAGCTCATCAACGAGCGGGCCTACCTCGTCGGGGCCGAAGGTGCCGAAGCGCACCAAGCTTTCGTCGTAGGGCAAGCCATTTTGCTCCAGGGCAGCGCGGTAGCCAGCCAGCCTTTCTTGCGTGATGCTGAGCCAGGGCTGAATCGTGAGGTGCGCAATGCGCCGCCGCCCGGTTTTAATCAAGTGCTCGGTAGCGGCGAAGGCCCCGCCGAAGTTGTCAGCCACGATGCGGGGCGTATCCACGGCGCTCGACACGCGGTCGAACTGCACGATAGGCGTGCCCTGCCGCTGCAACTCCTGGAGGTGCGACACGTCGGAAGTTTCGCTGCTGAGCGAGATGAGCAAGCCATCGACGCGGCGGGCCAAGGCCTGCCTGATATTGGCCATTTCGCGCTCGTAGGTTTCGTGGGTCTGGAAGATGAGCACGTCGTAGCCCCGCCGCTGGGCTACATCCTCGATGCCATTGATGGCCTGCGAAAAGTAATAATTGGCAATCTGCGGCACGATTACCGCGATGGCCTTGCTGCTGCTGCCTTTCAGGCTGAGGGCGATTGGGTTGGGGCGGTAGTGCAGGCGGGCGGCGCACTCCATCACCACGCGCTTGGTCTCGGCATTAATCTCGTAGCTGTCGCGCAGGGCGCGCGAGACGGTCGACACCGAAATATTTAGCTCACGGGCAATGTCTTTGAGGGTCGCGGCTTCCAAGCAGAGTATAATTAAAATGCAATTACCAGGCGTCATTCGCCGCCCGGCTTTCTATCCTAAAGGTAGGCCTTAATCGGGGCCAGCTGTACGGTAGCGCTTACCCAAGGCCTTTCGAACAAGTGACGGCAACGTTACCGATAACGTTTGCGCAAATAAAAACGGTCCCGGTCTTCATTCAAGCCGCTGCCGGCCTTAAACTTCGGTGCAGTGAAAGCGCCCGGCTCATTTTAGCGGGGTCTTTTATCCCTTAATAGTTTTAAAAAACTGGTTTCCCGGCTGGGGCCGGCGGTTTGCAGCCCGCTCCTCCAGCCGCTCGGCTCGCCGGCCACCCGCCGGCTCGCAGCCTACTTGCACTCGCCTTTTTCAAGTCCCATCCACTTTTACTCTGCTGCTCTTTATGAAAAGACATTTCCTATTACTCTGGCTCGTGCTGTGCGCCAGCGTTAGCCTGGCTCTGGCCCAAACCCGCGCCATCACGGGCGTAGTAAAGGGCTCGGACGGCGAGACTCTCCCCGGTGTAACGGTGCTGCTGAAAGGCACCACCAACGGTGCCGCCACCAGCATTGATGGCGGCTACACCATCAACGTGCCCGCCGATAGTAAGTCGGCCACGCTACGATTTAGCTTCGTGGGCTTTGTGAGCCAGGAAGTGGCCGTGGGCGACAAAACGACTATCAACGTAACGCTGGTTTCGGATGTGCAATCGCTCGATGATGTGGTAGTAATCGGTTACCAGGAAGTGCGCCGCGGCGACGTAACCAGCGCCATCTCGTCGGTGAGCGCCCAGCAAATCAAGGACATCCCGGTAAACTCGGCGGCGGAGGCCCTCACCGGCCGCCTGGCCGGCGTGCAATTGACCTCCTCGGAAGGCACGCCCGGCAACAACAGCGTGCAAGTGAAGGTGCGCGGCGGCGGCTCGATTACACAAGACAACTCGCCGCTTTACATCGTGGACGGTATTCAGATTGAGAACGCGCTGTCGGTAATCGCGCCACAGGACATTCAGTCGGTTGACGTGCTGAAGGACGCTTCTTCGACCGCTATCTACGGCGCCCGGGGCGCCAATGGCGTGGTTATCATCACGACCAAAGGCGGGCGCGAAGGCCGCACTTCGGTGTCATACAACGGCTTCGCGGGCTTCCGCAAGATTACCAAAACCCTCGACGTGATGGGCCCGGCCGACTACCTGAACTGGGAGTACGAGCGTGCCCAGCTCGCAGGCACGGGGGCCAACGTGACGGGCGGCACCAACACGTTTAAGAGCGTTTTTGGCTCGCTCAATTTCAACGGCGATACGCTAACCCGCCTGCGCAACCTGCCCAACCAAGACTGGCAGCGCCAGGTATTTGGCCGCAGCGCCTTCCAGCAAACGCACAACGTATCGGTGAGCGGCGGCACCAAGGCCACGACCTTCAACCTGAGCCTGACCCGTAACACGGAGGACGGCATTCAGCTGGGTTCGAGCTACGACCGCAAGCTGGTCAACTTTCGCATCGATACCAAGGCTAGCGACAAGTTCCGGCTGGGCTTCAATGCCCGCTTCAACGACCAGGAAAACCTGGGCGCGGGCACCGGCGCTGCGCTGGGCACCTCCAGCAACGGTACTACCGTGAACACTGGCTCCAGCGTGACCTCGCGCCTGCGCAACACGGTGCAGTATATTCCTTTCAACCTGCCGACCACGGCTGGAGCTGACCCCACGGCCAACTTCGACCCCGATTTCTTCAACAACTCGACGCTGATTAACCCGGTTTTGACCATCAATAACGAGTACCGCGCCGACAAGCGCCGCACGTTTAACATGGGCGCCACGGCCTCGTACAATATTCTGCCCTCGCTGGCATTTCGCTCCACGGGCGGCTTCGACATTACGTACACCGACCTCAGCACCTTCAACGGGCTGTACTCGCCCACCATCCGGCAGGCGGCGGGTGGCTACCAGAACATGCCGTTCGTCACCATTACCAACGGCATCACCACTACGCTCAACAACTCGAACGTGCTAGACTACACGTTCAAAAAAGACAAGCACACCTTTAATGCCCTGCTGGGCGAGGAAACTTACCGCCAGCGCACCACGCAGAGCTTCGTGCAAACGAATTTCCTGCCGACCGACATTACCGCCGAGCGGGCGTTGGCCAACATCAATCAAGCCGTGCTGCCAGTGGGTACCCTAGCCCAGCCCGTGCTGCCGAGCACCGGCATTCCGGTCGATTATGGCCTGGTTTCGGGCTTTGCCCGCGCCAGCTACGACTACGATGGCAAGTACCTGGTTTCGGCCTCGGCCCGCCTTGACTACTCCTCCAAGTTTGAGCCCGGCCCCAACCGGCGCGGGATTTTCCCGGGCGCATCGGCCGCGTGGCGCGTTTCGCAGGAAGACTTTTTCAAGGACTACCTCACCAAAGTATCGGACCTGAAAGTGCGCGTGAGCTACGGCCAAGCCGGCAACAACCGCATTCCGGACTTCCTGACCAAGCCGCTTTTTCAGGCCGGCAACGTCAACTACGCCCTCAACCACGTAACGACGCCCGCAACGGCCCTCACCACGCTCTATAATCCCGACCTGAAGTGGGAAGTAACCACGACCCGCGACGTAGGCGTGGACGTGGGCTTGTTTAACAACCGCGTGCAGTTCACGGCCGACGTGTACTACAACACTACTAATGACCTGCTGATTGCGCAGCCGCTACCAGGCTTTTCGGGCTACACCCAGCAGTTCCGCAACATCGGCTCGACCTCGAACAAAGGCCTGGAATTGCAGCTCAGCGGCACGGTCATCCAGACGCCGGACTTTACCTGGACGGCCTCGGTCAACGCCTCGTTCAACCGCAACAAAATTACGGACCTGGGCGGCTTGTCGGAGATTCCGAGCATTCAGTCGGGCTGGGCAGGCTCGGCCCTCTCGGGAGCCGACTACGTGGCCCGCGTGGGCCAGCCGGTGGGCCAGATGTACGGCTACGTCACCGACGGCTTCTACACCGCCAACGACTTCAAATCCTACAACTATGCCACCCGCATCGGGGTGCTGAACGACAACGTGGCCAGCAACGCCGCCATCACCAACAACACGGTGATGATTGGCAGCATCAAGCTGCGCGACATCAACGGCGACGGCCAGATTACGGAGGCCGACAAAACGGTTATCGGCAACTCGAACCCCAAGATGATTGGCGGCCTCAACCAGCAGTTCACCTACAAAGGCTTCGACGCCAGCGTATTTCTGAACTTCGTGCTGGGCAACGACATCTACAACGCCAACAAGATTGAGTTCACGACCAGCACCGCCAACACGGCCTACGCCAACCTGCTAACCGACATGACCAACCGGGTGCGCTACACCGACAACAACGGCGCGCTCATCACCGATGCCACCACCTTCAACCAGGTAAACGCCAACGCCAGCATTTGGAGCCCCGTGCGGGGCAACTACTTCCTGCACTCCTACGCCATCGAGAGCGGCTCGTTTTTGCGCGTCAACAACATCACGGTGGGCTACTCGCTACCCAAGGGCCTGCTAAGCAAAGTAAAGGTGCAAAACCTGCGTTTCTACGTGACGCTCAACAACCTGTATACGTTTACGAAGTACTCGGGCTACGACCCCGAGGCCAATACGCGCCGCTCGACGCCCCTCACGCCGGGAGTCGACTACGCCGCCTACCCCCGTAGCCGCGCCTTTTTATTCGGCCTGAACCTGGGGCTGTAATCTTTTCCCACCCGCCCTTAATCAGGCACCCAGCTAGTTCCTAGCCTTATGAAAGCTTTCAATTTTACCTCGCGGCAGGCCGCAGCGGCGCTGCTGTTGACTGGGGCAGCCGGGCTGGCCACGGCCTGCAAAAGCTACCTCGACATCGAGCCCACGGCCCTGACCACGACCGAAGCCACGTTCAGCACCGTGAGCGGCGCGACCAGTGCGGTGTTGGGCGCCTACGACCCCTTGTCGGGCGACAATACGTATGGCAGCCGCGTCAGCACGTACTACCCCTACGACACCGACGAGCTTATCGGCACGTCGGGCACCTTCGACGTGGAGCGTAAGGGCATTGCCCGCTATAAAGCCTTTGCCAGCAATACCCAGATTCTGAACCCCTGGAACACTTTGTACCAAGGCGTGGAGCGCGCCAATGTCTGCATCAAGTACATTCCGCAGATGGCGCTGTACACCACGGGTACCAGCGCCGACACGGCTACGCTGCACCGCCTCTACGGCGAAGCCCTCACGCTGCGGGCGCAGTACTACTACGAGCTGATTCGCAACTGGGGCGACGTGCCGGCGCAGTTCACGCCCTCGAGCTACGACCAGAATTTTAACCTGCCCAACGCCGACCGCAACCAGACGCTGACCACCCTGATTGCCGATTTGGCTACGGCCGAAAAGCTGGTGCCCTACCGCACCAATGCCGGCATCGTGAACGAGCGCATTACCAAAGGCGCCGTGAAGGCCCTGCGCGCCCGCCTCGCCTTGCAGCGCGGCGGCTACGCGCTGTTTGGTAACACCATGACGCGCAAGGCCGACTACCTCGACTACTACCGCATAGCCCGCCAGGAGTGCCAGGAGCTGATGAACCAGCGCAGCCAGCACACCCTGAATCCCAGCTTTTCGGACCTCTGGCGCGGGGTGAACGAGCAGCGCCACGATGCCGCCAACGAAATTATTTTTGAGGTGGGCATGGCTGGCTCTACGGCCACCGGCGACTCAAAGCTGGGCTACTACAATGGCCCGCGCCTGAATGGCTCGACCGTGTACGGCTCGACGCAGGGTGGCGTGACGGTAGTACCGACCTACTTCTACGCCTTCGACTCGACCGATGTACGGCGCGATATTACTATCGCCCCCTACCAGATTCCGGCCAATAACAACCAGGCTGGCGTGGCGCTGAACACGGTTTACGACGGCAAGTTTCGGCGCGACTGGCACAACCCAGCCCTGCCCGGCACCAACAACTACCTGGGCTACAACTGGCCCATTATCCGCTTTGCCGACGTGCTCCTGATGTTTGCGGAAGCAGACAATGAATTGAACGGTCCTACCACAGCCGGCCGCGCCGCGCTGCTCGAAGTACGCACGCGAGGCTTTGGCGGCAATGCCGCCCGCGCCGCCCTCAACCTGAATACGGGCACGAAAGCCGACATGTTCAACGCCCTCGTGAATGAGCGCCTGCTGGAGTTCGGCTCGGAAGGCATCCGTAAGTACGACCTACTGCGTTGGAACCTACTGGCCTCAAAGCTCAGCGATACCAAAGCCGCGCTCGACCTGATGCGCCAAGGCTTAGCCCCATATAATAACGTGCCGCGGTACCAGTTCTACCGGGTAGTGGGCGGCGTAATTCAGTGGACGCGCTCCTTCTATCGGCCCACGCCCACTGCGCTCTTGCCTACTACTCCGGCTACCCCCCTACCGTCCGGAATTTCCCGCGTCAACTGGCGCCAGGCTATTGATGCCACCTACGTTGGTAATCTGCAACCCAACGGCACGGTCGTGAATGTGGGCGGCACTAGTGTCAACAGTATCGGCTCGGGCATGGCCGCCGAGTACGTACCCGGCCAGGGAAAGGAGTTGCTACCCATTCCGCAGACCACACTGGACACCGACCCGGCCCTGAAGCAGAATTTCGGCTACTAATCGCCAGTAAATGAGCGGCTACCCACGGGCAGCCGCTCATTTTCAAAGTACCCTTCCGTTTTTTCTTATGAAATATTCGTCACTAGTTATTGCTGCCTTGGGCTTAGCTGCTGCGCAGTCGGCTGGGGCCTTCAGCCGCCCGCCAGTGGCGGTGCCCAGGCTAGTGACGGCCGTGGCCCAGGACACCACCGCCGAAAAGATGCTGGCCTTCCAGCGTAGCGTAGGCGGCTGGCCCAAGATGGTAAACAACGTGAAAGTGGACTACGGGCACCGTATGAGCGCCGCCGACCTGGCCGCCGCCCGCCGCGATGCGGGTGCTACCGATGCCACCATCGACAACAACGCCACGACCCGCGAAATCACTTATTTGATTACGGCCTTCAAAGCGACCCAAAATCCGGCCTACAAGCAGGCCGCCGAGAGCGGCATCCGCTACCTGCTCAAGATGCAGCGGCCCAGCGGCGGCTTTCCGCAGTACTTCCCCGACGCCCACCTCTACCGCGCCCAGATTACCTACAACGACAACGCCATGATAAAGGCGCTAACAGTGTTGAAGTCGGTGGCCGATAAGAAAGGCGATTTTGCCTTGGTAGACCCGGCACTGGTGCCCCAGGCCCAAAAGGCGGTTGACAAGGGCGTGCAGTGCATCCTGAAAACGCAGTACGTGCAGCATGGTAAGCCCACGGTGTGGTGCGCCCAGCACGACCGCGTAACACTACTGCCCTGCAACGCCCGCGCCTTTGAGCTGGCTTCGCTCAGCGGCGACGAATCGGTGGCCATCACCGAGTTTTTGCTGACGCTCGACCAGCCCTCACCCGAGGTGCGCCGCGCCGTGGAGGCGGCCGTAGCCTGGTTTCAGGCTTCCAAAATCGAGAACATGGCGGTGCAGGACATCGCCGACCCCAAGCAGCCCAAGGGCCGCGACCGGGTGATGGTGGCCCAGCCCGGCAGCACGCTGTGGGCGCGCTTCTACGACCTCGATACCAACCAGCCCTTTTACGTGGGCCGCGATGGCGTGAAGCACGCCAAGCTGGCCGACATAGAAAATGAGCGCCGCACGGGCTACGTGTACGCCAGCACGTGGCCCGAAAAGCTGCTGACCCGCGACTACCCGAAGTGGCAGCAGAAATGGAAACTGTAGGCGAGCAGGTGAGCCCATGACGGGCTTTTGGCCGGCTATTCGCTTCATTTGAAGCAGATTTAGCCGGGGTTTCGCGCCCTTGCCCGCGCCACCAGTCATTTAGTAGTAGTTGCTATAAAATCTTTGCAAAAACATGCCGATTCTTTCCCAATCTTTCGTGCAGGCCGGCACCGCTAAGGCTGCGGTCGCCCTTCCCACCCCCACCTCGTTCGAGCTGCCCGAAAAAGTTTTACAGTTTGGTACCGGCGTGCTGCTACGTGGGCTGCCCGATTTTTTGATTGACCAAGCCAACCGCCAAGGCATTTTCAATGGCCGCGTGGTGGTGGTGAAAAGCACCGATGGTGGCGACGCTACTGCCTTCGAACGCCAGGACAACCTGTACACGGTATGCGTTCGCGGCGTGGAAGACGGCCAAACCGTGAGCCAGGACGTGGTGTGCGCAGGCATCAGCCGGGTACTCTCGGCCAAAAGCCAGTGGGCCGAGGTACTGCAAGTAGCCACCAGCCCCGATTTGCAAATCGTGCTCTCGAACACCACCGAAGTCGGCATCGTGCTCGACGAAAGCGAGGACCTGCGCGCCACCCCACCCCGCTCCTTCCCCGGCAAGCTGCTGGCGGTGCTGCTGGCCCGCTACGAAGCCTTCGGCGGCGCGGCCGACAAAGGCCTCGTTATCGTGCCCACCGAATTGATTCCTGATAACGGCACCAAGCTGCGCGGCATCCTGCGTGAGCTGGCTGACCGCGCCGGGCTCGATGCGGATTTTATCAACTGGCTCGAAACGGCGAATACCGTGTGCAACTCGCTGGTCGACCGCATTGTGCCGGGCAAGCCGGCGGCCGCGGCCCACGCCGAGCTAGCCCAGGAATTGGGCTACGAGGACGAGCTACTGATTATGTCGGAAGTGTACCTGCTGTGGGCCATTGAGGGCGACGAGCGGGTGAAGGAAGTGTTGAGCTTCCAGCAAATTCACCCCGGCGTGATTGTGCAGCCCGACATCAACCTGTTCCGCGAGCTAAAGATGCGCCTGCTCAACGGCACGCACTCGCTCACCTGCGGGCTGGCCGTGCTGACCGGCGAAGCCACGGTGCGCGGCGCGATGGAAAACGACTACCTCGCCACCTACATCCGCAACCTGATGCTGGCCGATTTGCTGCCCGGCATCCCCTACGCGGTGGATGAGAAAGTAGGCCAGCGCTTTGGCATGCAGGTGCTCGACCGCTTCCGCAACCCCGCCGTAGAGCACCGCTGGCTGGCCATCACCCTCAACTACTCGGCCAAGCTGCGCATGCGCGTGCTGCCCGATTTGCTGCACTACTGCGACCGCTTCAAGACCGTGCCGCAGTACGTGGCGCTGGGTTTTGCCGCCTACCTGCAATTCATGCGTGGCACCCGCGAGGAAGCCGGCAAGTGGTACGGCGAGGCCAACGGCCAGGAGTACCTCATTCAGGACGAGCAGGCAGGCTATTTTGCCGACCTCTGGCAACGCCTACCGGCCGCCGAGCTAGTACCCGCCGTGCTGGCCAACCAAGAGCTGTGGGGCACCGACCTCACCGCGCTACCCGGCTTCGAAGCCAGCGTAGCTCGCTACCTCACCCAGATGCAGCAGGAAGGTGCGGCGGCCACGCTGGCCACCGTGCTCAACAAAACGCAGAAGGCTACAGTGTAGATATTTGCCCCAAAGAGCGTAAACAAGCACCATCAATCTGCTAACATCTTATAGCAAGGTGCCGCGATTAAGTTAGACATTTGCTTGACTTACCTGTTTATTTCTCTTGACAATTGCGCATTGCTCATTGCTAATTAGTAAGTAATTATGAAGCATTTAGTTGCTAAAATCCACCCCGCCGATAACGTGCTCGTCGCCCTCACCGACCTGCCCATCGGCACGCCCGTAACTTGGGACGGGGTGACCGTGACGACGACTGAGAAGATTCCGGCCAAGCACAAGCTGGCGCTGCACGATTTCGCCCCCGGCGATGAGATAACCATGTACGGCGTGCTGGTGGGCAAAATGGCCGCCCCCGTGGTGAAAGGTGGTCTGCTGACCACCAGCAACCTCAAGCACGCCACCAACTCGTACCAGGAAGGCCAGCACCCGCACAGCTGGGCGCAGCCCGATGTGACCAAGTATGAGGGCCGCACCTTCATGGGCTACCACCGCGCCGATGGCCGCGTGGGCACGGCCAACTACTGGCTGGTTATCCCGCTGGTTTTCTGCGAGAACCGCAACATCCAGGTGCTCGAAGAAGCCCTGGTGAACGACCTTGGCTACGCCCGCCGCAAAAGCTACCAGCCCCAGACGCACGCCCTCATCGAGCTGATGCAGGCCGGCAAGTCGGTGGAGGAGATTTTGGCCACCGACCTGCACTCGGCCGAGGTTGATTACCAGAAGCCCAAGCTGTTCCCCAACGTGGACGGCATCCGGTTTCTAAGCCACGAAGGCGGCTGCGGCGGCATCCGGCAAGATGCGCAGAGCCTCTGCGGCCTACTGGCCGGCTACATCACGCACCCCAACGTGGCGGGTGCCACGGTGCTCAGCCTGGGCTGCCAGAATGCGCAGGCCACCATGTTGCAGGACGAAATCAAGCTCCGCGACCCCAATTTCAGCAAGCCGCTGTTCATCTTGGACCAGCAGACGATGGGCACCGAGGAAACCCTCGTGAGCACCGCTCTGCGCCAGACTTTCGCTGGCCTCATGCAGGCCAACCAGCAGCAGCGCCAGCCCGCGCCGCTCAGCAAGCTCTGCCTCGGGCTGGAATGCGGCGGTTCGGACGGCTTTTCGGGCATCTCGGCCAACCCCGCTGTGGGCCACACTTCCGACCTACTCGTGACGCTCGGCGGCTCGGTTATCCTAGCCGAATTTCCGGAGCTGTGCGGCGTGGAGCAGGAAATCGTGAACCGCTCGGTGGACCACGAAACGGCTCAGCGCTTCACCTCGCTCATGAAGGCGTATGGCGATAGCGCCATCGCGGTAGGCTCGGGCTTCGACATGAACCCCTCACCCGGCAACATCCGCGACGGCCTGATTACGGACGCCATCAAGTCGGCCGGCGCGGCCCGCAAAGGCGGCTCTTCGCCAGTGGTAGCCGTTTTGGATTATCCTGAATTGGTGACCAAGCCTGGCCTCAACCTGCTCTGCACGCCCGGCAACGACGTGGAAAGCACGACCGCCGAAGTCGGCTCGGGGGCCAACGTGGTGCTCTTCACCACCGGCCTCGGTACGCCCACCGGCAACCCCATCGCACCGGTCATCAAAATCAGCACTAACACCAAGCTGGCCCAGCGGATGCCCGACATCATCGACCTGAACACCGGCACCATCATCGACGGCGAAGAAACCATCGAGCAAGCCGGCGAGCGCATCCTGGACTACGTCATCCAAGTAGCCAGCGGCCTGGAAGTGAGCGCCGTGCGCCACGGCCAAACGGACTTTATTCCGTGGAAACGCGGCGTGTCGCTTTAGGTCATTTAACAATTAACATTTATCATTTAACAGGCCTTGGTAGCCTTAAATGTTGATTGTCAAATGTAAAAAGTTGTTAAATGTTAAATGATAACTGTTAAATGAAAGCTTTCCTCTCCGACGATTTCCTGCTGCAAACGCCCACCGCACGCACGCTCTACCACGAGCACGCTGCTCCGCAGCCCATCATCGACTACCACTGCCACCTGCCGCCCGACCAGATTGCCCAAAATCGGCAGTTTGAGAACATCACCCAAATCTGGCTCTACGGCGACCACTACAAGTGGCGCGCCATGCGGGCCAACGGCGTGAATGAACGCTTCATCACGGGCGATGCGTCGGACTGGGAGAAATTTGAGAAGTGGGCCGAAACGGTGCCCTACACCGTGCGCAACCCCCTGTATCACTGGACGCACCTGGAGCTACGCCGCTATTTTGGCATCACCGAATTGCTGAATAAGGATAGCGCCCGCCGCATCTACGAGCAGTGCAACGCCCTGCTGCAAACCCCCGAGTACTCGGTGCAGGGCCTGCTCACCAAGATGAATGTGAAGGTTGTTTGCACCACCGACGACCCGGCCGACTCGCTCAATTACCACCAGGATATTGCTGGCCAAGACTTTGCAACGCAAATTCTGCCCACTTTCCGCCCTGACAAGGCCATGACCCCCGAGGCGGCCGATTACCCCGCTTACCTCCAGCGCCTGGGCGTAGCGGCAGGCGTGGAAATTCGCTCTTACGCCGACCTACTGACGGCGCTGCGCCAGCGCCACGACTTCTTCGCCTCGCTCGGCGGGCGGCTGTCGGACCACGGTTTGGAGCAGATTTATGCCGCCGACTACACCGAAGTTGAAGTGGCCGCTATTTTCGATAAAGCGCGGGCCGACCAGGAGTTGACCGCTTCGGAAATCGAGAAATTCAAATCGGCTATGCTGGTTGAATTGGCGATTATGGACTGGGAGAAGGGCTGGACGCAGCAGTTTCACCTGGGCGCGCTGCGCAACAACAACGCCCGCGCGCTACGTCAGCTCGGCCCCGACACGGGCTGGGATTCGATTGGCGACTTTTCGCAGGCGCAGGCGCTTTCGCGCTTCCTCGACCGCCTCGATAACCAGGATAAGCTAGCCAAAACCATCCTCTACAACCTCAATCCGGCCGACAACGACGTGTTTGCCACCATGATTGGCGACTTCCAGGATGGCTCGGTAGCCGGCAAGATGCAGTTTGGCTCGGGCTGGTGGTTCCTCGACCAGAAAGACGGCATGGAAAAGCAGCTCAACGCCCTCTCCAACATGGGCTTGCTGAGCCGTTTCGTGGGCATGCTCACCGATTCGCGCAGCTTCCTGTCCTTCCCCCGCCACGAGTATTTCCGCCGCATCCTGTGCAACCTGCTGGGCCGCGACGTGGAAAACGGCGAGCTACCCGCCGAGGAGCTACCCTGGTTGGGCGAGCTAGTCGAGCGCATCTGCTACGGCAACGCCAGCCAGTATTTCGGCTTCGAGAAAGCCGCCGTACCGGTAGGTTCGGGTGAGTTGGTATCGGGCTAGTCCCTATGTTGCGTGGGCTTTGTAGTCCACGAGTTGATATACCTGTCGCTCGCGGACTACAAAGCCCACGCAACACCGGCCTCGGCTATCGAAATCGTTTACGTGAATAAAGATGCCCAAATCGGCCCTGTAGGCCGATTTACAGGCTTACCTTTCCAGCCACAATCCTTCTTGCCCGCGTCCTAATGGCGCTAAAGCAAGCGTTTCCCCACCCCTCCATGAAGCAAGTCGTAACCTTCGGCGAAGTGATGATGCGGCTCTCGCCGCCGCTGAATTATCGGCTCCCGCAGACGGACACCCTCGAAGTAACCTACGGCGGCGGCGATGCCAACGTAGCCGCCGCCCTGGCCCAAATGGGCGTACCCGCCGCCCACGTCTCGGCCTTCCCAGCCAATGAACTGGGCTACGCTGCCGCCAACCACCTGCGCCGCTACGGCGTCGATACTACGCACTGCCTCTTCACCGAAGGCCACCGCCTAGGCTTGTACTTCCTCGAAGTAGGCGCCTCACTGCGCCCCAGCCGCATCGTCTACGACCGCGCTGAATCGGCATTCGCGCACCTCGACCCGGCTGCTTTCAACTGGGATGAAATACTGAAAAACGCCGGCTGGCTGCACTGGACGGGCATCACGCCCGCCATTTCGGCCGCTGCCGCCCAGGCCACGGCCGATGCCATCGCGACGGCGCGGCGACTCGGTATCACCGTTTCGGCCGATGTCAACTACCGCCGCAACCTGTGGCAGTACGGCCAAAAAGCGCAGGATGTCATGCCAGCGTTGGTTGAAGGCTGCGATATCGTAGTCTGCACCGAAGGCGACGCCGACGACCTGTTTGGCATCAAAGCCGACGCTAATTCGGACAACGGCTTCATCTCGATGAGCCTGCAACTGACCCAGCGCTTCCCCAATATCAAGCGCGTAATTGCCACCCGCCGCCAGACCCAAAGTGCCTCGCACGAGCGCATTTGCGGCCTACTCTGGGACCAAGGCGAGTTTTTCGAAACGCCCTTCTACGACATCGCGCCGGTGGTAGACCGTATCGGCGGCGGCGACTCGTTTATCTCGGGTTTCATCTACGGCTCAAACACTTACGAAGACCGGGCGCAAGCGCTGTCCTTCGCTACCATCGCCTCGGCGCTGAAACACACCATCCACGGCGACATCAACTTGGTGACGCCCGCCGAAGTCGAGCACCTCATGCAGGGCAACCTGACGGGGCGCTTGTTGCGCTAACGCGCATCCAATTATCAATGAGCCACTATCAATTATCAGCTTGTCTGACGGTTGGTTTTCGATTACCATTGATAATTGCTCATTGCTAATTGATACTTGAAAAACATGTCTTCTTCCGACGTTCTCGCCCAAGTGCTCGCCGCCCCGCTGGTACCGGTTTTTTTCCACGCCGATGCGGCTTATGCGCAATCCATTGTGCGGGCCTGCTATGCGGGCGGCATTCGCGTATTTGAGTTTACCAATCGCGGGGCCAATGCCTTCGAGGTGTTTCAGGAACTGACGAAGCTGGTAGCCGACGACTGCCCCGACCTAGTGCTGGGCATCGGTACCATCTACAACGCGGCCGATGCCGAGCGTTTTATCGCGGCCGGCGCGGCCTTCATCGTGCAGCCCGTAACGACCGCCGACGTAGCCGAAGCCTGCCAGCGCCACGACGTGGCCTGGGTACCGGGTGCCATGACCCTCAACGAGATATACCACGCCACGCAGCTCGGCGCGCAGCTGGTAAAGGTGTTCCCCGGCAACGCCGTGGGCCCCGATTACATCAAGGCCCTGCGCGGCCCCATGCCCAGCGTGAAGCTGATGGTAACGGGTGGCGTCGAAGCCACCGAGGCCAGCCTGACCGAGTGGTTTGGCGCCGGCATTAACGTGGTAGGCATTGGCTCGCAGCTCTTTAAGGGTGCCAGTGACCCAGCCGCCATTACGGCCCGCGTAACGCCGCTGATGGCCTTTTTGGCTTCTTTGCAGAAGTAGAAACGTCGTGCAGCGCGCAGCGAAGCAGCTCGCGTGGCGCAGTAGTTTCTAGCGCAACCAACGCAACGAGCGAGCTACCTCGCTACGCGCCGCATGACAGTCGTTTTCAACTAAGTATTCTCTATGAATCCCACCCTCCGCAGCTCGCCGCCGGGTACCGACACGTCGGTTATCGGCAAGTACCGCTGGACCATCTGCTCGCTGGTATTTTTTGCCACGACCATCAACTACCTCGACCGGGCGGTTATCTCGCTGCTAAAGCCGTACCTGGAAACCGCTTTTCACTGGAATTCGGGCGACTACGCGAATATCGAAATCGCTTTCAAACTGGCCTATTCGATAGGGATGGTTGGGGTGGGGCGCATCATCGATAAGCTGGGCACCAAGATTGGCTACGCACTCTCTACTACCCTATGGAGCATCGCCGCAATGGGCCACGCGATAGTGAGCAGCACGCTGGGCTTCGGCATTGCGCGAGGCTTTTTGGGCATCACGGAGGCCGGCAACTTTCCGGCCGCCATTAAGACCACAGCCGAGTGGTTTCCGCAGCGCGAGCGTGCGCTGGCCACGGGCATTTTCAACTCAGGGGCCAACGTAGGCGCCATCATTGCCCCGCTATCGGTCCCTTTTATTGCCGAGCACTACGGCTGGCAGTGGGCATTTATTATCACCGGGGCGCTGGGCTTTGTGTGGCTGGTACTGTGGATGCTCGTCTATGACACGCCAGCCAATAGCAAGCGGCTGAGCAAGGCTGAGTTTGACTACATCAACGCCGACATTCCGGTGGGCCTACCGGCCGAGAGCGCGCTAGTAGAGGAAAAGCCTAAAACCTCGTGGGCAACGCTGCTAGGCTTCCGCCAAACCTGGGCCTTCGTGATTGGCAAGTTCCTGACGGACCCCATCTGGTGGTTTTACCTATTCTGGTTGCCCGACTTTCTGGGTAAGCAGTACCACCTCACGGGCACGGCCATTGCGCTGCCGGTTGCGGCGGTTTACATCTTGTCGAGCATCGGCAGCGTGGGCGGCGGCTACCTGCCCATGAGCTTCATCAAGCGCGGAATGCCCGCCTTTCAGGCTCGCAAAACGGCTATGCTGGTTATCGCGCTTTGCGTGTTCCCGATTGTATTCGCGCAGTATTTGGGGCAGGTGAATATGTGGCTGGCGGTGCTGGTAATCGGTATTGCAGCGGCGGCGCACCAAGCTTGGAGCGCCAACATCTTCACTACCGTGTCAGACATGTTTCCGAAGCGGGCCGTGGGCTCGGTTACGGGTATTGGCGGCTTTGCGGGCGGCATGGGCGGCATCGCGCTGTCGGCTCTGGTGCAAAAGCGCATGTTTGTGCACTTCGAAAGCATCGGGCAGATTGATAAGGCCTACTATATTATGTTCTTTATCTGCGGTGGTATCTACCTGTTAGCTTGGGTTATCATGTTCATGCTAGTGCCGCGTATGGAGCCCATCAAGCTCGACGAGGACGATATTCTTCCCAACGCTTCTTAAGCTGCTTTGCTTTTCCGCATGAAACGTCCTTTCGCACTACTTGCCCTGCTGGGTTTGCCCTTGCTCACCCTCGCGCAAACCACCCAGCCTAAGCCCGACCCCATGAGCCGGGCACTGATTACAAATGCCCCCGCGCCCACGGGCGGCCCAATGAGCAAGAAAAACGCCGCGGCCGCCCAGGAAGTCGAGAAGCTGGAGCGTCAGCGCTTCGAAGCTCAGGTGAGCAAAGACTATGCTTTTCTGGAAAAAGCTTTTGCCGACGACCTCATCTACACCCACGCCAACGGCAAGCAAAACGGCAAAACCGACTACCTCCAGAGCATCCGGGAGGGCAAGAGCGTGTACGACAAGATTGAGGTAGAAAATCTCAACGTACGTGCCTACAACGACGGCACCGCGGCGGTAGTGAATGGCCAAATCATCATTTACCAGCCCAATAAGCCCGACGGCACGCCCAACGTGGCCCACATCAAGTACGTGACCACGCAGATTAAAGACCCCAAAAAGGGCTGGCAAGTCGTGTTGTGGCAGTCGCAGAAGCAGCCTGAAGCCAAATAAGACTCAATTAACAATGAGCAATTAACAATGACTAGCCTTGGTGCTGACTGTTAATTGCTCATTGTTAATTGCTCATTGCTAATTGACTATGTCCCCCACCCCTACCCACGACGAACTAGCCACCCCCGTCGGCACCACGCTTGAGCGCTACATCATGCGCAAGCAGGCCGAATTTCCCTTTGCTACCGGCGAGCTTTCGCAGCTGCTGCGTGATATCGCGCTGGCCAGCAAGATTATGGTGCGCGAGGTGAGCCGCGCCGGCCTTAGCCCCATTGCCGAGGCCACCGGCCCGGAGGGCGAGCAGACCGCCCCGCGCCACCGCCTGGGCGAAGAAGCCCACATTCGCTTTGTGCGGGCGCTCACCAACGGGCGCGAGTGCTGCGCAGTGCTGAGCGAGGCCCGGCCCGATTTCATCGACACCGGCAACCACGATGGCAAATACGTGGTGGCGCTCAATGCCCTGAATGGCTCGGTGAGCCTGGACTTCAACGTGAGCACGGGCACCATTTTCAGCATCTATCGCCGCGTGAGCCGCTACGGCGGGCCGGCGCGGGCCGAAGACTTTATGCAGGGCGGCCGGGCGCAAGTAGCGGCGGGCTACATCCTCTACGGTTCGAGCGTGATGCTGGTGTACACCACCGGCCACGGCGTGGCGGGCTTCACCTACGAGCCTAGCCTGGGCGAGTTTTTCCTCTCGCACCCCAAGCTGACGATTCCGCAGCAGGGCGCTGTATTCTCGTGCAACGAGGGCAATTGGTTTGACTTCCCCGAGTTTGCCCGCACCTTCCTTACCACCTGCAAAGAGCGCCGCTACACGGCCCGCTACGTGGGCTCGCTGGCGGCCGACTACCACCGCAACCTCTTCACAGGCGGCATCTACCTCTACCCGCCCACCGGCGAGTGGCCCAGCGGCAAGCTGCGCCTGCTCTACGAGTGCTACCCCATCGCCTTCGTGACCGAGCAGGCCGGCGGCGTGGCCGCCACCGGGGCCGACGATGTGCTCGATGTGCCGCCCACCGCCGACCTGCACCAGCGCATGCCACTTTTTGTAGGTTCGGCCGAACTGGTGCGCGAGCTGCAAGCAGTGGCCGCCGAGTAGCTGCTGGTTTTAAGCAAAAGTCGTCTGTCATTGCGAGCGCCGCGCAGCAATCGCATCGGAACGAGCCGTTCGTGTTCCGTTTTGGTGCGGTTGCTACGCGGCGCTCGCAATGACAGACGGCTTTTAACCTCCGGCTGGTTGGCTTGTTCCTGATACTATTCTTTCACCAATGCACCCGGCTAGCTTCGAGTGCTGCTATCTCTCATGCCTAAAATCATTGCGCCCGAAGTTGAATTCAGCAAGCTGCTGAGCGACGTAAAGCAGGCTGTGCCCGAAATCTTCGCTGCCGATGGTAGCTACCTCAACCTGTTTGAAGGCAAGTGGCAGGAGCCGGGTATGCCCCGCCGCTTTCACTCGCCCATCGATGGCTCGGACATCGGCGCGCTGCCCATGCTCAAGCACGACGAGGCGCTGCGGGCCGTGCGCGCAGCCAAGGCCGAGAGTGCGGCCTGGGCCGCTACCGGCCTCGACGAGCGCCGCGCCAAGGTGCAGGAATGCCTGGACCAGCTGCGCCCGCACATCGACCTCATCAGCAAGCTACTGATGTGGGAAATTGGTAAAACCTACAAGCTGGGCTTCAACGACATCGACCGTTGCATTGAGGGTGTGCAGTGGTACGTGGACAATATCGAGAGCCTGCTCGGCGACCGCAAGCCGCTGGGCCTAGTGAGCAACATCGCCTCCTGGAACTACCCCATGTCGGTGCTAATGCACGCCGTGCTGGTGCAGGTTTTGGCTGGCAACGCTGTGATTGCCAAGACGCCCACTGACGGCGGGTTTATCTCGCTGAGCGTCACCTTCGCCATTGCCCGCCGCTGCGGCCTGCCCGTGACGCTGGTGAGCGGCCCCGGCGGCGAGCTGAGCGACGTGCTGGTAAAGGACCAGGCTGTGGACTGCCTCAGCTTCGTGGGCGGCCGCTACAACGGTCGCAACATCGCCGACGCCCTCAGCCAGGAACACAAACGCTACATGCTCGAAATGGAGGGTGTGAACACCTACGGCATTTGGGACTACTCGCAGTGGGACTCGCTGGCCGACCAGCTCAAAAAGGGCTACGACTACGGCAAGCAGCGCTGCACGGCCTACGTGCGCTGGGTGGTACAGCGCGACCTGTTTCCGCAGTTCCTCGAAACCTACACCCAGGCCATTGGCAGCCTGAAAGTGGGCAATCCCACGCTGGTCGATAACGCCGGCGACAAGCTGCCCGACCTGGCTTTTGGCCCCGTCATCAATGCTACGCAGGCCCAGAGCCTCGATGAGCTGTACCTCAATGCCAGCAAGCACGGGGCCATCCCGTTCTACCAGGGCAAGCTCGATGACAGCCTGTTTTTGCCCGGCCAAGACCGCTCGGCTTATCGCGCGCCGCGCGCCCTGGTGGGCCTGCCCCGCCAGGCTGAGCTGTACTTCAAGGAGCCCTTTGGCCCCATAGACTCGGTGGTACTCGTAGACCGCGTGGAAGAGTTGGTGGGCGAGATGAACATCTCGAACGGCGCGCTCGTGACCGCCCTCGGCTCGGACGATGAGAAATGGGCCACCCGCACCAGCAAGGAGCTGCGCGCCTTTAAGGTGGGCATCAACAAGCTGCGCAGCCGCGGCGACCGCGAAGAGGTATTCGGCGGCCTCGGCGAGAGCTGGAAAGGCGCGTTCGTAGGTGGCAAGCTGCTGGTAGAGGCCGTGACGCAGGGCGCGCCCTCGCAGCCCATCCTCGGCAACTACCCCGACGCGGTACTGCTCCCGGAGAAGGCGTAGCGTCGTTCACAGTCGCTATAACACAGAAGCGGGGTCTCTCTTTCGTAAAGAGAGGCCCCGCTTCTGTGTTTAAGAAAGTAAGACAGCTGTATACTTCCCCTGCAAGTGGCCTACTCCAGCACCTCCGAGCTTTCGCGGCCTTCGGGGGACGGAAATCGGGTGGCCACTTTGCCGGCTTCGGGGGCTACCGTGGTGGGTTTGGTTTCTTCGGGCTGCTGCACGGTAGCAAGCTGGGTATCGAGGGCTATTTCGAAGCGGTCGAGCTCTAGCTCCACCTGCCGGATGGCATCTTCGCTATACTTGGCTTGGCGGTGCAACTCGACCAGCTGGTGGCGCTGGTGCTCGGTTACGTCGAGGCGGGTGCGCAGGAGGTTTTCAAAAGCAATGGCAGCATCCGTTTCGGTTTCGGGCGGCTCTTCTAGGTCGGTGGCTTCGTTGGCGGCGTAGGTGCCGTGCAGGCGGTGGGCCTGCCGGCGCATCACTTCGCGCAGCGTAAATAGGCTAGGGTCGGGCGGCGTGCCCTCGCGCTCGATGCGCTGGTTGAGGTAGTGCAGCGAGCCCTTGGTGAGGGCCAGACGCAGTTGCTGCTCTTCGGCGGCGCGCTGGGCCGGCGACTCCTGCACGCCCAGGCGGCGCACCAGCCAGGGCAGGCTCAGGCCCTGCACCAACAGCGTAACCAGTATGACGGTGAAGGTGATAAACAAAATAACATCGCGCTGCGGAAAGGGCTGCCCGTTGCGTAGCGTGAACGGCAGGGCCAGCGCCGTGGCTAGCGATACCACCCCGCGCATACCGGCCCAAGACGTGATGAAGAGGTTGCGGCGGGGCGTCGGCTCCTCGTCGCGCCCCAGCCAGTGGCCCAGCCACCGCCCCAGGTACGACACCGGAAATACCCAGCCCATCCGGATGATGATGGCCACCCCGCTCACCAGCAAGCCGTAGCCGAATGTTGACCACAGATGCCAGTCATTGACCCCGCTCAGAATAGCGCGTAGCTGCAAACCAATCAGAATGAACACGAACCCATTGAGCAGAAAGCCAATCACGTTCCAGAAGCTGTGCTTGAGTAGGCGCGTTTGGTTGTCGTAGATGTCGTGCGAGCGGCGGCTCATCATCAGGCCCATAAACACCACCGCCAATACCCCCGACACCTCCAGGTGCTCGGCTGCTAAATACACCCCAAAGGGCAGCAGCACCGTGAGGGCCGTGATGAGGGTAGGGTCAGTGAGCACATTTTGGAGGCGCACCATGGCCCAACCCACCGCCAGCCCAATGGCCGCCCCGCCCAGCGCCACCAGCACAAAGTGCCAGCTCGCATCCCAGAGGCTAAACACGCCACTCACCACCGCCGCTACGGCGTAGCGGTAGGCTATCAGGGCCGAGGCATCGTTGAGCAGGCTTTCGCCTTCCAGAATACTCGTAATGCGGCGCGGCAGCCCCAGCCCCTTGGTGATGCTAGTGGCCGCCACCGCATCGGGTGGGCTCACAATGGCGCCCAACACAAAGCCCAGCGCCCAGCTAAACCCCGGAATGAAGTAGTGCGCAATGGCCGCCACCACGGTCGTCGTCATCAAAACCAGCCCAATGGCCAGCAGCGAAATGGGTCGCCGATTGGCCACAAACTCGTGCCACGAAGTATTGTAGCTGGCCTCGTAGAGCAGCGGCGGCAGAAAGATAAAAAATACCAAGTCGGGGTTGAGCGCCACCTCAGGCAGCCCCGGAATGAGGGCCAGCAACCCGCCCACGATGACGAGCAGCAGCGGGTACGGCACTTTGAGCCGCGGGGCGATGGCCGACAGCCCCACCAGCAGGGCCATGAGAAATATTACAACGGACAGGTGCTCCATAAGCTCGGCAATCAGGCGGCC
>Ga0265780_10002084_pt1 | contig 27630 bp, 30 predicted proteins | sample P1T30metagenome_FD_192432 | JGI IMG/M metagenome (GOLD analysis project Ga0265780, IMG submission 192432) | Plant litter microbial communities from East Loma Ridge, Irvine, California - P1 T30 | ecosystem: Environmental > Terrestrial > Plant litter > Unclassified | place: USA: California...
TACCCGATGACCTTTACATCTCATCGCAAAGTCAAGGAAGTCAAAGTGCCGGACGAGATCAAGGACGCTCAACCGGGTCCCACTCGGGAGTCCGAGGGTGGAGACGGGGCAAGGTTGGAAGATAAGCTCGAGACTGGTGTTGATGCAGAAAATGACGAGTAGAAAGAGACTGAGGATGGGCTGGTTTGGGCTTGAGATGACTGGGTAGGAAAACACTTACGGCTTACGATTTCGCATGGTTTTGTACGCGCTTTCATCATTGTGTCACATGTAGTGAACAACTTGGCTCTATGCTGCCTATCTAAGATGAAAACCTACCGTTAAGAAATAACATCACTTCTACCTTACCTTAAACGGATGGTAGAATGTTCAAGCGCAAGAGCATTGCGAGCATGTGCGTTGAAAGGCGCTTCGAGTGATGAATTGCAAGCTTGCCATCTTACCTCAACTCAACTCTGCAACTGGATAATCACTTAAGCGGACGAAGTCTCGCAAACTTCAATCGCGATGCACATGCAATGTGACCTCATACACTATCGTCCCCGGAGGCCGCCCAACCCCGCTTTGCGAAGTTCTCGTCACGAGCGATCGACATCCGCGGCAGCTGCCTCGTCCGAGTGATGACATGCTCGCGCAATCGGGGCAATGCGGAAATGTAACGCTGGGCGCCATGCTTAGGTGTTGCGATATCAGCATGCCTACCCTACAGCGTGTTGAAAATTTGCTAGTTGGAGGTTGACGCAACGCAAAGTCTGGGCTGCCTGACACTTCGTGGGGGACCGTGGTACAAGAGTTCCGGGAGATGGTAAGCGGGCGGAAGAGTGAAGTTGCCACGGCTTCACGCACAGCCGCGTTGATGCGTTGTGGCCGATCTTGCAGTGATGGGTGTCTTCATCCAGGGTTTCGCGAAGTGCTGTTGATTGTTGAATCATTGTTACGCAAGCTGGAGCTGAGTCGGGTCGCGTTCTTTGCGGACCAGCGTAGCTGACCGTTTAATCTCCATGCTACTGTGCATGTCTATCGGGCCTTGGAGATCTGCATGAAAAGAAAAAAGGTGTGGTGGGCACGGAGCCTCTTTGTCTTTGTGATTTCTTCGTAATCCGCGCCAGCTATCAATATTCGGTCCCTTGCTCGGTGCGCCTCGGAAGCATGGTGACGAAAATGATTACTGACCCGAAAGAGAGTTGTGACGATCGACGTTTGCAGCCTGGTGGAGTTGTGGTTGAGAGTAACGGAGAAACTCCCGGGGTTGTGAACGGCAAAAGAAAAAACCGCACCATGCAAGTCGAAGAACGTTGAAATTGAGTGGGGGTGAGGCTTGGCGGAAGGATGGGTACCCGTCCGGTGTCCGACGAAAATCATGTCATCTTGGCGTGTGACTGGCGCAGGAGAGACGCAAAGTAAACGAGCAAACCTGTACAGGCCGAAAAGCGAGTTAATGTGAGTGTGCCGATCGTTTCGCGATGATCGTTAGGCGGCTCATATTATTTTGTGGGCGTGTTCCAGACTGCGCCATGTGACCGCACGCGGCATCCACATCGCATCCCACCAAACTTTCATTGCGAGACACCGGATGACCTCAAGGCGAAGGTCACGATGCTAGCACGCACGGCTGCAGTTTTTGGAGGATGATAGCGAGTCCTCGTAAGCTAAGAGAAATAGTATAGGCGGCAATAACGCAAGAGCGAGCGGAAGACAAAGGAGAGGGCTGAACGGAGATGAAACGGTCTGCCGGAAAAAAGTCTACCTTGCATGTCGTGCAGCCGCCTCTCTTGGTCCTTGGGGTCAAACAGTGTTTGCTTGGTCGTGGAGGGGTACCAATGCAGGCGGTGCTGATGGAGCGTCTAGCCGCGACAATTTGGAAGTCATGGCCCAGATCAGGACGCCGGCATGCTGCCGTGGTCATCAGACGGAATGAGGGATACTGTGGTAGTCGCGATAGTGGCTGGTTGGGCTTTCAGCAGCGTGTTGTGCATGCATTTGTAGCAATAGCGATCAGATCTCCCGAGGTTGTCTCAGCCAAAAATAGGCGGCTCGATACAGGCACTTCTTGCGCTCCGCGTCAAAGTTCATGCGAGTGCTGCGCGTAGCTACAACCGATGAAAGAAGGGTGTGTGGACAAGTCGCTGAGCGGTGGATGTAAGGATCGCCGCGTCAGCCCTTCAGTTGATTTAGCCTGGAGCCTGGAGTGTAACCATGAGCGAGTGGGATGGCGATTCGTTGATCTTGACCCTGGACAACTCTTGGTGCGATGCATCGCTGCACATACGTTCTGTCGTCATACGTACGATACGACGGTTCCTTGCAACGAGCCGTCGCTGTCGAGGCAATTTGAGAGCCATGCAGCCTGAGGAATTTGTGACCGGCATGCAAAGCAAAGAGCTCTTCCTGTCAGCAGCCATTCGCTTGGTAGCACCGCGCTGATATTGCTTTTGACACATCGACTAATGTAACGACGCATGAAGGTTGGGCATGTACCGGATGTCAAGGCAGCTCTTACGGGCAAATCGTGACCGTGGTGTAGGGTATAGACTAGGGATGTGGAATCCTTTGAGTTCAGAAAGGCCAGCGCGGAGTAGAGTTGCCACATTGAGACAAAGTCTTACAAGCGACCGACCGGTGTTGTAACCGGAAGAGGTAAGCATGCTGGAGCGGGCATGGTCCGACCTCGGATTGTGCGGCGTGGTGATTGGGAAACCTGCTCTATATTAGTTGCAACTCCGACAATTTGCAGCAACAAGCGCCTTCCCCACCCCCGACTCGTACCGTGAATGACATGCCAGGATACACGCACAATCCTTCGTGTCCCCAACATAGTTGGGCTGATGCTGCGGATACACAGAATTTGGACCTAAACAAGTGTGACAAACACACGCACGACACGCACCGCGTCACCATGGAGCGGCAGAAAGGAGAGTGGATGGGTTTACCACTTCGGTCCCTTTGATTACTCTCGGAGCATGCGTGCGCCATGAGTTGTTGTAGACCGGGCTATGACATGCAGTTGCCTTCTTCACAGGTGGAGAGCAGAAATTTCCCATTATGACGGGGCTCCTCGTTGTACAACAGCGGTAGCAAGCGACTTTGCTCGTCAAAAACTGGTGGCTTTTCTCGAGTTAGTGCCGTGCAGCACCAAGCTGGTGAGACAGGCGATGTGTGCAGGCTTTGATCATGCAAGGCCACCGAAGCGAGTTGCAGATGCTCATTCAAAGACACCCACCCATGGAGGTTGACAGAGCTAACCCAGCCACTGTTGAGTTTGCGTTCAGGCCGCTGCATTTTTCAGTCTGCAGATCCAGTGCACAGCGACCTAGTCCATGGCTAACTGTATGGTCAGACTAATGGTCCTTTCACGGTCCGGTGTATATTGAGCAATGGTTATTCCGCCGGGGTTTGGACGCTGTACGAGAGCGCTGTCATATTTAGAGTTGTGCTCGTATACGACTACAATTGGTTGATCGCTTGCGTACCTTGCCCATGCTGGCTCACCCGAAGCCCCAAAGTGGTCGCAGCTCCCCTGAGAAGACACATGCACGGATACGATTGGTGCGTACAGGGACGTTGGAGACCCAAGATCTGGCAAGCCTAGTACATGGATCGAGAATGGGGGGCAAGTGCCGTCGAAGATTTGACCTCAAACGTTGCCTAGGCAGAGTCTAGACCATGCATCATGAACCTCAAGGCGATGTCCGTCCCTTGCTCCCGATCGTCGTCATCCACAAGTAATGCAACTAAGTCACCAAGCCCCTTCCAATGCAGCTGGCAATCAATGCTGCCTGACCCAGCGTGTATCACCGGAACTTGAGCGCAAAGCGGAGAAGAGCGGTTGGTTGCCTAATTCTTCGACTCTGGCGCGCCTTCCATCGTGCCTCGCAACATGTCTAACGAAGATCTGGTGATAGCTAAGAGAAGCCAGTTCCTTGACGCCACTGTCTCTCTATGGAACAAGTGTCAAGGCCAGATCGATATGGACTCAGTTCATGTGATCGGCAAGCACAGCCAACTGCAAACGTCCACTGCGTAGCCTAGCGCAAATGACGCCGCTCATGCCGCCACCAATTATTTGCGACAACAAAATCGCTCGTATGCCGCGCCACGTTGGCGGACCCACACATCTCGTGGGCGGCTGAGATACACGTCATTACGGGCATCTAATCCGTGTCGCAGATTGCCGGACTGAGGCTGCACTTGGCCTGTATCGGTGCTTTTCAGTCACGCCCCGCGTCTGAAGAAAGGAAAGCGAAGGAAGCGAGTTCGACCGAAAGATCCTTGTTAGTTTGCTTCGACCGCTGCTCCACTGCTCTGCCCAATCTCGATGGACAAGAGCCAAACCAAGCAGCACGGCTAATGGGCGCTGGTTTCCAAACGGTGTGATGACTGTGAAGGTCGTGTACTTTTGTGCTTTTGTGGACGCGGTGCGTTTGATTGTACCAGCTGACAGTCGCTCCCAAGATATGCAAGTCAGCACTCAGCACCTGAATCAGAAGCCGTTCGCAGGGTTGACAATTTCCGAGACGTGGAGAGCCTTCCATTAGCACGGATGGCAACAAATATCTTGAAAGCATGGTCCCGTGATGCACAAAGTGGTACAAGCTGCAGCAATGCAGTTTTGACCACAAGAGGTACATTACTGCAGTCATGCCATGCCGGCGCCTGTGATACGTGGGTCGTGCGAAATTGTGCGAAAGGGGGAAGCTCATTGGATCCAAAATGCTGAAGCTAGCACGAGTCTGGGATTGTGTTCAGACACTCACCTTGTCGATGCTCATGTTTGACACATTTCCGCACAAGGGATCAGACTCCTAGGTGCAATTTCAACACGGATCTACAGGACTGGAATGTGTCAGCACCACAGAGTCGGCACGCGAACTGACCAGGATGATGTCGAGACCGCAGCAAGTGCTTTTTCGAACCAGGCACCCATGCAAGTCCAATCTTCAAGAGTGGACGACACATCTGCTTTGGCGACCAGACACAAGCCCCTGACATGATCCAGTTCGTTTGAACCAGCAAAATCATCCTTGTGCCCGCGTTGACCGCTGTCGATCATCTAGGCGGGACGAAACCAGGGTTCCTCGGCGCTTCGGCTGCAGCTCACAAGCCACGCCGGGGCATTTCTCGTTGAACGGTGTTGCCGCATCGAGTCTGGCTGCCGTGGGGTTACTGCGGAGGGCCCTGGTCGTCTTTTCGTTTGTGCAGGTGGGGAGGCATCGAATCTGCGTCACCGTTGTTGAGCCAAGCTGGCTGCAGACGTTGGTCGACAAGGGCTGCATCAGTCCTCTCAACACGCAAGATGCTTTGTCACTGCGGCGCAGTAAGACCCATCCGTGTATATTAGTCTGCACCCAGCATTTGGCAATGATCAGGTCCACTATTGAGGAATCTGCAGAGGGCGATTGCCTATAATAAGCAGGTACCTAGTCGATACGGACTATTGCAGGATCAATGTCCGCGTGAGTCGTGTGTCCGAAACAGGATGCTGGTGTAGAGACAAGGTGACATGCCAGACACAAACGCGCGTATCGCCAGAGTCTTGTAAGGGATGGGCGTAGCCAATATCTGCGAGTCGTGGTCCAGGATGTGTTTGGGGCTTCGAGCTCGTCCATGAGCCGTACTTTGTCACATCAGGGCCGGTAGCTCGGCGGTCCTAGCCCGGCGCTCCATGATAGCAGCTTGCTTATGGTTTCGAGGCGGCTCGGTGGACCATTGTAGCGGAGTTGGAGTTGTTTTTCTAGGCCGTGCCTACCTGCTAACTACGACAGGGATACCAGACTCGACGGAAACACACCAGCTTCATTTCACCTAGGCGTAATCCACGTTGATGGCACCGTCCCACGCGCAAGGGTCAGCCATTGAGGGCATACGGTATCTTCGTGTCCGGTGTGGTCATACCGGCGCCTGGTGAGCAGGTAGCAAGGCTGCAAAGAATGCGGTTGCCGGGTGAATGCAAAGTAGCCGATTGCTGTAATCTCCGTGGGTAGCTCCGCTGTTGGCAGTGTGACCACGCTTAGGGATGTATGCAAATGTCTGATGCTGCATCGGACTGCATCCATCTGCAAAGGCCCATATCATGGGCTCGCGGGTCCCGTTACAGGCGGGTGCTGGCAGGGGGTGTGGCCGCATGTCGATTTCTGGAAGACGCTCGGCTACGGAGCGGCCAATGGAGGGCGCCGTGCAGCGTCTGCCCCAGATCGCGCTTGGACACCCATGGGCCAGCGACTTGGTTGCCGGCTGCACGCGCGACCACGCAGGAGGTCCTGCATCCGTGCTCGGTGGAGCCATTCACTCCCGCGCCGCGCCCTGATTGGCCCGCCAGGGTGAACTGCGGAAGCATGCTGTAGTGCGCCCTGCGCAGGCCCAACTCGCCTTCCACTCTTCCGCTGCCTCCGAGACTCTTGTACCAACCACCAACCACAGGCCGACCCCCATCCGCCCCTGATATGGCCCATTAATCCTGGCGCCGACGGATCTTTACTGCAAATGCACCAGCCCCTCCAGCCGACAACTCCCCATCGATAGGCTCGTGTATCATGCATGCACACCTACCGGATGGCGCGGACCCACTGACGCAGTGTCGCCGGCCTTCTTCCACTAATTATGCCTTTTGCAGGCGCGGCTAAAACGTGACGCTGCCGAGTGCATGCAGTGTCCTTCCTTCGTCCAACACCAGTCTCCAGGGCTAGTTTTTGACTCTTGAGTCTTGACCGCCAGGCGGGCCACCGCCCCATGCACACGACACTCACCCCCCGGCACGGAGCCAGCTGAGTCGCACTGTTAGGTGTAACTCTCCTCATCCTGGCCTCTGGCTGGCTGCTGCGCTAGGGGCCGCATTCTGCCATCATCGTGGTGCTTCCCTTGCCTGCTGTGGCCATGGGCCGGCCTACGACTTACATCTGCTGCACGGATACTCCGTTGCGCTTGCGCCATGATACATCGGCACCCGCCTCCCTCGTCTGTTCTCCTCGCCCTCTGATTCGGCCATTCCTGGTCTTCCTACTCGCATTCTGCATCCCCATGCTATGGTTGATCGTTCCAGCCGTGCCACTCGGCCTAGTTGTTACAGCGCTCCCTCACCGAGCCATCCCTTGGTGGCTCCGTATAGTCAATAACCTTTCGTTCCTTGTCTGCATCTATTCCGCTATTAGCACTTCTTGACTTTCCACTAACCTAGCCCACTGACATTCCTTGTACCATGACTCCTGCCGCGAGGTCTCTCTTTCATACAATTTCCCCATTCATCTTTCCCAATTTTGCATCCCATATACCTATGCAGATGGCCCCAGGACTCAACACCCAAAGTGACAACGACGCACACTCAAACACCTGACCACACCTATAACGTCCTGGAACCCACACACCCTCACTTGTCACTCTCATCGCCTTCACCAACATGTCTGGACACATGCACACCACACATCTCCCCCGACGTGCCTCACGAAGCTCTGGTAGTCAGCATACGCCTCGTTCTGCACGCGTGGAGAAACCCAAAAGCCACCACAATAGCCCACGAACAATGGAGAGACGACGAACAACGACTGAGGCGAAGCTATATGCAACCCTGGACGACCACTACAGAATGATGTTCGGTGTCGAACCAGAGGAGGCATACGAGGAACGCCCACAGCCAAGCCGACCCATGAGCTGGCATCCATCTTCAACACGATACCAAGCACAGCAGTCCGCATCCTACTTCGAGCCCCAGCAAGATTGGTATTCAACCTCGCCACGCGAGTCAACCCAAGGATCCGACTTTTACTCTCTTTCCACCCGTAACTCCATGTTTGAGCAGACTTCAAACTACACGCCATGTGGCTGGCAAAGCACTCCATACCAGACTCCATCCCACCCACAGTCGATTGTCAACACACCAACTTCTGATCCATTGCCCTGGTACTTGCAGCAGTGGGCACAGAAAAACCAGGAGCAAGTTATGATGGCTTCGCACAACGAGTCAACAGATTTCTTGCCTATTCAATACCCTGTCACCCAGGACGAGCAGATGGAAGATGACGGTGGCGAGAAGCTCGTTGCATTGGGTCTATATGATCTTCCCGAACCGTCCATGACCTGGGAAACGGAGCCAGCAACAGGCAAGGGCTTGAAACTCGAGGAGACATGGCAACCGCCTGAGGAGGATGAGGAGGACGATGAAGAAGATGCGGACGCTGCGGATGATGCAAGCTCAGAAGCCAGCGAGGAGCCCTCGCCACCCCTTCCTGCCGTCAATGGCTGCAACCAACAACTTCAACTTCCTGTTCACGTCAAGGCTCAGACACCCGGCAGCATGGACGGACAGAGCTTCTTCTTCGACGATGACGAGACGGCAAACAAAGAATGGTGGTACCACCAAGCAAAGCAGCCCAGCATGCCAGTGCGGGACAATGGCCTGGGATACGGATGGTTGTAGATGGTTGTAGATGATTAAGCTTCGACATGTTCACAATTGTGACATGTTTCGTTATTGTTTTGCATAGCAGGGCGTTTTGATTTTGCCTAGGATGGCAGCAAAAGATTACACGGATACCCCAGCCTTCATTGGCGAACGAGCTCGCTGAGCCACTGCATCGCTCGAATCGAGGTCAGATGACTAACAAATAGAATATAGTGAGATTCATGAGTGTGGTCGTAACAATACAAACTTCAAATATCTAATGCACCACTTTCAAATCACATCACCCCTGCTCATGTGATGCGACAAGATCATTGCTGACACGAATGTGCCAACTGGGTGATTGTTAACCTTCAGTCTGACCGATGTTACAGTGCTTTTCATCAGATTTACATGGTCACTTGGATCAGCAGCATGTCGCATCGTGGCTATGTCTTCCAGAACAGGATCCTTAGAGCGAGACAAGGGGGTTCCCTGCCGGATCGTAGTCGATGCACCACAACTGCCGTAGCACCCAACGCCAACAGCACTTCTGCAGCTGCCTTCAACAAACAAAAGTCCTTCAAGGCTTTGAACTTTGCCGTCCGCCATCGCGCTCTCGTCTCGCTTGATTTCATCTTGGCGCATGCCGTAGCCCACCTTACCGGCGGACAAAGGTCATCCCCATCGGCGTCATGTCCCCGCAGCTCGTCAGGTCATCGGGCATGTCACCGTTTGCGAAACACCAGTGCAACAGGTGTGCTGAGATCTGCTTATTACGCCAACAAGCACGCCGGTTACAGGGAGGTTGGCACTTAGCGAAGGCCCGATAGCCTCATACAGTTTCATTCAAGCAGCCTTTGTGCTCACCGATGTGCTGGCGGCCTTAAATCCGACCGATCTGCTCACTTACCGACCAGCGACCAGCAAAGTGCTTGTGCATCAATTTTGTCGGCCCATCGCTCAAGCTCGGCGACGACTCGCTGCACATGCCCTTTTAGGCTGCTCGTCTAGTGCACGCCCAGGCAAACCTTGCGCAACCGAGGCGGCCACGCAGTTACGGGGACTACGGAATTAGAGAGCGCGTTAGAATTGTCGGCGGGAGAGTTTCCAGAATACAGGGATTTCGACACGGAGCTAGACGTCACTGATTCGTGGACGAGCTGCGCGTATCGATAACACGATGTGGATGAGCAAATTTGCAATACGTCACGTGCGCCCTGCCGTTCACAACCTGGCCAGACCCGCAGCAAAGCTCCTGGCCAATCGCGACGCACAGACACTCCATCACACCTCCACGCGTTTATTTGCGTTATTTGCAAGCACACGAGTGCGAGGTTCCGCCTAGCCATAGAGCCGCCCAAAATGCAGTTTGTCGTAACGCCGTGGCGTGACAGCAAGGAGCTGCTTCAGGTGCGGCACGATCTGTACGGGACTGACTCAATCAAGAAGGAGAGAGCAGTGAACAAGGTAAGCTGAGCTCGACTTGGTGCATCGTGCGCGACGATCGTGCATGCCCAAGCAGGAGGAGATGAACCATGCTGATAGCATGCATCGTAGGTATTCGCATGGCGGTCGCGGAAGCCGGATGGTCTGCCACTGTTGCTTGACTCGACAGCTGATATCGTCGATGTGCTACTGCAAGATCAGAGGAACGAGTTGAAGCATAATCCGTTGCGGCTGCTGTACGCCACCGCAGTTTCAAGGTAGGACCATTGCATATTTTTACTATTGTCACACCGTCTCTTCGATCACAAGACTGCCATCCGCATAGCATTTGTCTCTTCACGTGCTTCCGCCTCGGTGCGACACATTGATTACAGTTCTTCCTTGGCATACATTCTTCTTGATGTCACCACTATCAAGTTGTAGTTTCTAATATAGGTTTAGATTCATCACAGGCCTAGCAGATACCCAAATCGATCTCATCCGCGACAAGCCAGCATGGTTCCCACCTGGCAAATCGCTGCAACTGCCCTATCCGTTGCTTGAGATCAGGCACCGCATCGTTCACCGCCACCTACCGTCTCTCGCTGAGCTCAAGCGCGCAGCACAAGATTCGCTAGACTGGCTGTGGGAATGGTACTGGAGCCAACTCGACTATGCCTTTGGCGTGGCCAAGCCTGCGGAGGCTGATGATGAGATCGAAGGCATAGAGGCGATCAAAGAGAAGCTCCAGACGATCTTGAAGACGTACGTGAAAGAGAGGAAGAACGAGATCAAGACGAGAAAGAAGGACTCAAAAGCCGCTGAGAATGCTCTATCAACATACACTCTGCGATATGCGCCAAGTAGCACTTCCCTCCCATCAAGTCGGATACAGAACATCCTGCTCCGCTTGCTGGTGGAAGAGAAGATGATCCTGCCCACGGACAAGAAACTCGGCTCAAGCATGTCCGGTGCATTCCTCATCTGGGATCCGCTGCTTCTTGCATTTTGCCAGTCCGGCATTGTTCCAACCTCAGTAATTCTCGTGCAGCTCACCGCAGGCATGAACAAGCCCTCGTCCGCCATGATCAGCTCCGACATGGACCCAGTACGAGAAGGCATGCACGATTGGGCCCTCCATATCTTGAGCTCCGAAGCATGGCAGCAGCACCTCTCTCCAAATGCCATAGAGGACACACTTACCACATGCTTCTCAGAGCCAACATTCTGGAACCTTAGAATCACTGAGATGCTCTTGAAGGACGAAGACGTGCCGAACAGGAGGTCTTGGGTCGCTATCCTGGAGGCTGCGCGAAATGAGGCTAGTGGAGAGGAGATGGAAGTCGATGTCGACGGGATTGAGCAAGCGGTGCCAGTGAGACAGGGAAAGCCAAACGAGAAGATCAAGGGCCCGACGAAGGTTGTCGGCATGTGGAAAGCTAGGCCGATTGGATGGTTATCTGAGGGGTATGAGGACGATGAGTAGTCGGCCTGTACAAGTTGTGATCATGCAAGAGGCTCAAGATTTAGCATGAGGACTTGGTAATCGTTTCTATAATATCAACGGATCTCGCATTTCTTCCCCCTCCAACTCTCGTTTCTTTTCACTCACCAGTCACACCACTTTTCCCACCTCGGAGTCGCTTGAGAACAATCTCTCAGCAATCCAAAATGTCCAGAAACTGGTACAAAGCACCGCATTCCTCCAAGATCATGAAGTTTGACGAGGTGAAGCTATTCGAAAATGGCCTAGCGTTAATCGGCGCATCCTCTCTCGTCACCTCCGACCGCCGCCGGCCTATCAACCCTCCGCGTCAGGCAAGCATACATCACAAACATATCCATATAAAATCTCAGTACTACTATACCCAGGCGTGAAATGACCTTTCTTACCTCGCACACGTACTCCCGCCGCCATGAAAACCCAACTACCCACCAAAACGTCCTCCCAAGACATCTGGCACTCACCACCACTCGAACCAAATAGCAATAGCGAATATGTAGTCTATATGCTCCCCGGAAATCCATGTATCATGACATACTACCAGCCCTTCCTCTCAAATCTATTCACATCCATCAACGCCGCACTGGCTCCTCGCCACATGTCCGCTCACGTCGGCGGATACACGCCCCCCGGCTTCAGAATGACACCAAGTCACATCTCAGGAGTCGAATTACCAGCTTCACTGCAAGATCAAATAGGATATGCCGAGCAGCTAATCGACGTCGCAATCAAGACGCATGTAAAAAGTGCTTCGCGGCCGAAGTTGATTCTAGTCGCGCATTCAATTGGCACGTACATGGCGCTCGAGATTCTGCGACGGTATAAAGACGGCCACAACGCGCTAGCTCACGTAGACATCATCGGGGTGGTATTGCTATGTCCAACTATCGTTGCCATGGCAGATGCGGAGAATGAGGGAGTGGCTGATGTACATCCCTTCCCTCATAACAGCAATCACTTCGCACTAACTAAGAGTTAGTATTTCTTCCGCATACCGGCATTTCCAACACTCCTAGGTACGATTGTGAAGATGCTCACTTCCGCATTTCCTCTATCGGCGATCTCCTGGATCGTGCGGAAACTGGGAAACGCGCCGCATGTCGCGCAGGCGTTTGCAGAGTTTGTCAAAGGGCCGGGTGCGGTGCGGCAGACGATGTATTTGCTGAGAGATTCGTGTCGAGAGATTGGGGGGGATAAGTGGACGGAGAAGGTATGGGGCTCGGCTGAGAATGAGGCTGTGCCGTTGAAGTTATACTTTGCTAAGAATGTGAGTTCTGCCTGCTTTCTAGTAAGCGGTATGAGGACTGATATGTGTAGGATGGATGGGTATCAAGTCCTGCTAGGGATGCGATGATTGTGTCGAGAGGAAGAACGGAGGAGTGTCCGTGGAAGCCGGAGATGATCATTGATGACAATGGGATCGGGCATGGATTTAATGAGAACATTGGTACGCGTGAATGCTGAGAGTTTGTTCAGAGTGTGCTAATGTTGTTTAGGCCACAGCCACCTGATTGCTGAGAAGGTGGCTACAATGATCGAGGAGTTCATTGATCGTGACAGCGAGAAGAATCACCGGTGACCACAGTAGGTTTAACCGAGCTCGTCGCCTTTTCTTTGAAGACCACTCAAAGAGCTTGATAGATGCAGGCCGGACGATATGCTACTCTCCGCGCTCCGCTTCTAAAATCGCTCCTTCAATACTGCGCAACATGACATGAGGCAAGCGCTCTAGATATTGTCATGCAGACTTCCTCGACAAGTTATTGGTCTTCGAGGAGCGCATCACTACGCCGCCGGCTGTGAGTACCCGGGCCGCATCCTCTGGAGTGATGTTGAGCGAATACATACCTTGACATATGCACGGCTGCATGACGCTAGCAACCCGTACTTCTGTACTGGCAGCTCGATGTAGGGGCGGATGCACGTACGGGAAGCTGTGAACACTGGATCTTACTTGCATGACTATCTTTGAGATCATTCTCAAGTTCAACTTTTGAACACACAGCCAATTTTCCCTAATCCCCTTCTCTTCTGTCCCTTCAGCATGTCAAGTTCATACGCAGTCAACCCGCAGCTTTTCGCAAGTAAGGTCATAGCAGTCACCGGCGTCAGCCGTGGCACCGGCCTTGCACTGACGAAGTATCTGCTGGCTCGAGGTGCAACTGTATCTATGTGCGCGACCTCGTCACAAAACCTCGCCAAAGCTGCCGCCGAGATAGATCGAGAGTTTCCCAAGGTAAAGGATCATTACTGGACTTGTGTAGTGGACATCAGCAAGCTGGAGACCGTGAATTCATGGATCGAGCAGACAGTCGCAAAGTTCGGGAAATTAGACGGATGTGCGAACGTTGCAGGTAATCTCAGGATTAGCCGTGTCGCTATCTTTGCTAATGCAAGGACACAGCCGTCGAACAGCGAGAGATCTTCACCATCACAGATCTAGATCCGGACTACTTCGCCAAACTGCTCAATATCAACGTAGTAGGCACTTTCAACTGCCTCAAAGAAGAAATGAAAGTGGTCAAAGATGGCGGATCCATCGTCAACATCGGAAGCGTTACAAGCAACTACGGTTCTGCTGGTGTCTCGGCATACGTCGCCGCAAAGCACGCGGTGATCGGCTTGACTAAAGTCGCTGCATTCGAAGGCGCTTCTCGGAACATTCGCGTGAACGCGCTGTGCCCGTAAGTGGTGAAGTCAACTTGCGAGCTATCGAAGCTAAAGGTGTGGCTAGTGGTGCTATCAGGACGGACATGATGCAGAAGCCATTCAACTCCGCGATGGGAGAATTTTCTCTCACGCAAGACAAGATACCAGCCATTCTCAATCGCGATATGGCCGAGCCGTGGGAGATTGCGGCGTCGATTGCTTTCTTGCTTGGGGATGAGAGTAGGTACGTTACGAAAGCGGCATGGTATCATGATGGCGGGTGGGTCGAGGGTTCGTTCAGTTCCTGATCGTGGGCGCTTTTACTACCTGTTTTTTTCTTGAGACTTGGGAGCTAAGGCAAGTGTCTATCGAGTGGGCTTAGGTCTTGCATCTGCTATCCACCGAAATCCCAGCTGATAGAATGTCTGGGGAGTTTAGCCCGTTTTTTTTTAATTATGCGCGGAGAAAGTCTATCCATTACCTACGTATGAAAACGATTGTACCTTGGTACGAAAGCAGCACCACCGAGGCATTGTTCTCCGTTAGGTAATGTCGCCCTCTACTTGAGGACACTGACAACAGCATCGAAAAAACCAACTTTCATCTGACGAGATCCAGGCGTCGCAGCACCTCCATCAACTTTTCGGCCTCTAGCCTTTGTCGCCCACGATAGTAGTAGGCGTCTTGAAGCTTAGGCGCTCACTTCCTCGAATTAGGTGATGATTAAGCTTGCCACAGTTAACTTTAATCCGCTGCTATAGTAATTTCTCCAGTCAGACATGTGTTCTGATCCTTGTCTTTGCCCTTCTACTTTCCTTGCTTGAACAGCCATCCCATAGACTCCTGTGCTGCTTTCGAAAAAGCAGTGCGTCTAGCATCGTTCCCACATTCTAAATCTTGCTCGGCATCTTGTTGAATGTCCAAATCCAGCCTCTAAACAGTAGCTCTTCCATCATGCTTACTCTTATTTTATGGCAGGCCGCGGCCAATACTTACCAAATTTGTAAAATCGCATCAGGCAAAACTGGGGCCTCCCATCGAGGCAAACATTACAGGAGCCGCTCTTACGCGATTTTGGAAACAAACACGAACTCAATGTTGTCTCCGAGCATTTGCACTATGATAGCCCAGTTATCAGCATGTTTGCACCGTCGCAGTGACGTGACTAGTCTCACTGGAAGCCAAAATGTGGAACGCGGGCAATATAAACCGCAAGTGCATTGTCCTATTTTTGGAAAATGGGAAGGTACATACATGTACGCGCGACTCTTTCGGCCGAATGTGACGTTGCACCGACACGATCGTATTTTCTTGCCAGCTTCGCCGAACGCTAGCCAGAGGCGGGAGTCGCAGTTACTCAAGAGGGTCTAGATATCTCCACCTCCCGAGGTCCATAATGCTTAGCAGGATCAAGAAAGGCCACGTTATCCAATCTTGAAGGCTAAATAAGGGGGGTCCATTATCTAAGCCCATCTAGTGCGTCCCGCCCCCTGCTAGTGTTTGGTGGTTCTGGCATAGTTATACGGTATTATAGCCTCAATACGATCATTTTTTTTACAAAACACGAACTTTCGGCGTTTCACCTTCTCCTTCTAGCAGTTTAGTTCCAGGGGACGCATAGGACACGTCAGAAACCAATCAGACTTTTATTGGCAATGCTTGTTTCTATCCACTCATTCCGGCTGTCATCAATTAAAATAGACATGAACAGGATCTTATAAGGAATCAAAGGTCGCTGTTGTATCCATCCATCACACCTCACTACAACAGCTTCACTCTACCACTCGCTTCAATCTCCATCAATCGTTTAAATCCGATCCCACTCTAATCCAAAATGCTTTCCCAAGTCTTCACCGTCCTCGCCCTCGGCGCTGCTACCCTCGTTGCAGGAGCCCCTATGGAAGCCAGGACAGCCGATGAGCAAGTCACCATCTCGAACGCGCTGTTTTCGCGCAAAGACAGCAACGGCAACGACAACTGGGACGCTATTCTCGGTGTTGCCTTCGACCTTGCCACGCCATCCGGTTCCGTCCGCTGCGCAGCATCCGACGTAGAAGTGCCATCCATCAAATACGTATGCTCCGACACGGCATACTCTTTCGAAATCTCTGGTCGTCCTGGTTATAACCAGTACACTTTCACTGTCTACCACAACTCAAAGTACGTAAATTCCTTTTTCTTGCATGTATCCGTACTGATTGCGAGCAGTGTCACTTTGTCCGGCGAAACCAAAGTGGGTTGCAACGGCCCTATCCCGAGCAGCTGCTTCCAAGTTCGCACCAGCCCAGCTACTCTAACTGCTATCACTGCTGCTTGATTTTGAAGCACTAAGGGATCTTTGTGAGGTTGAAGGACGCTTGCTTAATAGCAGGTTCCCTTTCATGATAACGCAGATTTTTTCAAATGACCGGCCTTAAAGATATTAGGACTGCATTAGGATTTGGTAGTATGCTGCTTTACAATTTTAGAATTAATCTTAATACCGAGATTGATTAAAAAGTCTTTTTGTATGTCGAAGTCGTGAAGTTCGTGTGTGATACGCTCGACGTCAGCCCACGTGAAATATACAGGGCTGTGCATTATGTGGTGTTACGCTGGCGCCAGGCTACCATCAGCCTTCATCCCAACTTCATCCTTAGATCATTCTTTACATCCATCCTGTTATTCAATATGAGGTCTTACCAATATGCGCCGTTGGACAGAAAGTCCGATACAATTCGGCTGCTCCGGCTCTTACCATCCGAAGTCGACAAGGCTGAGATTCGAGCCGGGCTACTGGAGTACGATTTGCGACACTCCCAGCAATCTCGCCATTCGTACGAAGCTCTGTCATACGTCTGGGGTGGCATGGAAACTACTGAATCGGTACTCATAGGCGACGAAGAGCTTGGTATCACACCGAATCTGCATGCTGCATTATTGCGTTTGCGATACGCTACTTTCCCACGGATGTTATGGGTGGATGCCGTGTGTATCAACCAAAGCGACATCCCAGAAAAGGAAATTCAAATCCAGTCCATGGCCAAGATTTACGGCTATGCCAAATGTACGATTGTTTGGCTTGGAGAAGAGGCGGACGGGAGTGACACGGCGCTTGAGGCTCTACGCCTCGCTGGAAGTTTACCTGTACCCGACTTTTCCGACGGAGGAGCACGAAACTACGACAAAGGTATTGACAAACCTGTTGCCTCATTGCTGCAGCGAGATTGGTTCCAAAGGATATGGGTAAAACAGCAGCTGTCAATCACCCCATAGTCAACTGACCATACTCTCAGGTTCTTCAAGAGGTTGCAGCTGCTCGACACGTCACAATCGTTTGTGGTTCTGCAGAGATCGACGGTCACGCATTCTGTCTAGGTTTGGAGCGAATGCAGACCGAAAGGAAAGACACAAAATCATACGCTCGAGCGAGCGCAGTGGCCACTCTGATACAAGGAGCAATTTTCCGACCTAAGTTAGTATTGGACACTTCGGGCAAGGCAATAATGGACATATGCTCTCTTGGTGATTTGATCAATATGTACAGTGCGCATAGTGCCACACACCTTCACGACAGAATATACGCCTTACTTGGCATGACGACCGACGACCTCAGCAACGCTGGACTTTCGCCAAACTACAGTGTCTCATGCCCAGAGCTGTTGCACCGACTTGCTACCTTCTTTCTTGGCAAGAAAATCTCAGTCGGGGTGGGCAAGTCCGAGGAAGACTTGGAGATTACCGGAAAAGGCTGTATTATTGGAAACATTGCAACCGCGTTCAGGGATAAGAACGGCGATCAATTGATCAGTCTCAACTACAACAAGGATCTAATCCCTCGCAGAAGGGTCATGGACACGATCCATGACAGTGTACGGTATCATATCGAAGTAATTTTGGATGCTAGAGCTATAGCTGAAGACATATGGCCGGGCGATATTGTCTATCTTGTTGGTGGAGCTGCTAAGCCGTCGATCTTGCGTTCGACCGGCTTATTCTTTCGGGTGATTGCGATCGCAGCAACACTCCCAAATTTTACCCACGATGCCATCTTCATACACTGTCTAACTATCGTCTGGAGTTGGACAAAGCAACATGGGATTCGGGAGCCGCACAGCAAACACTTCCCGTACTATTTACACGAGTCCAAAAGCTACTGGACAAGCGCCTTGATCATGAACAACACGAATGATCCCTCCGCTACAGAGGTCCTGTTCAGATTGGCCAGGTTGTACGTAATGCCGCCCCCGGAAAGGGAGAAGATTTTGGCGACGAGCGGTAAACTGCGATCCGGGGTCACTGAGCCCACACAGTCAGAGCTATCGCACATTGTACGTTGCTTTGACGGGGACTATATCGTCCGCTTCTTTGAGATCATGGGCCATAGCATCAGCATTAGAGAACAGAAATTTGGAGTAAATGCCACAAACGACACACTTCTGGCTGCACTGAACCAACTGGCTTGTTTTGACCCAGATGTGTCATTACTTTTGGAATTCAATGACCCTGAAAGGACAGAGGCCTTCCTCGTTAGTAAATTTAGCACGTCGCCGCCGAACATAGGGGTGCTTATGGAAAGCTTCCTTTTCGTGCAGTACCAAGGAAGAATATGAGAAAATGTTGATCAGAGGATAGAAGAGCGCTTGTCGAACTTGTTGTTTGATAGGTTGGTATATATGTTAAAGATCGGACTGCGATATAGAAGGATATATTTGTACAGAGCGAGAAACGCGATTTCGATTATGGTTATATCTTAGCTTCGACATCTTGCGACAGTATCCGCGCTTCGAATTTCTTCATGAGTTTGATAGTCTGCTCGGCGAGGGTGAGTGTGAGGATCTACCACAGTTAGCAATCTGATTCTCCCTCTTCATGTAAACCTTGACTTACAGTATGCGGTAAGATGCGCGCAAGATGGGCAAAGTACCCCTTGTACACCGCCAAAATACCCTCCGTCTTAACCGTCCGGTACAAGCAGTCAAACGCCGATGTGTAAAGGTTGCCGGTCTGGTTGTACATGCGCGACATGACGGTATCGGGCGGGTGCATGACGCAGCACACGACGAAACCGCTTGCCGTGCTACTTGCGATGTGCAGCGGCATGCCCTCTTCTATACCAAAATGCTTGACTAATTGTCTCTTTGCGAAGAAGTACGTCGGGAGTTGCACCGAGCTACCAAAACCCGTCCGAACCATCGCCGGTCCGACGCCTCTGTATAGGCCCTTTATGCCTTCGCCCGAGTATATTTTCCGCATGCCGTCGACGGCGTTTTTGTAGTTGTGTTGTGTGCCGACGGGTAAGAAGGGGGAGTAGGACTGTAGGCGCGTTTTTACTAGGAAGAAAGGAGAGCCTGCGGCTGCGCCGAGGATGCCGGATGCTGCGCCGGAGAAGATGTTGACGTCGAAGGACTGGACTTTGTCGTCTTTGAAGATGGCGTGGGTGAGGGTTTGTCGTAGGGGTTCGTAGAAGCCTAATCGGCAGCCATTGAGGGTCATTTGGTAGACATACTGCACGATGTCAGCGTCGATTCTCTCGTATAGTGTTTTGGTGTTCATACCGCGCAGCTCAGACCTCGTAGTAAGCCCTTGGGTCCTTCGTTCTTCAAGATGACGCCCACGCCGTGGAATACACCCTTATATAACCGCGGCGCATCTTTCCTGGCCTGGAGCTCTCCTTGTAGTTGTAGTCTGATACATTGTCAACCTAATATCCATTGCGCGTCGGGTGTTTATGCGCACCGAATCTTGACTGTTTCGAACCCGTGGGTAACCGTCACAGCTCCGCAAGCTGCAATTCCACCAGCTATGAAGGATCTGGTGTCGCATGTTAGTTGCGATACTCATCATAATTCAAATTTACATACCCAAGGGTCGTGGACATTACGACACCTTTTGCGACAGCGGTTTAGCGAAGGTACAAAGCCGAGCGCAGTGTAAGCAAAATATTGTGGCTACGTAATTACACGATACAACGAAAATCGCCAAATCAAAAGTGATGGTTGAAAAGAAGAGTAAAAGGAGAGGAGGTAGCAGCGCTGACGTGAAACGAATCTATACAGGTCGGTGTTGGAGTGTCTGAACAATGTTAGCTGAATAATTGAATCCCAGCTCAAGATTCATGCCCCGAGGTCGGCGTTCCGGCGTGTTCCCGACATCAGCCAAGCTTTCCAGGGTCCAGCTATCTTTCTGCTGCTCGCGAAGGCCAGACGTTTGTGAGAATTGATCGCGTGTGAACGCATCAACCACGGCTTGCTCAACCTGGAAAATTACCAAATTAGGACGATGCTGGCAGACGTCGCGTAGAGTCAGCACTTGTCATACCTAAATATGGCCGTTGGATCAGCAACTCCGGGCGCGCCGCCGCCGCCTGTTGGGCCTCCGACACAGAAGGTTAGCGACGTCATAGCAAGCTTTCGACCTTCACGAGTGAGCCCACATATATCCCTGACTATAATGCGTGTATGCTGACTATGAATAGCGCTTCAAGCCTCCGAGCCCGGGTACAGCATCCGTCACATCGCTCGACTTCGATGACACAGGCGAGCTTGCCATAGTAGCGCGCGACGACGACACCCTCCAAATCTACAACTGCAAGGAAGGAAAGCACGCAAAAGAGCTGAAGAGTCAGAAATATGGCGTACATCTTGCGCGCTTCTCCCACCATGCGCAAAGCATCATCTACGCGAGTACAAAAGTCGACGACACGATCCGCTACCTCTCCACGCACGACAACTCCTACATCCGCTACTTCAAAGGCCACACCGACACCGTGACATCCATCTCGCTCTGCCCCTCCTCCGACACATTCCTCTCCTGCTCCCGCGACAACACCGTGCGCCTATGGAGTCTCTCCTCCCCCAACTACCACGGCCTGCTCAACCTCCAGGGTGCCTACCTCGCCGCCTACGACCCCTCCGCGACCGTCATGGCCATTGCCTCGCCCTCCACGCAAACCGTGCTGCTCTACGACGTGCGCAACTTCGACAAGCCGCCGTTCGCTACGTGGGACATGCAGGAGCTTGAGCAGCGCTTCCTAGGCCGCGAGAAGGGCGAGTGGACGAAGATCGACTTCTCAAACGACGGCAAGAATCTGCTGATCGCGACGAATGGGAGCGGGCATTTCATCCTCGATGCCTTTTCCGGCGACATCACCCATTTTTGCTATCGCAAGGCGGCGTCGTCGGGGCGCTTGTCGGCCGGCGCGACGAGTCTGGGCCACATAGCCAACGGGCACGCGCCGGTAGTCGGGCAGGGCGATGTGTGTTTGTCGCCGGATGGACAGTATTTGATCGGCGGGAGTAGCGAGGATGGGCTGCTGGTCTGGGATATTTCGAAACCGCCGTCGCCGAATAATAGCCTGGAGCCGATTGACAAGCTGCCGGGGCATGGGAAGAGTGCGGTTGTGGGCTATAATCCGAGGACGAATTTGATTGCGAGTGCGGATCGGGATTTGTACTTGTGGCAGCCCGACTCGGATTTGATGATTTGAACGAGGGGTGGAGATGTTCGTGAAAACATTATGGTGGATGCTAGTGCTCTTTGATCAAGGTAACGAACCTGGTAGCATACGCGCAGATCCATCGACAGAAAGGCGTTCGCTCCGTGCCCACAGAGCATACAACAGATTCAGTGGGGCGTGTGACCAAGAGTGCCGAACTTGGGCTTCAGACCAAGGCAAGGACGCACACAGCTATGTATCACTCAGATAAGAAGGCTAGGGAGGAAGAGAATATGGCCCGATTGTATAATTGGAAAACCTGAACAATTCACTCATGTTGCTCGAGAAGAAAGGTCGTTCGACTGTTTGATGAAGCTCGTATCCTTCGTCCAGTCTATCTTGCCCCATGTCTACACGCACTGAGACGAAGAACTGAGAAGCGTCATGCCCTGAATCGTGACTCGTGTGGTTCTCTTCCTGTCTGATTTGCTTTTATCAAATGCTTGGTGATGATCTCTGACCTGACTATTCTCAAACACGATCGAGGTGCGCCCACTCGTATGCGGTGAAAAGTCCCCAAAAGCTTCCAATCCCAACGAGCGTCTGAGAGAGAATGTGTTTGTTGAAAGACTGCTTGGAAACGTGTGACTTGATCCGGATTCTGTCGACAGTACGATTTCTTCCCTCCCACATTCCCTTGAAAGGCTCTCGTCAAACGGCAAACGAGCGTCTTTTGCGATACAAATCTTGATAGGACTTTGTGGACGACCTAGGTGAACGGCATATGAAGAGTTCTTCGCGCCACAAACTTGGTAAGAATGAAGCTCCTCGATGTCCATCTTATCCGGCTCCATGGCGGCGAGGTGGAGCAGCAAAAGATCCTCTGGATCCCAGAGTAGACTGAAGTGTTCATATGCGATTTCAGTATACTCTCTCGTCCGGCGAGCCAAACCAATGATAGTGAACAGTGAAGGGCCCGAATATCGTACAATCATTCCTGTCGAGTCCCATTCCTTAGGTTCGGCCCATTTCATCCAGAGGACCCAGTCTCCTGTGGTAGTTTGGGGCGGTGCCAGTACACACGGTGTGTCGTTGACATCCACGAGCTCAATCGTTCCATCCTGAGTCTTGCTAGCTGCGCAGTACAGTCGCTTGCGGGAACGTGACTGTGGCTCATCAATGTGAGCAAGAATCGGCACTCCTTCCCAAAAACTACCAGAGAGTTGAGAATGACCAGAACTAGGGATACACGATTGGGAGGAGTGTGCATTGTTGCGTCGCATTCGCAATCGGTCCTGTATGGCTACATCCATGGGCGAGATCTCGAAAATCGTTGCAATATGCTGCGCCCATGATAATGCTCCTCTTCCAAGAGGCGTTGATTTGAGGGAGCCGACAGCATCGACAGCAACATCGTAGGTGCTTTTTTGATAATCTGGAGTTGGTGTAAACCCGGATGACCAGCCGACCAAGTTTAAAATGCCATATAGCTTGTCCCGCGCATCGGCACACTCAAATTCATTGATGTGGTTCATGACATCATGAATTGTGGATTGTCGACCTTCAAGTTCCTTGTGCGGCAAGGACCAAACAACCACGTCTGGGCTCGATCTTTTGATATGCTTCGTGTGTTGCATTGTCATCTTCTCTGCAACTGATAGAATCGCATGATCGAGAAATTGAAAGAACTGCTTTCATATACTTCGCCTTGATGAGACCATAAAATCCGCCTCCACCTATGTCATAACCAAAAGGGGGATCTTCAAGTACGCGAACAGGAACGTCGAGAGCCATAATATGGCTAGTCAAGATAAGAGTTGACCCACAACATACAACAACGTTGGTGCCCATGCCTAGCTCCTGCAAGATCCAAACACGGCTAAAGTAGGGTCTATTGAGGAAGTCCACCAAAGCCTTCTTTAGTTTGACTTCCGTTGACCTGATCATACTGAGAAGACATCTCGTTCCAAGCCGGACTCCTAGGTGTGGAAACCATAGCCCTGTGTCCCATGGTTTCAAGTGGACAGCCGACATAATATCTGCCAAAAAATGCTTTTTTTCTTGACATAATCTGCAGGAATTCGCTGTCGTCCGCGTGAAGTCCTACGCATGCAAAAACCTGGGCAGCTCTCCTGTACAGCTGTCCCATGATGGCAACCTGATGGCCCCGCTCTTCCACGTTGGTTTGGTCAATGCAGACAGCATCGACCCAGACGTACTTTTTTTTCTTCTCGATCGCGAACGTTTGTTGAAGTGCGTATTCGCCATTTTGCCGTACAACCATGGTTCGCCCATCGATGGTGATACTGGTTGTCAGGGCTGGGTCTCCCCAGGTATACGAGATAGCTGAATACGGAGGTGCGCTTTCCAGAGGCCATACAGACATTGCGCAAACGACATGTTGCTCGGAATCCCCCTGCTGGACTTCTAGTAGGCGGATATGCGTCTCAGGGTCCGGGAGCGGGCTGTGTACGAAATGTAAGGCTCGCATAGGGGCGTCCGTCTCGGCATCGGCCATCTCGAAGGAATTATAGCAGTCGCAGTTGTTTTTGGATAGGAACGCGATGTCGAAAAATGTTGGTAGTGCAAAGAAAAGGCTCCAGAGGACGCAAGCATGACGGCAAGATTATCAACTGATGAGGGGCTGTGATGCTGACATGCAATCTTCAGCCTCGCGTCTACCTATAACATAACCCTCAATGACATGCACATTGTTCTTGCTGTACGTGAAGCACGGCGCCTTAATTGACTGCGGCGCGAGGGAAAGGCGACGCAAAATTCAAAGACTGCGAGATTTGTAATGCTGAAAATAGCGCAAGTCGATACTTACGCGGCCTCTCAGCGTGCGTAATCAATGTGCCAATGCAAATCCAACAATCAAATTTGCAATGCATAACCAGTAAAGGCTCTGAACCTAACTGTTGCCGATGCAAGCGTCGATGAAGAGACTTGCAGCTTCAATGACTTCCACGTGATGACAGACTTCCGACCGAAGCATTCTGAGAGGTACAGGGCGCCAGCATGGTGAGTAGCCATGCTGGTTCCAGCCACTCGAAGGATGCAGACGCCACTGTCCGGGGTGGGATAACCTTCCCCTTCTCGGAGAATTGACGCTCAAGCAAGACTCCCACCACGCCTTGTCACGCGAGCAGAGAATGTACGTAAGCGATTAGCTGTTGCCACTTCGATAGCGAGAGACATTTCTGCGGAAGAATAGCCGTCATTGTTGTGAGGTCTGCGTGGTGACTGGGGCGGACCTCGGTTCGTCGCCAAAGGATCGCTACACCATATTGCTTTTGCTGGTAATGCAGAGATTTTCTGGGAGCTGAGCCGCAACGTGCTGCAGGGTGTGACGAAAGCAGACTTGGTGGAAGTTCAGAAATTAGGTGCTTGCGAAGAAGTAATAAGACGCTGGCATGGATGCTGTCCACCGATCATGGTTTCAATAGTGAGTGACGTGAGAGTAATTGTCGTGAACTTCCGCAGCAATCCGTTCTTCAGCCATTGGAGGTCGCCGACATGCGAAGACAACGCGTAGCACTGTACGATCGTGTCAACTGTTTGACATCGATGATCATGGATTGATTGAAAGGAAGCAGGAGGCGGTCCAACGACCTAGGACCGGAAGCGTGGTCGCCACTTTCACAGTGCGGAGTGCAGGGAAACGAATGCGGTGTAAAGTGGAGTGCATGTGATTGCAGACCGGAGGCGCAAGAGATGACACAAGCAGATGATGTGTTCGAAAAGCGCGCAAGCAAAATGCAAGGAGCATCGATGCATGGTTGCGCCTCGTACTCTGCGGAACGCCATACAGCCCCAGGCACCGTCTAGCAGACTCTTCTCCACAATTGTTAGCAGAAGAGAAGACAAATCCTGCGATGCAGCCATAGCAATCTTATTGGATGATACCTGTCGCGTGCGTGAATGGTCGGGCATCAAGACTGGACGCTAGTCGAGCAGTCGTGATGCAGGCGAGGGACACAGATGCGTTGGATGGAATGCTTAGACGTGGTCTTGTTGAGTCCAGAAATGTACAGTATATTTCAGAATGAAGCGTGCAGGTCCGCTTGGTGTCGATCTTTCCGTTGGTCGTGTGAGTGGATGCCAGGATGATCGGATCTTCGGGCGCAGGGCTTGTGGATAAAAAATGGGTCAGACGTGCCCGTTGTATGGAGAGTCATGCCTGACTGAGCACGGCAATGCCAGAATAAGCGAAGAGACACGCTGGATTGGCGAGTGCGTGGACTGACATACAGCCAGATTGACGAAAGCTGGTCGAGCGCTGGCTGTGTTGTTGCGCTGAGGGGATTAGGGCCAACCGCACACATCAGTAAGCGAGGCTGTGGGGGAAGACAGGCAACAGGCACGAGCAAGGGTGAGCAAATCCCCTGCGTAGCCAAAGCCACAGCCTGGCAGGATCTTGTCTTGCATCTGGCCATGTCTCCCTGGCCCTGGACATCTTCTCCGAGCGCTCTTCTCCTTACCGCCCCCGGCTGGCCGCCTGTTTGCCTCTGAACACAAATTCGGTCTTGCCAACCGGGCCGTCATCGTTGTCATTTCGGGCCCGGCGGCCTCACAACGCAACCATAAGCAAATCAGAGCTTTCAGGAAAGCTCACCGTTCACGATGCAAGAGGCGTGTCTCGACGCCGAGGTTTGCGTGCCTTTCGGGCCATGTCCAATGAGGTGGATCCGCGTGCCTTCTAGACTAAGCACTGTGCGCCATGTGGAATGGGTCTGGGGCTGCTGGGATCCTTCTCCGCGTTTCCCAAAGCGACGGGTCATCTGGGCAATCTGTCTAGCGATATTATTAGGCCCCTCTTCTTCACCCCATTCCTCCACCTCTGACAGCCCGTTCTCTTCGACACCTGCAGCTCTCCTGCACACGACACGGCCCCATCGATGAAAACGTCAATTGGCGTATATCAACACCTCGTAAACCAACTTGGACCATCGCGTTGGAACATGGTCCCGTGATCGCGAATGCTCTTCAATCCATCAGCCCAACACCGGCACATATTGGATCCACTTAGCTCACCCATCTGCAAGCCATATTCACAGCCGGCACATGCAACATCATTGCAAGAATACGAGCTTTTGCTGCTGTAACAAAAACATTCATTCTTGCTCTGCCAAATTGCATCCGAAAGGTTACGCGAGTATGCCAGATCGACCAGTCAGCCCTCTGTCACCGTACACGCAGCATAGATCCGGCGACGGAGGATGATGCATGCTGGACAACATCGCGCATCATCAGGACCAACATCTACTCGACCTCTCGAATTCTCCACTGCATCTAGTGCTGTAACAACATCCACTTTGCCATTTCACCCACTACCCCTGCCCAACATGGGTCTCACATTTCTGCCTCGACCGCAGCCACAACCGCGGAAGCGTAGTCGAGCAATAGCAGACATTGACGGCGAACACTCTTGCCTGCAAAAGAAGAAGCGGCGTCTCAGACTTATTCTTATCACTTCTCGGCTATCCCCTCAATTCTCACATCCTGCCACAAATATAGTCGACAGAGGCAGCTCCAAGATTGCAGTATGGGCAAAGCAAAAATCACTCGGACGGAACCTCTTGCGGAAAGCAGCTATCCTGAACCACATACGACGAGGCGTTGTATCTGCTGAGGACATAGGTGTACAGCCTCGACGGGTGTTGGTCGAGCAAGAGAAGGAGCAGAACGAGCTCGCACTCGCAAGATTGGAGTTCAATTATGGCAGCATCGATCCTTACACGCGCCCAGTCACATCACGTATACCATCAGTGCCTCCTTCTGGTGCTGTTAGAACAGGAGGTCGTTTTGTCGTGTCTGGGTCACCCACTAGCTCGCCCACTTCCTCCAGAAGTCCATCGCCTACACCGTCCTCTTCACCCCCGGGAGCATCTCAGGATGACCATGCCTCGGACTATCGGTCGCCTAATGAAGCTTTTGCGAGCCTACTGCCTCGTGCTCAAGTGCCCAGAAAGGACTACCTACCGCTACCACCGTCACCACTTGGTCTATCCAACTACGACGCATTCGACGCCGACGACGACCCATACTCCCACCTCGACGATGACTCCGATGCGTCCTCGATCAATCTATTCGACGACGATGAAGACACCAACAATGTCCCATTCTCGCCCTCCGCCGCCACAGAGCCGTCGCCTTGGGGGGGGGGGGGGGGGGGGGGGGGGGGGGGGGGGGGGGGGGGGGGGGGGGGGGGGGGGGGGGGGGGGGGGGGGGGGGGGGGGGGGGGGGGGGGGGGGGGGGGGG
>Ga0265780_10002085_pt1 | contig 27626 bp, 26 predicted proteins | sample P1T30metagenome_FD_192432 | JGI IMG/M metagenome (GOLD analysis project Ga0265780, IMG submission 192432) | Plant litter microbial communities from East Loma Ridge, Irvine, California - P1 T30 | ecosystem: Environmental > Terrestrial > Plant litter > Unclassified | place: USA: California...
CTGTTTCTGTCGGTGGACGACCTCAAGGCGATCCGCGCATATGCCACCCGCACCGGGCTGGCCGGGCATACAAGGAATTCCATCACCGAGTTGCCGCGTCTCGAGCGCGAGTTGAGCCTGGTGCGTTCGCGCGGCTATGCGCGGGACAATGAAGAACTGGAACCCGGCGTGCGCTGCATGGCGGCCGGCATCCATGACGACAGCGGCAAGCTGGTCGCCGGCCTGTCGATCTCGGCGCCGGCCGACCGGCTGCAGGATGACTGGGTCGACGACCTGGTGCAGACCGCCGCGGGGATCTCGTCGACGCTGGGGTATCGGCCGCTCACGCCGGCCTGAACGTCACGGTCGACGACGTGGCTTGAACACCATGGCTGGAGCACCGTGGCTGGAACACTGTGGCCTGGAGCACCGTGGCTGGAACACCGTGGCCTGGAGCACCGTAGCTGGAACACCGTGGGGTGGACGGCTACGCCGTCCACGCGTTCAATTGACGCGCGACAGGTAGGGTTGGCGGCTACGCCGCCGACGCGTTCAACGCACGCTCGAACAGCCATGCCGGAGCCGGTTGGACGCGTCGGCGGCGTAGCCGCCAACCCTACGCCTGGACCGCCGGCCATTTCACTGCCAGTTGAACGCGTGGACGAGAAATCCCGTCCACCCTACCGATGCCGCGTATGGCCAATCAATGCGTCAGCGTCGGCGCGCTGGCGGTCATGGTCGGCACCCGTGGCGCCTCGACATCCATGCGGTCCGGCAGCGCTTCGAGCCATTTGCGGATGCGGCCGGCGTCGGCGGTGCGCGACATCTTGCCCTTCGAATCGAGGAACACCATCACCACGTTGCGCCCGTGGATCATGGCCTGCATCACCAGGCAGCGCCCTGCTTCGTTGATGAAGCCGGTCTTTTGCAGGCCGATGTTCCAGTCCGGCAGCGACACCAGGTAGTTCGTATTGTTGTAGTGCATGGTGCGGCCGCTGGCCTGCACGGTCGAATTCGGGGTGGTCGAGAATTCGCGCAGCAGCGGCTCCTGGTGCGCCGCCACCACCAGCTTCGCCAAATCGCGTGCGCTCGAGACATTGCTGCTCGACAGGCCGCTGGTGTCGACATAACGGGTATCGTCCATGCCGAGGGCGCGTGCCTTGGCATTCATGGCGCCGACAAACGCCTCGATGCCACCGGGATAGTTGCGGCCCAGCGCCGCAGCGGCGCGGTTTTCCGAGCTCATCAGGGTGATGTGCAGCAGTTCACGGCGCGTCATGCGTGCCCCGACCGGCAGGCGCGAACTGCTGTACTTGAGGCGGTCGACATCGTCGTCGGTGACGCGCAGCACTTCGTCGAGGTCCTGGCCGGCTTCGACCACGACCATGCCGGTCATGAGCTTGGTAAGCGAGGCGATCGGCAGCGCGACATTGGCATTCTTTTCAAACAGCACTTCGGAGCTGTTCTGGTCGACCACGAAAGCCACGTTCGAGCGCAGCGACAGCGGGTCGTCGGTCTTGTGCAGGCCGGCGATCTCGGCGGCGGTGACGGGGGCGGCAACCGCCGCCACGGCAGCGGCGGCGGTCCGGGCCGGGTGATACGTCACGACGCGCTTGCCGCGCACCGTCTTGACCCGGCGCACCATGCGCTGGCGATTATCGGCGGCAATGACCTTGGCCAGGTCTTGCTTGTTGCGCCTGGCGACCTTGCGCTTGGGCGCTTTCTTGGCCGTGGTCTTCTTGGCGGTGGATTTTTTGACGGTTTTTTCCGCCGCGCCGGCACCGGCGCCGGCGCCCGCGGCATGTACCGGCGCCACAGCGAGCAGCACGGAAACAATGGCGGCCAGAGCAAATTTGAACATCGGACGATCCCTGATGCGAACGGATGAGGTATGCATTGCAGTGTAGCGGAATGTCGCTTCGCCGCAATGGCTTTTAACGTTCTGTGCAGCAATAAATCGATAAAATACAACAGGCCGTCATTACAAAACTTCCGGTTTCTTATCAATGAGATAGCGCTGACTATTCATCCAGAAAGCGAGCAAAGTCTGCACTGGTTTCGCGTGCCGTATCCAATGTGTTTTCGATCTTGCCGGGATCGGCCCAGCCCAGCGCCATGCCGCACACCACCATCTCGCTGTCGGGCAGCGCCAGTTGCGCGGCAATGATCCGATGGTACTGCGTGAACGCCGCTTGTGGACAGGTATCGAGGCCGCGCGCCCGCGCCGCAACCATGATGTTCTGCAAGAACATGCCGTAGTCCAGCCACGAGCCCTGCGCCATGACGCGGTCGATCGTGAAGATCAGCCCGACCGGCGCGTCGAAGAACACGTAGTTGCGTGCATGCTGGGCCGCCATGCCGGCCTTGTCGTCGCGTCCCAGACCCAGCAGTCCGTACAGGTCCCAGCCGACCTTGCGGCGCCGCTCGATGTAGGGAGACACCCACTCGCGCGGGTAGTAGGCGTATTCCTCGCTGTGCTGGCGCGCCTGGGCGGGATCGGCATGCACGGCCAGGATCGCGTCGGACAAACGCCGGCGCGCCGCCCCGCTCAGCACATGCACTTTCCACGGCTGGGTATTGGTGCCCGACGGGGCGCGCGCGGCGACGTCGAGGATGCGCGCGATCTCGGCCTGCTCGACCGGCTTGTCGAGGAAGGCGCGCACCGAGCGGCGCGAGGTGATGGCGGCATCGACCGCTTCCTGCTGGGGGGTGTGGATCATGCACGGGTCTCCTTGGGTGTGCGGACGACGAAAGCGACGCCGGTGACGGCGACCGCCATGCCGGCCAGGCCGAGCAGGCTGAACGCTTCGCCGAACAGCAGCCAGGCCATGATGGCGGTGGTGGGCGGGGTCAGGTACATCAGGCTCGTCACTTCGGTGGCCTGGCTGCGCCCGATCAGTTTGAACAGCAGGAAGATCGCGCCGATCGACAGCGCGAACACCGACCACAGCCAGGCAATGACGAAGTCCCCGCTCCAGGTGATGCTGGACAAGGCCGGGTCCAGGTCTTCCAGCCAGAGCGCCAGCGGGATCAGGGCCAGCACGGTGGCGCCGAACTGGATCACGGTGCCGCTGCGCAGGTCGAAACGCGGGCAGAAGCGGCGCTGGTACATGGTGCCCGCCGTAATGCTCAGCAGCGCGAACAGGCACAGGCCGAGCGCTGCCGGCGACATCCCGGCCAGGCCCAGCTTGGCGTACACGACCAGCGCCACGCCGGCCAGGCCAAGCAGCAGCCCCAGCCATTGCAGCGGCCGTACGCGTTCGCCGATTAGCGGCGCGGCGGCGGCGGTGAGGATCGGCTGCATGCCGACGATCAGGGCGGTCAGCCCGGCCGGCATGCCGAGCTTGATCGCCGCCCATACGCCGCCCAGGTAGCCGGCCTGCAGCAGCAGGCCGGCGATCGCCAGGTGCCCGACCTGGCCGCGCGGCCATGGCGCGCGCCACAGCAAGGTGATGGGCACCAGCACCACCAGCACGCCCAGGCAGCGCACGATCAGGAACGTGAGCGGTGGTGCGTAGGGCAGCCCGAGCTTGGCGACGATGAATCCGGTACTCCACAAGAAGACGAAAAACAGCGGTACCGGTGAGAGCCAGGCAGGCGCTGCCGGGGAAGTCGCGTGGGTAGACATGGAGGACGTTGCCGGAGGTTGAACAAAACACAAGGATTCAGTCTAGCACGGGCTGTTTCAGCGCTGGTATGTCGTCAGAATTTAACAGTTCATTGCGCTATCTCAATTGACTTTCATTGCATTAAATGCATTCCATTATTTTATGTAGTCTGGATGGTGCAACGCATCAAAAACGCTTGACGTGTCAAACGAACTGACTCAAACTTTGCCCTGTTGCGGTGCACAAAAAAGAGTTTCGTCGAGATTCATCAAGAACCTGCCCACCAGAGCAATATTCATTCACGAAACGTAACAATTTTGGAGAGCCACATGTTTGCAATCCCTGAACAGTTTTCGAACGCCACCAAAGCCAGCCTGGAAGCGCAGTTTGCACTGCTGTCGTCGCTGACTTCGAAGACGTTCGAAGGTGTGGAAAAGCTGGTCGACCTGAACATCACCACCGCGCGCGGCGCGCTGGAAGATTCGTCGGCCGTTACCCGTCAACTGCTGGGCGCCAAAGACCCGCAAGAATTCTTCTCGGTCGCCGCTACCCAGGCCCAGCCGAACGCTGAAAAAGCCCTGTCGTACAGCCGCAAGCTGGCCTCGATAGCCAGCGGCACCGGCGCCGAGTTCTCGAAGGCCGCCGAAAGCCAGATCGTCGAAGCCAACCGCAAGGTGATTTCGCTGGTCGACGAAGTGAGCAAGAACGCTCCGGCCGGTTCGGAAAGCTTTGTTGCCGCCGTCAAGACCGCGATCAGCAACGCCAACGCGGGCTACGAGCAGTTCAGCAAGACCACCAAGCAAGCTGTCGAAGCGATGGAATCGAACATGAATTCCGCCGTGTCGCAGTTTTCGACCACCGCGACCAAGGCCACCAACGCCGCCTCGGCCGCGACCGCTGCTGCAGCCGCCTGAGCTGACACCAGCCAGATGAAAGGCCGGGACGCGCGAGCGTTCCGGCCTTTTTTGATGGTGCGCCTGTTTATTCGCCCAGATACGCCGCCTGCACCCTCGGATCGTGCAGCATGTCGCGCGCATTGCCGGTCATGATGATCGACCCGGAATCCATCACATAACCGCGGTGCGCGGCCTGCAGCGCCAGCTTGGCGTTCTGCTCGACCAGCAAGATCGTGATGCCCTGCTGCGACACGTCGCGGATCACCTCGAAGATCTTTTCCACCATGATCGGCGCCAGGCCCATCGACGGCTCGTCCAGCAGCAGCAGTTGCGGATGGCTCATCAGCGCGCGCGCCATTGCCAGCATCTGCTGTTCGCCGCCCGACAGCGTCCCGGCCAGCTGGCCCGCCCGTTCTTTCAGCCGCGGAAACACCGTGTACCAGCGCTCGATATCGGCATCGATGCCGGCCTGGTCGTTGCGGGTGTATGCCCCCATCAACAGATTCTCGTGGATCGACATGCGGGTGAACACGCCCCGCCCTTCCGGCACCATGGCCAGCTTTTGCTGGACCATGCGGAACGACTGGGTGCCGCGCAGCGGCTGGCCCAGGTAGTCGATCGAACCCTCGAGCTTGCAGGCCGGCAGCGTGCCGGTGATCGCCTTGAGGGTCGTGGTCTTGCCGGCGCCGTTGGCGCCGATCAGCGTGACCAGCTCGCCCCTGGCGACTTCCAGGTCGATCCCCTTGACTGCCTTGATGCCGCCATAAGAGACCTTCAAACCAGTAATCTTCAACATCGTCTCGCCCATCAATGCGCCCCTCCCAGATAGGCGTCGATCACGGCCTGGTTCTTCTGGATCTCGGACGGCAAGCCTTCCGCGATCTGCTTGCCGTACTCGAGCACGGTGATGCGGTCGCACAGCCCCATCATCAGCTTGACGTCGTGCTCGATCAGCAGCACGGTCTTGCCCTGGGCCTTGATCTTCACCAGCAGCTCGCGCAGCGCCAGTTTCTCGGTAGCGTTCATGCCGGCCGCCGGTTCGTCCAGCGCCAGCAGTTGCGGATCGGTGGCCAGGGCACGGGCAATTTCCAGGCGGCGCTGATCGCCGTACGACAGGAACTTGGCGGTGCGGTTGGCAAATTGCCCGATCCCGACGAAGTCCAGCAGTTCCTGCGCGCGCACGCGGATCGCCGCTTCTTCTTCGCGCGCCGCCTTGTGGCGCAGGATCGCGCCCAGCACGCCCTGCCTGGTGCGCACGTGGCGCCCGACCATCACGTTCTCGAGCGCACTCATCTCGCCGAACAGGCGGATGTTCTGGAAGGTGCGCGCGATGCCCGCCTTGGCCACCGCATGCGGCGCCGAGGGCGAATACGGCTTGCCGGCCAGCTCGAAACTGCCGCTGTCCGGCTGGTACAGGCCGGTGATCACATTGAAGAATGTCGTCTTGCCGGCGCCGTTCGGGCCGATCAGGCCGACGATCTGGCCCTGCAGGATGCGGATGCCGACATCGGTCAGCGCCTGCAGGCCGCCGAAGCGTTTATTGACACCGGAAATGTTCAGGAGGACTTGTTCGCTCATCATGTTTCCTTCAGGCCGTCGAGGCTTCTTCTTCCTCGCGCGCCAGGGCGGCGTTGGGCCGCTCTTCCTTGTTCGGCGACGGCCACAGGCCGCTCGGGCGCACCAGCATGATCAACACCAGCGCCAGGCCGTACAGCAGCTGGCGCAGCACTTCGGCTTCGATGATGACGCGGCCGAACAGCGCCTGCTGCGCCGGGTCGACCACATGGCGCAGCACTTCCGGCAACGCCGCCAGCAGCACGCCGCCCAGCACCACGCCCGGGATGTGGCCGATGCCGCCCAGCACCACCATCGCCAGCACCGCGATCGACTCGGTCAGCGAGAACGATTCTGGCGAGACAAAGCCCTGGAAAGCGCCGAACATGGCGCCAGCCACGCCGCCGAACGAGGCGCCCATCGCGAACGCCAGCAATTTGACGTTGCGGGTATTGATGCCCATCGCCTTGGCCGCGATTTCGTCTTCGCGGATCGCCACCCAGGCCCGGCCCAGGCGCGAGTGCTGCAGGCGGCTGGTGATGAAGATGGTGGCGATCACCAGGAACAGGAACAGGAAGTAATACGCGTTCACCGACGGCATCGCGACACCGCCGATCATGACGGTGGCGTTGGAACCGGGCTCGCCGGCCAGCGACACGCCGAACACGCGGATCGGGTCGATCATATTGATCCCCTGCGGCCCGTTGGTGAAATTGATCGGGTCGTTCAGGTTGTTCATGAAGATGCGGATGATCTCGCCGAAGCCGAGCGTCACGATGGCCAGGTAGTCGCCGCGCAGTTTGAGCGTCGGGGCGCCCAGCAGCGCGCCGCACAGGCCGGCGAACACGGCCGCCAGCGGCACGATCGCCCACACCGACAGGTGGATGCCGTTCTGCTGGATCTCGGGCCCGAATACGGTCACCAGCGCTTCTCCGATGGCCGGCGAGTAATAGATCACCGATTCGAGCAGGGCCGCGAACTGTGGCGACGAGAACAGTCCCACCAGGTAGGCGCCCACCGCGAAGAAGGCGATATAGCCCAGGTCGAGCAGGCCGGCGAAGCCGACCACGATGTTCAGGCCCAGCGCCAGCATGATGTACAGCAGCGCGATGTCGATGATGCGCACCCAGGAGTTGCCGAACTGGGAAGCGACGAACGGGAAGATCAGCAGCAGGAGCAGCAGCGCCGCCATGCTGATGTAGGCCTGGCGCGGCTTGTGGCGGGTGTCGAAGGTCAGGAGTGCCATGGTGTCGTCTCCGTGAGCGTCAGGCGCGGTCGGCCACGCGCTCGCCCATGATGCCGGACGGACGCAGGGTAAGCACCAGGATCAGCACCACGAAGGCGAAGATGTCCTGGTAATGGCTGCCAAGGAAGCCGCCGGTCAGGTCGCCGATGTAGCCGGCGCCGAGCGCTTCGATGATGCCCAGCACCAGGCCACCGATCATGGCGCCATAGATATTGCCAATGCCACCCAGCACCGCGGCGCAGAACGCCTTCAGGCCCGGCAGCACGCCCATGGTGAACGTGATCGAGGCATAGTTCGCGCCCCACATCACCCCGGCCACGGCGGCCAGCGCGGCGCCGATGGCGAAGGTGGCGACGATCACGCGGTTCGTGTCGACGCCCATCAGGCCGGCCACGCGCGGGTTCTCGGCCACGGCGCGCATCGCGCGGCCCATTTTCGTCTTTTCGACCAGCAGCGCCAGCGCCACCATCGCGACCGCCGCCAGCACCAGCAGCAGTACCTGGGTCTGCGAAATCATGGCGCCCCCAATCATGATCGGCTCGGACGACAGCAGTTGCGGGAACGGGATCGGGCTGCGGCCCCAGATCATCATCGCGAAGGTCTGCAGCAGGATCGAGATGCCGATCGCCGTGATGAGCGGCGCCAGGCGCGGCGCATTGCGCAGGCGGCGGTAGGCGATGCGCTCGATCAGGATATTCACCGCCATGGTGACGGGAATCGCGCCGAGGATGGCGATGGCCAGTTGCACGCCGCCATTCAGGTCAGGCACATGGGCGCCGAGCAGTTGCAGGATGCTCAGGCCGATCATGGCGCCGATCATCAGCACGTCGCCGTGGGCGAAGTTGATGAGGTTGAGCACGCCATATACCATCGTGTAGCCGAGGGCGACCAGCGCATACATGCTGCCCAGCACCAGACCGTTGAGTAATTGCTGGATAAAGGTTTCCATCATTTCGCCTGTGTTCGTTCTAACAAAAACGGCACTTCGGAATCGATCCGAAGTGCCGCTCATGGTGCGCTGCCGTCAGGGATGGCACGTGGGGTGGACGGCTCGCCGTCCTCGCGTTCACATCACGAACGCAGGGCGATGACGCGACCCGTGGCTGACCGCGTGGACGGCAGAGCCGTCCACCCTGCGTTGGCTGATACGACAAGTTCCGAGCGCCGCCATCATAGCTTGGCTTCCGGAAAACTTATAACGGTTAATCAGAACGGTAGCAAATTTTGTTTGTCCAGCCTGACGAAAAATAATGTTCAGGCGATCGTATCGGAGGCTGCCGGACGTACGCCGTCCAGGCCTTTCGGCAGTGGGAAAGTGACGTTCTCTTCCACGCCCTCGAGTGCGCGCACGCTGGCCGCGCCCAGTTCCTTCAGGCGGTCGATCACGGCCTGTACCAGCACTTCCGGGGCCGACGCGCCCGCAGTGACGCCGATGCGCTTCTTGCCTTCGATCCAGCTCGGATCGATCTTGCCGGCATTGTCGACCATATAGGCCGGGGTACCGTTCTTTTCGGCCACTTCGCGCAGGCGGTTCGAATTCGAGCTGTTCGGGCTACCGACCACGACCACCACCTCGACCTGCGGCGCCAGGAACTTGACCGCTTCCTGGCGGTTGGTGGTGGCGTAGCAGATATCGCCCTTCTTCGGCTCGATGATGTTCGGGAAGCGTGCCTTGAGCGCGGCGATGATCTCGGCGGTATCGTCCACCGACAGCGTGGTCTGCGAGACATACGCCAGCAGTTCGGGATTGCGCACCTGCAGCTTCTGCACATCGTCCACCGTCTCGACCAGGTGCATGCCTTCTTCGGCCTGGCCCATCGTGCCTTCGACTTCCGGGTGGCCGTCGTGGCCGATCATGATGATCTCGGCGCCGAGTTTGCGCATCTTGGCGACTTCGACGTGGACCTTGGTCACCAGCGGGCAGGTGGCGTCGAAGATGGTCAGGCCGCGCGCTTCGGCGTCGGCGCGCACGGCTTTCGAGACGCCGTGGGCCGAGAACACCAGCGTATTGCCCGATGGGACATCTTCGAGTTCTTCGATGAAGATGGCGCCCTTGGCGCGCAGGTCTTCGACCACGTAGGCGTTGTGCACGATCTCGTGGCGCACGTAGATCGGCGCGCCGAACTGGGTCAGGGCGCGCTCGACGATCTCGATGGCACGGTCCACGCCGGCGCAAAAGCCGCGCGGCTGGGCAAGCAGAATTTCATTTTCCATAATCTATCCCTGGTAATTCTTACAGGACCGAAATCAGTTTCACTTCGAACTGCAGCGGCTGGCCGGCCAGCGGGTGGTTGAAGTCGAACACGGCCGAATTCTCGCGCAGCTCCAGCAGCACGCCGGCAAAGCGGCCACCCTTGGGGGCGTTGAACTCGACGACTTCGCCGACGCTGTATTCGGCGCCCGGCACCGAGTTTTCTTCCAGCGTGGCCTTCGACACCGACTGGATCAGGTCCGGGTTGCGGTCGCCGAAACCGTCCGCCGCGCTCAGCTCGAACGTCTCGTGCGTGCCTTCCGGCAGGCCGATCAGCTTTTGTTCGAGGAACGGCGCCAATTGGCCCTGGCCCAGCAGCAAGGTTGCCGGGGTACCAGTGAAAGTGGTGACGACATCCGACCCGCCGGCAACAGCCAGGCGGTAATGCAGGGTCAGATAGGACGATTCGTTGACGACGGGAGCAGCGTTGGACATGGTCTTTGCGATTTACTTTGTGATGGCAGGCATACCTGCTCAGGCAAACCGCTATTGTAAGCCACGCGCGGGGCATGTGCTGCTTCCGCCACTTCGACTGCCACATTTTATGGCGAGGAATCAACAATGGGAATCCGCGACTGGCCTGAACATGAACGTCCCCGCGAACGCCTGCTGCGCAATGGCGCCGGGGCACTGTCGGACACGGAGTTGCTGGCAATCTTCCTGCGCGTCGGCGTGGCGGGCAAGAGCGCGATCGCGCTGGCGGGCGATACCTTGACCCACTTCGGCTCGCTGCACCGGCTGCTGCATGCCGAAGAAGCCGAGTTCGGCAGCCTGCACGGGCTGGGGCCGGCCAAGTATGCGCAGTTGCAGGCGGCGCTCGAACTGGCGCGGCGCGCGGTGGCCGAACAGTTCCGGCGCGAAGCGCTGTGCACCCCGGAAGCGGTGCGCCAGTATCTGCGCAGCCAGTTCGCCCTGCAGACCCATGAATCGTTCGTGGTGCTGTTCCTGGATGTGAAGAATCGCCTGATCAATTGCGAAGAAATGTTCCGGGGCACCCTGACCCATACCAGCGTGTACCCGCGCGAAGTGGTCAAGGCGGCGCTGCGGCGCAATGCCGCCGGCGTGATCCTGGCGCACAACCACCCATCCGGCGTGGCCGAACCGAGCGAGGCCGATGTGCGGCTCACGAACGCGCTGGTGCAGGCACTGTCGCTGGTCGATATCCGGGTGCTGGACCACTTCGTGGTCGCGGGCAGCCAGGTGCATTCGTTCGCCGAGAGCGGGCAATTGTGACTGGAATGCCGCAATGGTGCGTGCTTGATTTGCCGGCATTTACATAGCGTAAACAACGAGTTGGCGCACTCATCCGCAATTGTTAAATCCTGCAATCGGCACAAGACACCATTATTTTTCGTAAGTGATTGATTCCGCTTTGCTTTTCACGCTATACTCTCGTTTTTCCAAGTCTGGAACTATTACTAAGGGGTGCAACATGGCTCGTGTTTGCCAAGTAACCGGCAAGGGTGTGATGGTTGGTAACAACGTCTCCCACGCTAACAACAAAACGAAGCGTCGTTTCCTGCCTAACCTGCAGAACCGTCGTATCTACGTGGAATCGGAAAACCGTTGGGTGTCGCTGCGTCTGTCGAACGCCGGCCTGCGCGTGATCGACAAGCTCGGCATCGACGCCGTGCTGACCGACATGCGTGCTCGCGGCGAAAAAGTTTAATTAGGGAGCTATCATGGCAAAAACTGGCCGCGACAAAATCAAGCTGGAATCGACCGCAGGTACCGGTCACTTCTACACCACCACCAAGAACAAGCGCACGATGCCGGCGAAGATGGAAATCACCAAATTCGACCCAAAAGCACGTAAGCACGTGATCTACAAGGAAACCAAGATCAAGTAATCGATCTTGCTTGTCCCCAAAAAGCCGCCCTCCAGGCGGCTTTTTGCTTTTCTGCACATCCGCGTTACCATGGCCGGATGACCAGCACCAGCCCGCCCGCCTTTGCCCCCACCACCCCAGGTGGACGCATCGACACCCTGGACGTCCTGCGCGGCTTTGCGCTGATCGGTGTCTGCGTCGCCAACGTCGAATTCTTCAACCGTCCCGTGGTCCAATCCGGACAAGGCATGCAGGAAGGCTTGGCGGGCCTGGACTGGGCAGTCGCCTGGCTGGTGAATTACCTCGTCATCGGCAAGTTCTGGACCATTTTCTCGCTACTGTTCGGCATGGGTTTCGCGCTGATGCACGAACGGGCGCAGGCGGCCGGGCGCCCTTTCCTGCCTGCGTATTTACGTCGCATCGGGGCGCTGCTCGTCATCGGCCTGCTGCACCATGCATTGCTGTGGAGCGGCGATATCCTCACCAGCTACGCGGTTGCCGCCACGGTGCTGATGCTGACGCTGTTCGCGCCGCCACGCGTGCTCATCGCGGCACTCATCGCCTGCGCTGCCTTGCCGCAGCTACCCGGGCTGGAATTGCTGGCGTGGCCGCTGGTGCCGGTGGTGTTCGCGGCGGTGATCGGCCTGTATCTGCGTGCCAGCGCGCGCTGGCTGCTGCCGCTGCTGGCGCTCGTGCCGGGTGTGCTGATGCTGCTGGCGGCGCTCGTCATGGCCCTCACGGTGGGCGGCGACATGGCCACGCCGGCGATCTCGGGCGCGGTGCTGGTGCTGTTCGGTCTGCTGGTCTGGCGCTTCGGCGAGCCGGCCGGTCTGCGGCCGCTGCGCGCCGGGCTGGCGATCGTGCTGCTGGCGTATGCGATGGTCGCGCTCGACGCCGCTACACGCTATGCCTCTGATGAGTCCGTGGCCGTGGCCGCGGCCGTCGACGATGCGGACGACGCGGGCGATGGCGATGGCGATGGAGATGCCGTGGCCGACGCCGATGCCGATGAAGCGATCGACCCGCTGGAAGAAACGCGCGAGCGCGAAATCACGCGCAGCGCGCAGGAGACGCAGGTGCTGACCGAGGACCACTATCGCGATGCCATTGCGATGCGCCTCGAGCACCTGCCCCAGCGCATGCAGGACGAAGTCGGCTTTTCGATCCTGCTGGCCGGTGTGTTTTTGGTCGGTAACTGGTTCGTGCGCTCCGGCGTGATCGCGCGTGCCGCCGACCATGTGCCACTGTTCCGGCGCCTGGCGCTGTGGGGCATCCCGCTCGGCGTCGGGCTTGGCTTGCTTGGCGGCCTGCTCAGCAGTGGGCGCTCACCCGGCGTCGACGATCCCGCGTTCGAGCTGGCCAATGGATTGATGCTGCTGGGCAGTGTGCCGGCCTCGCTCGGGTATATCGGCGCGACCGTGCTGATGCTGCACAGCCGGAGCGCCCTCGCAAGGATTCGCCTGCTGGCGCCGTTCGGACGGATGGCGCTGACCAATTACCTGACGCAATCAATTGTGTTCGCGCTGCTGTTCCACGGTTATGGCGCGGGCTGGTGGGGAATCGGCCGTGCCGAACAGGTCGGCATTGCCCTGCTGCTGTGTCTGCTGCAGATCGGCCTGAGCCACTGGTGGATGGCGCGTTTCCAGTACGGGCCGGCCGAGTGGGTCTGGCGAGCGCTTACTTACCTGCGCTGGCCGCCGCTGCGGCAAGGACGTTGATGCCTCACGCGTGGTGGGTCACCGATGCCCCGTGGGGTCGACGGCTTGTCCGTCCACGCGTCCGACCAGGGCATGCTCCGTAACGACTATTCCATGCGTTGAACGCGTGGACGGGAAACCCGTCACACCCTACATCCTCACATCCTCACATCCTCACATCCCCACATCCTCACATCCTCAGACCCCTCACGTCGTTGCGCGGATCGCGGGTAACGATTGCAGGCCGCAATGAACAACGGCTCCCGAAGGAGCCGTTGTTCATTTTCTACCCGCAGCGTACGCAATCACGCATACGTGCGCAGTCGCAGCGAAAATTCCTGCAGCGCCTTGATTTTCGACGCTTCGGCGCGGGTGCACCAGTCCTGCAACTGATGCAGCAACTGGTCGCGGGTGGCGTGCGAACGCTCCCAGATCGCGCCCAGTTCCACGCGCATGGTATGCATCGTTTCCAGCGCCTTGCTGTGCTGGAAAAGCTCGACCAGTTGCTGCTTCTGCGACAACTCCAGCTTGCCCGGCTCGCGCTGCATCAGCTTGCGCGAACTTTTCAGGAAACGCTTCTCCAGCTCGGCCTTGTGCTTCAGGTGTTCCAGTTCTTCCTGGAAGGCGTGGCGCACCGACTTGGCATATTTCGCCATCACGTCGTACCGGTTGGTGATGATCGACTGCAGCGTGTCGAAGTCGGCCTGCTGTTTATCCTTGGCCAGCTTCGGCTTCGGCGCCACCTTCTTGACCTTGGCCAGGCGCAGCGTTTCCAGGATGCGGATATAACCCCAGCCCAGGTCGAATTCGTACCACTTGCTCGACAGCTTGGCCGACGTGGCATACGTGTGGTGGTTGTTGTGCAGCTCTTCGCCACCGATCAGAATGCCCCACGGGAAAATATTCGTGGCCGCATCGTTGCAGTCGTAGTTGCGGTAACCCCACCAGTGGCCCAGGCCATTGATGATGCCGGCGGCAGTGATCGGGATCCACATCATCTGGACCGCCCACACGCTCAAGCCGATCACGCCAAACAGCGCGACATTGATCACCAGCAGCGACGCCACGCCGGCCATGCTGCGGCCGGTGTACACGTGGCGCTCGATCCAGTCGTCCGGGGTGCCGTGGCCGTATTTATCCAGGGTTTCCTGGTTCTTGCTTTCGGTGCGGTACAGTTCGGCGCCCTCGAGCAGCACCTTGCGGATGCCGCGCGTTTGCGGGCTGTGCGGATCTTCTTCGGTATCGCACTTGGCGTGGTGCTTGCGGTGAATCGCGGCCCATTCCTTGGTGACCTGCCCAGTCGTCAACCACAGCCAGAAACGGAAGAAATGGCTGGGGATGGCGTGCAGCTCGAGCGACCGGTGCGCCTGGTGGCGGTGCAGGTAGATCGTCACGCTGGCAATCGTGATGTGGGTCACCACCACCGTCCAGATCACGACCTCCCAGGCCGAAAAGTCCAGCAGGCCGGTCGACAGGAACGACAGCACGGCGTGCAAGGCGTCGCTAAGGAAATTCATTCAGTCTCCAAGTGGGCTTGTCGCATGCACAATCACGGCGATCGCGCAGGCACAACCGGACATTTTACGTGGTTCTGTTACCGCACGGACCGATTATGGACCCAATTATTTTTCGATGTCGGTACGGTTGGCGGCGCCACGGCCCGCGCCCGCCTCCGGCGTGCGTCCCATCACCGAGGTGATGTGCGCATCGAGCAGGCGCGTGTCCATCGATGGATGCCCCAGCTTGACCGCACCGGATTGCACCAGCGCATAGATCTTGCGGTTCACTTCCGAAATCGGTCCGCCCAGTCCGTTCTCGGGATCGGCCACGACAAACCCCACCTCGAGTTCATAGCCGTCCGGCAGGAAGGCATTGAGCAGCACGTTCGGCGCCGGCGTTTCCAGCACCCGCGCCACGCCGACCGGCTGCTGTTGCAGCAGCGGCATGATTACGTCCAGGTCGCTGTCGTAGGACACGATCAGCTTGGTCACCGCGCGTGTGTTGCGGTTGGTGACCGACTGGTTCTGCACGACGCCGGTGATCAGCATCTCGTTCGGCAGCAATGTCTGCGTGCCGTCGGAACCGCGCAACACCGTGTAGCGCGTATTGATGCGCGCCACTTTGCCCGAGTATTTGTCCAGCGTGATCGGGTCGCCGATCGACAGGCTGCGCTCGAACAGGATGATGAAGCCGGACACATAGTTACTGGCAATACGCTGCATGCCCAGACCGAGACCGACACCGAGCGCGCCGCCGAACACCGACAAAACAGTCAAATCGAGTCCCGCCAGCGACAGGCTGAACAGCACCGCGACCAGGATCAGCGCCGCGCGCCCCACCCGCGCCATCGCCACCCGCAGCGAGGTGTGCATGCGCTCGAAGCCCATCAGGCGCTCTTCCAGCGCCGCGCCGGCCCACAAGGCCAGCATCATCAGCACGACGATCGAGATGGCGCCTTGCAGCAGGTCGGCCATCGACACCTTGTTCTTGCCGATTGGCAGCATCGTGCGCTCGAGCGCATGGATTACGTCCGGCAATACCCCGGTCAGGTGCAGCGCCACGATGATCCAGGCCACCGCCGCGAACACTTTTTCGAACGTCTTGAGCGCCTCGCCCACCTGGCGCCGCGCAAACGCACGGCGCAGCAGGTAGAAGAAGGTGCGGATCACCGCCAGCGACATCGCCAGCGGCAGCGCCACGCGCAGCAGGTGCACGTTCTGGTACTGCTGCATCACGGTCTTGGTCAGCGCCAGCAGGCCGAAGATCAGGAGCGGGCCCAGCACGCGGTTGAAACTGCCCAGGCCGACGCCCAGCAGCCCGGCCCTGCGCGGGCGCCGGTCCAGCGAACGATGCACCAGGCGCGCCACACCCCAACCGACCACGATGCACACGACAATGGCCAGGGCCTGCCACAGGATGGCGGGGTTACGGAAGTCGTCGAACAGGTCGAACAGCAGGTCGGTCAGCGGCATGGACGTCTTCAATGCTTACTCCCCGGCGTCGTCTTCCGCTTCTTGCCGGGCCGGCCTGACCGGCTTTTCCATGGCCTTGCGCTGCAGGACGGCGGCGAAGAAGCCGTCGGTCTGGTGCTTGTGCGGCAGCAATTTGAGGTAGTCGCCCATCTCGAGCGCGATCTTCTGCTCGGCCAGCACGTCCTTCATCGGCACCAGTTCGAAATCCGGATGGGTTGCCAGGAAGCCTTCGACGATCACGTCGTTTTCTTCGTTCAGCAGGCTGCAGGTGGCATACACCAGGCGCCCGCCGCCCTTGACCAGGCGCGCGGCGCCGTCCAAAATCGACGCCTGCTTCTCTTGCATCTCGGCCACTGCGCCCGGCTGCTGGCGCCATTTGACGTCCGGATTGCGGCGCAGGGTGCCCAGGCCCGAGCATGGCGCATCGACCAGCACGCGGTCGATCTTGCCGGCCAGGCGCTTGACCTTGGCATCGCGTTCGTGCGCGATCAGCACCGGGTGCACGTTGGACAGCCCGCTGCGCGCCATGCGCGGCTTGAGCTTGGCCAGGCGCTTCTCGGACACGTCGAACGCGTACAGGCGGCCGGTATTGCGCATGTGCGCGCCCAGCGCCAGCGTCTTGCCGCCGGCGCCGGCGCAAAAGTCGACCACCATCTCACCGCGGCGCGCACCCAGGATCTGGGCCAGCACCTGGCTGCCCTCGTCCTGGACTTCGATCGCACCTTCCTTGAACAGCGGCAGGTTCTGCAGCGCAGGTTTCTTTTGCACACGCAGGCCCAGCGGGGCGTACGGCATCGGCTCGGCCACGATCGGGGCTTCGGCCAGCTGGGCGATCACGGCGTCGCGTTCGGCCTTGATCGAGTTGACGCGCAAGTCGAGCGGCGCCGGGGTGTTCAGCACGGCGGCCAGTTCGAGCGCTTCTTCTTCACCGAATTGCGCCACCAGCTTCTCGTACAGCCACTGCGGCAGGTTGGCGCGGATCGGACCGGGCAGCAGGTTGCGGTCGACTTCCTGGATGCGGGTGAGGAAATGGGTTTCGTCTTCGCTCAGGCCGCCCAAGGCGTCGATGCCGACGGTTTCCGACAGGCCCAGCAGCGCCAGCTTGCGCATCGACGGCGTGTTGCCGTGACCGGCGAAATCGGTGAAGAACGATTTATTGCGCAGCACCGTGTACACGGCTTCGGCAATGACGCCGCGCTCGCGCCCGCCAAAACGCGGGTTGTCCTTGAAGAAGCGCGACAGGGTGACGTCGGCGGGCGAAGTAAAACGGAGAATCTCGCGCAAGACTTCTTCGGTCTTGGCGATGATTGCTGGAGGCAAACGCATGTGAATCCTAAATGTTAAATGCTGAGGGTGTCGGCAAGCGCTTGGCTGGCTGGCTCGACGATGCGCACGGCGCCGCGGTCGATGACCAGGCGGTCTTCGACGAACAGGCGCACCGCTTGCGGATAGATCTTGTGTTCCTCGACCAGGACGCGCGCGGCCAGCGTGTCCTCGGTATCGCCCGGCATGACAGGAACCCGGGCTTGCAGCACGGCCGGACCGTGGTCCAGCTCGGCGGTAACGAAGTGGACGGTGGCGCCATGTTCCGGCACGCCGGCATCGAGCGCCTGCTGGTGCGTTCCCAGGCCCGGGAACAGCGGCAGCAGCGACGGGTGGATGTTCAGCATCCGCCCTTCATAGTGTTCGACGAACGGCGCCGTCAGGATGCGCATGAAACCGGCCAGCACGACCAGGTCGGGCTGGAAAGCGTCGATGGTTTCCTGCAGCCTGGCGTCGAATTCGGCGCGGGTGGCAAATTGTTTATTCGCCACGACCGCGGTCGGAATGCCATGGGCTTCGGCAAACGCCAGGCCGCCGGCGTCGGGTTTGTTGCTGATCACCGCTGCAATGCGGGCCGGCCATCCCTGGCTTTGCGCCGCGCGCACGACCGCTTCCATATTGCTGCCGCGGCCGGAAATGAGGATCACGATGTTTTTCATAGCCGGCATTGTACTATCGCCGGCTGGTCACCGCAGCCCCCGGGAAGCCGCTCAGGGGATGCTCGGGACCGTCGCGAACGAGTAGAACACGCGGAACGGCACCTTCTTCTCGGCCCAGAATTCCGCCGCGTCGCGAAACACGTCGAGCAGGTTTTCGCGCGCTTCCTTGTCGAACTTCTGGGCGCTTGGCAGCTGCTCCAGCACGACGATGAAGCCTGGCTGTGGCCCGGCAGCAGCGATGGTCTCGGTCAGGCAGGTGCGCAGCGCATCGAAATTCTTGCTGCACGGCTTGGGAAATCCGAAGTTTTCGCCGATGCGGGCGCACACCTGTTGTTTGGTGAGGGTATTGGCGCAATGGGCATACAGGAAATGCTGGCCAAGCCGGCCTGCCTCCTGTTGCAAATCCCCAACGCGAAACGCGCGGATTGCCTGCACGATGTTCGGCGCCACTCTCATCAACAAACTCATTTTTTCCTCAAGTTGACCTGTCAATAAAGCGCCGGGGCGCCACTCTGCAAGACGGCCAATGGTGCCGCTGCTGATTCCCTCGCTGTCGTTGCTATACGCCAATAAGTCCATGATTTGTGTAAGGGTAACGTTTTGTGGTATTGGAAGCAACCCAAATATGACTTCAGGATGGTCGTTTGTAAGAATCCGCAAGCGGATAAATCACACAAAAGCGCCAGGAACACGGCCCGGTTCATTCTGACCCGGGGCATTTCAGCCTTCGTCTGCTGTTACATTTTGTTGCTACGGGGATCGGAATGATTCTGAAGAGAGGCGTACTATTGGATCTGTAAATTCGCGAGCGCAGCTCGCACCACTTACCGGAGCAACACCATGAAATTGCAAGCCAAACTGATCATCTCGGCACTGGGCATCGCCACCCTGCCGCTGGCCCAGGCTGCCGACTTCGAAGACTTCGGCCGCGTGGTGCGCGTGGAACCGCGCCTGGAGCAGGTGCGCACCCCGCGCCAGGAATGCCGTACCGAATACGTGCAAGTGCCCGTGCAACAGGAACGCGGCGCCGGCGGCACCATCGTCGGCGGTATCGCCGGCGCGCTGCTGGGCAGCCAGATCGGCGGCGGTAACGGTAAAGTCGCCGCCTCGGCAGCCGGCGCGATCGCCGGCGCCATGGTCGGCGACCGCGTCCAGAACAACGGCCGCCAGACCGGCAGCACCGTGCAGGAACAGGCCGTCCAGCAATGCCGCACCGTGGAAGCCATCGAATCGCGCACCAACGGCTACACCGTCACGTATGAATACCGTGGCCAGAACTACACTTCGGTGATGCGCAATGACCCGGGCAACCGCGTGCGCCTGCGCGTGTCGGTCGAGCCGCTGGACAGCTATCCGCAAGGCCAGGCCTACAGCCAGTATTGATTTTGTAATTGGCTTGAACTTGTTGCAACGCGGCCCCCTGTGGCCGCGTTGTCGTTTTTCGGCCTGTGCTTGCACCAAGGTAATCCGCCCCGGATAATGGGACGATTCATCAGGCCCCATCCCATGCTCATCAAACGTAAATCCATCGAACAGGCCGAATCGTCGCGCCGCCCCGCCCGCAAGCCGAAATTTGCTCCCGTCACGCTGTCCGAACACGATGGCGTGCGTTACCTCCACTTCGGTACCGAATGGGTGCAAGGCGCCATGCGCATCCGCAAGCCTGATTGGCCCGAACTCGAATACGCCCAGCAGATGATGGCCTGGATGCTGTTCATCGACGCCCCGCAAGCGATCGGCCAGCTCGGCCTGGGCACGGGCGCGCTGACCAAGTGCAGCTACAGACTCTTCCCCGAAGCGCGCGTCACCGCCGTCGAACTGAACGAATCGGTGATCGGCATCTGCGCGTCGATGTTCAAGATGCCGCCGGACGACGAGCGCCTGCAGGTGCTGGCGATGGATGCGCTCGACTTCGTGGAGCATCCGGACAACCACGGCGCCTTCGACGTGCTGCAGTGCGACCTGTACGACGCCACCGCGCGCGGCCCGGTGCTCGATACGCCCGAGTTCTACCAGGCCTGTTCACGCTGCCTGGCGCCGCACGGCATCATGACCGTGAACCTGTTCGGCGACCACCCGAGCTTTGCCAAGAACCTGAAAGCGATGAAATTCGCCTTCAAGCACGTGATCTGCCTGCCCGAAGTGCACGACGGGAACGTGGTGGCGTTGTGCTTCAACACCCGCCCCGTGCTCGATCCGGAAGCGCTGAACGCACGAGCCGCCGCGATCGTGGCGCAGACCAAACTGCCGGCCAAGTCCTGGGTCAAGGGACTGCTGGCCACCGATTGATGTTCCCATAAAAAAACCACCCGTGAACGCTCCCCAGCCGAAGCTCCCCAGCCTGCGCAAGCTCGACCTGCAATCCATCTTCTCGTGGCTGCTGGCCGACGGGATCGTTACCAAGGACAAGGTCAAGACCGACTTCACCCAGGCCCAGGGCATCCTGCGCAATGCGGGCGCCGCCATGCACCCGCTGACGGCGGTGGCGCAGTGCAAGCTTATTTCGAGCCTGCCGCCGCACCGCCTGCTGACGCTGGACGTGCTGACCGAATGGTGCGCGGCCAAGGTCGGCCTGCCGTTCGTGCGCATCGACCCGCTCAAGATCGACTTCACCAAGGTGGCCGACGTGATGTCGGCCGGCTATGCGGCACGCTTCAATATCCTGCCGATCGACATGACCGCCACCACGCTGACCGTGGCGACGGCCGATCCGTCGGTCATCGAATGGGAAAGCGAGATCGCCAAGATCTCGCGCCGCCGCATCGAGATGGTGCTGGCCAATCCACTCGACATCGGCCAGTACATCTCGCAGTTCTTCGCGCTGGCCAAGTCGATCCGCGACGCCAACCGCAACAGCGGCCAGGACGTTGCGATGCGCAACAACTTCGAGCAGCTGGTCGAACTGGGCAAGTCGAACAAGCAGTTCGACGCCAACGACCAGCACATCGTCAATATCGTCGACTGGCTGTGGGCCTACGCCTTCGAACAGCGCGCCTCGGACATCCACCTGGAACCGAAGCGCGAACTCGGCACCATCCGCTTTCGCATCGACGGCGTGCTGCACCAGGTGTACCAGGTGCCGGCAACCGTGATGATCGCGATGACCGCGCGCATCAAGCTGCTCGGGCGGATGGACGTGATCGAGAAGCGCCGCCCGCAGGATGGCCGCATCAAGACCCGCACCGCCGGCGGCCAGGAAGTCGAGCTGCGTCTGTCGACCATGCCGACGGCATTCGGCGAAAAGCTGGTGATGCGTATTTTCGATCCGGACGTGGTGGTCAAGACGCTGCCGGAACTCGGTTTCCCGCCGATTGATGCGCAGCGCTGGGATGCGTTGACCCACAAACCGCACGGCATCATCCTGGTAACCGGCCCGACCGGCTCGGGTAAAACCACCACGCTGTACACGACACTGAAGGCGCTGGCCACCAGCGAAGTCAATGTGTGCACGGTGGAAGACCCGATCGAGATGGTCGAAGCGGCCTTCAACCAGATGCAGGTACAACCGGGAATCGACCTGTCGTTCGCCGACGGGGTGCGCTCGCTGATGCGGCAGGATCCGGACATCATCATGGTCGGCGAGATCCGCGACCTGGAAACGGCCGAGATGGCGATCCAGGCGGCGCTGACCGGCCACCTGGTATTTTCGACGCTGCACACCAACGATGCGCCGTCGGCCATCATGCGCCTGATCGAACTGGGCGTGCCGGATTACCTGCTGGAAGCGACGATGACCGGTGTGATGGCGCAGCGCCTGGTGCGCACGCTCTGCCCTGCCTGCAAGGCGCCGGGTGGCGAACTGAGCGATGAGGTCTGGCACGGCATCGGCGGGGCCTGGAATATTGCCAAGCCGGCCGTCGTGTACCGGCCGGTAGGATGTCCCGAGTGCCGCCAGACCGGGTACCGCGGAAGAACCGGCATCTATGAATTGCTGACGGTGAGCGAAGGATTCGGGGCCATGATCCGCGAATCGGGCGATCTGGTCGCCCTTCGCAAACAGGCGGTACTCGACGGGATGAAGCCGCTGCGGATCGCGGGGGCGATGAAGGTGGTCGAGGGCGTGACCACGGCGGATGAGGTGCTGAAGGTGACGTCGGCGCTGGCGTAAGCGCCGTGCATGCGTGAATTTTCACGAAGCTCTGGCATAAATCCAGATCGCCCGCTATAATGCTGCCTCTTCGGGTCGTTAGCTCAGCTGGTAGAGCAGCGGACTTTTAATCCGTTGGTCGCAGGTTCGAATCCCGCACGGCCTACCAAGAATTTGCAGTATCAAATAAAGCGTCACGAGCGATCGTGACGCTTTTTTTGTATCTTCTTTACTCCCCTCTTCTTCCTGCTGTGCTTGCCTGCGACGCGTAGCAGCCTGCCTGCTACCCACCGCGTGACGCGTCGACCATGCTGGCGCCAGACGCGCTGTCTGTCAGCGTCGTTGTCGCGTCATTGATCGCGACACCCGACGCCGTCGCGATCTTTTCGATGAAGCGCGCCACGGCGTTCGTGCGTGTCCGTTGACATGCATGGAACATGGGCGCACTGTGTATCGCCATGGAGGATCTCATGCGAATCCAGTTTCCCTCGATCGACCGGTTGGCGATCAGCGCGCAGGGCGATGGACAGGCACTTGATGCTACGCGTGATTTCACATTTCCTGCGAGCGACCCGGTCTCGATGACATTCCATTCTCCAGCGATGGCATCGTCCCAAGCCGCTCATTCCAGCTGTCACCATTTGCACGGTAAATTCGGACTCCGAGTATTCGATACCGAAGGCATGCCCCTCACCGTCAGCCGTTGTTGATCTTCGCGCGCATATGGCTCGAACGGCGACGGTCGATGGTAGGTCGGCCGTATTGGCATGCCGCTCCTCCTGCCGAATCAGCTCTACCCATATTGTTCAGCCAATGGAGGTGACGCATGAAACGCACGCTCATCGGCGCAGGGCTCGCACTAGTGTGTGCAGCAGCGCATTGCCAGTCCACGACATGGGACTTCACGTACACGGGCTTTTATTCCGATGAACGTCAAGCCTTTGTGCCAGACGCCGTCCTGCGCGGGTCGTTTGTCGGCTCGGACCAGAACGCGAACGGCATCATCGAGAAGCAGGAACTGTCGGGTCTGTTCCTTTCCAACAGAAACATAGCGGTCAACCTGCTCGCATGCGGTAGTTACGAAAGCATCTTCTTCGAATGCAATCTCGACAGCTTCCAATATTCCGGACAAGTGGGGCTTGACTTCGTTGGAAGCCACAATTCCTTTGATCAAAACAATGGGTACACGGAATCTGCGACGATCAGCACAGGTGACACATGGGTGAGCAGCTATGGGTCCGTACGTACTGGCGACTCTCAGTCGCTGACCTGGCACTGGACCTCGGACACCGCGTTGAACGTCGTCTCATCCGTGCCGGAGCCAGGGCAGGCCTGGTTGCTTGCGCTTGGTCTTGGCGTCCTGTGTTTCGGAGAGTGTCGCCGCCAGCTGACAGATCGTCGCCGCTGGCTAGCAAAGAAGGCTTGAAAACGAGCTGATACGTCGTAGCGCTGTGCCACGCGGGCCGATGCTCAGGCCGCGATACAGCAATACAACGAGCGCTTCTACAACCGCCATCGGCGTCACTTGCCTTGGAGACATTTCGCGCGCTGGATTTGCTGAAAAATTCAGGAAGCAACAGCAGGCAGCTTGAAACAAGTGTATTTTCTATCGACAGTACACTTCACTTAATCCGTTGGGCGCAGGTTCGAATCCCGCACGGCCTACCAAAGATTCAACAAAAACGCCATCCTTCGGGGTGGCGTTTTTGTTTCAGTCACGACTTCCGGGTTAGCCCAGCATCCTGCGATACTCCCGATCCAGGTAGTCGTCCACCGCCTCCGTATCGATGCTGCCAGCGGCATACCATGTCCGCAGCTCGCGCAATGCGAGCGTACCGAAACGCGTCCAGGCGACCAGGTTCGAGCGCAGCATGAACTGCACCATGTCGCCGTAGGAGCGGATGGCGGCATCGGCGGCGTCCACCAGGCACAGCGAGCCATGGGCCACCATCAGCATCCTGCGTAACTCGGGGTTGCTGTCCAGTGGCAAGCATTCCCGCAACGGTTTGTTGTGGAAGAACGCCTGTTTGACTGACCACATAATGCGCGTCAACAGTTCGGTGACGAGGACGGGAATGGACAGGGCCATGCCATGGCGCAAATCATAGCCTTGCTCGAATACCTTCACAGCGATGGTGGCAAAGCTCTGCCGGTGCTGACCGAATTCGCCAACATTCACGAATTGCAGCAGGGAGTAGAACGGCATCGGAATGCCCGAACCGCGCCCGCTTGCGCCGGACGACCCAGCCATGTCCGAGAACAAATGCCCCAGCCAGTTAATGAACCCCGCAAACAGCTTCGATACCACATCCGATCCCTGCAGTTCGAACGTCGCCGTGTCGATCGCAATCAGCTTGCCGTCACTGACGAAGTGCGCGGTGCTGGTAAATTGCGCCAGCAGCGAAAAAAACAGGCCTATCAGGTCGGGGGAGTGGGCCAGACTCTTGATGTGATGATTCTTCGTGCTCATCTCGAACAACGCGTCGACATCGCCGCCGTGACGGTGGTCATAATTGACCTTGTAGTTCCTTTCAAGGTAGCCAATTGCGCTTGCGGCTGGATCACTCCCCTCCTGCGGCCCCTTCCAGCCGTTCGCCTTGGCGAATTTCTGTACAAGGCCATCCGTGAAGCTGTCAGCCAGTTTGCCCAGCTTGCTCTCTCCCGGCAATCCGACAAAAAACATATCAATCAATCCGCCAATCAGCCCACAGGTACCAGCGATCATGTAATCGTACTTGTCACACTGCGCGTTCTTGAGACTGAATTCGTCCCTGATGCGTTTTTCCAGCGCTATACGCTGGGTGTCACTCATCAGTTTTTTGAACGGATCGTCATCGATAGCGATGCCATTTCGCGATGCGTAGGCATGCATTTTCTGGCGATACGCGTTCCAGTCCGCATTCCGGTCGATGGCAATACTATCCAACAACTGCAGGGGCGGCATGAGGTTGCGGACCGACGGCAGATCAGCGTCGAGCAGGATGTCCGTGAACAGCTGGCGTGAAGCGTCTGACGGGCCATCGGCCTCGGCGAGCGTGACGCCCGACGCCAGCATGGCGCCTGCCTGCGCAAGCATTCGATCGAGTATCAGGTCATTGTCTCGCTGGGATTGTTCAAGCTGGCCCAAGGCCCGCCCGATCTTCCCGATCTGAAAACCGGCCGCATCGACCTGATGCCGCTGGACGATCAAGGCCTGCGCCTCCGTGTCCAGCGTCGATTCTCCGCTCACGAGAAGAGGCCCGCCAATTTCTCTTTCGCTTTTTCAGCGGCGTCGCTGGCAGCGCCCATCAACACATCACCGACCTTGAAGTAGCCAATGGCATCGAAGGTACGCGCCAGTTCTTCCAGATCCCTGCTCGAAAAACCGGATTTGAGGACGAGCTTGGTCACCGTCTGCTTGACGCCGTCCTTGTCTGATTCCTCGACCTGGCGCTCTTCATAGTGAGACCGGACAACATCGAAAAACGCGAGCTTGGTTGGTTCGCGCGTGAGCGACTTGAGCTTGCCTTCATCGAGATAGGTCGCGCATTTCAGTTTGTTGGCGCTGGCCTGAGTCGTTTCACTACGCCCTGCGAGTACAGCACCAGCGCCGGTCAGCTGCGTCATCAATGCCATCAGTTTGCGGATCTTCGCATCCTGGAGACCGTGGGCGACCATGGCTTCATTCAGGCGTACGGTCACAAAATTAAGGTCCTGCACGAGCATTGAAATAGTCGACTGGGTCAGCTTGACTACTTCTTGCAGCATCAGCTCGCGGCGCTTGAAGCGGGTCAGCTCATTGGCGCCGGTCAGCTTGCGCACGCCAACATAGGCGCCGACGCCGATCAATACCGCGACGCCGATGCCGGTCGCCATGCCCGACATACCGAGCATGCCGCCCAGGCCAAGCGTTGCCAATCCCGACGTCATGCCTGCCGCTGACAAACCGATCACTGAACCGGAGAGGTACACGGCCGCCAGCGGCGTTCCCACGGCGGCAGCTTTGGCGGAGAGCGCTTTTAACGTTGCGACGACCTGGTCGTCCGGAATGTCTTCTTTCAGGAACTGCCGGTCGCAGCGAATCGCCTCCACCGCGAGTCCGATTTCGTCCTCGCTGACACGGAACAGATCGCGGTGCTTGTTCAGGAACGCGAACTGGTTGACGTCTTCGTTTGCGGTACTGAAATACGTGTTGATTAAATCCTTTACCAAGGAAATATGGACCGATTTTACCTGGCCTTCAGGGATATGTTCATCGATCGTATTGATGAGCTGCGGTAGCGATGCGAGTTCGTCCACATTCGCCATATAGATACGCAAGTCCATCCGTGACGAAGCATCCATGTCGATACGCGTCATCAGAAGCAGGATTTCGGCGAGTTCCTTATCATCGATGACGCCATCGTTATCGAACGCCATGTTGATGATGACCTTGACGTAGGCTGTCTTCAGCTCCGGCGTCATGTCCTGGATCGGCAAGATCTGCTTTTGATCTTCGAATTCATCGAAGTCACTGATTGACTTCTGCAAAATTTCCGCCAGCTTGCGGTAATCGCAGTCGAGCAGCGATTCAATCTGCACCGGTGTCGCATCCTTGCGCGTCACGAGCACCTTCGGCTCCGGCTTGTCCTTGTTTTTGCCCGTCATGATTTCCTTGTAGTCGACAGCGGTCATCGACGCAAACGGAATACTGATGGGATCACTGAAAGAAGGACGATAAATCAGTTGTTCGCCCGTGAAGAGCAAACCGTCCTTGCCGCTACCGAATAGTGTGTTGTCGTACAAGGCAATGACATTGGCGGCAGCACCTTTATATTCAAATGCTAACACCGCATTGTTTAACTTCTTTTCGGGAATATCCGGCGACACCGAAACGTTTTTGGATACCGAAGCCACATGTTCACGCAGGTACAGGTTGATATTCGCCATGCTTTCCTCATAAATCAATTGTTGAAAACATGCTGCCACGGAATATTCCAAAGTGCAACTTTTGTTTCCTTTATAATAATCCGTCATTCTGCTGATGTTGTAAAAACCGCTGACATTGGCTTCTCCCACGCACGCTGCATACCCACGGTGGTATTGATCACCACCGGCCAGATCGAGCAGACCAAGATCGCCTGGACTGCAGCCTGATCGGCCACTTGAATACCAATCACCTGATCGGCAGCCTGGCGCCGCCAGGCCGAAGCCCACTGCCACCCGGACCAGTAGCGCCAGCGCATTTCAGCGCATGCGCTGATCATTCGGGCTGTTGCAATAGATTTTCATCTTCCAGCGCCCCCGTATCAGGGCTTCGGCATACCGCCCCGTCTTGTGGACCTATTCAACAATTCGCCCAGGAAGCCGCAGAAATGGCTCAGCGAATCATATTGATTGCGCTCAATTTCCGGCCAGCGACATCAAGCTAACTTAACCTTTGGACTCTTCATCTGAGCAGCCATCGGAGGCAGTTGATGGGCGAAAACCAAGTGATCGCAGCCGGTGCCGCGCTGTCGGCGTTCAGCGAACAATCGCAACACAAGCGCTTCATGCGGCTGGACTTC
>Ga0265780_10002086_pt1 | contig 27625 bp, 34 predicted proteins | sample P1T30metagenome_FD_192432 | JGI IMG/M metagenome (GOLD analysis project Ga0265780, IMG submission 192432) | Plant litter microbial communities from East Loma Ridge, Irvine, California - P1 T30 | ecosystem: Environmental > Terrestrial > Plant litter > Unclassified | place: USA: California...
CAAGGTCGCGAGTTCGACCCTCGTAGTGACCATCTGATTCTTTTTTTGCACTTCTTTTTGCAGACCTCTACACTATCCTTTTCGCCGTTGGCGTTGAGAACGATTTGCGGACGACTTGCAAACCCTGGCAGTCTTTTTTAGAGCCATTCTAGTGCTTGCTACCTTATCGCATCACAATTTTTAATGAAGCATTTCGAATCTACAAATCCATTTTATTTTGACGAGGCCCCTCAACGTGCTATTCTCGCAAGGTAACTGCATCGAATACGGGTAGTAGCGACAACAGTGTCATTGACGCCGAAAGATGTATACCCAAGACCCACTCCAACCACTCACAATCCCCACAAGGATGAACGTGCATGTACCTACGCAATCCCGCATCCAGGGCCGCGGCGCATGCAGCATCTTCCCCAGCGATAGATAACAAGCCCTCGCAGCACATGGCACATTTTCCACCGGTAGATAAGCGTCCGAAGAACGGAGGCTGCAATAATTAACTGCCAATTAGCACAGATCATGTATAGCGAGCTACGTATCCACCGCCTCGGAGCTCAAGGACCGAGCAAGTCTGGAAAAGAAAGTAGGTGCATTAGTGTACGTTTTTGTTTTGGTGGGGAAAGGGTTGTGACCCGAATGGTATGTATGCAGGGACAGCGGGGTATACAGCAGTGTCGTGTCCTGCGATTGTGAAAAAGATCCGGCGATGATGTAGGTTTTGTCTTGGGAGGAGATTGTTGGTACCTAACATTAGCTTTTGGGCTTTCAAGATTTGTTTCATGCACGTTCACTTCTTTGCTCCTTGATTGCTAGCATACGAGCTTCGTGAAGCCAAGAGGAGACAATCGCTCTGGATACAGATTGGAGATCTACAGCAGTATCTGTGGTGAGAGATCGCAGGATCGCGCAAGTCAAGGCATGAGGGCTAAGATACTCTTGCTGGGTCGCATTGGATAGTAAGTTCTTTCGGCCGTTTCTTGAATGGCGCAGTATGCCGAGACAATCGTGTGAGAGTTCTCGGGACACGGGGAATACACTCGAATCTTCGAGATGTAGCTTTCTTCGCTAATGAGATGCTCAATAGTGCCAATGACTCTTGGAAGTCGTTATCGTCGCTCGCCGAAGTGCTCGAAGCACGCGCCGAAAATCGAATCGACTTCCTCCAACAGTGTCAAGCAGGTGCTTTCGACGGTGCCTTGGTGGTATACCGAACCTTCGAAAGTGTAGAGTTCACTGGAAGATTCAACGAGGAGGTGGTGTGGGCGCTACCAGCGAGTGTGAAATTCGTCTGTCACAATGGTAAGCACCACTTTCCTCTCATCTATGGTTTGAAGGCTACTGTGTACCAGTTCAACCTTGCTACACATCTGTGAGCTTGAAAAGTTCGCGTATAGCTTCAGGAGTACTGATGAGGAGTACAATAGGTGCCGGCTACGACCAGATCGATGTCCATGCTTGCACGAAGCGAGGCATCATGGTGTCCAACACACCCAACGTAGTGAACAACTCGACCGCCGACACCGCCATGTTCCTCATACTCGGCGCTCTGCGACGACTGAACGTCTCCATAACGACTTTGCGGAGCGGAGATTGGAGAGGCCATCGTCAGCCTCCGTTGGGACATGACCCTGAAGGAAAGACACTGGGCATCCTAGGCATGGGAGGGATCGGGAAAAATCTCAGCAAAAAAGCTGCGGCGTTCGGCATGCGCATCATCTACCACAATCGGCGTAGACTGGAAAAGGACGTCGCAGGCTCAGCGGAGTACGTGACTTTCGAAGATCTGCTGGAACAGAGCGACGTGGTGAGCGTCAACCTGCCACTAAATGTGAGTCCTGGATCAAGTCGCACGAACAGCTTGATACCACTGAGACTGACTTGATCTTAGAATGAGACCCGACATTTCATCTCAACGCACGAATTCAGTCAAATGAAAGATGGCGTAGTGGTAGTGAATACTGCGAGGGGCGCAGTGATCGATGAAGAAGCCTTAGTCAAAGCACTCGACAGTGGGAAGGTTGCCTCAGCCGGATTGGACGTATACGAGAACGAACCGAATGTACACGCTGGCTTGATATCAAATCCACATGTTCTACTGCTCCCTCATATGGGTACCTGGACTGTAGAGGTGAGTCGCGATCCCTTCTTTGCTTTGGGGCTGAACGAAAGTTTCGTTGCGCAAAAGTGTGGCGGATCCTTACAGTATCATCTTTCGCGGATGCCTTGCCTTTCCTATCTCCTAACAAGCTGTGTCTTTTCATTCATACAGAACGATGATTGGTGATGATTGGATGAAGGAGCACACGTGTCGCAGCGCAGCGTACTGCATTGCAGATCTCGGGGCTGAGAGGTCGCAGTGTAGCTTGCAAGAGACCTGCGAGTAGCAAAAGTGTGGGAGCACCGATGTGGTGTCGTAGGCGCTATTTTTGACCTTTGTTTTACATGGACAGCTCTTCTGCTGGCCCCGAAGTTGCCACTGCAAACGACATGACGCTAATCTTGCGATTAGACTCAAGCGGCCATGGAAGAAAAGACCATCTCGAACGTGCGGTCCGCATTAGAAATGGGGGCTCTGCAAGACGTAGTCATAGAACAAGTCCACTTGTGCTAATAATTTGAACCGAGAGCATTGGAAGCGCTGCGCCCATTGAAGCTGCTGGATGCATATGAATGATGGAAACGCCATGGGTGGAACCTAGACACCGGGTAGTTGGAATTGTGACAGTCTTGGCTATCTCTAGTTGTTTTGGATGTGGTCTGCTCTCCATGGGACCGCGCCCTTCCTGCAAATGCATTGCAGGGTCTTTTCCCTTACGGCAGGTCCCAGACTGCAACTTGCTGTGGGCGTACTCTACTGGCACATCCAGCAGTCCAAAATAGAATATTCGATTGGCAGATTGACCAGTGACATCCAGCAAAAGGGACTTTTTGCACCCGCAAGCATCATCCTGGTGGGTGTCTTGAGTTGTGTGTGTGTCACCTCAGCTAGTCCTCTACATCAGTCGACGAACATGTCTTGCAAAGGAAATTGCAGCATGCAGAGCTGCTTGAGGCGCGGAGCGAGCGGAAGACATAACGCAATGTTCTCGCTTCCCGAAGATCCGTCAGATCGGAAAGGAAGTAGGTAGAATTAAGCAGCTCGGTTGGTTGGGTGGGGGGGGGCATCCTTGCCTTGCCGTCTCGCGAAAAGGCATTGCCGCAATAAGCGAGGGTATTGGTGACCTCACGCGTTGACAGGCTGGGAGAGTTGTCGATGCCCGAAGCACGGTCAAAAAGGATGATGCTGTTCAACGTAGCACAGATTGCGTTGCTCAGCCCTGATCTCAGGGTCCTCTGCTTCGTGTGACGCCGAGGACTTTTGCGTCATGCGCCTTTAGAAGGTTGGAGAGCTGTACCTTTGTAGTCCAATGGCCCAGACGTTCTGTCCGCTGCGAACTGCGAGCGAACATAGCAGACATGGTACTCCAAGAGTTCTAGAGCGGATACGCGTCTTTGCAAATCGTGGCCCTAAATAGATTCGGAGCCGTTTTGCGAGACAATCTCCTAACGGTTTGCCTGCCTTGGTGGGCGAAGTGGACGGGTTCCTCCTCCGACCAGATCCATTTTCGCTACACAATCTGCACCCAGGTATGGGGAACTGGGCTGTGGCGCTCTTCCGCATGAGCGAGCTTCTGCCTAATGACACTGTCCACGTAGTTGTTCGACAACGGCTCTAGAAGCCGTTGGCGTAGAATTGCCTGGTGCACCTAGTTCTAGCTACGCGCGCGACATTGTTATTGTCACGCAGTAGCTGTGGTGGCTGGGACTTGAGGCTGGTGGCGGTTAAATGTGATAGGAAATGACATTGCAAAAGCGGAGATTTACCTTGCCTTGTCAGCACCCTCGCCATACGACGATGCGCACCGACGGCGAGGAAGGGCATGGGATACCGGCCCGGTAGGGGCTGATGGAGGACGCTCGACGCTCTTGTGCCCAATGACCGGAAATTGATTCACCGGCGAGGTTGAAGATGCTTATGGGCATCAGGCACGTTGTAGGATCGACATGCGGTATATACGCTATTGCAAGCGAAGAATTGGCGCCAGAAGTTCAAAGAATTCTCACCACCAAGTGTCATCGAACACACTGGTCACTCCCGCTCACTCCGGGACCCAGGTCCATGCAGCAATCAGCCTTAATCAAATCTGACGGAAAGGGATGGGAAACGCAAACTGGTGCACCCAGGGCTGCACGACACGTCAGGAAGCGGACGCGCCTTGCTGCATAGTGCGTCCTAATGCCTCCAGGACGACGTTGAGCCGCGGGTGCAACACAACGAGGGCCAAACGTTGCATGGCGGCTTGCAAGTGGACAATCAAGGTCCTAGCTGCACAATTCTTATAGCACAATGATGTGGTGTGGAGAGCAACGCCGCAAGCTGATTGCAGGAATAACCAGGCGATGGGCCTGCGAAGATGTTCAGGACTGGCTATCGTAGAAATGGAAATGCAGGGGTATCTCACGTGATGAGGAAGAGGCATTTGACGCTAGTTTCTTTTTCCCCAAGGCGTCGTCCTTTGCGACATACCACCTATCGACGGTCAGCGATACCCTAATCCTGTCGCCGACGCTGCACTTCATTCACTTCACTGTTACATTTCGTGACTGTGCAGCACCTAATCATATTTCTCTATAGGCGCGCTACCGACAGACGACGTCCTGCGGCTTCGAAGCGAGACACTAAGACCTTGTGAGTTTATCAGCCTCCATCAATCACCGACCAACTCGATGCACACTGCCACGTTCTCCACGCCTTCCAAAGACGGCTAGGGTCATTCACGGCTCGAAGCGTCGCTGCTTCCCTCCCTGCCGCAGCCATGGCCCACATTCTTGACATGTATCTGGCGTCTATGAGCCAGCGTTATCATACTACCCGGCAGCATTCTCTTTCGGTCCTTTTTTTGTCGCGACCGCCATGCGCTCGCTCGTCTGTACCGACGCGATCATCATCCTCATTGCTTGGTATCCATCTAACTAATAACGGTGCCTAGTGCTCCCGGACGCAGGCCTCGGTGTTGGCAGCGGAAGAAGTCCCACCTGGGCATCTCGAACCCTCTAACGTTAGCGAGCCGCTGTGCTGTGCTTGTGCTGGTCTTTCCAGTCTCCAAATCATCTATTGCGCTGCGCTTGGGCGGCCTCAGATTGCTAGCACATGTTGCACAGCTGTAGCCAGATCAGTTCCGCGCCATATTCGCCCGCGCCATCCCACTTTTCGCAATCCAGCATGGCGGATCCGAGCGTTCACTCAAGACAGCCGCCCGTTGGCTATGCCTCTCCTCACTCTTACCCGTCACCCTCAATGCAGCCCACGTACACGTACCCGCCTCCTCAAGGGCAGCAGCAACAAGGCAATGACGGCTATCGAGCGTCGCCGCCGCAGGGCGCCAACATGTCGTTACCGCCACTCAATTTACCGCCAATACGGCTCCAAGATGGACAGCAACCTCCGCCGCCGCAACAGCAGCAGCAACAACAACAACAATCGCAACAGCCCATGGGCTCTCCACTACCGCCGCCACCGCACGGAATGCAGTACTATGGCCACCAGCCGCATCCGCATGCGCCCAACCAGCAGATGATGGGCGCCAATATGGGTCCCGCGCAGTACAATCCTGCTATGCGCTACCAATTGCCGCCGCAGCAGCACGACCAGAGAGTTTTGTCAGGTGGTCGCCACAAAAAGGAGATCAAACGACGTACCAAGACGGGCTGTCTGACTTGTCGCAAGCGGAGAATAAAGGTGAGTTCAGCTCGGATAGCCCCAGCGCATGGTTCCTGTCGCCGATGAGCTCTGTAAAGAGCTTCGAAGCAATCGAGCCCATATCGATGCGCCGTTTGCGCCGCGTGCGCCTGACGCGTGGTGTGCAGATCGATCGCGGGTGGGCCAACGCGACGCGCCCACTAAATCGCGAGAAGCGAGGCGCGCTCGCTTTGACTCCTTCACCCCACTGATATTTCACTGTTAACACCCGCTGACCAACATCCTACAGTGCGACGAGGCGCATCCCATGTGCCGCAACTGCCAAAAGAGCAAACGCGAGTGTCTCGGCTACGATCCCATCTTCAAGCAGCAGCCAGGTCCTGCACAGATACAACCCGCTCCCAACACGCCCGTACCGCATTCCACCACCCCGGGGCCCGCACCCACAGCCGATTCCTCCACGTACAGCCAAAGTCCCGTCCCTTCGGGCTACGCGCCGGCCTCGTCTTCAGGCTACACCGCGAACGCGTCTGCGACAAGCGGTGCACATTCTTTGGAGACTTTCAACGCGATTGACCCTGCGCTCGCTGCTCCCCACCAACAACAGCAGCAACCGTACAGCAACGGTGTGCATCATATGGATCCTGCGATGAGAGGCCCACCAGGGGCTAACACGTACCCACCTCCACCACTTGAACCGACCAGAGGTGAGATATCCACCGCCTAATACTACTGCGTCGATCTTCAGGATGAGCGATCGCTAATTGAAATGCAGGGAAACCTCTTAACATGACAGACATATTCGGTATATGCAATCACAGCCCCCCAGAGGTACCCGCACGCCTGAATCCCATACCCCCAGAGATCGACGAAGACTTTGCCCGTATCTTTGCCAATGACTATTGTCAGGGTCTCGATGTAATGCTCCAAACGAACTGGTTCACAATGAACAGCAATGCTCTGAATAGGGTCTTCACTGATCGCGCGCTGCACGAGGAAGCTGCCTACTTTACGGAATGCATGCGCACCAAATCACAAACCGCCGATATGGCGGGCGTCTTTAGTCAAGAAGCTCGGCTTATATGGCACCTGCTAGGCACATGCAAACACCCAACGCCTGCCGCCAACGGCATGCATGCCCACTCCACGGAGAACGAGGATCCAATCTTGCGAGAAGTCCGAGCGCGTTTCGAGGTTCTGGAATGCCTTCTTACCAACCAGAACCTGACTTCGAACCCCTTACGTCAATTGTCGTACTCTCCCGATCTTCAAGATTACAAGAAGTCTGAGGTCGACTTTTGGCTTCACTTGGGGGACTTCGTCCAACACTCCGGTTCCGAAAATGCACCTCATGGCGCTGCAGACCACGCGCTCGGTGTCATGCGCAGCGTATTGCAGGTTCAGGAGGTTCGCGACGCTATTTACAGCATCGCCATTGCTCGACATTGCGGCAGTAGGACCCCGGGATTTCCGAACGCCCTACCTGCGCCAGTAAATACTGGAGAAGACAGCGACTTGAACAAACTGGTTGTGGCAATGTCTTTCATTAGCCATGAAAGCCGGCAAGGCTCGCAACAGGTTCTTGCCCGTATTTGCGATATGGCCATGCTATCCTGGGCAGTCGCAAGATCGCCATAGGGCCATCAGACTAGATTTGCACAGAACTCTGCTCTGGCTACAGTACTGCGAGACGATTTTGGCGATGAATGTGTCCAGCACAGTTTACGACACTAGGAGCGCGAAATTTCCGCCAATCTCAGTCATTAGGCTGATGGGCCGGGATGTCTTGGTGTGGAATCATTATTCATTTGCGTCAAGTTGTAAAGGCCCGCGATTGTACATGCACGTTAGATTTTCCATCACACTGTTTCTACTTCTTTTCGGCATCTAGCGTGTGGAGCTCGTGGTCAAGATTATTTTGGGCAGGCACGCAACATATACCCCGTTCGACTTTTGCGTTGTGACCTGTATCTGTATCGTCCGTTGTTGGCGAGCTTACTTTATGCTTCTATGGCGGGATTGAGGGCTATTGGGTGGATTGAATTGGAAGCACGATTTAGCAGGGACAGCTGAGGGCTTTGGTAGTAGGTGGGAAAAGAGACTTTGAATTGAAAGATCCCCAAAGTCAGTTCGTCCACTTCTTGTGCACCCACGATGCGACTTTGCCTTTCCACCATCATCGTCCAGCGGGCTTCGGACTCACCGCACGCGACTCGCTCTTCGCTGAGGATCGCCAGCTCTCCCTGGACTTGATTGGCATCGCAGCATGACCGAGAGTAGACGTGCTCCGCCTTGCTGTCGGTGCTACAGCGTAGTCATCTGTTGCACAACATGCCCGAGGCAGTGACCGCTTATCAAACGTTTCATAAGACATTTTTGATTAGCAGTTTTCCTGAATCGCTCCAGCCTGTAACTCTGAGCGTCAGGTGGATGGTAAGGCGTGTCGATGAAGTTCACCGCCACTCCAGTGTCACACTGACTAGATGGCACGACTACTACCTACATCAAGGGGCGAATTGCTCAACAGTGCCCGATGATCTGGAGCTCGCCACGATGATGCAAGTTGTCAAAATTGGCGACTTCTGCACATATGTCCACACTATTACTACGACTCTGTCACCGACCCGTCACTCTACCATCTCGAACCAAACGTCACGACACGTCGTCTCGCCAACGCAACACACACACACACACACACACACAAAAACGGTCGGAGAATTTCCACTCCCTTGGGACGGCCGCGACGATCATCATGCTGTGCTTTCTGGGCTAGTAACAAGGATTTCGTGGCACCGAACATGCGGTCTGTGTTGTGTGTGTGCGACGGAGGCGCATTCGGCTCATTTCCGTTGGTGGAGTTTGTGTTGCGGGATGGCTTGGGGGGTTTGCTTGGGCGTATGGCGGGTGGCGAAGGAGTATGGGGCGTATGGCAGAGGTGTGTCGATTGTTGGAGGAGGGTATGGGCATTGCTTGAGTGAACCTAATTCTTGGTAGTGAAAAATGGGTGGCTGGAGGCTGCACTCGGACAGAAACTAGTACACATAAGAATGAGTATGTTTGAAGATACGGTTTGAATGCTTCACTCAGTGTATGATGTTGTATGCGATGAGTCCTCCTATAGAGAACGCTCGGCAGAATCTGACATTACTTTGACCAAAGAAATCTTCCTTCTGACGTAACCCTCTCGTCCCACCAGCAGCTTGTATATCACATCATTGAAATTCTCAGGGTTGGGTACTTATTCGCATGTGTAGAAAATGCTTGTGCACGGTGTGAAGGCAACAGAAATCAAGTCATGTATTTTAGGATTATCTTTTCCGGATTCAAGATGACTCCGGATAAGCTCCAAAGATTTTTGAGATACGAATCGTGCAGGTGTGCTTCGACACATCCAATTCATCGGAGGTGAGTGCGTCTATGCAAAGAACGAATGAGGACACCGTTGTATGTCCTCCGTGGTCAGCATTATTGCATACCCTGCATTATGTGATAAGATACCGCCATACGAGCCACATCACATCAATTCTGTGCAGTGTTGAAGGACAGACAAGCAAACCGTTCATGGCATGGCAAGGGAACGACGAGTGGGGGTCTGTGCGCTCCTCCTCCGAGACCCGAACATTTCGGTGAACAGTGACGATTGCATCGAGTCGCGCCAGATTGCTGCCAGTTCTACCCTGTCTGTCTCCTCACACATGTCAATGAGGTGACCACTCGTATCCGACCTCGCGCCAGAGCCACGTGCGACGCGGAAGCTGGGCGTGCAGAAGTTACAATGTCCCTCTTCCGACCTTCATGCGCCACCTTCGCAAGGCGACTTCTTTCAGCAGAAGCGCAGCTCGAACAAACCTCGCGATCGCCTTTACTATCTCTCATACAGAGGCATCGGGCATTGCAGCCACAATGTCGCGCCTTCACCACCTCCCGCCGCTACCTCGCAAAGGTCATAGACACTCCGACGAACCCCTCAATGCCAATAGTCCCGAAGCGCACAGTCCGGATAGGACCTTTACCAAAAGGACGGGTGGATGACGGTACAATACGACGCATATTCGGTTCCAGACTGTCCGCAAATGACGGCAACAACGTGCTACGGATACTTCACCACCGTCGAACAGCAGGCTCGCTGGCTGACTATGGCGTCGATAATCTGGGCAAGCAATACACACATGTCAGCACAGGAACAGCAATGAAGGGCCTAGAATGGTTACGAGAAAAATATCCCATAGACGAGGCACGCGCGGCGGAGGAGTGGGCAGAGAAGGAAGCGAACCGCATACAATACGAGCTGTGGTTAGCAGACCCGGAGACAGAGTCAAAGTACAAGGACCCTGCGCGCGCATTCCGCGAGAAGATGCTGAAGGAGGAGGAAGAGAGACAGCAGCAAGAGGGTGAAGACAGGAAGATTGGCATATTGCATGCTGGCAAGTCACAATTCGAGCGCAACATTGAGGAGAAGAGGAAGCAGCGGTTAGAAGAGGTTACAAAGGTGGCAGAAGAGAAGGAGCAAAAGGAAATAGAAATGGAGGAGAAGCTGGCGAGTGGAGAGTGGGTACGCACACCGAGAGGCACACAGCTCATGAAGCCCGGCCAAACGACCTACGTCGACGTCTTCGGGCGTGAGCAGGTCAGCCGGCGGAAAGAAGTGGCAGAGAAATACCAGAAGCAGTCTCAGACAGAGTTTGGCAGTGTAGAGGAAATGCTCGCAAAGACAACTCTCGTAAGCCCAACAATACTCCAAAGTGCTTCAGCGGCTAATTGTTTGTGACCAGACCCAACGCCTCTACCCGATGACCGCCTTCGTCCTCTTTACCGTCCTTGTCTCCTGGGGCTTTGCGCACTACTACCTCCCCCCCTCGCCCTCCTACCGCATCTTCCCCGACATATCCCCCACATGGGCGACCATTGGCGTGCTGATCGCCGCCAACGTCGCGATCAAAGGAGCATGGCTCGTCATGCCTCTCTGGCCCTTCCTGACGCGCTACTTCATGCACGTTCCCGGATACCCACACGCCATCCAGGCAGTCCTGAACGTGTTCAGCCACATCCAGTACGAGCATCTACTCGCAAACATGATGATGCTGGCCCTCGTAGGACCCGTATGCCACGACCTCGTGGGCCGCGGAGCGTTCATCGGAACATACCTGTCAGCCGGCGCAGTCGGAACCCTCGTGTCACTGTACTGGGCCAATCTGGGCCGCGGCAATATTGCAGCGCACAGCGTCGGCGCTTCAGCGGCTATCTGGGGTATCGCGGCGCTGTACTGCTTACTTACGGACCAGGACAAGATCAAGATACCATTTGTGAAGGATATGGAAGTTGCTTTTTGGCCGAAGATGCTCTTGTTCGCGTTTGTGGCGCTGGATATACGTATGGCGTTCTCTGGGCGTTCGAAGAATGACCACGCGAGTCATTTTGGAGGGATGCTGGTGGGCATGAGCACGGCTGGATATATGCGTGCGACTGGTGTTCACAATAAGAAGGCGGAACTGCCGCAGGGTGTGCAGGATAAGGCGAATGTGGATAGTAAGACGGTAGATGTTGGGGCTATTGCGAAAGAGGGGATTAAGGAGGTCAAAGAGGCTTTTGGGAAGGGTTCGAAGTAGAGAATCGAGAGACGTGTTCCGAAACTGTAGAATAGCATGTACAAAGGTAACTAAGCCACCTCGAATATGTACACATATCAGAGTCCTCCACCCATCTTCATCAGCACGCCAGCATTCATCCCCACAATCAGTTCCACTAAATCCCAATCCCCATTCTCACCCACATGATCCATGACCACAACACCCGTACTCGCATCCCCAACTTTCTTCCTCCGCACTCCCTTGCCTCCATCTACATGATCAGGAAACTTCGTCGTGACAGGCGCATCCTCCAGCCCATGCCCCGCACACAGCCACTCCTCCATACCCCGATTCACAATCCTCGCAATTACCCCCGGCCAACACGCCTTATTCCAAAAGTTACTCGCGCTTAGAAAATTGAGATAAAGCGGTCCGGGCGGCACGGGGTTGATCGCATCAGTCGTGATACCAGGGATATGGTGCTGACACGCTGCCGCGCGCACGAGGTGGTCGTTACAGTGCTGCACTTTTTCCGGTATAGTGGTGGGTTGCATAACTTCGCAGAAGTCCTGGAGACAGAACGTTGGGTTTTGAGATGGGAACATGGCGTGTGTGGCGTTGTGGGGCCAGGGGGTTGCGTCGAGGCCGTATGCTTTCGTTGCTGGAGGGACGTTGTATCTGCGGACGAGAACTAGTTTCCCGCGGACGGCGCCGAGGTAAGAGATCTTAGTATCGGTGTGCCATTTCGATGCATTAGGTGCGATATAGTGTTTCTCGAGGATCTGAGCCAGGTGCTCATCTGTAGCACTACCGACTCCCTCGCGCTTCAGCGAGATGAGTATCGTTTCGCTGGGATGTGCAGCGAGGAAGTCGTAGCATGTCTGGAGTATGGGTGCAAAGTACTTTGGGCCCGTGAGACTGATGGGAAATGCGCCGTGTACCAAGTGGAGATCTTTCTTGGATGGGTCAAAGGCGTGGGAAGGTTGGAGTCTGATGTCCAGGAAGCGGATGCCATGCTGGAGTTGCGTCTTTAGGTCGTGGACTTGGCAACGGACGGATGGCAGGGCGCGGTAATAGGTGTGTGAGTTGTGGGTTCCTGGGATACTAATGGCGGATAAAGGTAGATTGTTCGGAAGCACGCCCATCCAGTCTTGATAATCGTACTGGTGGTGTGTACGTAATGCGAGATGAGGTGTCGGCCTAGACGGGTGAAAGAGTCCTATGTAGCTTGTCGATGGATTTGCTGATAGCGAGGTGAAGACTTGCGACGATTTCTGCGTGTAAGACGGGTTCGTGTCAATGCGGTGTCGGAGTCCCGAAGGTTCTTCTATGGTGAGGCGAAGCGTCGTTTGGACAGGAAATCCTTTTCGCTCAGTGTGGTTTAATGTGTGTGATTCGAAGGGTGCCAAAACCACGTCAATATTCTCATGATTAAAGCTTTCGGCGTGTTCGCCTAGCTGGAGAGCCGAAGGGGCTGTAGACGTGGTATTCCTTGAACCGAAAAGGAACCCTCCAGCTTTGCTTTGCAAGGTGTTTGGATCTTCGAAGTGCTCGACATGCTTCAAAACCAGGGTGGTAGCTGTCAGGTTCCGAATTGCAATTGACTGGGCCATCAGTAATGATTAACGAACGGTCCTGAGTACGACACAGTCAGTCTTAGTTCACTACTTCTGTACCTGTGCCGTTAAAATGCAGTCCTGTGATGAGACTGCGTTCGTTTCATGTAGGCCGAGCTGGATAGCGGCCATCAAGGTGGAATTAGACTGAGAACAACCTACTCGAAGTCGTTCAGTCTTCGCAATTGATGGAGCAGTTGAGCGCTAGGGTGGTCGTCTTACATCCAGAAGTAGACAGACCGCCAAGCTAGCGCTAGCGTGGTACGTCGCGATTCGAACGCGAAAGCATGTGCAATCATGGCGGTATTCGCATATTTCACGTCTCCGGATGAAATGTATCAGTCAGTTTCATCATCACTGTGTTCAAACGTTGAAGAAGTGTTTTCATTGAGAATTTGCAAGAGCCGAAGCTATCGTCACTGATAATCCTATGCGAATGAGAAACGAGTACCTGCAGAGACCATAGGCCGGCCGGGGTATCATGCAACCAATAAGGATACAAAGTCCAACAGTGGAGCACTAATCGTACAGTTGAAAGCGCCCCCATCGAAACGTCAAAACGCCGTGAATGCAGCCGCGCCACATCCGCTATTGTGTGACACCGAAGACGTACAGCATTGCCACCAACTCCGAAAAATGCGAGAGATCTAAGCTAGTATGTTGCGCATGTTCTGAGGTATGGATGTGGGATGAATAATCTCGTGCCTCTGCGAACTGGCTGAAGACGGACACGATTCGCTCGTTGGTGACCTGGGGAAAGATTCCTCTAGCAGCTGCTGACTAGGCGTGCGAGACTTAACGGGTGTGAAAGGCTCCACCTCAGGGGATTTTGGAACCTGGTTGTTGCGCTGGTGTGCATCGGGCAGCGGCAACAACGCGTGACTGGTCTTCCAATTGGTCTTGCTGTCTCTCTTAAAAACCGATGGCCTCTTCTCGATGTGGATTGTATCGCCGACGTTCTCCTTTGGGACAGGTGAAGGTTGCGGTTTGAACTCTGACTTGACACGCGTCAAAGCAGGATCGGCGGCTTTACCCTTACCAGCAGGCTTTCTAGTACCCTTTGTCGCCTTGAACAAAGTATTGATGCCAGGTGCTTCTTCTTTGACAGTCTTCTTGGCTTTACCCTTGCCTGTCGTCGCCTTCTTCGGTTGAGCGGACTTCTTCTTTGCCGGTGCTTTCGTGGCGAGCTTGCCTGACAGGTTCATCTGTGCGTCGACCTTCCGCTTCGTGCCCTTCTTCGATGGAGTAGGTTGCTCCTCCTTGACCACCGTCTTAGGTAACATTCGTGGACTTTGGCCTGGTGTCAGCTGTCCAGCGTTGAAAATGACACCGGGCTTCCTGGGAGTACCGATGACTACCTCTGCCCTTGCCTTCTCTTTGACCTTGGAAATTTCGGCAGCTGTGACCTCCTTATAGTCCATGTTTTCATTCCATCGTCGCATATTGGCATGGCGCGCCACCTCGTCACAAGGTCCTTTGACCACAAGATCCCAGACATCCTCGAGCTCCTTTCCTAGTGGCTCTGGGTCGTTGTTGATCCATATAGCAACTCCGTCCTTGCGATCCCGGACGATTTTGCACATTTCGCGAGCAATGCGCCGTACACCAGGGACCTTGAGGGTCGTCCCAGCTACAATGACGGCGTCTGGTCGAAGGCGCATGTCGGCAGCCGCGCAGGATCCAATAGCTTCGTCGTCGGGGTTATGCTCGTTGTACAACACCATGCGAGGTCGAAGTCGGCCGATGCCGTGGCTCCGCCTGTCTGCCAGCTGACGAACGGTATCGGTCTCTACGCAGCTTGGGCATGGTGGCGGTGTAGGACCGTTGAACATCTGAGCGTCGAACTCCTTCAAATCATGGCATTTTGAGCACACCATGTAGTCCAGACCTCCGTGCACCTGCACGGTCTTGGGCCAAGGACCCTTCTTGGGGAATGGAATCTGGGTTTTCAACGGCTCCAATGACGTGTCGATGCCGTCAACGTTTTGTGTGTACAGGCGCATGAGACGTCCTTCTTGAGCGAGAGTCGCGAGGAGATGGTGGAAAGCGGTAGGCTCTGCAGACTTGGTGTGCTCTGAAAGGGTGCGGACCATGTCATGGAAGGTGGACGTTGATGTGTCATCTTGGTAGACAGACGCGTCGAAGAGGTCCTTTCCAGAGGACTTGAGCTTGTGCTCCTTCTTCAAGGTGTTGAAGAGACCGGTGGCCGATCGGAAGTCAGGTATGCCGGCGGACACGGAGATGCCCGCGCCGGCAATAACGACGATCTTGCGTTTCTTGTGCAACACGTTCAACAGGCGCTGTAGCTGATCTTGTTGGTCCGCGAGGACTTCGATGCCCGACAGATCGAGACGTTCGGTGGTGCGCTCCTTGGGATCTGTGAGCTTTCTCCGCTTGCGCGGGCGCGCATCGTCATCGTTGCTGGATGGCGGGGACGGCATGTCTTGAGGTGCAGGGGAGGCCCTGACTGATGACCGTCGCGAAGACGAGGGCGAAAGGTATGAGAGCTGATTTGCCAATGATCGTTCAGTGTCGGAGGGTGGTGTCGGCGAGCGAGAGAGCATGGAAACCTCAGAGTCGGAGGCATCTGAGGAAGGGACCGAGCTAAGCGGCGAGCTCGGCTCATTCGCGTAGTAATCCATGGTGAATAAGAAGGTCCGTATTGTAGGCTGCGACGATAGGAAGCGACAGTTGGGCGTCGTGGAGAAGGTGCGGTGAAGAGGGAGCGTCTTCCAGCTCAGAGATATTCCGCACGAGGGGCCGTAGCTTCAATAATACAACAACAATCGCGAACAACTCCGTGTACGAATACAGTAGAGCCTCGCGAAGAAGCAGCGTGCTGGGGCACGATGAGGAGCCGCGGTCGTCTTTGTGGGCGCTGAACAAGGGATGTCGTTCGTAGGCGCGTCACGGGCTGTCTTTTGGATCTCCGGCGAGGAAATCCACGAAAATAGGAAGCGACGCTAGGCCATTGTGACCAGCCGAGCAAGCGCGTTGTTAGGTGGCAGGTGCGCGACGTTGCGGTGAACGTGAGCGCGAAATGGGGAGGTTGGAGTCGTGGTTGCGACAAACGAACGAGGCAACCTTGAATCTGCCAAGTCTGCGAACACCACAGGTCCAAAACACTTGCGTCTGTTTACCTTTCGGGCGGAACGCTACCACTAAGGAGCCGGAACCGTGGCCTGCGTGACCGGGGCTTGTAGGGGGAATTAATATGGTAGAGGCTCTCTGACAGCAACGCAGTAATGCATATGATTTGCTTGTAATATTTGTTTGCCTTCCCTCGACACCGGCAGCCCACTTCGTCATTGCCAGCAACAGCCACGCTGCATCGGACCACGCCCCATGTGAGGATAGCGATGCAGCCTTCCGTTACCGTTCCGCTTTGCGAGATCCACCACACTAGGTGAAAACGCGTCAAACGACAAGCGCATGCAGCAAATGTCTCGTGAATGATAAATACAGCCTCTCTCAGAATGCTATGCTGCTGGTCTGAGGTGACGAGAATGCGCGAGCTGCACGCGAATCGTACACCAAACAGCAAGGCTGAAAGTACGCTAGCCGTCGTTAGCGCTCATGCAGGTCAACTTCTCAGCACCGAGTCTGCTCCAACCACAGATGCCTCACAATCTCCGTTCTGCGCCTGCGCAAGTCCCTGAGCAGTTTGACTTCACATTTCTCAGCTTCCCATCTCTTCCCTTCAAGTGATACCCCGTCATCTCTCACACAATCGATTGTGTTTGCTTATTTCCTCTTTGCGTTTTGGCTCTTTCTCCGTCACGTCCAGGTCGACTGGCGACTTGTTTCGATGCACGCAGCTTAGGCGCGCAAATCCGCCACAATGGATCCAACCTATAACATGGACGTGGACGATCTCTTCGGCGACTCGGAACATGTCAACCTGGAAAATATCAATGCAGCTGTCCATGTCAAAGGACTAGCCAGACGCATTGATGACCTGGGCGCTAGTGGATGTTGCCAGTAAGAGGCCCCATGGGTTGCATCACTCTTTAAACACCTTCACTAAAACTTGTCAGGAAAGTGGCGTGGTCAAAGAGTGGATGCGTTGCTTATATCGGCCCTGACGGCTACACGATCAACCTCAGAGTATACTTCCGAGATCCAGATTCCGGCAAGTGGAATCTGGGAAAGGACATCCCTGTGGATGTACCACAAGGCCGTGATGACTTTCCGTTCGTTCACCTCTCTTGGAGCTATGGGCATGACCTCGCAGTAGTGGACGCTGCTGGCCGGGTCATGGTCTTTTCGTGTTCCATGGCTCTGGATCGAATGCTTTATAGCAGAGCGGAGCTAGCGCATCCAGAAGCTGAAGTAGACGGGGTCGTGGGCATGCACTGGCTAGCTATACACCCTTACGAGGCCAAGGTGAGGGTGACGACCACTGGCAAATCCAATTGAGATTAACAGAGTGTTAGAATCAAATCGCATGGTCGGCCACACGCGATGGCAACAGGTGGAGTTGGAACATAAAATCTCACGTGTTCAACGACATGTGTCATCCGCTTGACGGCAAACCGTCCTTGATCTACCTCAAGCGGCATGGTGAGCTCAAGCTTCGTTTCCAGCAGCAGGACAGTAGCTGGCACGAGGTGACTGCTCAGTTAGGGCCGTTGGTTTCTACCAAAGAGCCCTTTACACACGCCTCGTTTGCATCAAATAATGACAGCAGCTTGTTACTTGCCGCTTACGACGTCGCGCAGCGCCTTCACATGTATCGAGTGGAAACAAGTTGGAATGTACCAACAGACAAGCGTAGTACTACGCCTTTCGACAAACCTGGACTTCATACAACTCTCATCAGCATCGAAGATGACTGCCGCCCCGTCAACCAAGTCAGCCATGATCTGACTACTGGAACCGAATCTTCTGGACCGATCGCTGCACAGCTCACGCACCTGAACTTCTTGCCTATCACTCCTGATCAAGAGGATGGGTCGTTGCCTACGATACAGGCAGTCTTTTGTCATCCGCCAAACCTGGTGTCCGTCGATCAATTATCATCACAAGAGGCAAATCACAGCATATTAGTAAGATGGCAAGTTCATCAAGTCCAGCAAGCGCAGTTACATTCTAGCCTCGACCAAGTCACATCGAAGAAAAAGAGCGTCGGCTCAGTCACTGCCAAGAATACCTTCATGCTCAGAAGACTGGCGGACATCACATTACACTTGATGGTGCTAGCTGCGTATCCTTTATGGTACAATATGCTTTTTGCCTTCGCATACAGTGACGGCACGATAGAGATCAGGAAACGATCAACAATGGAGGCCATCAGCCCTGATAGCAATACTGACACGGTGACGTCGCTGTTGCAAGCTGGCTTCACCTTCCCACACGCTGAACCCTCACTGCATGTTGCGTTCTCGCAGAACTACTGCATGGCAGCGTGCATGCAACAAGACGGGAGCATCAAGATCCGATCTATGGAGTACCAGCACGGTAGCCTGGCCACAGACGACAACGACGCCCACCATTCCGCCGCTCTCGCAGCACTTGTCCTTCAATCCGCCTCAGCGGCAAACCAGTTTTCGTCGAGCGACGACATCTTTAGCATCATGGGACCATTGACCGAAAAGCGCAGGACAGTCCTTATCAACCTGCTATTCGAAGGCCTCCAAGTGAACATCGACTGCGGCACAGACGACCAAAGCATCCAGCATCTGCAACTACTCGGACGCGCTCCCTTCTTCGTCAAGATACTCTCCGCCATGAACCTTCTCGGCCTACGCGGACCCAGCGACCGCTCTCTGAGCAGCAAATTGGCCTGGATCGTCCTCAACGTCAAATACGTAACACAAATTCTTACCACCATTACGCGCATACACGCCCAAGTCGAGAAAAACACGCAGAGCTCGCTCCGCCCTGACGTCGTGCCTCCACTCATTGGCATATGCCGCTGGCTAATGAACTTCATGGCCTACCTCCTCGACCAGCTCTTCACGCTCGGCCGCGCCGTGCACGACATCCCCTCGCAAAACCTCACCAAAGAAGTCCTAGAGCGAAAGATCCTCGCGCAAAACAACCCCGCCGTCCTACTCCTCCTCCTCGCCTTCCCGCGCGCAATGATGCAGCAATGGACCAAACCCCTCACATGGATCAAGCGCAGCGTTGAAAACTTCACAAGCCCATCCCAGCCCGTCCAACCACCCGAAGTCCGCAAGCTCTTCACGCCGCTGCAATCCGCCCTCGGCGAAATCCCCTTCGAGTGGCGCTGGTTCGACTTCCTCGTCAACGACACGCACAACCACGTGCGTGCCGCGTACAAGCGCGCGAACCTCACCGACGTCCAGCGCAACCACTGCGAGCGCGAACTCATGCTCGGCCGCATCCCGGAGCTGCTGTTCCCCATTGCGAAGCGCCTCGTGACAGACACGCTGTGGAACGAGAAAGTGCAGAGTGGGTGTCTGGCGGACAAGCTTGACTCGGGCCGCCTCATGTTCTTCGATACGACGTGGCTGGGCTTCCAGGAGAGTAAGCGCAGCGCGCAGTGGCACGACACGCACGTCGTCGATGTGTGTCAGAAGATGGTCATACGCGGTAACGGGCGCCAGGAGCATCCGAGTGCGACGGGGCCGTCGCTCAAGAGGGGCCGCAGCGATAGTATTCAGAGTGTGGATGGTGCTGGAGAGGGTAAGAGCAGGAAGTTGAGGAGGTGTGTGAGGTGTGCGGCGTACATGGAGGATGTGGTACAGGGGTTGCCGGGATACACGCCGTATCATGCGAGCTGGCTCATGGGCGTGGCGAAGCAGTGTGTTTGCGGGAACAGCTGGATGATGGCTGATGAGCCGGGTAGAGTAAAGTAGTCTGCTGGATGGCCGTGGCTTGATGGCACTAGTGGAAAATAGGAAGAGAAATACCATTGAAACATTTGCAATCTCTCATCACACTGGTCGCGAAGCAGGAAATCATGGGTTCGGTTGTGTACATTTTTTCATTCAGTCATATCGTTGACCGCATGATTCTCGTGACGCTCATAAACATCGGGATGTATGTGGAGGGACAATGCCAAAGGCTCGCTATACTGCTGCCACAGACTGTGCTTACAGCAATCGACTCTGGCTACTAGAAAATCACGCCTTTTATGACTTGGCAGCACCAGCCTTGATAAGGATGATGTCTCCATCCTGGACGACGTAGTCCTTGCCCTTGGTCAAGACCTTGCCCTTTGCTTTGACGCCCGCTTCGTCGCCCTCCTCCCTCAGGACAGTGTAGTTGTACACGATGATTTGGATGAATGTCTTCTCAAAGTCACCGTGGATGACACCGGCAGCTTGCGGTGCCTTGGTGCCATTGCGGAGGGTCCACTGCCTGACCTCGTCGGTACCGGTTGTGAAGAAGCTGCCAAGGTTGAGGGCCTTGCGCATGGTGGTGACGACCTTGGGCAGAATCGACTTTGCGACGACCTTCTGCTCCTCGACCGACTCTGCGTCAGTCATGGCTGCCAGGCGCTCCTCGTACGCGACCGAGATAGGGATGACGGGGTCGCCTGGAGCGTTGTCCTTGACCCACTGAGCAATCTTAGGCAGATGCTTGTTCTTCTGGCGGACGTAGTCCTTCTCGCTGAGGTTGACGAGGTAGACCACGGGCTTGGCGGAGAGGAGGAAGAGAGGGTTGATGACCTCGACCTAGCAAGTTGTAAGTATGAGTTCGCAACATGCTTGTGTGGATTTGATGTAGTTGGAGGTGATAGTCAGAAATGGACGTCTTTTCATAAAGCTCTGGCGTTACTAGAGCATCAAAGAGCTGGGATTAGAGAGCAATCGCTCTTTGTCATCTTTCGAGGTGGGGTGACGATGAATGTGGTGCGAACGTACCTCTTTGGGGCCCCAGTCGCCTTTCCGGACGTCTTTGCCGTCCTTGAGCATGGCGAGGATCTTCTCGACGGTGGCCTGCTCCTCCTTCAGCTTCTTCATCTCCAAGCTCTGGCCGCCTCTCCGTGTCTCCTTGACCAACGCGGCGAGCGACTTCTCAACGAACTCGATGTCCTTCAGGCGCAGCTCCTCAGCGATAATGTCCAGATCACGCAGCGGGTCGACGTCGCCCTCCACGTGGATGATCTCGGCATCGTCGAAGCAGCGGACGACCTGGAAGATGGCGTCGACGGCGCGGATGTGTGACAGGAAAGCGTTTCCGAGACCGGCACCGGTCGAGGCACCGCGCGTGAGACCGGCGATGTCGTAGACGGTCAGGTTGGCGGGCACTTGCGACTTGGGCTTGTAGTGGTCCACGAGCCAGTCGTAGCGCTCGTCGGGGACGATAACACGCGCCTCTTCTGGGTCGATGGTGGCATATGGGAAGTTGGCAGGGTTGCCGAGCGAGCACTTGGTGATGGCCTGGAACAGCGTCGATTTACCGACGTTCGCGAGGCCGACCTGGCGACTACTGTTAATGTGAGAACGCGACGGCGACGCAAAGCAGGGCGCTCACTCACGATGCCGCTCTTCAAGCTGTTGCCCGGCCGGCCGAGGAGGAGCTTCTCCTCCTTTACTTGCTTCTTGGGAGGCATCTTCTTCTTCTTGGGCGCCGACGCGTAGGTGCGGGCTGTTGCAAAGGTGATGCAGAGTTTTCGCGTGCGGAGAGGAGAAGAAAAAGCGCTGGCAGTCCTCGCTGCGGAGTGTGAAAAAGTGGGTATCAAAGAAGAGAAGGAAAAGTTGAGGAGGGTGGTGGGGGGCGTGATGAAATGCAGTGAGGGGCCCAAGCAAGAGATGACTTGTGCAGCCAGCTCCTCCGGGCGTCTGGTTGGATTGAGTTGGTGGGCAGGGCAGAAACTGCTGCAGCAAGACGAGCCGAAGAATTCTGCAGCTTGAGCTCCCGTCGGTGCGCAAAGATCCGCTTACCGAGAGGGGAAAGGGCGATTGGCAGGGATGATAACGAACCTCAGTTCCTCGTAGATGACCTTCGATTGGCTGCTCAAGCCTATGTAATGCAGCCTGCGTTCTGCGTAAGGGATTGTAGCAGAGTATTTAGCTCTTAGTACGGCTTGAATACATTTATTGTATTTACAGCCTGCTGCAAACTATCCATGTGCGATCAATTCGTTGGGCTTCTCACCGCGAGAGGATGGCAGGCGCAGACGCCGCTAGAGAGATCTCAAACGTACCGTGGATGATGTCGTTGAGTGTCGTATGCTCATCCTGCACATCTCCGCCTCCACTCGGTTTCCCCTTCTACTACCCCCTCCTGAGAGGCTACTCCTACCCATAGCCATTCTCTCTATTCCTTCTATCCTCAACCTTCCCGCTCATCACATGCAACCTGCAGAAATTCAAGCACCCTCCTCGGCTTGACGCGTATGCTCTCCACCACCTGATACGATTGCAGATCGTCCCTCACCACACCACCACTCACAATGTCCTCCGTGACACGCCCAAAGCCTTCACGCAAGACTTCTGGGTCACACCGAAATACACTATCGCTTTCTCGCACCGAGATCACAATCCACGTCTATGACCTGCTACCACCCGGCAAAGTCTCGACCGTACTATGGGCGATTGGCAGCTCGCTCCTACACTCTGGCGTCGTGATCGGCGATAAGGAATATGCGTATGGTGGACATGATGAGCGGAACAAGACTGGCGTGTACTGGACAAAGCCCAAGCTGGAACCGCCAGGCGGCACATTCAAGACAGCAATGCTACATGGCTTCTCTTTTAGACCGCAAGAAGAGATGGACGCCATCATACACGAGGTGTGTATCTGTATTGCAGGAGTCCAGGGCAAGGCTGACACACTCAGGCCACAGTCGAATTCCAAGGCACCTCCTACAACCTCCTCACCAAAAACTGCAACCACTTCACGTCCTACCTCTGCGAGAAGCTCACAGGCCGTCCGGCGCCCGGCTGGCTGAATCGCGCGGCTAGCATCGGCGTAGCTCTGCCATGCGTTGTACCACGGGAATGGATAGATCCACCGGATTATGATACTGCGAATGGAGAGCTCCTTAACGAGGACTTTGAAGACGAAAGAGCGTCCATGCTACGGCACGACCGACAGCGACGGCACCTGGAGGCCGCAGAAGACGACGGCTGGGACGACGAGAGAACTTCTGGCAGTAGCAGTCGGAGTGGGGAGGGAGGCGCAGGACGGTATCCTGGGTATCGATCAGACCAAAATGTGCCCCGGCTGGTTAACTTCAAGGAAACCGACAGTGCTGGTCGTACGCTGCCGTCGGCGGAACGGGCGCCACTCCCAAATATCTTAGATTGATTGTGCAGACTCTGCTGGTCTGGCTTCTTCATTTGTACATATTCCGCCCTTTCCGTTACGCTGCTCTAGATACCCATGCGCCTGAAATGCATTATTGTACATTCGAACAAAGCCTCCGATGCGTGACATACGCAAACCTTGCCCATACCACCCGCATCTTCTTAACCCAGCCTCCTTGGCTTCTTACTCCTCGTACCTCCAAATTTCAACCTCGTGCTGTCACTCAGTTTTACAATCAGCGGCCGGACCTTCTTTCCCTCAGCACCCAGTATCGCCTTGGTCACCGCCTCCCTACCAGGCCCAAAGTCCCGGTATATCAGCTCCAGCTTCCGAATCTGCGGCAGCAAGCCCTTGTCCTGTATCCTGTTCATCACAAACGCCGCCAACTGGTATCCCGCATCGTAGGTCCCCCTTCCTGCTTTCCGGAAGCCAATGTTGCCGCACGACACGCTTATCAGGGCGTCGCGATTCGGTTTTGACAGTGTGATGTGTGTGTTGTGCTTGGTTGCGTAGACGTGCAGCTTGTGCTTGTCGTCTTCCTCCCACTCGCGGATGATCTGGTTCGTCATTGATCCTTGGCCTGGAATGATGCTCTGGAGGGAGGCGCGGCGGAATTGGGCATCAACGTTTGACAGGAGGTTCTCCATCTTATCTAGGGGTTGGGGCGCGCTTGTTGGGGGCGGGGGTGGTGGTGCGGAGGATGTGGAGGTCTGGGATATGCATCGTGCGGGCTGGAAAGCGCGCGTGAGTGACGGTATGCTGCGGAAGGCGCGAAAGACGGTGTTGAGCGACATGGTGGGTGTGCCGGGTGCCCTTGAAGGCGCACGCTGTCTATGGTCGGTGTTGCAGGTGTAGGTGGTGGAAGGTCGCAGAAAGTTACAATGTCCGTGCCCGCCCGGTGACGGCTTGCGGAAAAAGAAGATGGCACCGCCGAGAAGAGGCAACACTCTGCTCTGCCCTCATCCTCGCCGCGCCCAACGTTCCTCCATACCTCTGGCGCTGGCTCTAATACGACGTCTCTTGTCTGCAATCATTGTCTGAAGCACATCATTATGCGACCGGCGACTACAAGCACACTTGCGCGGGCACGAGGCGGCATACTTAAGACCCCAACCACATCATCGAGCGTTTACGGACGAGCCGCTGCATATAGACGGATAGCTACTACAGCTTCGATATCACGGTCGCCGTTGCCCTCTTTCTCGAATACGCACTTACCTTCGCTGCCATTACTGCGCAGTCAATTCCTGCCCCAAGACATCCTCTTCCGCACCCCGTCTGCGTACACCCGCCACTTTTCCTCTCAGCCCGCGCTACATGAGCAGGCACAGAAACAGAAGCCGGTAAAGGACGACGAGCCTGCGCCTCAACCGAAGGCAAAGCAGCCCGCGGCTGAAGGCGCTGCAGAGCAGGCAGCGGGCGAGCAAGCGAAGGAAGAGGGAGAGCCCAAGGAGAAGAAGGCAGGGGAGGAGGAGGCTGGTGAGCAGAAAGAGGGCGAACAGAAAGAGGGCGAGGAAGGCCAGAAGAAGGAGAAGAAGGAGAAGAAGGATGCGCCTGCTCCTCCACCGCACGGCGACAAGACACCATGGCAAGTGTTCACGGAGACACTAAAGACGGAGTTCCAGGCGTCGAAGGAGTGGAATGAGGGAACCAAGGAACTGTCTGGCTCGATACACGATTTCACGCAGAACCCACAAGTTCAGAAGGCGAAACAGCTTTCGGATGAAGCAAAGACGAAGACAGCGCAGGCGCTGAAGTCGACGGGGCGCGCCGTTGGACAAGGTGCTGCATGGACATGGGACACAATGCCAGTGAAGGGCGTCCGAGCTGCAGTCAGAGTCACCGGTACAGGAATTGAGTATGCCACGCGACCAGTGCGCCAAACGAAAGCATTCCAGGCAATTTCAGAGACCATCGACGATGGCAGCTCGTCGCGGTACGGTGGCTGGACAGAGAAGGAGGAACGCAAAAGGAGAAGGGAACTGCGGGAACTCAACGAACTGCAGCGAAGTGGTGGGAAGCCCACTGGGCCGATGGAGGAAGATCCTGAGTACGTTGCTGTTCTGCCTGTGTAATGGCCTCACTAACAATACCAGTGCCGGCACCAACGTCACCCTGCACAAGGACGCGAAGTTCAAGGAGGTCTGGCGGGAATGGAAAGACAACTCTAAGCTCGCTCAAGGCTTCTTCAGCATGAAGACGGTATACAACGAGTCGGACAACGCCATCATTCAGACCGCACGAAGCATATCGGATCGCATCACGGGCTTCTTCGCCGAGAATGAGACAGCCATGGTCATCAAGAAGTTCCGCGAGATGGACCCCAACTTCCAGATGGAGCCGTTCTTAACCGAGATGCGCGAATACATCCTACCCGAAGTCCTGGACGCATACGTCAAGGGCGACGTCGAGGTGCTGAAGCAATGGCTGTCAGCGGCACAATACTCCGTGTACGCCGCGCTCATGCAGCAATACCAGGCCGCGGGACTCAAGTCGGACGGCAAGATTGTCGATATCCGCGGCGTCGACGTCTTGAACGCGAAGCTCCTGGACCCAGGCGAGATTCCAGTCTTCATTCTCACGTGCCGTACTCAGGAAGTACACGTCTACCGCAACGCAAAGAGCGGCGAGTTGGCGTCCGGCATGGACGACAAAGTCCAACAAGTCACATACGCCATCGGTGTGACCAGGATACCAGAGGACGTCAACAACGCCGAGACAAGAGGCTGGCGATTGATCGAACTCCAGAAGAGCGCCAGAGATTACTACTGAGCATCTCGTTACATGCTATTTGCATTCTGTACTTCATACTTCGCTTGTGGCATTTTCACGGCATCTTCTGGCGTCCAAAAAGAGGTCTTCGGCCTGGTCTTTCTACGATTCTGTTTTACTACGATGCTCGTTTTGACGAGCTAATGTTTGGTGGAAAAGGAGGGTTTACGAAGTAGCATGATGGGCATTTGCGTGTCAAGATGGAGTTCGACGAGACACATTTCACCACTCTGTATGTATAGTATTTGGACGATGTGGTAGAGCGCAGAAGAAGAAGCTCAAAAGAAGAGCACATGTACAAGACCGACGGCGATATGATTGGACAAATATCAAATGCCATCAATCAAGATTCGCAAGCATGTGACAATTAGCCCAAATGTTGTCCCACCACAGTATACATTTCAATCCTCTCCATGTCCACTCTTCACGGCTCCAGGACTGATGACCAAGACGGACGGCAATCGAAATACGTTTCGTCAATTCCTTTCCTTGCGTCGTCCGGCCATGCCTGCTCTATCCAATCCATGAAGAGAGCGCAAGCCGAGGTTCCCACGGGCCCGGCGCAAAGACCTCCGATATCATACCCAATCCACACCGCCGTCAACGTTACGGAGCCTCCAAACACTAGCCTAGAATTCGAAATTTCTAGGCCCAGCGATTCGTAGTCATGTTGTCCGCAAGGATCGCCGCATCGAGACATGTGGGTCAGGCAATTCCTGGCATACAAGTCGCTCCGCTCCGGCGCCAGGTCGGCCGGGCGAGTATAAGAGACGCAAGAGGCTCCAGGGCGAGGTGGAAAGAACAGAGTAGGTGGCAGAGTAGTGTTGGTAAGTTTGAGATAAGGTATAGGAGAACGAAGAAGACATAGCTGACCATTTATCCAGCATCAAATTCACAAGCACATCCAAGCCCAACGATCAAACCACCACCACCCAAACGCCCCCTCTACATATCCGCGCCCATCGCCCTCGCCCTCACACTCCTCACCTTCGCAGCCGGCTTCACCATGTCCGGCGCCCCCGCCCTCACCACCATGCGCGACATGGCCAACCCGCCCACCGACGCCGAAACACTCGCCATGTTCGTACCCTCAACAGACGAAGTCGCCGACATAGAAAAGGCACTCTTCGCCCACCCCTTCACGCGCAGCCTAATGCAAGACGAGAAATACACCCCCTCGCGCCCACACCTCAAGATCCCCGAGAAAATGCGCGCCCAGAACCTCACGGGCGGCACACTCCTCGGCCCCGACAAAATCGCCGTCCCTCCGCTACAATTCACAACCGCAGACGGCTCGTCCTACGTCTCCCTCCAATATCTCGGTCCGGGACTATGCGGGCACCCAGGTATACTACACGGCGGCCTCCTCGCCACGCTTCTCGACGAAGGGCTCGCGCGCTGCTGTTTCCCCGCGCTGCCGAATAAAGTCGGCGTCACGGCGAGTTTGAAAATCGATTACAAGGCGCCGGCTATGGCGGGGCAGATTGTTGTGTTGAAGGCTGAGACGACGAGGGTGGAGGGCAGGAAGGCGTGGGTTACGGGGAGGTTGGAGACGTTACCTTCTGAGGAGGAGTGGGGGGAGGGGAAGAGGGATGGGAGTGTGTTGACGGTGGGGGAGGCGCTGTTTATTGAGCCGAGGCAGGCGGCGAGTATGAGGAGGGTTGTCAATTGATTAAGGGGGGAGATGGAGGGTGTAGTTGGGTGAC
>Ga0265780_10002087_pt1 | contig 27621 bp, 17 predicted proteins | sample P1T30metagenome_FD_192432 | JGI IMG/M metagenome (GOLD analysis project Ga0265780, IMG submission 192432) | Plant litter microbial communities from East Loma Ridge, Irvine, California - P1 T30 | ecosystem: Environmental > Terrestrial > Plant litter > Unclassified | place: USA: California...
CGCCTACCACCGCCGCCTGCGCGACTGGCTGGCGCCCTTCCACGGCGTGGCCTCGCGCTACCTGCCGAATTACCTGGGCTGGCGCCGGATGCTCGATGGCGGGAAAGTCACTTCTGCCGATCAATTGTTTCGTCTTGCTATCGGACCCATCCATAGTCAAAGGTGACAGCGCCTATTTCATTGCCGCCGGCTCGTCCGCCTTCACCGGCACATCCTGCGGATGCTTGCGCACCCGGTGCACGCCGCGCCACAGCAGGTTCTTGAAGTCGTCCACGTAGGTGAACACCGCCGGCACCACCAGCAGGCTGAGCAAGGTGGAGGTGATCAGCCCGCCGATCACGGCGATCGCCATCGGCGAGCGGAAGCTCGGGTCGCCCGACAGGCCCAGGGCCAGCGGCAGCATGCCGGCGCCCATGGCGATCGTGGTCATGATGATCGGGCGCGAGCGCTTGTGGCAGGCGTCGACCAGGGCCTCGAAGCGGTCCATGCCGGCCTGGCGCGCCAGGATCGCGTAGTCCACCAGCAGGATCGAGTTCTTGGTCACGATCCCCATCAGCATGATCAGGCCGATCATGGTCGGCATCGACAGTGCGCTGTTGGTGACCAGCAGCGCGACAAAGGCGCCGCCGATCGACAGCGGCAGCGCAGCCAAAATCGTCAGCGGCTGCATGAAGTCGGCGAACAGCAGCACCAGCACGCCATAGATGCACAGCACGCCAATCGTCATGGCGAGGCCGAAGCTGGCGAACAGCGCCTGCATCTCCTGGGCGTCGCCCAGCTCCGCGATGGTCACCGAGGCCGGCAGCGTGTTAAAGGCGGGCAGGGCGCGCGCCTCGTCGTTCACTTCGCCCAGCGAGCGGCCCGACAGTTCGACGTCGAGCGTCACATTCCGGCTGCGGTTCAGGCGGTCGATCTGGGCCGGGCCGCTTTCCATGGTGATGCTCGCCACGCTGGCCAGCAGCACCGGACCGTTCTTGCCCGGTACCGTCAGGCGCCCAATGGCATCCAGGTCGGCGCGCACCGCGTCCGGCAGCTTCACGCGGATCGGCACCTGGCGCTCGGACAGGTTCATCTTGGCCAGCGACTGTTCGTAGTCGCCGGCGGTGGCCACGCGCACCGTCTCGCCAATCGCCGCCGCCGTCACGCCCAGGTCGGCCGCGCGCGCAAAGTCGGGCCGCACGATGATCTCCGGACGCACCAGCGACGCGCTCGAGCTGACGTTGCCGATGCCGCGCAGCGTGCGCAGCTCGCGTTCGGCGCGCTGGGCGGCGGCGGCCAGCGCCACCGGGTCTTCGCTGCGCAGCACCAGCTGCATCTTGCTGCCGGTGTCGGCCTGGCCGACGGTGAAGCGCGCGCCCGGAATGGCGGACAATTGTGTCCGCATCCGGCGTTCCAGTTCATCGAGCTTGACGTCGCGGTCGCTGCGGTGGACCGTGGTCACGGTCAGCACCGCGCGCCGCGCCTCGGCCGCCGCGCCGGGCGCAAAGGCGTCGCCGCTGGAGCCGCCGCCGATCGAGCTGAAGATGCCGGTCACGCCCGGCACGCGCATGGCAGCCTGGCGCGCCTGCTCGGCCACCGCATGGGTTTGCGCCAGGGTCGAGCCGGGCGGCAGCTCGACGTTGATCATGGTCTGGCCGTTGTCGTTGGCCGGCACGAAGCCGGTCGGCAGCAGGGGCACCAGGGCCATCGAGGCGACGAAGAACACGGTGGTGGCCAGCGCGGTCAGGCCGCGATGGCGCAGGCACCACTGCATGGCGCCCATGTAGCGGCGCATCAGGCGGCCGTCCTTCTGCTCGTGCTGTTTGGCCGGTTTGAGGAGATAGGCCGCCATCATCGGCGTCAGCAGGCGCGCCACCACCAGCGAGGCCAGGATCGCCAGCACCGCGGTCCAGCCGAACTGCTTGAAGAAACGGCCCGGGATGCCGCTCATGAAGGCGGTCGGCAGGAACACCGCCACCAGCGAGAAGGTGGTGGCGATCACCGCCATGCCGATTTCGTCGGCCGCTTCCAGCGCCGCCTGCATCGGCGTCTTCCCCATCTGCAGGTGGCGCGCGATGTTCTCGATCTCGACGATGGCGTCGTCCACCAGCACGCCCACCACCAGCGCCAGCGACAGCAGGGTGACCATGTTCAGCGTGTAGCCGAACAGGTACTGGCCGAGAAAGGCCGGGATCACCGACAGCGGCAGCGCGGCGGCCGCCACCAGGGTGGCGCGCCAGTCGCGCAGAAACCACCACACCACCAGCACCGCCAGCACCGCGCCTTCGTACAGCATCTCCATCGAGGCGTCGAAGTTCTCCTGCACCGGCTCGGCGTTGTCGACCACTTCCTCGAGGATGACGTTCGGATGCGCCTTTTGCAGGTCGGCCACGGCCTGGCGCGCGCCTTCGGCCACTTCGGTCTCGCTGGCGCCGCGCGTGCGGAACACCTCGAAGCCGATCACGCGGCGCCCGTCCTGCTCGGCCAGGGCGCGCGGCTCGCTGACGGTGTCGATCACTTTTGCTACTTCGTCCAGGCGCACGCGGCGGCCGTCGGGCAGGGGAATGTCCATGCGCGCCAGCTCCTGGGCGCTGGCCACCGTCGCCAGCGTGCGCACCGACTGCTCGGCGCCGCTGACGTCGCCGCGTCCGCCCGGCGCCTCGCGCTGCACATTGCGCAGCTGGCGCGAGATGTCGAGGGCCGAGACGCGCAGCGCCGCCATGCGCGCGTCGTCGAGCTCGACGCGGATCTCGCGGTCGACGCCGCCCACGCGCTTGACCGCGCCCATGCCGGGCACGCCGAGCAAGCGCTTCGACACGGCGTTGTCGACGAACCAGCTCAGCTCCTGGTCGTCGAGCGCGCTTTTCTGTCCCCCTGCGCCAGGCTTCGCGGTGGCGGTAAAGGTGAGGATCGCGCGGCCGGCGGTCGCGGTCTTGGTGACGCTCGGCTCGCGCATCTCGGCCGGCATGTCGGCGCGCACCTGCGATACCGCATCGCGCACGTCGTTCACGGCGTCGGACAGGTTTTTATCGAGGATGAATTCGACGGTCACCGTGGCCACGCCGTCGAGCACGCGCGTGTAGATGTTCTTCACGCCTTGCAGCGTGGCGACCGAGTCTTCGATCTTGCGCGCGACCTCGGTTTCGAGCTGGGCCGGCGCGGCGCCGTCGAGGGTGGCGGTGACGGTGACGATCGGCAGTTCGATATCGGGGAAGAACTGGATCTTGTTCGATTTGAAGGCGAGCAGGCCGGCCAGCGTGAGCAGGGCGAACAGCAGGATCGCCGGAATCGGGTTGCGGATCGAGAGGGCGGAAAAATTCATCGACAGTCCCTCAGCGCGCAGCGGCCGCAGTAGTGCCGGCAGTTACGGCGGCTGGCTTGGGCGCCGCGGCTTGCACATTGCGCACCAGGTCGCCGTCGTTCAGGAAGCCCGCGCCGCTGACCACGATCTGCGCATCCGGCGCCAGTCCGCCCAGCACCTCGATGCGCTCGCCCAGGCGGCGGCCGGTGGCGATCTTCTGCTGGCTCACGCGGCTGTCCGCGTTCAGGCGGAACACGTAGTTGAAGCCGTCGCGCACGGCGATCGCCTGCTGCGGCACGGTCAGCGCATTCGACGCTCCCATCTCGAACTCGCCGCCGGCGAACATGCCCGCCTTCAGCGGCGCATTGCCGCTCATCGCCGGCGGCAGGTCGACGTAGACCAGGGCCGTGCGCGTTTGCGCATCGACGGTCGGCGCGATCATGCGCACCTTGCCCCTCACTTCGCTGCCGTTGGCCGCCTTCACGACCGCGCGCGTGCCCGGCTGGATGCGGTTGATGTCGGCCGCCGTCACCTCGGCGCGCCATTCGAGGCGGCCCTGGCGGATCAGGCGAAACAGCTCGGTGCCGGCGCCGACCACCGCGCCCACGGTGGCGCTGCGCGCCGAGATGATGCCGCTGTCGGGCGCCACCACGCTGGTGTACTTCAGGCGCAGCGCTTGCTGGGCCAGGCTGGCGCGGGCCGCGGCCACGCGCGCGCTGGCGGTGTTCGCGGCTGTCTGGTACTGGGCCACCTGCTGCTCGCTCATCGCGCCCGAGCTGCGCAGGGCTTCGCCGCGGCGCGCATTGGCGGCGGCTTCCTCGGCGTTTGCCTGCGCTTCCTGCAGCGCGGCGCGCGCCTGGGCCACGTCGGCGTTCACGGTGTCGGCCGAGAACACGGCCAGCACGTCGCCCTTCTTGACCACGTCGCCCACGTTCACGCGCACATCAAGCAGGCGCAGGCCGTTCGACTCGCTGCCGATGACCGCTTCCTGCCAGGCGGCGACGTTGCCGTTCGCGCCCAGGCGCAGCGGCAGCTCGGCGGTGGACGGGCGCGCGGTGGTAACGGTCAACGCCGGCGTGGCTGGCGCGTTGTTTTTCTTGTCGTCGGCATCCTTGCCGCAGCCGGCCAGGGCCAGCATGAAGAGAATGGCTGCGGCCGGGCCGGCGCGCAAGGAGAAGCGGGTAGTCGTGAATGGCATGGGCTAGGGTTCCGTGGTCTGGCGACCGCTGTCGACGAGGGTCGCGTACTTACCCAGTTTATCAAAAGGCACGAAAAGTTGACGCATGTCTAATTTGAACGGCGGATAGCGGATAACGCCGCCATGTTTTTTCAGGAGGCCACATGAAACAGTCTGTCTTGCTTGCCGCGCTGTCGTGCGCGGTGCCGATGTCTGCCATGGCGCAGGAAGCGGCGCCGGTTGATCCACCCTGCAAGGCGCAGGCCAATCCGGCCGAGCGTGCGTCCGCCGCCTTGCCGGCCCGCGCAGCTACCCGGCCGATGCCCGAGCGCGGGACGGTGGCGCCGGCGAACCGGGTGCCGTCGCACGTGGACTCGGCCTCGTCGCGGGCGATGGCGGCGGCGACTGCGCGACAACAAACGGAGGATGCGAAAAAAAATGTGGGGTCGGGGTGCGGGCCTGCGGCGCCGCCGGTGGGAATGGGAGAGGGTGGCAAGACGGAGTGAATGGCGAGCGCGCACTGTTATGGTGCAATCCATGCTGCATACGCACTTCGATGATGCAGTGCGACATAAATGGATGTCACGGTGGTGCTTGCGGCGCTGCAGGACGTTCGCAACCCATAGGAGCTACGGTATTGATACCGTAGTTTTACCGTATTGCGGTGCACAATAAATCCGGCTATATTGGAACTGTCTCCTCCAGTTTTCTCCGAATACTGGATTACCGCCCGGTACCGCAAGGTAGTCGGGCGTTTTTTTTGCGTGAGCAGCTTTGGCGTAAACCGCGCCGCAAACACCCCACCGGTCGGTCAGCGCTACCGCGAAGGCCAGCGTTATGGGCTACGGCCAGCGGCACAGTGCATCAAGCTCCGCGCTTTACTCCACACCCTCGCCCTGGAAACTCCCCGCGCGCCAGGTCAGCACCAGCGTATCCCGGTGCCCATGCTGCGCCAGCGGCTGGATCGGCGTCGATTCGTGGATCACGGCCGCATCGTCCAGCAGCAGCAGGGTCCACGGTTCGGTCATCGTGAAGCGCTGCCCGCGTGGGCCGTTGGCTTCGAACACGCGCGTCTCGCCGCCCTTGATGCCGGCGCGGTCGATCAGGATCACGGCCACGTAATCGACGCCGTCGCGGTGCGCGCCTTCCGGCGTGGGGCGGCCGATGCCGTCGGCGGTGTCGATGCGGAACTGGTGCGCTTCCACGTACCAGGGCTGGGCGGCCTTCACCTGCGAGCACACCGCGCCCAGCGCGCGCAGCAGGCGCTGCCAGGCCGGGTCGGCGATGGTCGCGTCCTTGACCGGTTCGAACAGGCGGTGCATGCCGCCGTGCAGGGCGTTGTATTCGACCGGCTGCCAGTGCGCGCGGTGCGGCGTCTGTTCCAGCGCGCTGCCGTTATCGACGAAGCAGGAATGGCGGCGGCGCCGGTAGCGGCCGCCGTCCTTCAGGTAGTTGTCGAGTTCGAGGTGGTCCCAGCTCGGCGCCAGCGCCTGCAGCTCGGCCAGCGTGCAGCCGGCCAGGCGCGCGACATCGGCCGGGCGGACCAGCGCATAGCCGTCGCCGCGCAAGGCATCGGCGAGGCGGGAAGGATCGGTGTAGGGCGGTTCGGAGGTCATCATGCCCGGTAGCGTAGCACTTTTCCCCACGCTCCCCCAAGGCCCTGTTGTTACCAGGTCCTGGTCAGCGTCACGCGGAACGAACGCGGCTCGATCGGGTGGAAGTGGATGTCGTCCACCGCCGCCGTTTCGCCTGCCAGCTGCGACGCATAGTAATAGTCGATGGCCGAGGCGCGCCGGTTCGCCAGGTTGAAGCCTTCGAATTCGACTTGCGTCTTCTTGTCGATGCGGTAGCCGATGCGCCCGTTCAGCGTGGTGCTGGCCTTCGAGCGCACGCTGTCGTCCTCGATCAGCGGACGCGGGCCGAAGTAGCGCAGGCGCAGCGCGCCCGACCATGGGCCGAGCTTGTCCACGGTGAGCGCCAGCTGGCCCACGCCTTCGACGGCGCCCGGGATCCTGCGGCCGGCGTCCCGGTCGCCATCCAGGCTGGCGCCGCGCGAACGTGCCCGCGCAAAAGCCGCGTCGAAATCGACCGCCAGCCAGGTCAAGGGCCGCCAATAGTGCGAGAACTCGATGCCGTAGCGGCGGCTGGCGTCGCCGGCTTCGGTCATGCCGGCGTCACCGATGTAGGTCAGTTCGGAGTCGAAGTCGAGGCGGTACAGGGACACGGCGGTCTGCATCGTCGGAATCGCTTCCGTGCGCAGGCCGAGTTCCATGCCGCGCGAACGCGCCAGCCCCGGCGCCCGGCCCACCGGGTCGAGCGTGGCCGGATCGATGCCCGCCACCGTGCCGCGCGCATCGTTGCTGTGGAAGCCGTGGCCATAGTTGGCGTAGAACTCGGTCGATGCGAAGGGCGCCAGGATCAGGCTGAACGAGGGGCTCACTTGCGTGTCGCCCGTGCGGCCGCTGTTCTCGATGCGGTCGCTGCGCACGTCGAAGCGGAAGCGGTCGGCGCGCAGGCCAGCCACGGTACGCACCATCTCGCCCCAGCGCGTGGCGCTTTCGATGAACAGGGCGCCGCTGGTTTCAACGATGTGGTCCGCGCGCGTGGTCGACAGGCGCTGGCGTGCGCGCGTGTCGTACAGGCCGTTGAAGATGTTGTCGTTCTGGAGGCGCGTGCCCACCGTCAGGTCGGAGGCGATCGTGTCGCCGCGGTGCACGTGCCAGGTCTGGCTCGCATCCAGGCCGCTGGTCACGCGCCGGTCCGGCTGGGCGAACTGGTCGCCATTCACGGGGTCATTCAAGAAATACGTGAAGTTCGAATACAACTCGAGCTGGTTGCGGATCACGTAGGCGCTCACCTTCGTCGCCGAATCGGCATCGGTCCGGCGCCAGATGCCCGACAGGCTGTAGCGGCGCGCATTGCCGCCGTCCGTGTCGTCGATGGCGTCGAAGCGGCCGAGCGAACCGTCCTGCACGGCGCGCAGGGGAACCTGGTCGGTGGCGTTCCAGCGGCCGCGGTAGGCCATCGCCGTCACGCTCCAGCCATTGTTGACGAAGCCGCGGCTGTAGCGCAGCACAGCGTTCGTCTTGCGGTAATCGTCGGGGCGCGTCCACGGGCCGTCGTTCTTCATTCCTTCCAGCGCATACAGCAGGGTGCCGCCGGCCACCTCGGGCGAGCCGGCCACCACGGCGCGCGCGAAGCCGTCCTGGCCCAGGGTGACGCTGCCGAGGTTCTTCACCAGGCGGTTCGCATACGTTACCTGGGCGCTGCCGGCCGAAGCAAAGTCGCCGTCGCGTGCGGAGTAGGGGCCCTTGCGGTAGTCGAGGCGGCCGACCAGTTCCGGAATCAGGAAGTTGACGTCGGTCCAGCCCTGGCCGTGGGCATGGCTGCGCTGGTTCACCGGCATGCCGTCGACCGTGGTGGCGAGGTCGGTGCCGTGGTCGAGGTTGAATCCGCGCAGGTAGAACTGGTTGGCCTTGCCCTCGCCGCTGTGCTGGCTGGCGATCAGGCCCGGCATCGCCTCCAGCATTTCGCCGGGACGGTAGGCGGTGCGCGCGGCCAGTTCCTTCTGGCCGACGGTGCCGGCGTTCGCCGAATCGGCGATGCCGAGTTGGCTCATGCGCGAACCTTCGACCAGCACGCGCTGCAGTACGAGGTCGTCCGCGCTGGCGGCCTGCGAGAGGAGGACTGCGGTCAGCGCGAGTGAAAGGGGACGGAGAGTGAGCATGGATCTAGCGGGTCGGCTGTTCGGGATTGGCGCGGTCGAAGGTGAGGGTGCGCACGGCATTGCCTTCGTTGAGGTTCACCGTGTTCACCTGGTCGGGCAGGAAGTCGACCAGCACCTTGTTCAGGATGAAGCTCGCCTTCCACAAGGGGGTCTGCTCGATCTCCTGGTAGATGGTGACGCGCTCGGCGTCGGCCGTCATGCCGACCCAGCGCAGGCGCAGGCGCGTCTTGTCCTTGCCCAGCACCGAGAAGCGCGACTCGAGGTACTTGCGCAGCACCTCCTGGTCGTCGGGTTCGGTGAGGTCGAACTGGCGCCCGTACAGGTTGGCCAGCAGGGCGTCGATGTCGTGCGCCATGTAGGTGTGCACGATCTCGGTGCTGCCGGTGCGCGCGTTGAACGACACGTCGGCCATGCCCGCGTGGAAGCGGTGCGCCGAGGCCATCGTGCTGGCACACAGCAGCACGGCGCACAGCAGCAACTTCAGGCTTTTCGTCATGGCGCCGCCTTCGGTTTGTCGGCCTGGGCTTCAGGCTTTTTCAGCGGCGTATTGTAGTCCTTCATCAGGTCCGGCTGGCTGCGGTTGGTCTTGAACAGCTCCAGGCGCGACGGGTTCAGCTTGCGCGGCCAGGCGTTGTTGTCGACGTTGGTGTCGGCGGTTTCCCAATACGGGTCCTGCACCAGGCCAACCATCGGCTCGTCGGTGACGATCAGCTTCGTGATCTTCTTCGGCGAGTAGCGCCAGACTTCGGCGGGGATGCGCTCGATCGTCTTTTTGCCGCTGGCGAGCTCGATCTCCAGCACCAGCGGCGTCACCAGGCCACCGAGGTTACTGAAGTCGACCAGGTAGAGGTGCTTGCCCGATGAGAGCAGCGCCTTTTCCCAGTCTTCCAGCTTGCCCTGCTGCTCGCTGAACTTGTTGCGGTCGGCGTTCGTCACCGTGAAGTCGTCGTGTTCGTTGTAGAAGTCCTTCAGCTCGGGGTGGGCCTCCACGCGGCGCGGCATGCCCTGGTTGCGCTGTTCGGTCAGCGAGGCCGGTTCGGCTTCGCTGAGTTTTCTGCGCCAGGCCTTTTCGATCTCCGGGTTTTGCGAGCTGACCGTGTATTCGCTGATGCCGTCCACGCTCACGTCCACCGCGTCGGTGGTGTAGAACCAGCCGCGCCAGAACCAGTCGAGGTCCGTGCCGGAGGCGTCTTCCATGGTGCGGAACAGGTCGGCCGGCGTCGGGCGCTTGAACTTCCAGCGGCGGCCGTATTCTTTGAAAGCGAAGTCGAACAGTTCGCGGCCCAGCACCGTCTCGCGCAGGATGTTCAGCGCGGTGGCCGGCTTGGCGTAGGCGTTCGGGCCGCGCTGCAGCACCGACTCCGAGTTGGTCATGATCGGCGTCTGGTTGCGGCTCTTCATGTAGTCGGTGATGTCGCGCGGCTCACCGCGGCGCGCCGGGTAGTTTTCTTCCCAGGCGCCTTCGGCCAGGAACTGGAGGAAGGAGTTCAGGCCCTCGTCCATCCAGGTCCACTGGCGCTCGTCGGAATTGACGATCATCGGATAGTAGTTATGGCCGACCTCGTGGATGATCACGCTGATCAGGCCATACTTGGTCGCCTTCGAATACGTGATCTCGCCGGTCTTCTTGTCCTTGGTCGGACGCGGGCCGTTGAACGAGATCATCGGGTATTCCATGCCGCCTATCGGGCCGTTCACGGAGATCGCCACCGGATACGGGTAGTCGAAGGAGTACTTGTTGTACTGCTCGATGGTGTGGATGATGGCCTGCGTGGAGTACTGCTCCCACAGCGGGTTGCCTTCCTTCGGGTAGTAGGACATGGCCAGCACGTCGCTGTCGCCGCTCTTCAGGCCTTGCGCGTCCCAGATGAACTTGCGGCTCGACGCAAAGGCGAAATCGCGCACGTTCCGCGCCTTGAAGCGCCAGGTTTTGAGCGTGGTGGCTTTGGTCTTTTCGGCGGCTTCGGCCTCAAGCTGGGTCACGATCAGCACCGGCTTCTTCGCCGTGCGCGCCTGTTTCAGGCGCTCGCGCTGCTGCGCGGTGAGCACCTCGCCGGCGTTCTGCAGTTCGCCGGTGGAGGCGACGATGTGGTCGGCCGGGACCGTGATCTCGACATCGTAGTCGCCGAATTCCAGCGTGAATTCGCCGTCGCCCAGGTACTGCTTGTTCTGCCAGCCGGCCACGTCGTAGTAGGCGGCCATGCGCGGGAACCACTGGGCAAGCTCGAACAAATCGTTCTTGTCTTGTTTGTCGAAACGCTCGAAACCCATGCGGCGCCCGATCACGCTCGCTTCCGGAATGTTGAAGCTCCACTCCATCGCAAACGACACCTTGGCGCCTGGTTTCAGGGGCTGGGGCAGGTCGATGCGCATCATGGTCTTGTTGATGGCGTAGTGAAGGGGGCGGCCATCGCTGCCCTTGACGCTGGCGATCTTGAAGCCGCCGTCAAAGGCGCGGCTCTCGAAAGCAAAGCGGATGGCGTCGAACTTCACGCCATCGGCGCCGCCTTTTTGCCAGGCGTCGCGCGAGGGGATGGTCGAGATGTTGCGGTTGTCGGAGTCGCCGCGGAACATGTTCTGGTCGAGCTGGACCCACAGGTAGTGCAGGGTGTCCGGGGAGTTGTTGTGGTAGGTGACGGTGCCGGCGCCGGTGACGGCGCGCTTGGCTTCGTCGAGCGTGGCGCGCAGCTTGTAGTCGGCGCGCTGCTGCCAGTAGGCGTGGCCCGGGGCGCCGGACGCGGTGCGGGTGGTGGAGGGCGTGGGCAGCAGCTCGTCGAGCTGGCGGAATTTGTCGTCGAAGGGCTCGGCGGCGTGGGCCGCGGTGGCCAAGGCCAGGGTCAGCGCGATGGTGTGCGCGAGGTGTTTCATGTTCATGAAGTCTTGTGGTTCTGAATGTAACAAAACCGGTGGCCGCTTTGGGCAGCCACCGGCTTGGATCGTAGGGTGGGCACGGAGTGGCTACCCTACGGCTGCATGCGCCGCAAGGCGACGCAGATGGATCACTGCAGCGCCGGCACCGTCTCCTTCTTCGGCTCCTCGGTCGTAGCAGCCTTTTCTTCCTTGGTCTTCAGCTTGGTGTTGAAGTCCTTCATCAGGTCGCTGCCGCCGCGTTCGGTCTTGAACAGTTCCAGGCGCGATGGGGTCAGCTTGCGCGGCCAGGCGTTGTTGCTCTGGTCGATGTCGGCGGTTTCCCAGTACGGGTCCTGGACCAGGCCAACCATCGGCTCGTCGGTGACGATCAGTTTCGTGATCTTCTTCGGCGAGTAGCGCCACACTTCGGCCGGGATGCGCTCGATGGTTTTCTTGCCGCTCGCGAGCTGGATCTCCAGCACCAGCGGCGTCACCAGCCCGCCGAGGTTGGAGAAGTCCACCAGGTACAGGTGCTTGCCCGACGAAAGCAGCGCCTTTTCCCAGTCTTCCAGCTTGTCCTGGGACTCGTTGAACTTGTTGCGGTCCGCGTTCGTGACGGTGAAATCATCGTGCGTGTTGTAGAAGTCCTTCAGCTCGGGATGCGCATCCACGCGGCGCGGCATGCCCTTGTTGCGCTGGTCGGAGAGCGAGACCGGCTCGGCGTCATGGAGCTTGCGGCGCCAGGCTTTTTCGGTTTCCGGATTCTGCGAGCTGATGGTGTACTCGCTGATGCCGTCGATGCTCACGTCCACCGGGTCGGTGGTGTAGAACCAGCCGCGCCAGAACCAGTCGAGGTCCGTGCCGGAGGCGTCTTCCATGGTGCGGAAGAAGTCGGCCGGGGTCGGGCGCTTGAATTTCCAGCGGCGCGCGTATTCCTGGAAGGCGAAGTCGAACAGCTCGCGGCCCAGCACCGTTTCGCGCAGCACCGTCAGGGCGGCGGCCGGCTTGGCATAGGCGTTGTTCCCGAACTGGAGGACCGACTCCGAGTTGGTCATGATCGGCACCTGGTTGCGGCTCTTCATGTAGTCGGTGATCAGGCGCGGTTCGCCGCGCATTTCCGGCCACTGCTCTTCCCAGGCTTCCTGGGCCAGGGTCTGCACGAAGGAGTTCAGGCCCTCGTCCATCCAGGTCCACTGGCGCTCGTCGGAGTTGACGATCATCGGGAAGTAGTTGTGGCCCACTTCATGGATGATCACGCCGATCAGGCCATACTTGGTGCGCTTCGACCAGGTGACTTCGCCGGTCTTCTTGTCCTTGGTCGGACGCGGGCCGTTGAACGAGATCATCGGGTATTCCATGCCGCCCACCGGGCCGTTCACGGAAATCGCGGTCGGGTAGGGGTAGTCGAAGGAATACTTGTTGTACTGCTCGATGGTGTGGACGATCGCCTGGGTCGAGTACTGCTCCCACAGCGGATTGCCTTCCTTCGGATAGTAGGACATCGCCATCACATCGGTGTCGCCGCTCTTCATGCCCTGGGCGTCCCAGATGAACTTGCGGCTCGAGGCGAACGCGAAGTCGCGCACGTTCTTCGCCTTGAAGCGCCAGGTCTTGGTGGTGGTGGCTTTCGTCTTTTCGGCCGCTTCCGCCTCGGCCTGGGTCACGATGACCACCGGCTTCTTCGAATTCTTCGCTTTCGCCAGGCGGTCGCGCTGGGCGGCGCTGAGCACCGCGCCCGGGTTCTGCAGCACGCCGGTCGAGGCCACGATGTGGTCGGCAGGGACGGTCAGCTCGACGTCGTAGTCGCCGAATTCGAGCGTGAACTCGCCGGCGCCGAGGAACTGCTTGTGCTGCCAGCCGTACACGTCGTAGTAGGCCGCCATGCGCGGGAACCACTGGGCGATCTCGAACAGGTCGTTCTTGTCTTCGTCAAACTTCTCGAAGCCCGAGCGGCCGCCGAGCACCTTCTGCTCGTTGATCCTGTAGTTCCACTCGACGTCGAAGGCGAAGCGCTGGCCGGGCTTCAGCGGCGTCGGCAGGTCGATGCGCATCATCGTGCCGTTGATGGTGTGGGCCAGCTGGCGGCTGCCGGCCTTGACGCCGGTGATCTTGAAGCCGCCGTCGAAGCTCAAGGCTTCGAAGGTCGTGCGCAGGGCGTCGAACTTCATGCCTTCTTCCGGGCTGCGCGGCTTGGCCCAGGCCTCGCGCGGGACCGAGGTGGCCGTGCGGCGTGCGCCGGAATCGGGCTTGTAGATGTTCTGGTCGAGCTGCACCCACAGGTAGTTCAGCGTATCCGGGGAGTTGTTGTGGTAGGTGATGGTCTCGGCGGCGCGGATCGAGCGCGTGGCTTCATCGAGGGTGGCGCGGATCGTGTAGTCGGCGCGCTGCTGCCAGTAGGCGTGGCCGGGGGCGCCGGAAGCGGTGCGGATCGTCGTTGCGGTCGGCAGCAGCTCGTCGAGCTGGCGGAACTTGTCGTCGAAGGGTTCGGCCGCAAAGGCGGACGCGCCGAGGCATAGCGCCGCCAGAGCGAGTGGCAAACGGATCATGTTTCCCCTGTTTTTATGGTGGATTTTGGAGAAAGTATTCTAATCGTATCTTTCGAGCAAGCTTGGCCTGTTTTGTAAAAAAGCTGATACATGAGGCGGGGATGCGATGCGCCTGCCCGGATAGCGTCGGATAGTGGCGACAGCATGCCTGCCCGCTTGCCAGGCGCATCGGCAGCGGATCGCGCCGGCTAACTACAGTGCCAGCGTTACTCCGGTGCGCAAGCGGAGTGCGCACAGGGTGCTGGCTGCGGCGATCGCTATCCCGTAGGGAAGGCGACTGCTGGTGCTGCGCGGGGGCGCCACCATGGGGCGGCCGGCAAGGCTCGACATGCAGGTAAAGATCAGCATGTGCCAGGTGTTTCGCAATAGGCTGTGCAGCTGGCCCTGGCTGGCGGCGTGGGTCAGGGCCAGCAGGCCGCCGCTGACCAAGGTAGCAAGAACAAGCAACGGGACCTGAGCGGTACCGACAAAGGCGCCTGCCATTGCCAGCAGCTTGACGTCGCCCGCGCCGATCGTGCGCAGCACGTACATCGGCAGAAGGACAACCAGCCCGAGGGCCAACCCGCCCAGCGAATCGTAGAATCCAAGTCCGCCCATCGGTGTGCCAAACAGGCCTGCGCCGGCCGGCAACAGGGTATGCAAAGCAAGTCCTGCCAGCGCACCCGGGAATACCACCGCGTTCGGAATGCGGCGCCTGCGTACATCATGCCAGACTGCGGCGCCGAGCAGGGCAAGCAGCAGTAGCAGCGGCAGGCAAGACATGGCGGACTGCGGAAAAGATGGGCTACCCTGGAAGAACAACTGCATGAATACGGCCTCGCAGGCGTTACCGTGCGCCGGCAGAGAGCTGGCTGAGCATATTGCTGAACGTGGAGCCGACGATCCGGGCCACCGCCACCATCGCAATGATGAGGCCGGCGATCATGGCTGCGAACAAAGCATATTCGACTACAGCAACACCATCTTCCTCTTTCACGAAGCTGTTAATACAATTCACATTGCGTCCTTTGGTTGTGGGTTGTGTGTGCCGCGCGCTGCATAAAATAAAAAACAGAAAATAAAATCTTCATGAATTTGCTGAATTTGCCACATCCATCAATTGAAAGCGTATGGGCCTGCATGCTCTCCACTTTTGCGATGTGATTTACCAAAATCCGGATTTATTTCGACGCGACGACATTAAAAAAGTAATAAAAATTTAATAAAAGCAACTATTTCCTTTAGGAATCTTCGGAGTGTATCGTATGCAACGAGAAATAGAACAGAAAAAACGATAAAAACGAAAATATCTTGCTTTGTGTTATCTTGATGCCACACTATGGTGGCGCTGAAGTCGGGAATCAGGGAATCGGCGCCGCCAGCGTCAAGCACGCCCTCATGAATCAATCAGTGCTTCCCCAGGATCTCGCTGATCGCCGCAACCACGATGTCGGGGTGGGTGACCTGCATCTGGTGCGAGGCGTCGGCCACCACGGTCTTCGCGTTCGGGTACAGGCCGCGCACAAAGGCGCGGGTGCCGTCGTCGGTGTTGAAGGCGCCGAAATCGACGGCGATCGCGGTCGACGACACCGGCTGGTTGATCAGGCGGATGATGGGCTTGTCGTCGATGCGCGGCAGGGCGGCGACCATTTCGCCGGTCTCGTGGATGCGGTCGATCTCGTCGCGCACGCTGCGCGAAAAGAACAGCCATTTGCCGGCGCGCGCATACAGCGGGAACTCCTGCGGCTTCTTCACCACGCGCGGATACAGCGCATCGACCAGCACCAGTCCCTGGACTTCCTCCGGATAGCGGCGCGCGAACAGCTGCATGTACAGGCCGCCGAGCGAGTGCCCCACCAGCACGTAGGGCGGATGCAGTCCCTTGCGCTTGAGCGTCGCGCGCAGCTGCTCGACGATCGTGGCGCCGTCGCGCGGGGCCGCGGTGGCGTCGCTGTTGGCGTAGCCGGGGCGGTTGTAGGCGAACACGGTGGCGCTGGGGCGGACGGCGTCGAGCACCTTGTCCCAGCCGGCGATGGTGGCGCGCGATCCGTTCTCGAAGACCACGGTGGCTTTCGCCGATGGGTTGCGGATGGTGAGCGATTCGAGCTTGTGGCCGTCGACGTTGTCGGTGCGGGCCAGTTCGACGGCGGCCAGCGCGGGCGCGGCGAAGCAGGGCAAGAGGGAAGCGCACAGGAGCAGGCGGGCGAAAGAGCGTTTCATGATCTCGGCGTGTGGTTGGGAGACCGCATCCTCGCCCGCGGCGCCGGGTGTGGTCACGCCGAATGCGACGCACGGCAAGCAAAACCGACGAATCGCCAGCGACGGCCGCGATTTCTATCGCACAGGCAATGTAGCGCTGATATTTGAACGGCTGTGCGAGGATTTCCGCTTACTTAATCCGCCCGACCCTGCCGAAAGGATCCACCGAATGAAGCACGACGAAGCGCCGCGCCGGGACTTCCTGCGCTACGTGGGCACGCTCGCCGCCCTGTCCGCTCCCGCCATGGGGGCCGCCGCGGCCGAGAAGGACCGCATCACCTTTCCGCCGATCGAGGCGAAAAGCGAAAAGCCCGAGAAGACCGAGCCGCCGGGCGACCCGATGAACGAGCGGGTCGGCATCGCCATCGTCGGCGTCGGCCGCATCTCGGTGAACGAGGTGCTGCCCGCTTTTGCGCAGAGCAAGCACACCAAGCCGGTGGCGCTGGTCAGCGGCGACCGCGCCAAGGCCCTCAAGATCGCGCGCCAGTACGACATCCCCGAAAGCGCGGTGCTCGATTACCGCGACTACGACAAGCTGGCCAGCATGCCGGAAGTGCAGGGCGTCTACATCGCGCTGCCGAACAGCATGCACGCCGAGTACACGATCCGCGCCGCGCGCGCCGGCAAGCACGTGCTGTGCGAAAAGCCGATGGCGAACACGGTGGCCGAATGCCAGAGCATGATCGATGCCTGCAAGGGCGCCGGGCGCAAGCTGATGATCGCCTACCGGCGCCAGTACGCGCCGGTCGAGCGCACGCTGGTGAAGATGATCCGCGAGAAAAAGCTGGGCGAGCTGCGCGAGTTCGTGTCCTGCAATTCGCAGCACATGGGCGACCCCCGGCACTGGCGCCTGAAGCGCGCGCTGGCCGGCGGCGGCGCGCTGCCCGACGTGGGCCTGTACTGCATCAACGAAGCGCGCTTCCTGAGCGGCGAGGAACCGGTGGAAGTCATCGGCCACACCTGGTCGACGCCGGGCGACGCGCGCTTCAAGGAAGTCGAGGAATCCTGCCAGTTCACGCTGCGCTTTCCGAGCGGCTTCATCGCCACCTGCTCGACCGGCTACAGCTCGCACAAGTCGCAGATGTTCCGCCTGAACGGCACCACGGCGTATGCGGAGATGAACCCGGCCTACGCCTACAACGGCAACAAGCTGCGCATCTCGCGCGTGGAAGGCGGCAAGGAAGACGGCAAGGAGCAGACATCCGAGATCGGGATCGAGGAAGAGAACCAGTTCGCCAAGGAGCTGGATCACTTCGCCCAGTGCGTGCGGCAGGACAGGCAGCCGCATACGCCGGGGGAGGAGGGGCTGCAGGACCAGCGCATCATCGAGGCGATTTATGCGTCGGCGAAGAGCGGGCGGACGGTGAAGCTGGCGCCGCCGCCGGGCAAGACGCGCGGGCCGGAGCCGCAGGAGCCGTAGGTTTTACAAGGCCGCGCCGCGCCGCATCGCCGGAGCCGCAAACGCTGGAGTGCGTAGGGTGGGCACAGGGGCGCCCACCCTACGCGTGCTGACGCTCGTGGCAAGCGTGGGCGATCACCACGCGCGCAGAAACACCGACGAGTCAGTCGAACCCGCGCACCGGCAAACTGCCATCGCGCTGGATCCAGTTACGCGGCGAATACGCGGTCCCCGCATCCGTCGCATGCAGCGTAAACGCATGCCGCGACACCGGCGACCTGTTCGGTGCGCTGTAGTGCGGCAGCAGCCCGTGGAAGCAAACCAGCGTCCCCGCCTTGGCCTCCAGCGGCACGGCGGTGCTGTCATCCGGCCAGGGCGCGCTGTCCAGTTTTTCCATGTGTATGCGGTCGCCGTCGCGCAGGAAGCGTTCGCGCAGCGGGCCGCGGTGGCCGCCCGGTTCGGCCCACAGGCAGCCGTTGTCGACGGTCGCATCTTCCAGCGCGAACCAGAAGGTGGTCACGCTGATCGGCGTGGAGTCGAAGAAGGTCGCATCCTGGTGCCAGCGCACTTCGCCGCCGATGCCCGGCTGCTTGAAGATGTACATCGACTGCCAGACCTGCGGCTGCGCCAGCCCCAGGTCGCGCGCCACGGCCGCCAGTTTCGGGTCGCGCGTAAAGGCTTCGAACACCGGGTCGAGGTCGTGCATGGCGTGGCCGATCTTGTTGATCGACAGCGCCTTGGCCTGGCGCAGCTGGCCGTCCGGGCCAAAGGCTTCCTCTTCGAAGAAGCAGCGTACCGTATTGTCCGAGCCGAGGAACCAGTCGTCGCCGGCGCGTTCCTGGTCGCGCGTGGTGAAGATGGCGCGCGATTGGCTGGGGTCGAAGGCATCGACGATTTCCTCGGCGCGGCGGCGCAGGGCCGCGATCTCATCGAGCGGCTTGAAGTCGGGGAGGACGATGAAGCCGTCGCGCTCGAATCCGGCGCGCTGTTCGGGTGTCAGCATGGTAAGGGCAATGTTGGTTGAACGCGGTGTGCAATTCAATGTGAAACCGGTTGTACGTTATCGAGCGTGAACGTGAAGGTGGTGCGGCCGGCGTTGGAGCGCACGTCGATCTTGCCGCCGTGCGCACGCGCGATCTGGTCGACGATGTACAGGCCCAGCCCGAGTCCTTCGCTGCCCGGGCGCGAGGTGGCGCGCCAGTAAGGCTTGAACAGCTGCGCGATGACTTCCGGCGGCAGGTCCTGGCCCTCGTTCGACACCGACAGCACGAGCTTGCCATCGTCCTGGCGCGCGTCGACGTGCACCGGCGTCCCGGCATGGCCGTGCACCAGTGCGTTCGCGAGCAGGTTCGACAGCAGCTGGGCCATGCGCTCGGGGTCGCAATCCAGGCACAGTTGGTCGGGGATGGACGCGGCGATCACGCGCTCCGGGTGCAGGCCGCGCATCTCGTCGATCACCTGTTCCAGTGTCAGGTGCAGGCTGTCGTGGCGGCGCCGTGTCAGGCCGATGCCGCTGCCCATGCGTCCGCGCGTGAAATCCATGACGTCGTCGACCAGGGAGGCCATGCGCCGCGCGCTGCGGCGGATGCGTTCGACCACCGGCAGCAGCGCCGGGTCGGCAAGCTTCAATGCCAGCAGGTCGGCGCCCAGCGCGATCGAACCGAGCGGCGTGCGCAGGTCGTGGCCGAGCACCGCGATGAACTGCTCGCGCAGTTCGGCGGTCTCGCGCTCGGACGACAAATCCGACCGGGTGGCTTGCTGGCGGTTCTCGGCGTCGAGCTGCTTCGACACCAGTTCGGCAAACAGGTGCAGGGTCGAGACGGTGACCGGGTCCGACAGCTTGATCGGCTTCGGATCGAGGCCGCACAGGGTGCCGAAGTAGCGGCCGTCGGTGCGGAAGATGGGAATCGAAAAGTAGCTCTGGAAGCCGTAGATGCGCGGCGTGTGGTGGCCGGCGTACTGCGTGCTCTCGGCCACGTGGTCGATGATGACCGAACGGGCGGTGTCGCGTACTTCCTCGCACAGCGTGGTCGTGACATCGAGTTCGTCGCCCGGTTTCAGGCCGAACGCCAGCCTGTCGAGCACCGCGCAGGTGACCCAGGCGTCGTCGGCGACATGGGCGATGCAGACGAAGCCCAGGCCGGTCATGGCGGCCACGGTTTCCAGGATCTTCGGCACGGCGCCGATGGCCTGGATTTCTTCTACACGCTTCAGGAGGTCTACTGCCATGTGCTTCCCCGGCGGGTCAATATGCTAACTGGGGATTCTACCATTGCCGGGCAGCGCGGCGACGGTCCAGGCCCCATCGGCATACACCCGCTCCTCGCCCAGGTACACCGCATCCGTCACCACGAACACATCGATGTGGTAGCGCGCATCCTTGCGCTTGAAGCCCGGCTTCGGATACACACCGTGCTTGGCGCCCAGCGACAAATGGATGCCGCACATGCGCTCGTAGGTGCCGATGTCGTCGACGCGGCGCTCGCGCGTAAAGGCGCGGTTCATGCCGAAGCCGAGTTCGCGCACCCAGACTTCGCCTTCCTCCATGCGGATGTTGTCGAGCACCTGCTGGAAGGCCGGCGTCGCGTTCTCGGTACCGACCACGCGGCCCTTCTCGACGATGATGGTCACCGGCGTCTCGGGCCGGTTCGAGCGGTAATTCGTGTCGCCGAACACGTGGATCTGCGCGCGGCCGGTCACCGCCTCCAGGTCGAGCGCTTCGGTGAACACTTCACCGATCGGGAACTGCCCGCCCACGTTGTGCATCTCGCTGTAGTCGCCGATGTTCAATTTGGCCGGCTCGAAGGCGGACGCAAACACCAGCTCCTCGCCGCCGCCGACTACCCGCCCCAGCGGCGCCCGGTCGATCAGCGCCTTCAGGCCACGGCCCACGCCGCGAAAGTAATCCGGCTCGTAGGCCAGCGCCTCGATGTAGTGCTCCGACTGCGGCCCCGGCATGCGCGACAGGTGCACATGCTCGACCACCTTCAGCCCCAGCTTGAACAGCTCGACGCGGATGCGGAAGGCCTCCAGCCTGAAATTGGTCGACTGGACCAGCACCACCAGGTCCTGCGCCGACAGTGCGCGGAAGCGGGCCAGCACTTCCTCCGGACTGGTGCGGTCGAAGTCGATGAAGCCGGCGGCCGGCAGGTTGCGCCGGTAAGCCGCCACCAGCGCGCGCGAGAGGCCGGTGCGTTCGTCGAACACCACCAGCGCGCGATGCGCCGGCCCATGCCCGATGGCGAAGCCGAGGATGTCGCGCAGGTGCGCGCTGGCGGCGTCGATGGCGTGGGCGGGCAGGTCGGGCGATGGGATGCCGGAGGCGGGGGGCGGAGAGGTCATGGCGTGCGGCGCGAGGGCATATCGAAGGGCTTCATTATACGTATCAGCGCCGAACTTCCCCCTGACAGCGCATATCTTGATGCCGGAGGTGCCGCCTGGCGCTACCGCCCGAATGGCGCGCCGCCGAGGCTATGGCAGCGTTATGATTTAGACAGAAATCAACACCGGATCACCTGCATGTCCTCACATGCATATTCATTCGACGGCGGAGCGCAATGACATACAGATGGGAAACGCCGTCCAGCATCTGGCTGGAAGACGAGAAGAGCGGACAGTTCGCGCTCGAGGCCACCGAGGGCCTGGGACGCGTCGACTGGCAGGCGCATGCGCGCGGCCGGCTGCCCGATCTCGCCCATCTGCTCGGGGCTTCGCTGCCCGCATCCTGCGCCTGCGCGCCGATCTACCCTGAAGGTTTCGCCTTCTGCCCGACCTGCGGCCAGGCCCTGCACAAGCTCGCCGGCGCACAGCAACGCCAGCTGCGCCAGCCCGACTGGTGGGGCGCCTGCAGCGACCAGTCCTTGCCGAGGCACGTTCCGCACGGTTTGCCGGTGACTTCGCTGGCCCTCGGCGACAGCCTGGAAGAACGCGCGGCGGCGCCCGCCATCGGCCGCGCCGAGTTGGCGATGCCGGTGCCGCCGAACGCCCACTGCGTGTTCGCCGCCGCCACCTGGGGCTTTCCCGAACAGCGCCTGCTGGCCATCGCGCCGGCGCGCGGCGTGCTGCAGTACTGGGATCCGCTGGCCCAGTCCTGGCACGTGATGGTGGCCGAGAACCCCGCCAGCGAACTGCGTTTCGGCGCTGGCCAGTACGCCTGGCTGCCAGCCCTGAACCCGGCACGCGGCGAAGTCGGCGTGGTGCCGCTCGATACCGGTCTTGCGCGCCTGTGGATCAACCCCGTCAACGACAGCTACCGCCTCGAACCGCTGTTCGCCGGCGCCCTGGCCGCGGCGCCGGGCATCATGCGGCGCCACGTCGGCTGCCTGTTCGTCGCCGACGGCAAGCTGCAACTGCTGGCCACCGACAGCGAAGTCGCCAATGGCGAACTCCTGCCTTGCGGCGGCGCGCCGGCGAGCGGCTGGATGCGCCCGATCGGCTACGACAACCGCCTGTTCTGGCTGCACGAAGGCGGCCAACTGGTGTGGCGGCCGGGCGAGGCGCCGCGATTCCTGCCCTGGCCCGGCGGCTGGTCGCCGAAGCTGGCATTCGGCGGCCCAACCCAAAGCCGCGATGGCCGCCTGTGGCAGATCGGGCACGATGGCGGGGCCTACTCGTTCATCGAGCTTGGAGCCGAGCAGCCGCAGTTCGAACCCATCGACGGCGCGCGCCTCGGCTTTGCCAACCTGCTGTTCCGCCGTGGCCACGCGGTGCTGGATGAACCCTGGTCGGCCGAACACGTGGAAGACGCGCACGAAGACGACACCCTGGTGCTGCCGCTGCTGCGCGGCTTCAACAACAACCGTAGCCAGCCCAGCGGCCTGGTGCTGCGCTTCCACAAGTACACTGGCCGCGCCGAGGAAGCGCTGGGCGTGGACATGGCGGCGCGCACCATCGCGCGCACCACGGTCGAGTGGATCGGCAAGCGCAATGTGATTCTCGACGAAGTGGCGCGCCTCACCCGTCCGCTCGAATGCCTACCGTTTGTCTACGCCGGGGCGCTGTGGCTGCACCATCCCGACTGGAACGCGATGCGCGGCTGGCGCCTGGAAGCGCTGCTGTGAGCGGCCTCGTGATCCGCTTGCTGGCCTTCTGTGCGCTGTTGTGCGCCGCACTGCCGGCCTTTGCCACGCCGCAGGTCTTCCTGGTCCAGAACTCGGGCTGGATGGAGCCCTTCTATGCCGACCCGCAGTCGCGCTTCAAGCCGCTGGTCACCGAGCTGGCGCTGGCCGTTGCCCAGCCTGGCGATGCGCTGGTGCTGGCCGCCTTCAACCAGTCGCAGCCCGGTGCACCGTCGCCAAAGGCGCTGGTATCGACCAAGGTGGGCGAGGGCACCCGTGCGCAGGTGACGCAAGCCCTGGCTGGCCTGGACACCGCGCGCAAACCCGGCGGCGCCCTGGCCGACACCGACCTCGGCGAGGCGGTCAGCGCGGCCATGACGCAAGCCCTGGGCGGCAAGGACGGCATCGTCTGGCTGGTCACGAACAACCGCAACAGCCCGAACAACGACCAGGCCACGGCCCAGCGCAACCGCGAGTTCTATGCGCTGATCCACCGTGGCGGCGCGATCCGCACCGCGCTGGCCTTCCCGCTGCGCATGCAGGTGCAGGGCGCGCATTACCGCGCGAACGGCCTGATGGTGTACGCCTTTGCCATCGGCCCCACCGGCGCCCAGGCGCTGGAGCGGCAACTGGCCACCGGCAGCATCGCGAAAATCATCACCGAACCGCCCGCGCGCCTGAAACCGCTGGACCGCGACACCGTGCGCCTGGTGCCGCGCAAGGTGGAAGATGCGCCGGGCGTCCGCTTCTCGATGGGCCAGGGCGGCGTGCTGCGCGCCGACGTGGCCTCCAGCGCGGTATCGCCGTCGGCGAAGATCGCCTGGCACATCGAGAACACGATCTACCCCTACACCATCGCCAGCGCCACCCTGAGCGCGCGTTCGAAGCTGGGCGTTGATGACAAGCCGGTCACGCTGGGCAGCGCCCGCGTGAACGGGCTCGTTCCAGGCAAGCCGCAGCCGCTGGCCTCGACCCTGCAGCTGCCGGTGGCCCAGCTGCCCAGCCAGTGGTCGATGGCGGCCATCCAGTCGGCCGGCTCGGCCTATGTGCTGCCGGGGACCATCGAAGTGCACCTGGCGGACCAGAAGCTGATCCTGTCCGGCGCCTTCCGCGAGCGCATGGCGGCGCTGTTCCCGGGCGACCCGCTGCCCGACATCTTCACGCCGCCGGCCCAGGTGCAGGCCTCCACCGCGCAGCTGCCGATCGAGGTGCGCGTGCATTACGGGATGGCGCCGCTGCTGGCCGTGGGCGGCGGCCTGCTGGCCCTGCTGGCGGCAGGCGGCGGCGCGGCGTACGCCTGGATGCGGCCGCAGCGCGCCTGGGTCACCGTCGAGGACGAACTGCGCACCATGCATGCGCGCGCCGGCGCCGACCAAGCCATTTACGACAAGGCGGGCAATGAAGTCGCGCGCCTGAAGACCACCGTGTTCGGCCACCAGCTGACGGACCTGCGCGAAGGTGCGCAGGTGCGCCTGGGCCGCTGAACCTGATTCCAGAAAGAGGACCCCACCATGCAAGCGACCCCAACTCCAACCCCGCCCGGCGGCCAGGCCGACCCCGGCTTCAAGCTGCCCGAAGAGAAAAATGCACCCGACGCGGCGCTGCCGCAAACCACGCCCGAAACGGCAGGCGGTCCGGTGGAAGTCGTGCCCGGCCCCTTGCCGCCCGCCGTCACCGACACCTCCACGCGCGACCTGTCCATCGGCGCCGCCGTGTTCGTGGTGCTGCTGGTCGTGTACTTCTTTGTCCGCAACGCCTATGTGCACCACCTGGTCGTGCGCCGCGTGGCGCCGTCGACAGCGGGCAGCGCCGGCTGGCTGCTGTTCGTCGGCCTGGCGTTTTTGTCGGCCGCCGCGGTGCTGGCCATCATCAACGCCAGCCGCTACCTCACCTGGGGCGTGACCGCGCCCCTGGTGATCGTGGGCGCGGTGGCGCTGGTCGCCGCCTTGTTCATTGGCCGCCGCTGAAACGGACACCCACATGGCAGAGATCCCCACCCCAGCAAGCATGAGCAGGAAGGCCGAACTCAAGGTCGACCTGCGTCCGACCCTGTTCATCGGCGCCGGCGGCACCGGCATGGAAGTCATGATGCGCATCCGCCGCCGCATCCTGTCGGCCGTCTGGAACAAGCAGCATCCGACCCGCGTGGAGTCGATCGCCGACTTCCCGGTGGCGCGCTTCCTCCACTTCGACCTCGACAACAACGCCATCATCGACGAGGGCAAGTCGCAGCGCACCGACCCCTGGTACGAACTGGTGCGCCTGACGGATGAAGAGCGCCTGGTCGAGCCGCTCGATCTTCCGCAATACCACGAGTCCGACGACAGCCTGGCGCGCTTCCCGCTGATCGAAAGCTGGATGCCGCTGCGTCCGAAAAAACTGCGTTCGCTCGGCATCGACCCGTCGAAAGGGGCGGGGCAGATCCGCTCGGTGGCGCGCCTGTACCTGTTCGACAAATACCCCAAGCTGCGCGGCCGCATCAAGGGTGCGCTGAACTTCTTGAGCAGTAATGCCGGCATCGAGCGCAAGGAGAATTACCAGCGCCTCGGCCTGCAGGTCGATACCTCGAAGTTCCGCATCGTCGTCATCGGCTCGAACGCCGGCGGCACCGGCGCCGGCAGCGCCATCGACCTGGGCTGGATGGCGAAGGCCATCGCGCGCCAGGAAGTATCCGACAGCCAGGTCGACCTGGTGATGTTCATGCCCTCGGGCTTCGCCAAGGCGAACAAGGAGCGCACCGAGGCCAACGCCTACGCCACCATGATGGAGCTGGAAACGACCATGCGCGACATGAACGCGCGCGTGTCGTGGATGGACCCGGACAGCATCCAGGGCAAGGGCGCGCCGTTCGACGACGTGTACTTCGTCGACACCGCCAACCTCGCCAACAAGGCGACCCAGGACGTGAAGGACGTCTACCAGATGGTGGCCGACACCCTGTTCGAGGATTTCGCCTCGGCCGATTTCGCGAATCGCAAGCGCTCGGTAGCGGTCAACCAGCAGCAGCACAAGCTCGGCCCCTACAACCCGCGCGTGCCGGAAGCGCGCTTCGGCGACATGCGCCTGTCGTATTCAAAAGTGTATTCGGCATTCGGCCAGTCCGTGCTCGACACCCAGCAAAGCCTGCGCGAAGACATCCGCGCCTACGAACTGGCGGCGCTGATGGTGAAGGAGTTCTTCGGCCTGGCCGGGCGCGATGGCGTGCTGGCGCGGCGCGCGGGCGATGCGGAACGCGACAGCTTCATGCGCGAGCAGATGGAGATGCGCGAGCGGCCCTTCAGCGAATTCCCCGACTTTAAAAAAGGGACGGTGGACGTCACGCCCTTCCAGGAAACCGCGCTTACCGAGCAGCTGTTGCTGGACAAGGATGGCCGCTCGCTGCTGGAGCGCGTGGAGAGCAAGGTGCAGCTCGAGATCGACCGCATCATGGCCGGCTACGACATCAAGCTGTGGCGCGAAAAGGTGGCCGAGCTGCTGCCGCAGCTGGAGCGCGACGCCATCCGCGAAGCCGGCGCCACCGCCGAGACCAGCGAGGACCGCATCAAGCGCCACACGGGAGAGCTGACGGGACGCCTGAAGACGCGCGTGCGCGAGCGCCTGTACGCGCTGCTCGACGACCGCAAGCAGGGCGGGCTGGAATTCGTGCTGTCGCTGCTGGAACAGGTCAAGGCGCGCCTGCTGCAGCGCGACCTGACCAACGCTGAAAAGAACGGCCGCCGCTACCGCGACATCCGCGACGCCCTGCGCACGCGCCAGGTCGAGGAATCGCTGAACAACCTGGGCCAGGCCTCTGGCCGCCTGTTCGGCAAGGACGCCCAGGCGCGCGAAGTCATGGCTCACCTGAAGCGCGACATCGCCGACTACCTGCGCTTCCACTTGCTGGCGGTGTCGGCCGGCCAGGCGATCGAGGTGATGCGGAATATGTCGGCCTGGCTGGGCGACCCGCAATCGACCGACGAGCAGGGCAACGCCCAGTGGAGCGGCATCGCCGGCGAATTCCAGGAAGGGCGGCGCCACGTGCAGGAGATCCTGCATGCGGTCGACAACCGCATCGCCCAGCTGCGCAGCGACGCGCGCCACGAGCATGCCACCTACATCAAGCTGGCCGGCGATGTGCAGCCGGCGCCGGTGCGGCTGACGGGCGATGTCAAGGGTGACCTGACTGAGTGGAGCGAGGAAGTGCTGCTGGAGTTCGGCGGCTCGGGCAAGCTATTCCCGCAGCTGGGCGACGAGCGCATGCGTTCGGACCTGTTATTGAAACTGTTCCGCCGCGCGCAGACGCAGTTGTCGAGTTCCGACCTCGGCGCCGAGCCGAGCGACCCACTGCTGGACCGCCTGAACGCGATGACGCCGCAGGAACGCCAGCGCGTCTTCGCCGAATGGATCAAGAGCGCCATGCCCTGGGTGAATGCGCGCTTCTCGGCCGAGTTCACTCCGAATTCGGACCAATTCAAGTGTTTTATCGGAGTGGGTGATGCGGGCGCCTGGCGGCGCATGGAACTTGAAATTCGCGCTGCCGTGCCGACCGGCTTCTTCCACGGCGACCTGGTGTCGATCGTGAACACGGGCGTGCCCGGGCGCGCGGTCTGCTACATCGAGCTGTCCGGGATTCCGATGACGGTGCTGCGCGGCTTGCCGACCTGGCGCGCCTCGTACCAGATCGAGAACCCGAAAATCCCGACCCATTTGCACTTCGATTCGACGCGCTTCCGCCATCCGATTTCGCCATCGATGGACGAGCTGAATCGCCTGGCCGACGACTATGAGTGGTTCCTGCAGGCGATCGCGCTCGGCGTCATCCGGCGAAAAGCCGACCTGGGCGACCGCGAGGCCAGCTTCCAGCCGCGCGGGCAGTACCTGTTCGAGGTCGAGCCGGGGTCGGGCGAGTGGCTGCAGATCGGGAACGAGTTCGCGATCCGCTCGAACGGCTTGCCGGCCTATTACCGCGAGCAGGTGATCGCCGCCGTGCGCCAGCGCCTGGCCTCGGTGGGTCCGCACCAGCTGGTGCTGCTGGCCGCGCTGATGCGTCACTACCAGCTGCGCGTGTATGAGCCGCGCCTGGAAGTCGACGAGACCGGCGCCCAGATGCCGTCGCCATCGCTGCCGAACATCACGGCCAGGCGCCTGTTCGACGCCTGGTTCCGGCGCGCGATGGCGCTCGACCCCGCGCTGACACAGGCGGCGATCGACGTGGCGCTGGCCACGCTGCCCGAATGGACCGAAGCGGTGCCGGATTCGGCCTCCGACGCCTACAACTGGGAAGTCGAGCGGCCGGTCGACAAGCGCGTGATCAAGGCCGAATTCCTGGCCAGCGATGCGCGTGCGGCGCAGGCGGCCGAGCGCAGGA